>Ga0163144_10001020_pt1 | contig 66398 bp, 63 predicted proteins | sample OliLak19BULKMAT1_FD_123175 | JGI IMG/M metagenome (GOLD analysis project Ga0163144, IMG submission 123175) | Freshwater microbial mat bacterial communities from Lake Vanda, McMurdo Dry Valleys, Antarctica - Oligotrophic Lake LV.19.BULKMAT1 | ecosystem: Environmental > Aquatic > Freshwater >...
GCGCTCTTCGACATGGACGGCGACGGCGACCTCGACGCGCTGCTCGTACAGAGCGGATCGCTCGACGGCGCCGACACCGGACCCCGGCATGGGCTCTTCCGCAACGACGGCCGCGGGCACTTCGCTGCCGTCACGGCCGGCAGCGGCGTGGCCGTGTCCGGCTACGGCATGGGTGTCGCCACCGGCGACTACGACGCCGACGGCGACGTGGACCTCTACCTCACCAACCGCGGCGCCAACGTGCTGCTGCAGAACGACGGCGTAGGTCATTTCAGCGACGTGACGGCGCGGGTCGGCGTGGCCGGCAGCGGCTGGAGCACGAGCGCCACCTTCTTCGACGCAGACAGCGACGGCGATCTCGACTTGTTCGTCACCCGCTACCTGGCCTGGGAGCCCCCGCGTGAACGCCAGTGCTTCAGCCTCACTGGGGTCGTCGACTACTGCAGTCCAAAGAACTACGACGCGCCCACGAGCGACCTGTTCTTTCGGAACGACGGCAACGGCACGTTCACCGACCAATCCGCGAAGGCGGGCTTCACCGCCGCCCGCGGCAACGGGTTGGGCGTGCTCGCCGACGACGTGAACGGCGACGGACGCATGGACCTGTTCGTGGCCAACGACGGCACGCCGAACCACTTATGGCTGAACGCCGGTGGCGGCCGCTTCACCGAATCGGCCTTGGCCTGGGGCGTGGCCATCGATCAGGACGGCGCGCCCAAGGCCGGCATGGGCGTGCATGCCGCGGATGTCGACGATGACGGTGACAACGATCTGCTCGTGATGAACCTCGACACCGAGTCCGACTCGTACTTCCGCAACGACGCGACGTTCTTCGTGGACGCCACGACCATGGTCGGCCTGCGCGTGGCCAGCCGCCGCTTCACGCGTTTCGGGATGGCGCTCATTGACTTCGACAACGACGGACGGCTCGACCTCTACGAGGCGAATGGCCGCGTCGGACTGCAGAGCGAGACCTTCGCCGCGGATCCCTACGCCGAGCCCAATCTGCTGTTCCGCGGCGTGTCCGGTCCGAAGTTCGAGGAGCTGTCTCCGCGGGGTGGCACGGCCGCCACGCTCGTCGGCACCAGCCGGGCAGCGGCGTTCGGTGACATGGACAACGACGGCGGAGTCGACGTGCTCGTCGCCAACCGCGAGGGAACGCCCTACCTGCTCAGGAACGTCGTGCCGGCCCGTGGGCATTGGGCGCAGTTCTCGGTGCGCACGCGGCAGGACAGTGACGCGCTCGGCGCGGTCGTCACGATTCGGGCGGGTGGCCGGACCTGGCGGCGCGACGTGCGCAGCGGCTTCAGCTACCTCGCCGCGAGCGACCCGCGCGTGCACGTGGGCGTGGGCGCGGCCACGCGGATCGACCTGGTCGAGGTGCGGTGGAGCGACGGCACCAGCGAGCGCTTCGGGCCCTTCGACGTCGATCAGGTCGTGACCCTGCGTCGCGGCGAAGGGACGGCCGCCGTCACTGCACCTCGGTGATCGTGGTCGTCTGGTTCAGCGCCACGCCTGACAGCGTTTGCACGGCGCCACCCGGCCACGCGACCCGCACCGTGTCGGCGGTTTCGCCGGGGCCGAAGCCAAACGTGAGGGTGCGCTCCGACTGCGACAGATAGCCGTGTGTGGCCGAGACCAGGCGGCGCTGCGTGCGGGGGCCGCTCTGCACCTCCACGCGCGCGCCCACGGCGTCGTGCGTGCTGGTCGTGCCCACGAGGTGGATGCGGGCCCAGCGCGCGCCGGTCAGGTCGTTGCGCAGCAGGCGCACCTGGCCAGTGGTGGGCACCAGCAGCAGGTCGAGGTCGCCGTCGCCGTCGATGTCGCCATACGCGCCGCCACGGCCGACCATGGGCGGGGTCAGGCCGCCGGCCTCGGCCACCGGCACGAACGTGGCAGGCGCGTCCGGGCCCGCGTTCCAGTAGAGCCTGGCCGGCTGCGCGTGCTGCTGGCTGGCCTGCACGAGCGCGATCTGGTCCTCGACGTGGCCGTTGATTGTGAGCAGATCGAGCCGGCCATCGAGGTCGTAGTCGAAGAACAGCACGCCGAAGGTGAGCGACGCGCGGCTCGGCGCGCCGAGGCCCGCCGCAATCGACTCGTCCACGAACTGGCCCGAACCCGTCTGCTTCACGAAGAACGCGGTCATCTCGTTGGCGAAGTTGCCGATGGCGATGGCCGGCACGCCGTCGTCGCGCACGTCGGCCGCGTCGATGCCCATGCCCGACCGCGCGTTGCCGTAGCTGTCATAGGCGAGACCCAGCGTGGCGCCGACCTCCTCGAAGGTGCCGTCGCAGCGGCTCTTGAAGGCGTAGTTGCGCACGGTGTCGTTGGCCACCACGAGATCCACGCAGCGGTCGTCGTCGAGGGCCACCAGCGCCACCCCCAGGGCCTTGGCCGCGGGCTGCTTCGTGACCGGGTCGGTCACGATCAGCCCGGCCGCGCCGGCGCGCTCGGTAAAGCGGCCGTCGCCCTGATTCACGTAGAAGGCCGGTGCCGTGCCGGCGAAGTTACGGGGCGGGCCGTAGGCGCGGCCGAGGCCAGCGAGACTGAAGGCCTGCGCCTGGTCGATGGCCCGCGTCCAGCGCACGTAGCGGCACACGAACAGATCGAGGTCGCCGTCGTGGTCGGCGTCGAACCAGGTGGCGCACGTGCTCCAGTCGTCGGCGCTGCCGCCCACGCCGGCACTGGCGGTGACGTCATGGAAGCGCCCGCCGACGTTCTTCAGCAGCGTGTTCCGGCCGACGGCGGTGACATACAGGTCGGTCCAGCCGTCGTTGTCGAAGTCACCAGCCGCCACGCCCATGCCGTAGCCGGGCACCGCCAGGGCCATGGTGGCGGTAGCGTCGGTGAAGCGGCCCGAGCCGTTGTTGGTGAAGACGCTGAGCGTGGAGCGCGTGGCTTGGCCGTTCGGCGTCGCGCGGCTCGCGCTCGACCACGGCCATGGGCGGCCGTTCACGAGGATCACGTCGAGGTCGCCGTCGTTGTCCAGATCGGCGAAGGCGCCGCCGCCCCCGGTGGTTTCGGGCAGCAGCTTCTCGCCTTCGGCGCCGTTGACCCGCGTGAACGTGCCGAGGCCAGCCGCGCCGGTGATGTCGATGAACCGCGCAGGCGGTGCGGCGGCGGTCGCGCGCTCGGTCGCGGCCGGTCCCGACGTGACGGGGGCGCTGCGGGTCGAGAGGCGCCAGAGCGCGGCCCCGGCCACGAGGATCGCCACGACGGCGCCCGCGACGACAGCGCGGTTGCGGCGGAGGGGGTCGGTCACGGGATGCGTCTCCGGCTGCATCAGGGACGGAAGGACGCGCGTCGTGCCGCAGCCGGCGCGGTGCCCACTGCTACCCCGGAGGGTGGGTCGCCGGTGCGCTGGTCGCCCGCGCGCTGCAGGTCGTAGATCACGACCGACTGCGCGGCGTGGTTGGCGGCGGGATTGGCCGCGCGGTGGACGGCGATGACGCGGCCGCGCGACTGCTCGTCGGCGGTGTAGCGCAGGTGCGCGTCGCGATGCGTGGCGGCGCGTGCCTGGTCGCCGAGCTCGCCGTGAATCAGGCCGAGCGCGTAGTGGGCCGTGATGTTCTCGGTGTCGATGGCGAGCGTGCGGTCGAAGGCTGCCGCGGCCTCGCGCAAGCGCGCCGCCCGGGCCTCGGTGCGGGCCGCGCCGCGTTCCTGTTTGGCGCGCTCGAAGAGTGTCTGGCCCAACTCGTTCAGCACCTCGTAGTCGCGGCTGAAGTCGAAGCCGCGTTCGGTCAGGGCCGGTGAGCTCGCGCCGAGCGCGGCCGTGAAGTTGGCGATGGCCTCGTCGAGATGGCCGTTCTCCTTGTTGACGAGGCCATTCATCCACGCCACGGTCCAGGGCGGGGCGCCGGCCGCGGTGGCGCGCCGCAGGGCCTGCGCCGCTTCGTCGAGCCGGCCTTCCTTGTGGTACACCCGCGCCAGGTTGAGCGGCCCTTCGGCGCGGCCGAGCCGCTCCACCTCTGCAAACGCCGCCTCGGCCTGCCGCAGCTCGCCCTTGTCGCTGCCCACGTTGCCCTCGAGCAGCAAGCCGATGCCGTAGTCGTTCCAGCGCTCCCAGACGGGTTGCGCGGACGCCGGCGCGCCGCCGCCGGGCAGGGCCTGCGTGTCAGCGGAAATGGTCGTGACCGGCAGGTCGATGCGGTAGTCGTCGCCCTTCGTGAAGCGCATCATCGTGAGGTCGAACTTGCGGTAGAGCAGCCGCGCCTCGAGCGTGATCGGGCCGGCCGCGCCCTTCGGCACGTCGAAGGCGTAGTGCACGACCTGCGCCGCGCCCGGCGGAATCTGCTTGTCGTAGAGCGGCACGTAGATGTCCTGCACGTTGCGGCGGTCCACCTTGCGGCCCTGCCGGTCCAGCATGTAGACGTTCGTGAAATGCGACCATGGGTCGACGCGGCCATCCGGGTCAAGGGCGCCGCTCTGGCCAATCACGGTGGTGCCGGCCTTCACCGTGACCTGCACCCATGCCTCGTTCGAGTCGGCGGTGCCCTGCGTGAAGTGGTGGCCGACCGTGCGCGTGCGCACGACCAGCTCGGCCAGATAACGCGCGCCCGGCGTGAGCGCTGGCGTGGTGCCGTCGAGCGGACCGAGCAAGCGGCCCGAGACGGTGCCGCCTTCACGCAGGCCGAAGAGGTCGACCGTGACCGACTTGTCGAGGAACGCCTGCTGCGCCGCGATCGTCTCCTGGTCGCCGCGTAGATGCGGAATCGCGGTGTTGGCGCCGGTGAAGCGATGGTCGTGGATGCTGAGCGCGCCGCTCGCATCGAAGGGCTGCGCGCCGAAATCGCGCGACGGTGTGAGCGGCATGTGGCAGCCCGCGCAGCGCGACTCGGCCTTGGGCGGATAGTAGAAGCTGCGGGCGCCGCGGCCCGACACGCCGCTCAGGATGAAGCTGTCGTAGTGATTCTGTCCGCGCAGGAACTCCTTGTAGTCGTTGAGCGCGCCCGGAATGTGCACCTTGTGGCAGGTGGAGCAGAACTCGGGCGTGCGATGCAGCGGCTTCAAGAACGTGGTCTTGTGAAACGCCGGCTTGGCCTTGATGAGCTGCTGGCTGAGCGCGCGCAGCGTGCCGTTCTCGCTGAACGCAAACGGGTAATGGCGCGGCTCGCCAATCGTGTAGTCGCCGTTGCCGCGCGTGCTGTTCACGCGCTCGATGGCGTGGCAGGCGGTGCACGTGATGCCGGCTTGCGACGTGGGGTCGCCTTCGGTGTCGAAGTCGGTCTGGCCGAACGCCCCCGAGAAGAGCGGCACCGGATCGTGGCAGCCCGCGCACCAGCGGCTGCCGTCGACGTTGCCGTCGCGGGCCAGCATCACCTTGCGGGTCTCTTTGACGCTGGCGGCGTAGACGGGATTGTTGAAGGAGCTGAAGCGGTGCGCGCTCGAGAGCCAGCCCCGGTGCGCGTCGCTGTGGCACTCCGCGCAGTAGGTGTTGTCCATGAGCGCGCCGGCTGGGATGGGCCGGCCCGTGGCCGTGCGCGCCAGTGACGGTCCGAACGTCTCGGGCGCACCCGCCAGGCCGGGGGCGCGGCTGAGGCGCACGTCGGCCACGGCGGTGACGAGCACGACGGTGGCGGTGGCCATGGCCCAACCCCACGCCGCCCCGGCCCGCAGCGGCTGTCCCCGGCGGCGATGCTGCAGAAAGGCCCACGCGGTGGCGAACGGCACGGTCACGTGCAGCCAGTAGGCGGCGGTGCGCGCGACCGGCTGGCGCAGCTCGAGGCCGGCCACGCGCATGAGCGCCAGGCCGGTCACGAGCACGACGGCGGCGAGCACGGCGAGCAGATAGCCGACGCGGGCGGCCCGGCGATTGGGATGGGTGCGGGCCGCCAGGGGATGGGCCACGGCGAAGACCACGAACGGCGTGAGCACGAGCAGCCCCACGCCGAGGTGCACGAGCACGGCCCACTGATACACGTAGCCCTGGAAGCTCGCGCCCCTGGCCCATTCGGCCGCGGTGACCCCGCCGAGATACACGGCCGTGGCGGTGAGCAGCGCCACGCATGCGTAGACGGCGTAGAGCAGGCAGCGCGTGCCGGAACCGATCACGGAGTATCGCGAACCCGCAGGCAACGTCATCGGCCGCTCGCGTCACGAGTGTTGAAGGCGTCGTGCAGGCGCCGCCGCGCCGGCGTGTCGACCCCGGGCAGCGGGGCCACGGTGTCGCCGTCCTTCGTGTAGAGATCCATGTCCTTGCACCAGCCGTCGGCTTCGAGCACGACGCGGCGCGTCCAGCCGGCGGGCACGGCATCGCCCGGCGCGGCGAATTCGAGCCGCACGTCTTCACCGGGCCCGAAGATGGCCAGCGCCGAGTCGGCGGCCGCCACGAGCGCGTCGACGGCGCCAAAGCGGGTGTAGCGGCCGCGCGGATGCCGCGTATCCCAGAGCGGCGCCCGGCGCGCATAGTCGTAGTGCGGCGTCCGCTGTGGTCCGGTGGTGCGCGTGGCAAAGCCGCTCTCGCGCAGTGTGGCCGAGAGGAGCGGCAGCCGCCGCGTGGCGACCTGCGGCGCGGGCTCGGCGTAGACCACGCTCACGCGATCCCAGTAGATCTCTTGCGTGGTGCGCAGGCGCAGGGCGGACGTGCCGGCTGGCAGTCGCGACAGCGGCAGGGTCATCCGGCGGGGCATGCCGGCAGGGTAGCCGAACTCGGGCGCCACGGTGTGCCAGCGGCCCGCCTGATCGCGGGCGTCGAGCGAGGGCGGCGCGAAGGTTGCGCCGGCCTGCCACGCGGCGAAGACGGTTTGCGCGTAGGGATACTCCACCCAGCCGTCGAGCATCAGCACGGGTTGACCGGGTCCGCGGTCGAGCGGCCCGTCGAACTCCAGCTCGAGGGTGTGGGGCGCGGTCAAGCCGATGAAGCGCGGATCGGCCGCGCCGGGCGGCGCGGCGCTGTGGTCGGCGTCGGCCACGTGAGCCGTCACGTTCTGGCCGCGGTCGTTGATGGCGCGCGCCGGCCGGCGCTCCTCGCGATAGAAGAGCGGCGCGCTCGTGGGCATCGGTCCGGCAATCGCCTTGCGCTCATCGAGCGCCATCTGCCAGCCGGGCGGCAGGTCGTAGGCCACGAGCGAGGCGCGATCCAGATAGGCCACTTCCTCCATCGGCTCACCGATCACGAGGGCATAGCGGCCATCGTGGGGAGCGATGCTGCCCTCCGGGAACAACACGTGCTCGCGTGGGAACGGCGCGCTGTACACCCCCGGCCGCTCGAAGAAGCCAATCCCGCCGACGCCGAGGATGTCGGTGACAAACGCCATCGACGTGCCGTTGAACGCGAAGAGCACGGGACAGCTCGAGAGCTGGCGCTGCGTCTCGGCAATGACATGCCGCTGGCCGGCGGCAAGCGCCATCTCGGTCTGCAAGACGCCGTCAGGCCAGACGAGCGACACGAAGTCGGCCTGGGACGCGCCGCCCAGGCCCACGGCCACCGGCTGCAGGCTCTGCCCCGGGCCCGAGTGGCCCGCGGCCGTGTCGAACGCCGTCCAGCGCGAGCCGACGCGTACCGCCACGCGGGTGCCCACCCCCGAGACGTTCGACCGCAACTGGTCACTCGCGCTGTCGCGACCGGTGACGGCGAGCGTGGCGTAGCGGTGACGGCCTGGTCCCGGCGCCCACGCCACCACGCCGCCATCGCCGACGCCGACGACTGACGGACCCCGGGCAGGATCGAGTGTGGCCACCGTCCATCCGCGAACGGCGACGTCCGCGGCGAAGGCCGCGGTGGCCGTGGCCGTGCCGTCGGCCGTGACGTCGAACGCGGCCCAGCCGCCGCCCTGAGTGGCGAGGAGCTCGAACGCGCCGTCGCCGTTGGTGTCGGCCACGGCCAGCCGGGCACCGCGTTCCGCCGCAGCGCTCGCCAGGGTGAACGGCTGCCACACGCCCGCGGCGTCGGGGGCCCAACGCTCGAGTCCGCGCGGGCCCGTGGTGTAGAGCTCGGCTTGCCCGTTGGCATCGAGGTCGGCGCTCACCACGGCCGCAAGCGGTGCCGCCGCGAACGTGGCGAAGCCTGGAGCGGAGCGATAGTGCCACACGCGGTCGTTGACGAACACGTCGTGCGGCGGCGCGGCGTTCAGCACGACTAGGTCGTGGTCGCGATCGCTATCGAGGTCGACGAAGGCCACGCCCACCGAGCCCCGGCCGGTACCGGCCACGCCGGCAAGCCCGGCGGGCCTGGCGATGGGGCGGAACGTGCCGTTGCCGTTGTTGTTCAGCAACTCGTTTGGGCCAGCGGCGTTCGTCAGCCAGATGTCGAGGTCGCCGTCATGGTCGGCATCCACGAGCGCGCCGTCGGTGCCGTCGAGGCGCGGCGTGGCTGCGCGACTGCTCGTCGTGACGTCGCGCCACGTGTTCGGCGCCGTCTGGCGCCAGATGGCGGATCCGCCATTGCCGCGCACCAGGACGGCGTCGCTGCGGCCGTCGTTGTCGAGGTCACCCCACAGCGCCGCGCGCACGCCAGTGACGGTGGCCAGTGGATGCGTGAGGTCGAGACGCCAGCCGCTCTCGCTGCCGAAGAGCACGGCATTCGGGGTGCCGCCTTCGAGGACGTGTGCGGCAAAGACGTCGAGCCGCCCATCCCCGTCGATGTCGGCCACGGTGATCGAGCGGGTGTCGGCGCCCGCGGCTCGCCAGCGCGCGCCGGGAGCCGTCGTGATGGTCGCGGCCGGCAGGAAGCGCGGCCCGTCGGGAAGGGCGGCCGGCGCCACCGGCACGTCGACCGTGACGGCCATGGCCAGCGGCCCCATGCGGGTGTACTTGAACTCGGCCATCTGCGCGCGCGGATCGCCGGCGAGGGACTCGAAGCGCCTCAGCATCGCCATGGCGTCGGCGCGTCGGCCGAGCCGCTGGAGGGCTTGAAACCCGCCGTAGTAGGCGCTGCGCAGCAACGGGTTGGCCGCTTGCGCCTTCACGAACCAGCCGAGCGCGGCATCGGGGTCGCCGGCGAGCTGCGCCTGACCGGCGAAGTAGGCCGGAAACGCGTCGCCCGGGGCGCCTGCCGCGACGGCGCTCAAGAGCGGAAGCGCGTCGGCATCGCGTCCGCCGTAGAGCAGCAGCAAGCCGAGCGCGTAGCGCGTGCGTGCTCCCACCACGGGGTCGGGCAGAGCGGTGCGGAGCAGCCGTTCGGCTTCGCTGCCATCGCCGTCACCCTGACGGTTGATGAGCGCGAGGGCGAGGTTGAGCGCCGCCTCGCGCGACTGCGGCTGATCCTCGACGGCGGCCGCGAACTCCGCCGCGGCGGCGGCGAAGTCGTAGCGACCCATGTGGGCCACCCCGCGATTGAGCGCGGCGACCAGCGCCTCCGGCGCCGGCGGTGGCACGGGCGTGTCGCGCTGACACGCCGCGAGCGCGAGCACGGTCGCGCTCGCGACCAGCACTCTCAGCAAGGGAGCCATCAGCACGCGAACGTGGGCGGATTGCATCGCATGCCCGTGGCGTCAGCCCGTGCGACCTAACCGACGGTGGCGGCGAGGGACGCGGCGTCAGCCTGTTCGTGCGCGTGATATGAGCTGCGCACGAGCGGGCCCGCCTCGACATGCGCGAATCCCAGACCGAGGGCGATGCGCTTCAGCTCGCGGAACTCGTCGGGATGGTAGTAGCGCGTCATCGGCGCATGGTCGTTCGACGGCCGCAAGTACTGCCCGATCGTGAGAATGGCCACCCCCACCTCCCGCACGTCCTTGAACACCTGCTCGAGTTCGTGCGCCTCCTCGCCCAGGCCCACCATGAGGCCGGTCTTGGTGGGGATGCCGGGCGCGTAGCGCCGCGCACGGTCGAGCAGCTCGAGGCACCGCGTGTACTTTCCGCCAGACCGCGCCATGCGGTAGAGCCTGGGCACGGTTTCGGTGTTGTGGTTCAGGATGTCGGGACGCGCGTCGAGCACGGCGCGCAGCGACGACTCTTCGCCCTTGAAATCGGGGATCAGCACCTCGACTCGGCAGTCGGGCACACGGGCCTTGATCTCGTGAATCGTGGCCGCGAACATCGCCGCGCCGCAGTCGGCCAGATCGTCGCGATCCACCGACGTGATCACGGCGTACTTCAAGGCCATCGCCTGCACCGCTTCGGCCACGCGGGCCGGCTCGTACACGTCGAGCGCCGCGGGGCGTCCGTGCTTCACCGCGCAGTAGGCGCAGGCGCGGGTGCAGACATCGCCCAGAATCATGAACGTGGCCGTGCCGTGGTGCCAGCACTCGCCGATGTTCGGGCAGCGGGCGTCCTCGCAGACCGTGTTCAGCTGCAGGTCGCGCATGATGCCCTTCAGCCGGAGATAGTTCTCGGAGCCAGGGGCGCGCACCTTCAGCCAGTCGGGTTTTGGCTCGCGGGGGCGGATGAAGTGCAGCGGGGCTTCCATTGGTCCATGGTATCTCGTGATCTCACGATCGAGTGATCGGATGATCTGGCTGCATGCATCTGGAGATCACCACTTCACGGCATGGAGTTCACTTGCTGCGCAAGCCACCCACCAGATAGTCGGAAAACGCCTGCCCGATCTGGTCCTGGCTCATCGCGCCGGCCGGATCGAACCACGTGGGAATCCCGTGTACAGCGCCCATCATCGCAAACGCCGCCATCTTCGGGTCGCCGCGCGTGAACTGACCCTGGTCCATGCCGTCCTGGATGATGGCCCGCAGGCCGCGGTCGAACGCGTCGCGGCGCGCGATTACCTTGCGCAGCAGGGGAGGCGAGAGGGCGTGCCGGTCCAGCGTGAGCGCCGCGCCCTGCAGCTCGTCGAGGATGAGGTGCACGAAGGCCCGCACGAGCGTGCGCAGCTTGACGTCGGGCGTCGACGTCTCGGTCTGTATGTCCTGCAGCAGCGCGAGCAGCACGTCGAGCGAGTACTCGTGGCAGGCACAGAGAATCTCTTCCTTGTTGCGGAAGTAGTAGTAGAGATTCCCCTTCGTCATCGCCAGTGCGCTGGCGATCTCTGCCACGCTGGCGCCGTGGTAGCCGCGCCGCCGGAAGGCGGCCGCGGCGCTCTTCAGGATGTCGAGGCGCCGGTCGGCGCTGGCCAGGGTGTGAGCGACGGGTGGCATCGGCACGGGCGGCGCGGCGGCGCCAATGGCCGTCACTCTAGCACAGCGTTGAACGACCGTTCGAAGTGGGGTAGGCTCGACGCCGCATGACACACGACGGTCGACCACTCGCGGTGCTTGGCGCCGGCACGATGGGCCACGGCATCGCCCACGCGGCGCTGACCGCCGGCTATCGCACGCGCCTCTACGACGTGGCCGAGGCGCCGCTGCAGAAAGCCGTCGAGGTCATCTGTGCCATCTTTGCCAGGAGCGTGGAGCTCGGCAAGGACACGGCTGACAATGCCGACGTGCGGTTGCGGTTCCTGTCGACGACGACATCCGTGGCTCAGGCGGTGCGCGATGCCGGTGTGGTGATCGAAGCCGCGCCCGAGAAGATGGACCTCAAGCTGGCACTGCTGGCCGAGGTGCAGGTCCACGCGCCAGCCGATACCGTAATTGCGTCCAACACGTCGGCGCTCAGCATCACCGAGATGGCGGCCGTGCTCGATCGGCCGGGCCGCATGGGCGGCATGCACTTCTTCAATCCCGTGCAGAAGATGAAGCTGGTCGAAGTGGTGCGGGCGCTCGAGACGAGCGACGACACCGTGCGCGTGATGACCGAGGTGGCCGTGGCGATGGGGAAGGAGACGGTGCTCATCAAGGAGTCACCGGGCTTCATCACCAGCCGGATCAACGCGCTGATCGGCAACGAAGCCTTCTACATGCTGCAGGAGGGCGTGGCCTCGGCTCGTGACATCGACAAGGCGCTCAAGCTGGGGCTCAACCACCCGATGGGGCCGTTCGAACTCGTGGACCTCGTGGGCCTCGACACGCGCCTGAGCATCCTGCACTACCTGCACCGGACGCTCGGCGAGAAGTTCCGGCCGTGCCCGCTGCTCGAGCAGCACGTGGCGGCCGGACGGCTCGGCCGCAAGGTGGGCCAGGGCGTGTTCGACTACTGACGCGTTCGGCGACCGCGCCACCGCGCCACCGCTATTGCGGCACGATCGTGATGCGGCCCTGCAGACCGATGGAGTTTGGCAGGTTGTGGTCGTGGAAGCCGCAGACCCGCACCGTGTTCAGATTGCCGCTGGTCTTCGACTGTCCCGGCGACAGGAAGCCCACTTGCGCGAGCGGTGGGCAATCTTCGTGACTCGGGTGCGGGTCGGATGACATGTCGTGGCTGCGCGAGTCGTTGTTCACGAAGGTGACACGGCCGCCCTGCGTAACCGTGACGGTGCTCGGGCTGGCCACGCCGTTGGCGCCAATGGTGATCGTGACCGAGGACGTCGCGCCTCCCGTGCCACCGGTACCGCCGCCGCTCGGCGCCGTCGGGCTGCTCCCGCCCCCGCCGCCGCACGCCACGGCCATGGCCAGCGCCGCGCCGGCCACCGAGAGCGAGAGTAGGTGTCGCATGTGCAAGGCTCCTGGCTACAGTGTAGACCGTTGCGCCCGGGTCGACGCGACCGGCGGTGTCAATAGAACTTGCGCGACAGGTTGAAGCCGATGTACCAGTCGTCGGTGCCGCCGCGCGCCATCTGCCCGAACGTGGTGCCGAAGGCGTTGCTGAAGTTGATCTGGAAGTTGTGGCCGCCGGCCCGCTTCTCGATGCCGAAGCTCATCTGGTGGTTGCCCGGGTCGTAGCCGTTCACCCGCGGCGTCACCTCGAACACGCCGTAGACACTCGCCGTGAGCCGCACACGTGCGCCCAGGCCCAGCATGACCGAGTTGTTGTCGTCCACGAGTTCGCCCGGCAGCGGGTTGGTGTTGTTCACCCAGAACGGCTGGGCGTAGACGGCCGCGCGGTCGGTGAACTCGCGCGACACGACCACGCCGAGGCCAGGCGAGTAGCTGTCCCTGAAGTTGTTCGTGCCTTCAGCGCTGGCGAAGACGTCGATCGACAGCGGAAAGGTGTCGTCCTGACCCGTGACCTGGCGCTGCAGCAGGAACTGGATGGTGCGGTTGTTGGTGCGATGCACGGCGATCTGGGTGGACTTGAACAGGCCGTAGCGATACTCGAAGCCGATGTTGGCGCCGCTGTCGAAGCCGAAGAAGTCTTCGGCCAGGTTGCTCAGGCTGCCTTCGCCGAGCGGACGGCCGAAGCGGTGTGTGATGCGAAAGGCGCTCTTGTGGCGCGGCACGCGCAGGGTGGTGGGCAGGCCCACGATGGTGAAGTCAGGCTGCGCCCGGTTCACTTCGGTGTCCGGGTCGTCGTCCTGTTCCGCGTCGGCCACAGCGCCGACCGGGTCGGTGTCGCCAGGACCGGTCTCGGCAGGACCGGCGTCGGCGGGGGCGGTCGCCGCGCTGTCGGTCTTTTTCAGTGCGTCCTTGGGATCGTTCAGCGACGCCGCGACCGCCAATGGCGCGACGCCGAGCGCGACGGCCAGCGCCAGGGCGGAGATCGAAACGAATGATTTCACGGTAGGCTCCTGTTGGGTTTGTATTGAGGACGCGCGGCCTAGTTGTTGGCGGCGCCTTCCTTGATCCAGCGCCGGATGACGAGCATCTGCCCCTCGGTCAGGAACGGACCATTGTTGCGCGGCATCCGCAGGCCGACGATACCGGCAGCGCCCTCGAGCTTCTTCACGAGATAGCTGTTGTCCGGGTCGCCCGGGATGACGAGGGTTTCGCCAGGCTTCTGCACGCTCGGACGCCCGACGAGCGCCGCAAACGACGCACCCTCGACCAGATTCAGGCCGGCGGCCGGTGTGCGGCCGACGCTGGTGTGGCACTGGATGCAGGACTGTCGTCCCGAGGAGTCCTGGGTGCTGAAGATCTCCCTCTGAATGCTGGCGAAGTTGGGCGCCAGGTTGGGCGTCGGGCCGGTCAGGTCCGACAGGTTCTCGTCACAGCCGGCGAGCATCGCCGTCACAGGAAGCACACACGCTAGCAGGCGTAGAAGTCGCATGGTCTCGGGCCTCGGGAAGACTTACTTGGATGCAGCCGTCACAACGAGCGAGCCGCGCAGGTCCGCGTGGCCGTCGCCGCAGGCTTCCGAACCGACGATGGGGAAGGTGCCGGCCTCGGTGGCCGTGAACTCGATGGTCACAGGCGGGCCGCCGCGCGGCACGATGGTGTTGACCTCGAACGTGCGGATGCCGAGGCCGTGCACGCCGTCGGCAACCGCTTGGCCACCACCTCGAACGTCTCCACGCTCGGGGTCTCGAGAGGCGCGTATGCCGTGGCGGGGTCCTTCCCCGCATTGACGTATGCCAACGCTTCAGGGATGAGCGCCATCCCCGTCACGGCACCAGTGACGAACACCAGCAGCGTTCGTAGGAGTTTCATCGTGTGGGTGCCGGCCGCCCGGCCAGTCGCAATGATGTCTCCGACTGCAAGCGGGATGCCGTGTGCGGGGAAGTGCCGAGCGCGGGTTCTGCTGAGTTTTTCGCGCGAACAGTGCAGAACATCCAGACAACTGGATTACGTGCGACGTAATCGCTTACCTCGGGCGTAAGTCCGGTCAATCGATGCGATGCTTCGGTGGTGGGGGCGGCCGCGGTGCCCATCACCCACACCGTATCGGGCGTGAGCCGCGGGCTGGTCGTGAGCACGACGGCGCGCTCGATGGTGCCGCCGTCGGCCAGCGCGAAGCGGCCCTTCTTGGCCGACTGCGCGCGGGTGAAGGCACCGCGCGCATGGCCGAAGAGCTCCGACTCGATCAGGGTGTCGGGAATGGCGGCGCAGTTCACCTTGATGAGGGGCAGGTGCCGCTGCAGGCTGCGGTCGTGGATGGTGCGGGCCACGAGTTCCTTGCCGGTGCCGGTCTCGCCCGTGAGCAGGGCCGTGCTGCGCGATTGGGCCACGAGCTCGATGCGCCGGGAGATGTCGATCATCACCTTGCTGCGGCCGACGATGCCGTAGTGGTCGAAGTCGGCGTCGCGGGCATGCGATAGTCGATGATCAGCAGATCGAACGACTGCTCCACGAGCAGGCGCTGCCCGTCGAGCGCGCACGACGCGGTCGTCACGAGGTGGCCCTCGTCGCGCAGGGCGCGGCCCATGAGCGGCACCACCCACGCCGACGTCACCGCCGCGGCCAGACTGAGGGCGAGCAGGGGGTCGCGCATGCTCAGAACCACACGCCGGTCTGCACGGCGAGAGCAGCGTGTCGTGCCGGATGCGGCCGCCCAGGGGCCGGCGGTTGCGCTGCACCGCAAATTTCACGCCCATGTGCCGCACGGGTGTGGCCGCGAACCCTGCCTCCAGGCGCGACACCGGCGACTCCCACGGCTGCATGGCCGAGGGGGTGGCGACCTCAGAGAATCCCAGGCGCTCGGCGCGCGCGGCCAGATCGACTCCCGTCGGCGTCGACGACCGGCCCACCAGCGGGTTGTCTCTGCCGTAGCCGCTGCGGCCGAACATCCCGAACGTGGTCGGCACGCGTCCGGCCTGTATGTCGATCTGGCGCGCGGGGACCACTTGGAAGGGCTGACGGAACCGCGGTCATTATAGTGTCCGCTATGCGGAACGAGGTGACGCTGCGCCAGCTTCATGGCGCGCCCGGCCCGCCCGTCAGCGACGCGTCAGCTTGCGCTGCGCGTCCTGGTAGCGCTTCGAGGTGGCCGGCACCTGCGCGTAGGCCGCCTTGGCGCGCTCGTCGTCGCGCAGCCGCCGTTCATAGAGTTCGCCGAGCAGCCACCACGCGTCGTTCGGGTTGTCGGGATAGCGGGTGGCCAGATCCGTCCATGCGCGCGCGGCCAGTTCCCACTGGTCGGCATCGGCATAGCCCGAGCCCAGGCGGAACAAACCGAGCATGCCGTGGGGAGAGCTCGGGAACTGGTCGGCCAGCACCCGGAGCGTGGCGAGACTCGCCGGCACCTCTTTACCCGCGGCCGCTTCGCGCACCTTGAGGCGGCGGCGATCCTCGATGGCGATCCTGGCCTGCAGCGCACGCAGCGCCGTCGGCGTGCCGGGGGCGGCCGCGGCGGCGCGGCCGAAGATCTCGCGCGCGGCTTCGTCGCGGGTGGGTTGACGCGACTTGAGGGTCAGGTCGCCGAGCGCGAGCTGACTGTCGGCGAGGCGCGCGTCGCCGGCGAAGCGGTTGGCGAACTCGACGTGGGCGGCCATCGCGTCGTCGGCTCGGCCGAGGCGCGTGAAGGTCTCGGCCACCAGATAGGCAGCGTCGGCGGCCATCGGCGTGGAGGGGAACTCGCTGATCACTGCACGTAGATCGACGATGCCCTGGTCCACGAGATTGCTGCCGATCTTGGCGCGTGCCACCTCGAGCCGCTGGGCGGCCTCGGCGTTCGGATCGGGTGCGGTCACCTTCGCGGGCGGGGACGTGACGGCGCCCTTCGTGGCCACGGCGATGGTCGTACCCGGCGTGGTCGACTTAGGCGGCGGGGCGGGCGCGCCCGGCGGCGTGGTCGTACTCGCTGACACCGGCGCTGGGGCGGCGGCGGGCGGGACGGGCGTGGCCGCGGGCAGCGGCTCGTTCGTGGTCATCGCCTCGGCCGGAGCGGCGTCGCCCCCGCGCAGCGACAGCACGCCGGCGGCAATGACCGCCACCACTACGACGGCGCCGGCGACGAGCACCAGCGGCGAGCGAGCGGAAGCGCCGGTGCGCGCGACAGACAGCGTCGCGGGCGGCAGCGGTGAAGGCGCGGCAGGTTCGGGCGCCGGCGGCGCCGCGGCGGTTGCGCGCGTCGAGGGCGGCGCCGGCGGGATGGCCACGGTCAGCGCCGCGGCCGGATCGATCGACGTCATGCTATGGCGAACGGCCGGCACCCGGTCGGCGGGCACCGGTGCGGGCGGCGGTTCTGGCGCGCGCACGGCGCTGCTGGCCACGGTGACGCGCTTGCTCGAATCGCGGCGCAGGCGCTCCAGGTCGGCGCGCAAGTCGGCGGCCGTCTGATAGCGCAGGGTGCGGTCCTTCTCGAGCGCCTTCGCGATGATCCGATCGAGTTCTGGCGAGACCAGCGGATTGAGCGCCGAGGCGGGCGTGGGATCGCGGTTGAGGATGCCGTCGAAGATGATGGCGGTGGTGTTGCCTGGGAAGCTCACGCGTCCCGTGGCCATCTCGTAGAGCACCACACCGAACGAGAACAAGTCGGTGCGCACATCGAGCTCTTCGGCGCGTGCCTGCTCGGGCGACATGTAGGCGACCGTGCCCACGGTGGTGCCCACGACGCTCGTGAAGACGGTGGGCTCGAGCGTGGTCGTATGGTCGGCGTCGGCCCGCCGCCGCGGTCCTTCGGCGAGCTTCGCCAGCCCGAAGTCGAGCACCTTGGTCTGCCCGCGCTTGGTCATGAAGATGTTGGCGGGCTTGATGTCGCGGTGCAGGATGTGTGCGCTGTGCGCCGCGTCGAGCGCATCGGCCACCTGCGACGCCACGTCGAGCAGCGACTTCGGTTCGAGCGGTCCCTTGACGAGACGGCGGTCGAGCGTCTCACCCTCGAGCAGTTCCATCGCCAGATAGCACCGGCCGTCCTGGTCGTCGAAGCCGTAAATCGTGCAGATGTTGGGGTGATTCAGGCTCGAGGCCGTGCGGGCTTCGCGACGGAAGCGATTGACGGCGTCGGCGTCGGTCGCCGAGGTGGCCGGCAGCACCTTCAGGGCCACCATGCGGCCGAGCATCGTGTCCTGGGCCAGGTACACGACGCCCATCCCGCCGGCGCCCAAGGGCTCGAGAACGGTGTAGGGACCGAGTTTCTGCCCAGAAAGGTTGGACACGGCGGACGCCCCATCGTAGGGGCGCCCCCGTTCTGAGTCAATCGCCACCGTGCCGTCCCTGTCTCGACCGGTTCAATCGGCCCCAGTTACAGTAAACTTAGGTCGATTCTGAAAAGCCGCTCCAAATGATGGAAACATCCGGGACCCAAGGGCGGGGCGCGCCACCGACGACCTCGACCGACAAAGCGCTCGATGTGTGTGAAGTGCTGAGCCGCGCGCCGCGCGGCATGAGCGTGTCGGACGTGGCGCGCACGCTGCGCCTGCCGGTGTCGAGCGCGCACCGCATGCTCGCCCTGCTGAAGCGGCGTGGCTACGTGCGCCAGGACGACGACACCGCGCGCTACAGCCTGACGCTGAAGATGCTCGACATGATGTTCCGCGCGCTCGGCGGCTCGGAACTGCGGCTGCATGCCTATCCCCTGGTGCGCGACTACGTGCTGCGCACCTCGTATCGTGCGTTCATCGCCATTCCCTCGCGCGGCGAGGTCACCTACCTGTGGACGGCGGAACCGGACGAGGTGGCGATGCACACCGTCTATGGCCGCGAGATGCCGAGCCACTGCGCGCTCTACTTCGCGGCCACGCGGGCGCACACCACGCGCCGCCTGAGTTGCCTGAAACAGATCGCGCCCATCGAGGCCCGGGAGGTCGATGGGGCGCTCGTGCGGCTCGGTCCGCAGGGAGCCCTCCCCGACGGCGCGCAGCGCCTCGTGTGCACCTGCGCGCCAATTCGTGACTACACCGCGCAGGAAGTGGGGCGCGTCGGGGCCTTCGCGCACGGCGCCGGCGAGGCGCCGCTTGCGACCAACGATCATCGCGGGATGTGGGACCTGGCCCGGAACATCTCGCTCAGACTGGGATATCTGCCGTCGGCGGCCCTGGGGGCCTCGGCGTGAGCTTTCGAGGAGGATTTCGGCGTGGCTTACATCATCACTGAACCCTGCATCGGCACCAAGGACTCGTCGTGCGTGGACGTGTGTCCCGTGGATTGCATTCATCCCCGCAAGGACGAGGGCGACTTCGAGGCCTCGACCATGCTCTTCATCCACCCGGACGAGTGCATCGACTGCGGCGCGTGCGTGCCGGCCTGCCCGGTGGAGGCCATCTTCGCGCTGGATGAAGTGCCCGAGAAGTGGGTGAACTACATCGGCATCAACTCCGCCCACTATCAGAAGTAGACTGAGCGCGCACGGAGTGTCCCCGGGCGCACCGCGCGGGTTCCAGGTTCGAGAGCGCTCGCCAGCGCTGGCGCGCGCATGAGCATCCCGGTGACGAGTTGACGCTTGTCCAAAGTGGAGGGCACGATGCGGATGGTCGTTCGCGGTGTCCTGGTGGGGGCCATGTGTGCCGCCGTCGGGTTGGCGGTGGAAGGCCGCGACGGAGCGGGCGACGCCGAACTGCAATTCCAGCTCGGGTCGCTGCTCTTCGAGGAGACGCGATTCGATGAGGCGCGCGCGGCGTTCCGGCGCGCTGCCGACACCGACGATCCGGCGCTGAAGATGCGCGCCCGCATCGGCGTCGTGAAGACGGCGCTGCTCGTGGGCGAGTTCGAGGAAGCGCAGAAGGAAGCGGCCGGCCTCAAGGCCGACACCCCCGGCAATCCTGAGGTGATGACCGTCCACGCGGACGCGTTGTGGTCGGCCGGGCTCTTCGACGAGGCCGAGCGCGAGTTCCGCGACGCGCTGGCCATCGCCCCCGAGCTGTCGCGTGGCCGGCACGGCCTGGCCAAGGCGCTGGCGTCGCGCTCGAAGCTCGACCTTGCGCTGAACGAAGTGCAGGCCGCGCTTCGCACCTCGCCGCGCGACGGCGAGATCCACCACACCACCGGCGCCATCTACGAGCGGCTGCGCCGCTACGAAGAAGCGGCCGGCGCCTACACCAACTACGTGAACCTGCTGCCCAACAAGGACCGTAGCGACAAGGCGCTGTGGTCGAAGGCCCAGATCCGCTTCCTGCAGGCGTTCAAGAGCCGCGAGGCCAACTCGCTCGACGAGCAGTCGCGCGGCCGGCTCCACACCGTGCCCTTCAAGCTGGTGCGCGACAAGGTGATCGTCAAGGGCCGCATCAACGGCGGGCGCTGGATCGACTTCGTGCTCGACACCGGCTCCGAACAGACCACCATCTCACGGCAGGTCGGGCAGTCGGCCGGCGTCGTGCCGATTACCTTCACCCTCAGCGCCGGCGTGGGCGAAGTGGGCCTGCGCGGCCTGCAGCTCGCGCGCCTCGACATCTTCGAGGTGGGCACCCTGAAGGTGAAGGACGTGCCGGTGCTCATCAAGAACCCGGCCCTCAAGGGCATTCCCAAGCGCGAGATGGAGAGCTTCTCGCCGATGGCGCTCGGCCTGTCGATGACCATCGACTACGGCACCAAGATGCTCACAATCGGCCAGCACCTCACCGACGACAAGGCCGACATCACACTGCCGCTGCGCATGCATCGGCTGGCCATGGTGCGCGGGCTCATCAACTCCGAGCGTCCCGCATACTTCGTGGTCGACACTGGTGGCGAGGTGATCTCCATCAGCCAGGCGACGGCCGACGCCTTGCGCCCTGGCCGACCGCCCGGACGGCGGATCGCGCTCAAGGTCTACGGCACGTCTGGCTGGGACCGCGACGCGTTCCTGATGCAGGGGCTCAATCTACAGTTCCTCGACATCGAGTACCGAAACTTCTCGGTCGTGGTGTTGAACCTGCGCGCGCCGAGTCTACTGCTCGGCTTCCAGCTGGGAGGCATCGTGGGCCACAGGTTCCTCAGCCCCTACCGCGTGGCCATGGACCTCGAGCGTAGCGAGCTGCGCATGACCCGGGCGACCCCAGAGCCGCTGCGGTCCACGAGCGTGGCCGCGCGGTTTGCGGCGCGTTAGCTCGCTCGCGGCCGGCATCGCCTGCGGCCGGCGTTCCCTGTCGTCGGACCACGACGGGGAGATTCGCGCGACTCGTCAGGGCGCCATTCGCCCCGCGCTAGAAGTCGTAGCCGATCCACACCTGGAAGCGGGGCTTGCGGAACGCTGCGCTGCCGCCCGCTTGCGCGAATTGCACGTCCTCCCATTCCTTGTTGAAGAGCGTGCGCCAGCTCCAGTCGAAGTGGAGGGGGAAGCCGAGGGCAAAGGTCTGCAGGCCGACGCCGTAGCTGGCCCGCGCATCGAGGAGCCGGAAGCCCTGGACCACGACGGGATTGCCGAAGACCGGGATATCCACGCGTGACGGGTCGACCGGGTTGCGCGCGTAGTCGATGATGGGGCGTTCGATCGACGCCGCGCGCGTGTACGCCTCGAAGCCGGTATTGGTGTTGGCCCACGAGGCCCCGCCGACGTTGGCGAAGAGCGTGCCGCGCACGCCGCCCAGGATGCCGATGGGCGTGGCCATCGCGTGGATGAGCGGAATGCGCAGCTCGGCGTTCACGTGACCGGCGTTCTGGCCGACGAACTCGAGAAACTCATACCCCCGCATCTCGGAGTTGCCGCCGAAGAAGTAGTAGCCGGGATTGTCACCCCAGCTCTTGAAGCCCTTGGCCCGCAGCGCGAGCAGGCCCGACCCGCCGATGCGGAAGTACTTGCGCGCGTCGAGGTCGACGGTCTGGCGCGTGAGCGTGCTGCCGATCCTGGGCGCGATCTCGTACGAGAGGCGCACGGTGTTGCCGGCCAGTGGGCCGAACTCGCGGAACACCGTGGTTTCCTGGATGAAGGCCAGGCTGAACGGCACCATCGTGCCGTTGTTGAGCAACTGCCGGCCGAACTGCTGCTGCTGATACCCTTGCGAATACTCCTGCAGGCTCGGGTCCTCGAACCGCTCGCTGAAGTGCACGACGCCGCTCGAGAGCTCGACGCGCCGGTAGCGGTTGAACGGCCAGATGCCAAAGGCCGTGGCGCCGCGTGTGGTGGTGGTGGCGACCGCGAAGTCGCGGTCGATGATGCCGCTGAAGCTGGGGTCGTAGAACACGCCCTCGAGCTGTCCGAAGAAGAACTGCGTCTGCGAGAAGCCCTGCAGCGAGTACTGGAAGCGGCGTTCCAGGTTGATGTACGACCCTGAGAACGAGCGGTACTGCGACACGGAGGTGGCGAAGAGCGTTAACTGCTGGTCACCGAGCACGTCGGTGAAGGCCACCGCGGTGCCACCCAGGAAGTCGCCGCCGCTCGTGAGACCCACGTTCACCGGCGGCCGGCCTTCGAGGTAGAGCTTCTCGAACTTGCCCTTTTTCTTCTGGTTGTCGGCCAGGAGCGTGTGGGTGAGGGGCGCCTGGAAATCCACGATCGGACCCGGCGAGCCGAAGTCCTCGGTGGTGGCGGGCTTGCCGAGCGGCTCCTTGCGGTCGAGCACGTGCACGCTATAGTCGCCCTTGTAGTAACTCACGAAGGCCACGCGCGCGCCCGCCGCGCCGCCCTGCAGCACCACCGGCGACAGGTTGCCGCCGACGGCATCGGTGAAGCGGAGCAGCGCGTTGGTCTTCAGGTTCAGCGTCCACAGGTTGTAGATCGTGCCGTTCTTGGCCACCTCGGGGTCGACCGTCTCGTTGGGGTCGACCGCCGTCGAGGAGAACACCAGCGTGTCGCCGTCGAGGTACTGTGCGCTGGCCTCGTCGTGGGTGCCGAAGGTGAGCTGCGTGCGCGTGCCCGTGGCCAGGTCGACGCGAAACAGCTTCTCGTTGCCGCTCACCCGCGTGAGCACCACGATCGCCTTGCCGTCGGGCGTCCAGGTGGGCGCGTAATCGGCGAAATCGTCCTTGGTGATGTTGGTGATGGCCTTGGTGTCGAGGTTGATCGTGAACACGTCGGTGACGCCGTTGCGCATGCCGGAGAAGGCCACGGCCTTGCCGTCGGGCGAGAAGTCTGGCGATTCGGGCGCGTCCACGTCGTTCAACTCGAAGCGCTGCACGATCTTCCGGGTGATCACGTCTTCGACCACGAGCGACCGATCCTTCTCGGTGCGCGCGAAGAAGGCGAGCCGGTCACCCGAGGGCGACCACGACATCCATGGCACGGTGTTCCACCGTCCGCCGGGCTGCACGATGTACTCGAAGCCGCGCGACTGGTCGAAGCCGGGCGTGAGATTGCGAATCACCGAGCCGTCCTTGGCCGAGAGCAGCACGATGTCGAGTTCGCGGTCGCCCGAGTTGCCGGTCATGGCGGCGATCAGGTCGCCCGACGGCGACGGCTCGATTGAATACGCCTGCGAGTAGCGGGTCTTGTCGGCCGAGGGCGCGAGGTTGCGGCCGTAGTCGGCGGGCCGTTCCTTGTCGCGGAACGGCTTGAAGCGCTCCTTCAGATAGCGGTCGAACTCGGTGTCCCATTCGTCGGCCGGGATCTGGAAGGCCTCCTGGTAGGCATCGTCGCCTCCGCCGATGATGCTCTTGCGCAGCGCAAAGACGAACTGCCGCACGCCTTCCTTGCCCCAGCGCGCCTCCATGAACTCGAAGGCGGCGTGGCCGAGGTTGTAGATGCCGCGCGGGCTGCCGAGGTCGCCGTAGCCCTGCAGGTTGCTCATCTTCGGGATGATGTCGGCGATGGCGGCGTCGCGCACCATCATGATGTCGTTCGGGCGCCACACGCCCGTCATGTAGTCGCTCATGCCCTCGTTCACCCACAGCGGCGTGGTGTTGCGGACGAGCGACATGGGGATGATGTCGAACTGGAAGATGTGGGTCAGCTCGTGCACGACCAGCCGGTAGAGCAGGTCGGGCGGCTCGTCCATCGGCATCAGGATGCGGTAGCGGCTCGGCTCGGCGAAGGCCCCGACGCCTTCCTGCGCCGCGCCGGGGATGACGTTCTGCTGGTAGAACTCGGCGCTCGTCTGGAACAGGATGAGCGGCACCTTCGCCGCGAGATCGTGCTTCAGCTCGGAGCTGATGTGCTGATAGGCGCTCTCGGCGTAACCCGAAATACGCTCGAGGTGCGGTTGGACCTCGTCGTAGTAGTAGATCTCGAAGTGGTCCGTCTGGTACGTGTTCCACTTGAAGTGGTCGTAGCGAATCGCGTTCTTGCCGAAGTACGGCGCAAACTGCGCTTGCGCCGAGGCGGAGGGCGTGAAGACCGCCGCTACCGCAAGCACGAGCGCGATCGACGTGGCCCGCACCAGGGCGGGGAGGCGGGCCGGCGTGAAGGTTCGCATACGAAGAACTCCTCGAGGGTCCTGTGGACGTCTCGGCATCGGGCGGCTGGCCGCCAGCGCTCCGGGCATCTTACTCTGGGAGCCTGGCCGCCCCGCCGCACCTGCCCTATGTGACGCCATCCAAGCAAGAACTGGTCCCCGGTATCGTGTCCTATACTTGGGACGTCAGCCAGTGAGCCCGCGATGCCGGGAATAGCCGGCATCCCCCAGGGGTTACCCCCCATGTCGCGTGACGGAGGTCCCGGTGTTCGAACGCCCGATCCGGTCCGCGCAAGGGAATGGCACGCCACTGATGGACGACGCACTGGCATTCATGAACGGCTTGTATGGCACGGCGGTGCGGCTGACCCGCGACGGCGATGCCGCGCGCGATTTGGTGCAAGACACCTACCTCAAGGCGCTGCGTGCTCGCGAGCGCTTCCAGCCCGGCACCAATCTGAAAGCGTGGCTCTACACCATCCTCCACAACACGTGGCGGAACAACCGCCGCGATCACGCGCGGGCCCGGGTATCGTTCGACAGTGACACCGTCGATGCCGCGGTGGACGCCGGCCGGCCCGGGGTGGTCGACCGCAGCACCCCGGAGACCGTGCTGCTGCGCGCGCTGCAGGATGCCGACATCAAGGCCGCCGTCGACGCCCTGCCCGAGGCGTTCCGCGAGGCGGTCTGGCTGCGCGACGTCGAGGATCTGTCATACCAGGAGATTGCCGATGCGCTGGCGGTGCCGATCGGCACCGTGATGTCACGCATCTCGCGGGGGCGGAAGCTCTTGCACGCGGCGCTCAGCACGCGCGTGGTCACCCCGGTGGCCCGCACAGGAACGGAAGGGCAGTCATGACCGTGCAGTTCCCGTCGCCGCCGAGCGACTGTCGCCAGATGGAGTCGTTGTTGCCCCCGTTCGTGGACGGCGAAGCCACCCCGCGCGTTGCCGCGCTGGTCGAAGGGCACCTGACCCGTTGCGCGGCGTGCCGGCGTTTCGCGCAGGAACAACGCGATGTGCGAGCGCTGCTCACGAGCCGGCGCGCGTCGCTGTGCGGGCCGGCACCGGCCGGGCTGGAGTCACGCGTGCGTCATCTCGCCGGCGTCAGGGATGGCGGGGCGTGGTGGGGGGTGCTCTCGCCGCTGGCCGCCGCGGCGGCCGTGGTGCTCGCCGTGAGCGGGGCGTTCTATTGGGGCACCGGGCAGTCGTCCGTGCTGCTCGCGGCACAACTCACGCTCGACCACATCAAGTGCTTCATGATCGACGGCGACGATCACAGCCATCCCATGACCGCCGATGTGGCGCAGGTGCGGCTCCATGAATCACACGGGCTCGACGTGCAACTGCCGACGCCGGCCGAGGGCGGGGCGGCCCGCCTGGTGGGCGTGCGCGGCTGCCTCTACGGCGAGGGCTGGGTGGCCCATGTGCTTTACCGCGTGCAAGGCGAGGCTGTGTCGATGTTCGTGATGCCCGGGCACGACGCCTCGGCCGTGGACGTGGCCGCGTTCGGCCGCCACGCCGAGGTGCGCACGCAGGACGGCGTCACCTACGTGATCGTCGCGCCGGCTCGACTGACGGGCGTAGCCGCGGCGGTGGGACTTGAGTGAGAATGAGGGCATGGAACAGCAGCCGATCCTCGCCTCGAACCGCAGCCTGCGCGGCGTCGCCATCGCGGGCACCGTGGTGGCCCTGTTAGGCCTGAGCATCCCGTTCACGTGGACCAGCCACGATGACGCCTCCGGCGAGCCCTTCACGGCGCCGTTCGTGGAACCGGTGGCCGCGCACGAGTCCACGCTGGGTGAACAGGCCGGGGCGGACGCTGCGTGTGTGGCCGACGCCAAGCCCGCAGCCGACTTCACGTTGCCGTCGCTCGATGGCACGCAGGTCAAACTCAGCTCGTTCAGGGGCAAGGTCGTGCTGCTCAACTTCTGGGCGACGTGGTGCGGTCCCTGCAAAGCCGAGATCCCCGCCTTCGTTGAACTGCAGCAGCAGTACAAGAACGATCTCGTCGTGGTCGGTCTCTCGGTTGACGATCCCGCCGACAAGGCCAAGGCCTTCGCCGATCAGTACAAGGTAAATTACCCCATCGTGCTCGGGCTGGGTCACGACGAGATCCAGGACGCCTATGGCCCGATCTACGGTATCCCGGCGTCTTTCCTGATCAGTCGCGACGGCAAGGTCTGCAAGCGGCATCTCGGTTTGGCACCGAAGGCGCAATTCGAACGTGAGATCAAGGCCCTGCTCTGAACGACCCGTGTAGTATGATCCTGGCAGTTCGATGCTGAAGGGATTCACACACGCCACGCTTGCCTGCGGGTGCCGCCTCGGGTTCCGAGAAGGCTCCGGCAGCAGTCCCGTCACCGTCATCGTCGAGGCGAAGTCACCAGCGTGTTCGAACCCGATGCACGTCCGCGACGTGCCCATCTACGATCATCGCGAAGCGCTGCGTCCGGCGACGCGTCCGCTGCCGATCGAAGAGGGCTTCGAGGAAGAGAGCTAGCCGCCGCCACGGTGTTCTGGGGCGTGCAGGCCTCGTCCCTGCTCGTCGTCACCGTGCCGTTCACCTGGTCGCTCGTCGGGGTCTGGGCCGTCTCACACTTCGTCAGGGCCATCGGCCTCACCCTCGCTTTCCATCGCTACTTCGCCCATCGCGCCTTCGAGATGGCGCGCCCGGTGCGCTTCTTCTGGGCCTTCGTCGGTACGGCGGCGATGCAGAAGGGCCCGATCTGGTGGGCCGGCCACCACATCAGCCACCACAAGTACGCCGACCGTGACGGCGACCCGCACAGTCCGGCGGTGAGCGGCTTCTACTACGCGCACGTCGGCTGGTTCCTGCACGACGCCCGCCATGCCGTGCTGCCCGAGACCAATCCCGTGGTGCGCGACTTCGGCACGGCGCCGGAGATCGTGTGGCTCGAGCGCTACTACATCGTGCCGCCGCTGCTGCTCGCGGTCGGGCTCTACGCCGCCGGTGGCTGGGCGTGGCTCGTGTGGGGTTTTGCTCTCGCCACGTCGACGCTGGCGCACGCCACGTTTGCCATCAACACCGTCAACCACCTGTGGGGCAGCCGCCGCTTCGACACGCCCGATGACTCGCGGAACAACGCGCTGACCGCGTTCTTCGCGGTAGGCGAGGGCTGGCACAACAACCACCACCGCTATCAGCGCGCGGCGCGCAACGGCTTCTACTGGTGGGAGTTCGATCCGACCTACTACGTCGTGGCCGTGATGGCATGGCTGGGGCTCGCCTGGAACCTGCAGCCGGTGCCAGCGCGCATCTACGACGAAGCGCGCCGGCGCAGTGAGGGGGCCGCGCCCGAGCCTCCGGGGGCTAGCGCGTGAGAGGCGGGTCGTGGGGCGCGTACGTGTGGGCCGCCCCCACCTCGTGCCTCGGCCTGGCGGCTGTGGCAGTGACGGCGCCGTCGTGCCGCATCGTCGATGGCGTGCTCGAAGCCCATGGCCCGGGCGTGGCGCGGTTGCTCGACACGGTGGCGCCGCACATGCGCGTGAGCGCCATGGCGCTGGGGCACGTCGTGCTGGGGCGCGACGCGGCGGCGCTCGACGGCACGCGGGCCCATGAGCGCGTGCACGTGCGCCAAGCCGAGCGCTGGGGACCGCTGTTCGTGCCGGCCTACCTGGCCGCCAGCGTGGTGGCGTGGGTGCGTGGTGGCGACCCATACGCCGACAACGTCTTCGAGCGCGAGGCCTGGGTGGGCGATCAGCCCTGGAGGCGCCACTTCACCCGCGTGTAGGCCACGCGAAACCCGTGGCGTTCGGCGTTGCGGTGCGAGGCGCTGTCCGGGCGCGCGCACATCATCGCCAGGTCGCACCCCGCGGCGAGCGCGTCGCGCAGCCGGGCGGCGAGCAGCGCCAGTTGCGCGCCGCGCCGCCTGAAGGCCGGCCGCGTGCTCGCCCCGGCCAGCACCGCGATCCCCTCGTGCTCGGCCAGCACGCCCGTGGCCGCGATGACGCCTTCGACATCCACGGCGTAGCAACGGGCGCCGGTGGTGCGGCCGTAGACGGCGCCGATCTCGCGCACCAACGGCACGACCTCGGGAAACTCGCTCCAGCCGTTGGCGCTGGCCTCGGCCCAGGCCGGTCCGTCCTCCACTGTGGCCACGACGCGAGCGTCGAGCGCCGCCGCGATGGGCGTGCCGCCGTCGAGCGGGCGGAACATCACGCTCGTGAGTTCGATCGGCACGTAGCCGCGGCTCGAGAGCAGCGCCAGCGGCTCGCCCAGGGCCATCGGACTCACCTCATGCTCGACCGACGCGCCGCGTTCACGGAAGAACGTCTCGAGCGCGTCGAGGGTCGCCGCGTCTGGCGCCTCGCGCAGACCCAGACCGAAGGTTTGCGTGAGGGCTGAGCCCACGCCGTCGTACATCGCCCAGGTGCCGCGCACGTCCAGCCAGCAGGCGCCGCGGGCCGGCGACACGGTGGCCCGCGCTTCGACGAACCGGGCATTGGCGGCCGCTTCGGCGCGCTCCAGGCGGCGGCTGAGGTCGAGGTCGATGGGCGGAAAGGTCATGGCTGGATGATCGCGTACTCGCGGCGCGGCCGCGCCGTCCAAGGGAATACGCCGGCGAGTCGCGGGTTATGAACTGCGACGTGCAAATCGCCGTGATCGGGGGAGGTGTGTCGGGATTGACGGCGGCCTGGCTGCTGGCGCGGGCGCACCACGTACGGCTCTACGAGCGCGAGCCGCGGCTCGGCGGCCATGCGCATACGCACGACGTCGAGCTCGCCGGGCGTACGGTGGCGGTCGACACGGGATTCATGGTGTTCAACACGCGCACCTATCCGACATTCGTGGCGATGCTGGCCGCCCTCGGGGTCGAGAGCCGGCCGAGCGACATGTCGTTCAGCGTGCGGTGCGACCGCTGCGACGTGGGCTATTCGAGCGCCGGTCTGCGCGGCCTGTTTGCCGACCCGCGCCGGACATTCACCTTCGCGCATGTGGCGATGCTGGCCGAGGTGCTGCGGTTCTTTCGCGTCGGCCGCCGCGTGCTCGCGGATGGCTCGGCCGCGACGCAGACGCTCGGCGCGTTCCTCTCGGCGCACCGGTTCGGCGAGCCGGTCGTGCGTCACTTCGTGCTGCCCATGGGCGGCGCCATCTGGTCGGCGTCGTCGGGCGCCATGCGCGCCTTCCCAGCCGAGTCCTACCTGCGGTTCCTCGACAATCACGGCCTGCTCGCCGCCAGCGGCCAGCCCGTGTGGCGCACGGTGGTCGGCGGCAGCCGCACGTATGTGGAGCGCCTTGCCGCCACGCTCGGCGACGGCGTGCGCACGGGCCGCGCGGTGCAGCGGGTGTCGCGCACGGCCACTGGGGTGTGCATCGAGACCGAGGGCGAGCCGCCGCACACCGTGGATGCCGTGGTCATCGCGACCCACGCCGACGAGGCGCTCACGCTGCTGGCCGATCCCTCTGACGGTGAACGTGAGGCCCTCGGGGCCTTCCGCTACTCGGTGAATCCCACCGTCTTGCACAGCGACCCGTCGTACCTGCCCGCGCGGCGCGCGGCGCGCGCGTCGTGGAACGTGCGGATGTCCGACTGCCGCGCCGACGACCGGCCGGTGGCGGTCACCTACGACCTGGCGCGTCTGCAGGGGCTGGGCGAGGCCGAGCCCATGCTCTGCACGCTCAACGGCCGGGGTGAGCCCGCCCGCGTGCATGCGCGGATGCGCTACACGCATCCGATTCTCGACGACCGGGCCGCGACCGCGCAGCGCCAGCTCGTCGCCCTGAACGGCGCGCGGCGCACGTATTACTGCGGCGCGCACCTGGGCTACGGCTTTCACGAAGACGGCGCACGCTCGGCCACGGCGGTGGCCGCGCTGCTGGGGATCGCGCCGTGAGCGGCCGGTCGCTCACCGCGGGGCTGCTGGTGGGACGCATGTCGCACAGCCGGCTCGTGCCGCGTCCGCATGCCTTCGCCTACCGGCTCTTCATGCTGCGCTTCGATCTCGCCGAGGTGCCGCGACTGGATCGCGCGCTGACGCTGTTCGGCACGCGCTGGTGGAAGCCCGTGCGATTCGACCCCGGCGACTTCCTCGCGGTGCCGCGCGCCGCTGGCCCTCCGGAGGCGCGGCTGGCGGCGCTGCGTGCCGCCGTGCTCACGACGCTCAGCGAGCACGGCGTGCGCGATCGGATTGGCCGCATCGAGCTCGTGGCCCACGGCCGCATCTTCGGCTACGTGTTCAATCCGGTCAGCTTCTTCCTGTGCTACGGCGCGGCTGACGACGGCACCGGTGACGCCGACCCGGTGGCGGTGATTGCCGACGTGCACAACACGTGTGGCGAACGGCACGCCTACGTGCTGCCGGCGGCGCGCGCCGAGGGGCCGGGCCGCTGGCACGCCAAGAAGGTGTTCCACGTGTCGCCCTTCTTCACGCTGGATGGCACCTACCGCTTCGCGCTCTCGTTTGCCGCGGGCGCAGCCGACGTCGGCATCGATCTGTATCGCGGCGGCCGCCCGCTGTTCGTGTCGCGCCTGCAGCTGGCCCGCGAGCCGCTCAGCGACGGCGCGCTGGCCCGCGCGCTGGCGCGTTTTCCCTTCATGACGGTGCGGATCATCGTCGCCATTCACTGGGAGGCCCTGCGGCTGTGGCGCAAGGGCCTGTCCTATCACCCGAAGCCGGCCTACGACCCGGCGCAGGCCCGCGCCACGCGCCCCTAGCGTCCGCTGAAGGAGACCTCATGATCGCCTCACCCGGCGCCCGAGCCGACCGTTCGTTGTCCGCCGCGCCAGCCCAGCCCGCCGGCTGGACCGACCGCCAGCTCGGCGCGCTCGCCCGCACCCGTGTGCTCGACGGTCTGTCGGGATGGCGCGAGGGCCGGCTCACCGTCACGATGCCCGACGGCGCGTCGGTGGTGCTCGGCGAGCCTGGCGCCGAGCCGCATGCGTCGGTGTGGATCGACCACGAGCGCTTCTTCCGCCGCGTGCTGCTGCACGGCGACCTGGGAGTGGGTGACGCCTACATCGACGGCGACTGGCGCGCCGACGACCTGGCGCTGGTCGTCGACCTCGCGTTCCGCAACCAGCGGCACGCCTCGCTCGACTCGCCGCTCACCGGGCTCGCGAACCTGGCCGACACCTGGCGGCATCGCCGGCGCAAGAACACCACCGCGGGCAGCCGCCGCAACATCTACGCGCACTACGACCTGGGCAACGCGTTCTTCTCGCTCTTCCTCGATCCCACGATGGCCTATTCGAGTGGCGTGTTCCTCGCGCCCGGCGACACGCTCGAGGCGGCGCAGCTCGAGAAGTTCCGGCAGTGGGGCGAGCGGCTCGCGCCGCGCGCCTCGGATCACGTGCTCGAGATCGGGTCGGGCTGGGGCGGGCTGGCCATACATCTGGCGCGCACCTACGGATGCCGGGTCACGAGCATCACGGTCTCGGCCGAGCAGCATGCGATGGCGACGGCACGCGTGGCCGCCGCGGGTCTCGCGCACCTGGTGCGCATCGAGCTCCGCGACTACCGGCACATCGAGGGGCACTACTCGCGCATCGTGTCGGTGGAGATGATCGAGGCGGTGGGCCGCGAGTTCTGGCCCGCCTTCTTCACGGCCGTGGACCGCGCGCTGGCGCCGGGCGGACGGGTGGGCATCCAGGCCATCACCATGCCCGATGGCCGCTTCGATGGCTACGCGCGGCGATCGGACTGGATCCAGAAACACATCTTCCCGGGCGGCCTGCTGCCGTGCCTGCGCGAGATCTGTGCGGTGACCGCCGCGCACACTGGCTTGACCGTCACGGGCGTGGAGGATCGCCCGCTCGACTACGCGCGCACCCTGCAGGCCTGGCGCATGCGCTTCATGGCGCGTCTCGACGACGTGCGCGGGATGGGCTTCGACGAGCGCTTCATCCGCACGTGGGAATACTACTTCGCCAGTTGCGAAGCAGGCTTCCGCACCCGCAACCTCGGGCTCATGCACGTGATGCTCGCGCGCACCGGCGACGACCTGATCTAGAACGACACCTTCAGGTCGGCCACGAGCGGCAGGTGGTCGGAGGCCATCAGTGCCTGACGCGTGCGCACCAGTTCCACGTGCGTCACCTCCACCCGTCCGCGGTAGTAGATGTGGTCGAGGTGGAAGAGCGGGAACCATCCGGGGTAGGAGCGCTTCCGCGTCAGGTAGGGGGTCAGGTTCACGCTCTCGAGCCGCGCCGACAGGATGTCGGTGGTGAGTCCGCGCGCCCACTCGTTGAAATCGCCGAGCACCACGCTCGGTCCCTGCGGCCGCCGCGCGTGCACCAGATCCGCGAGCATGCCGGCCTGCACCCGGCGCTCGCCGAGCGACGTGCCGAGGTGCACGTTGTAGATGTGCAGCAGGTGGTCGTCGTCGAGCGCCACGTCGACGCGCTGCGCGCCGCGCGGCTCGCACGTCTTCCACGACAGGTCATGTTGCACGTGCTGCCGCACCGGCAGGCGGGTGAGCACGACGTTGCCGAAGAGCGCGCCGCGCAGATGGCGGGTCGGCGCCATCACCCAGCCCATGCCGAGAGCCGCGCCCAGCTCGGCCGCCTGGCCCGGCCGCCGCTGACTCGCACCCACCACTTCCTGCAGGGCGATGATGTCGGCATCGAGCGTCGCGAGCACCGAGGCGATGCGCTGGGGCTGGGTGCGCGCGTCCATGCCGCGGCAGCGGTGCACGTTGTAGGTCGCGACCCGCACGGTGCGGGTGCGGCGGGAGTCATCTTGCGGCATCGGGTGTCACCCACTACTCTTGAACACGAATGGGGCCCACGGCAAGTGCCCCCCGGAGGCGTGATGGCGATACTGCACAGCGAACGTGAAGTCACCTGCCCGTGCTGCGGCACGACGCTGGTCGTCGACCTCAACCTGGGCCGGGTCGTGTCGCACCAGCAACCCGCTTCGCCCCATGCGCCGGCGCTCGACAACGCACAGCGGGTGCTGCAGGAGCAAGAGCGGCGCCGCGAGGCGATCTTCGAGCAGTCGCTGCACAGCGAGCGCGGACGCGACGACGCGTTGTCACGCCGGTTCGAAGAGGCGCTCGAACAGGCCAAGCAGGAACCGGTCAGAAAGCCCCTGCGAGGTTTCGACCTCGACTAGCGGAACTCCGGCGGCAGCGGCATCCAGCGATCGCGCCCCAGGTAGTAGAGCGGCTTCTCACCGTGCGCCCGGCGATACGCGAGATAGCGGCGCTTCATCCGCCGGTGGCGCGCATCCGAGGTGCGGATGCGGTGGTGCGGCCAGTCGATGAGCAGCCGCTCCACGGCCCACACGTGGCCGCTGGCGAAGCGCCAGTCGTAGCGTGCCAGCGCGGCCAGATGCGCCACGGCGTAACCGCGCACGCGTCCGCTGTAGTCCACGTAGGGATCGACGTAACTGAGCGCGAGCGCCCGCGGCGTGGCGAAGACCGGCCGCCGGCCGTGCAGGCCAGGATCGCGCGAGCGCGCAATCGACCCCCAACCCTGCGGCCCCCGGTAGACGAAAATCACGTGGTCGAGCCGGTCGACCGATTCCAGGCTCATGAGCAGCGGGGGATAGCCGTGCTGTTCGAGCGTCACGGCGGCAAAGAGCGCGGCTTCGAGGCAGTGGGCCGTGCTGCGCGCGACCACCCCGCGGAAGGTGCGCAGCGTTTCGCCTCCGGTCTCCGCGTTGTAGGGCAACGCGTTCAGCCAGGCCTGCACGGCGGGCGGCGTGCGCAGGCGCGCGACCAGCGCGCGTTCGGCGCGCGTGAAGCGATCGCGCGGGGGCGGGTCGGTGATGGGAGCGAGCGCGGCGCGCAGCGACTGCGGCGCGGCGGGAATCGACGGCGTCATCGGGCCGGCGCGGTGGCCAGCGCGCGGCGCAGGTCGGCGACCAGCGCGGCGGCCGTCCAGTCGTTGCCCGAATAGGCCGCTGCGATACGGCCGTCAGGACCCACGACCACGGTGCGCAAGTTGTGGGTGATGGTGGTGTCGGCTTCGCGAATCACGTTCACGCCGAACTCGGCCGCAAAGCGGTCGACGACCGTCGGGGGCGCCGTCGCGAAGCGCCACGAAGGGCCGGCGCCCGCGCGCGCGGCGTGCGCGGTGAGCACGGGCGGCGTGTCGACGGCGGGATCGAAGCTGACCGAGAGCAACTGCACCCGGCCCGCGAGCGCCGGGTCAGCGGCCGCGGCCTTCTGGATGTCGCCAAACCGCGTGTCCATCAGCGGACAGAAATCGGGCAGCGGGCAGCGCGTGTAGATGAACGTGACGACGCCGGCCTGACCGGTCCAGGTCGTGAGGCTGACGGCCGCACCGGTCTGATCGACCAGGGACGTGGCCGGCACCGTATCCCCCGGGGCGAGGATCTGCACGCCCTCGGCGACGGGCCGCGCCGTGGCCGCCGCCGGCAGCGGCGCCGTGCCCTGGAACCGCAGGTCTTCGAGGTAGTAGCGGCTCGGTTCGACCACCAGCGTGGCGCTGACGAGGTCGCCTGGGCGCCGTTCCCGCAACACCGTGCGGTCGTTTACCGGAAAGGGCATGGTCATGGCGGCCATGTAGCCCACGACCTCGCCGTGTTTGAGCACCACTTGGCCGGTATCGAGCTGCACGCCGAGGAGCTGGCCGACGATGGGGTACCGGTCGGCCTTCGGTGGGGGAGCCGCCGGTGCGCACGACGCCAGCATGGCCAGGGTCGGGATGAGGATGGCCAGACGACGCATGGCAGGGAATGTACCACGACGGCAGGCGCCTCCCGGCATCGGGCCCGTCGGCTTGACACCGGGTCTGCTATACTTCGCGCACTTTAACGTCCCTGAGGGAGCTCTGCTCGTGCCGGTCGGTGAGACTTCGTTTCCTCCGTCCTGCTTGGTGAGCTGGTCGCGGGGAAGCACCCGGCGTGTCGCGCGCGTCGGGCTGATCGACCGAAGCGCGGCAGGAGCGAGTGACCGATGGGCCGTAGACTTTACGTAGGCAATCTTCCCTACAGTGCAACCGACGAAGACCTGACCGAGCTGTTCGGTCGCGCAGGCGATGTCGCCAACGTGCACGTGATGCGCGACCAGGCCACCGGCCGGGCGCGTGGCTTCGCGTTTGTCGAAATGGCGACCGACGAAGGTGCACAGAAGGCCATCGATGAACTCCACGAGTTCCAGATGGACGGTCGCGCGCTCGTTGTCAACGAAGCCCGGCCGAAGCCGAGCGGTGGCGGCGGCTTCGGTGGCGGCGGCGGTGGTGGCATGGGTCGCGGCGGCGGCGGCAGCAGCCGTGGCGGCGGTGGCGGCGGCCGGCGCGAACCGCGCTGGTAGGCCCGGGCGAGCGTTACGGGGACCGCAGTGATCCTCGTCGGCACGTCCGGCTATAACTATCCGGAGTGGAAGGGCAGTTTCTATCCGCAGCATCTGTCTGCGGCCAAGATGCTGCCCTTCTACGCCGAACGTTTTCCCTCGGTCGAGATCAACGCGACGTTCTACCGCATGCCCACTGCCAAGACCGTGGCGGGCTGGGCCGGCCAAGTGCCGTCGACCTTCCGCTTCACCCTCAAGGCCAATCGCCGTATCACGCACGACAAGCGCCTGAAGGACGTGGGCGACTCGGTCGAGTTCTTCGTGAGCGCCGCGCGTGAGCTGGGCCCGCAACTTGGCGCCTTGCTCTTCCAGACCCCGCCCAACTTGAAGTGCGATCTCGAGCGCTTCGACACCTTCCTGGCCACGATGCCCGACGGCGTGCCGGCCGCCTTCGAATTCCGCCACGACTCCTGGCTCGACGACGAGGTCTACGCGCGCCTGCGGGCCCGCAACTTCGCCTTGTGCGTGGCCGACACCGAGACGCGCTCCGTGCCGGTCGTGGCCACGGCCGACTTCGCCTACCTGCGGTTGCGCGACGAGGGCTACGACGACGAGGCGATTCGCACGTGGACGGCGCTGGCGCAGGATCTCTCCACGCGCTGCCGCGACGTGTTCGTCTACTTCAAGCACGAGGATGCCGGCAAGGGCGCCGCCTTCGGGCAGCGCATGATCGAACTGCTCGCGCAGGGCTGAGGCGAGCCAGGCCCCCCTCAGCGCGCGGCGCGATCCGCCGCGGCAATGAAGTCCATCACCCGGTGCTCCGCCCAGTAGCCGTCGTCGGCGCTGTTCGACCGGCCGATGAACCCGCAGTGCCCACCGTGTGGCGTGACCACGCGGGTGAGCCGCGCCAGGCCGTCGAGTGCCGGATCGCGGGCCGCGTCGGGCGGCACGAACGGATCGTCGGCGGCGGTGATGAGCAGCGCGGGCACCGCCAAACGGTGCAGCACCCGCCTCGCGCTGGCGCGATGGTAGTAGTCGGCGGCGTCGGCAAAGCCGTTGTGTGGTGCGGTGTAGGCGTCATCGAAGTCGCGCACGCTGCGCACGCGCGCCAGCGCTGCGAGGTCATACGTCTCGGGGTAGAGCCGCGCCTTGCGCTTCATGCGGGCGCGCAGCCCGATCAGGAAGTTCCAGTGGTAGGCCGCGTTGGCCGGCCGCTCGAGCGCGTCCACGCACTGCCCGAGCTCGATTGGCGGTGACACGGCCGTGACCGCTACGACGCGCGCCGCGTCTTCCGGCGCGAGCTCGCCGGCCAGCTTCAATGCGATGTTGCCGCCGAGCGAATACCCGGCAACGGCGAAGCGTTCGAGGTGATCGCCGGCCGCGAGCATCTGCATCACCGCCAGCGGATCGGCAGTGAGGCCCGAGTGATACAGGCCGCGCGCCAGATGTTCGGTGCCGCCGCAGTTGCGCTGATTGAGGCGCACCACGTTGAAGCCGAGAGCCCAAGCCTTGTCGGCCATGCCGCGCATGTAGTGGCCATCGCTCGAGCCTTCGAGCCCGTGCAGGCAGATCACGGTGAGCCGCGTCCGGCGGTTGGCCTGCCAATGGCAGTGGCCGAGCACCTGGGTGTCTGGCGCCATCTGGAACAGCCTGGCCTCGGGTGACGTCAGGCTGGGGAAGCGGCGTCGCCGGGCATAGGCGGCCAGCGTCATGCGGTGACCGCCGGCGAGGACTGGATGGGGAACGAACGGATCGGGCGCGCGCGTCACGGGTGGGTGCCACGATCTTACTGGCAGCGCCGCCCCGCCGGGCGGGGCAAGGAGACACCGCGATAGACTGGCGTGTCTTCTTCCTGGAGCCGCCGATCCCATGAACGTCCGCCATCTCGCGCTTGTGCTCGCCGTCGTCTTGTCCGTGGCCTGCACGGCCGCATCCGACCAGTCCGCACCGGCGCCGCTGCCCGCGGCCGCGGCCCTCGACGTGGCGGAACTGAGCGCGGCCGACGCGCGGGCACGCATGGACGCCGGCACGCTCACGGCGCGCGCCCTCACCGACGCCTACCTGGCGCGCATCGCGGCCATCGACCAGGCGGGGCCGGCGCTCAACTCGGTCATCGAAGTGAACCCCACCGCCGCCGCCGACGCCGCCGCGCTCGACGCCGAACGGGCGGCCGGCAAGGTACGGGGACCGATGCACGGCATTCCGGTGCTGCTCAAGGACAACATCGACGCCGTCGGCATGGCCAACTCGGCAGGATCCTTGGCCCTGGCCGACAACCGTCCGAAGGTCGACGCGTTCATGGTGGCCCGCCTGCGCGCGGCCGGCGCGGTGATTCTTGGCAAGACCAACCTGAGCGAGTGGGCCAACTTCCGTTCCACGAGATCCAGCTCGGGCTGGAGCTCCCGCGGTGGCCAGACCAAACACGCCTACGTGCTCGACCGCAACCCGTGCGGGTCGAGCGCCGGTACGGGCACGTCGATTGCCGCGAGCCTCGCGGCCGTGGGCGTGGGCACCGAAACCGACGGCAGCATCTTGTGCCCCGCCGCGGTGAGCGGCCTCGTGGGGCTCAAGCCCACGGTGGGCCTGGTGAGCCGCACTGGCATCATCCCGATCTCGCTCTCGCAGGACACGGCCGGGCCGATGACCCGCTCGGTCACCGATGCCGCGATGCTGCTGACCGCGATGGCCGGCGTCGACGCGGCGGACCCGTCGGGTATCGCGGCGACCGGCAAGATACCCGCGGACTACACGGCGCTGCTCAAGGCCGATGCCCTCACCGGCAAGCGGTTCGGCGTGCTGCGGCAGGCGATGGGCTATCACCCCGGCGTGGACGCGGCCATGGTCACGGCCATTGCCACCCTGAAGAGCGCCGGCGCCACGGTGGTCGATGTGCGCGTGCCCACCTACAACGACTGGAGCGACGCGGAATTCCAGGTGCTGCTCTACGAGTTCAAGGACGGGCTGAACGCCTACCTGAAGCAGAGCGGATCCCCGCACACGTCGCTGGCGGCGCTGATCGCGTGGAACACGGCGAATGCGGCGACGGCCATGCCGTTCTTCGGCCAGGAGATCTTCGAACAGGCGCAGGCCAAGGGGCCGCTCACCGAGGCCGCCTACGTGAAGGCCAAGGCCGATGCGAAGCGGCTCGCCGGCCGCGACGGGCTGTTGGCCGCGCTCGCGGCCGGCACGCTCGATGCGCTGATCGCGCCCAGCATGGCGCCCACGTGGCCGACCGACCACGTGCTCGGCGATCACTTCGTGGGCGCCGGCTACGGCATGGCGGCGGTGGCCGGCACGCCCAGCCTGACGGTGGCGATGGGCGACAGTTACGGATTGCCGCTCGGCCTCGCGTTCATGGGCCGCGCCTACAGCGAGGGCGAGTTGCTGGCGTTCGGCTACGCCTTCGAGCAGAAGACGAAGGCGCGGCGCGCGCCGGAATACAAGACCACCCTCGGCCAGTAACGCACGCCCGCTGCGCCAGCCGCGCGGGTTACCGCTGGACCTGCCTTTCACTTATGGCCGCGCCCAGATTTCTCCATCGAACTCATGCACCCTGGCCCGCTACAATTCGACGGTACCCCCCGGCGTCGCGCGAACGCGACGGCGCGGGCGCATGCTGGAGGAACCGCACGATGACTCGCACTCGCACCCTTGCACTCTCGATCGCCACGCTGGCGTTCAGCGCGAATTCGGCCCTGGCGCAGACGCCCACGGCCAAGCCGGCACCGCCCACCGCCGCAGAAGCCAATCTCAACGCCCTGAAGCGCGGCGTGGCCGAACACGTCGACGGCCTGGCCAAGCTGGCGCAGGAAGCCGTGGACTCGGTCTTCAGCTTCGGCGAGCTCGGCTTCCAGGAAGTGGAGACCTCGAAGTACCTCACCGGCGTGCTCGAGAAGAACGGCTTCAAGATCACCCGCGGCCAGTCGGGCATTCCCACCGCGTGGGTGGCCTCGTTCGGCAGCGGCAAGCCGGTGATTGCGCTCGGCTCAGACATCGACGGCATTCCGCAGTCGTCGCAGAAGCCGGGCGTGGCCTATCACGACCCGATCATCGAAGGCGCGCCCGGACACGGCGAGGGCCACAACACCGGCACGCCGCTCAACATCGTGGCCGCCATTGCGGTGAAGCGCGTCATGGAGCGCGAGAAACTGCCCGGCACGCTGCTCATCTGGCCCGGGGTCGCCGAAGAACTCGTCGCCTCGAAGGCCTGGTTCGTGCGCGACGGCATGTTCAAGGACGTGGACGTGACGCTCTTCACGCACGTGGGCAACAACCTCAACGTGTCGTGGGGCGCGGGCGGGGGCAACGGCCTGATCTCGGTCGAGTACCTGTTCGAAGGCGAGACGGCGCACAGCGCCGGTGCCCCGTGGCGCGGCCGCTCGGCCGCTGATGCCGTCGAACTCATGAGCATCGCCTGGAACTACCGCCGCGAGCACCTGCGCCTGTCGCAGCGTTCGCATTCGGTCATCACCAACGGCGGCGATCAGCCGAACGTGGTGCCGCGCGCCGCCAGCATCTGGTTCTATCTGCGCGAGAACGACCAGCCGCACATCCAGGAACTGTGGGACATCGCCAACAAGATCGCCGACGGCGCCGCGCTCATGACCAACACCACGTGGACGTCGCGCATTCTCGGCACGGCCTATCCGCAGCACTTCAACAAGCCGGTGGCCGACACCGTCTACGCCAACATCCTGAAGGTGGGCCTGCCCGAGTGGAGCGAGGCCGACCAGACGCTCGCCAAGGCGCTGCAGAAGGAAATTGGCAACGCCACGCAGCCCGGGATGGCCACCAAGGTGGCCGAAATGGGCCAGCCGGTGAAGATCGAGGACAACATGGGTGGCGGGTCGGACGACATCGGCGACGTGTCGTGGAACGTGCCCACGGTGACGCTGCGCTATCCGGCGAACATCCCCGGCCTGCCCGGTCACAACTGGTCGAGCGGCATCGCGAGCGCCACGCCCATTGCCCACAAGGGCGTGGTGGCCGGCGCGAAGGTGCAGGCCATGACCGTGCTCGACCTGCTGACCAGGCCCGAGCTCATCACGCAGGCGTGGGCCTACTTCAACGACGTGCAGACCAAGGACGTGAAGTACATCCCCTTCATCACGAAGGACACGCCCGCCCCGATTCATCTGAACACCGAGATTCTCGCCAGGTACCGCGAGCAGATGAAGAAGTTCTACTACGACCCCACCAAGTATCCGACCTACCTGGACCAGCTGGGCATCAAGTACCCGACGGTGCGCACCACGCCGGCGACGCCTCAGCCGCAGCAGTAATCGTGACCCCATCCGCGTTTGCCAGGGAGCTCGTCGCCGCAGTGGCGGCGAGTCTCCCAGACGGATTCACCGCCGCGGCCGAGGGCGAGACGGTGACGATCGAGTCGCCCGACGGCACGGCCGTGTCGACCGCCCTCGACCGGACCCGTGGCGCTCGACCTGCCTATCCCCGGCGCGCGGTTCGGCGACGGCGTGCTGCATCTCTGGTACGGCGACGAAGACGCGCCGGTGCTCAGCCTCCCGCCGATTCGCCTCTGATCCCACTCACGCCGACAGCCCCATGACGCGTCGTGATGCGGCCGCCTCGGCGATCACGCTCATGGGGCTCTCCTTCGCTGGCCGTGTCATCGCGCTCCATGCGGCGTTGATGGCGACGCCGTTCATCCGGTCGCCCCAGGCGTTCTCGAGCAGCGATCCGGCGCTTGGCGGCGAGCCTCGCATCGGGCGTGGGGAATCTGGTGACGGCGCTGATCGTGCTGCTGGGCCTGTGGATTACCGCCGACGCCACCACTTGCCCCGCCCGGAGTAGGGCGTTCCCGGGATGCTATGATTCGCGCGCAGCGCGGCCCCTGTCGGGTGCGCGACGGGAGACGAGCACATGGATTCGATCAAGGACACGGCAACGAAGTTCTTCGACGCCTGCGAGAGCGGCCAGGGCTGGGCCGGGTGCCAGCACTACTGCCAGCCCGGCGCGACGTTCTCTGCGCAGGCCGACGCGCTCACCGGCGTCGATACCCTGCAGGCCTACACGGAATGGGTGAAGGGGCTGTTCACGCCGGCGCCTGACGCCCGTTACGAGGTGCGCGCGTTTGCGGTGGATGAGGCCCGCCACAGCGTGATGGCCTACGCCGTGTTCCGGGCGACGCACACCGGCGACGGTGGGCCCGTTCCGCCGACGGGCAAGCGCGTCGAGGCCGAGTATGTCTACGTCATGGCGTTCGAGGGCGACAAGATTCGCCACATGACCAAGATCTGGAACGACGTCCACAGCCTGCGGCAGCTCGGATGGATGTGACCCGCGCCGCGTGGCGCCGTCTGGCTACCTCGCCGTCGGTGTCGGGGTGTGGCCATCCACGGTGTAGTCGAAGTAGCCGTTCATGATCTCGGGGCCGAACACCACGCGCTGCGTTATGTCGGGGTTGTGCTTGTTGGCTGCCGAGTTGTCGAAGTGGGCCACGGTCTCGAGCCGGCTGCCCTTCGGGGCCGCGATGGCCTGCTTCAGCACGTAGCTCGGCTGCCAGTCGGGATTGAACCTGGGCACGCTCAGCAGCACCACCGACCGGCCGTCGGGATACACCAGCGTGTAGCGGAAGTCCTTGCCGCGTTCGTTCATGCGCGGCAGCAGGCTCACGATGTGCGTGTCCTCTGTAAACACGTAGGGCGTGCCCACGGCTTCGTAGTTGGCCGCTCCGGGAGCGATGTCGAGCTGACGCGTGCCCGAGAGCGCCGTGCGCACCACCTTGTCGATGCGGCCGCGGGCCAGCACCAGACCGATCTTCGTAGTGTCTTCCTGCGGCGTGCCCCTGGTGTTGTAGTGCATGTTGAGCGCCAGCGATCCGCCCTTGGGAATCATGCGCACGAGCCCGGCCGGATACGTGGTCGTGGCGCCACCGGGCTGATAGCCGCCGATGCGCTGCGTGCCGGTGCCGTCCTTCACGTTCACGATCGCGTGATGGGTCACCGTGCGGTTCGACGGCAGCACCTCCATTCGCTCGATGTAGGTGTCTTCGCGGAACTCGAGCGGGTTGATGGCGTAGTCGGCAATGATGCGCGGACCACTCGCTGGCACCTGCGCCGGCGCCGTCATCGACACGACGAGGTCGGGCGTGCCGATCGTCCAGCCATCCGCCGTCACGAGCGGCGCCGGCAGGTCGCGCGGATCGCCTTCGGCCGCGCCGCTGTCCACCCAGGCGAGCAGCGTGGCCACATCCGCGTCGGACAAGCGCGGGTCGTTGGAGAACTCGCCGTGCCGCGGGTCGGCAGACCACGGCGGCATCGCGCGTTCCGCCACGGCCTTGCGAATCGACTTCGCCCAGGGCCGCGCGGCCTGGAAGGTGGTGAGCGACATCGGCGCGATCTCGCCCGGCCGATGACACGACACGCAGTTCTTGTTGAGGAGCGGCGCGACGTCCTTGGAGAACGTCACCGCCACCCGAGGCGCCGGCGTCTGGGTCTGCGCGGTCGTGACGTGCTGTGCCGCGAGCATCGTCGCGGCCACCACCGTTCTGGCGAGTGCTCTGTTCCGAGTGCTGTGCATCGTTCTGCTCCCTCGCCCCTACCCCCGAGCCCCTAGACCCCGGCCTTCAGATACTTGCCGAGCGACGCCAGCAGCCGGTCCACTTCCGCGGGGCTGTTGTAGAAGTGCGGCGACACGCGCAGGCCGGGCCGGTCCTGACCGCCGCGCGTGGTGATGCCGATCTTGTCGTTCGTGTAGAGCGCGGCCGCCAGCTTGACGGCATCGAGCGAGCCCGGCACGAACGACACGACCGCCACGCGGCGATCGGCCAGCGGCGAGGTCCAGTTGACGATGCCGGGTAGCTTCCCCAGGCCGTCCATGAGCTGCGTGGTCAGCGCGCGCGCGCGTGCTTCGATGGCGGCGCGGCCGACCTTGGTCTGGAAGTCGAGCGCTTCGCGCAGCGCGATCATCGTGGCCTCGTCGCGCTGGCCGAAGCTCTCGAAGGTCTTCGAGAAGCCGATGGCACCGGGATAGGCGCTATACACACTCGGCCAGAGCTTCGCCTGCGCGGCGGTGCTCACGTAGAGCACGCCGCACTCGCGCGCGCCGCACGGCCACTTGTGGGCGCTGCCGGAGTAGAAATCCGGTTGGATGTCGGCGAGGTTGAGATCGAGCAGGCCAAAGGTCTGCGCGCCGTCGAGCAGGAAGAGCACCCCGCGTGAGCGGGCGAGCGCCGCCAGCTGCTTGGCCGGCATCAGGTCGCCCACGGTGCTCGACAGGTGCGTGACCGACATCACCTTGGTCTTCGGCGTGATCGCCTTGGCGAAGGCGTCCACGTAGTACTCCATGCCGGGGTGCGGATTCTTCTGCGGCACGACCACCACCGAGAAGCCGAAGCGCTTGGCCTTCTCGCGCCACGCGGTGAGGTTGCTGGGATGGTTGTCTTCGTGCAGCAGCACCTCGTCGCCGGCCTTGAGATCCAGCCCGTTCGACACCATGTTGTTCGACTCGCTGGTGTTGCGCGTGATGATGATCTCGTCGGGCGTGACTCGCAGGAACTGGGCGAGGGCCACGCGCGTCTTCTCCTTCTCGGGCATGAGGCGCGCGCGGTTGTTCGGCGACGGATCGGCGTCAACGCTCTTCGACTCACGCGTCAGGCAGTCGGCCGCCAGCCGCGAGGCGGGGCAGAGATTCGCGGCGTTCATCACCGCCAGGTCCGGCGGCATCACGAACTGGTCGCGCACGCTCTTCCAGAAGGGCTCACCGGCAGAGGGACCCGCGGGCAGGATGTCGCCGACGGCACCCGCGCCGCCGAACTCACGCGCAAAGGCCGGATCGGCCAGCAGCGCCGCCGAGCCTCCCATGGCAAACAGCTTGGCGAACGAGCGGCGGGAGACGTTGGCGGTCGTCGGCATGGGTGTCCTTCCCGCCGGGCTCCAGGCCCGGCGAATGGCCGGAGTATAGCAGCGCCGCGGCTCGCGCAATCGGCCAAGATTGCCCACCGCGCGCTGCAGCCGCGACAGGCCGGTCAGCGTCGGCTGTCGCGCGCGAACCGGTAGATGGTGACGACGCCGGCGCGGTGCGCCACGGGCAGGTCGAGCGCGCGCTCGCTGACGAACACGTCGAGGCCTTCGCGCGCCGCCAGCGTCGTGAGAGTGGCAGCGGTCATGTCTGCGAAGCCCTGCGTGGCGGCGATGCGCCCGGTGACGCGGTGCGCGGCGTCGCGCGAGTAGATGGCCATCGCCACGTCTTTGGTTTCTTCGAGGAACACGTCGCGGGCCGCGCCGATGCGCACGGCCGTGCCGAACTTCCAGGCGTGGCCGGGATCGGCGAGCACGTAGGTGTGCGGCGGGGTCTCGTCGCGAATCCAGCGCAGCGCCGTGGTCCAGTCATCGCACGGCAGGGCCAAGGCGAGCGCGGCGCGGTCCGGACTTTCGACCAAGCCCACATAGCCCGCGCGGGCGACACTTGTGGCCACGAGCACAACGGCGACCGCGGATGGCCGCCAGAGGCCTGCGCCGGCACGCGCCGGCCGATCCACCAGCCACCACACCAGGTACAAGGTGGCCACGATCTCCACCGGCCAGAAGGCGCGCGAGGTCTGCAACTGCACCGCGAGCGGCACGCCCGCGGAGACCCATGGCAGCGACACGAGGAAGCCAGCCACCAGGGCGAGGCACCCTGCGAGCAGGCCGCGTTCGGCGTGGGTGAGCATGCCGTCACGGTGACGCACCCAGCCGGTGACGACGAGCACGATCGGCCCGGCCAGGTTCATGGCCCAGGTGCCAGACGACCACGCGGCAGGAAAGGTGTAGTCCTTGGTGGCGACGAGCGCGCGCCAGGCGGCGTCCATGGGCGTGAGGTCGACGGGCGTCACGCCGGCCACGAGCGCCGCGGCGCCAGCGCACGCGGCGACTGCACTGGCGCCAGCCACCGGCAGCCGTAGCCGCCGGTCGTTCACCACGATCGCCACGAGCACGAGACCGAGGAAGAGCGCCGCGGTCGTGGGATGCAGCGTGGCGCTGGCGAGCAGCACCAGCACGGGCCGCCAGCGCCGGCCCCGCAGCACATCGGCCAGGGCCAGCAGGCCAAGGCCGAACACGAGCATGCGCGGATGGAAGTAGCCTTCGAGCGTGTTGGCGCCGGTCTTGGCGATGCGATGCCGCAGCGTGAGGGCCGCGATCCAGGCGGTGACCGCCCACGGTGAGGTCAGCACCTGCCGGCCGAGCGCGAGCGCGCCAGCGTAGAACACGGCAAGGGTGGCAAACTGCGCCAAGGCGAACCACGCGGCCAGCGGCAGGCCGCTGAGGCGCACCAGGCCGGCGAAGATCTCGTCCACGAAGAAGAACCGGGCCTGCGCGCCGAGCATCGCCCAGTCGCGCGGAAAGAGGGCCGGGTCGAGCTGGTGCAGCACGGCCGGGATGTAGAAGGCCTGGTCGGATGCCCCGTAGCGGTAGCCGCCGGCGTTCAACGTGGCGAGCACCGCGAACGCCGCGGCGCCGCCCACCACGGTCCCGCGCGAAAGCGGCCGTGCGTTAGAAGGGTTGCTCGTCTGCACTCGGGCCGTAGATCGACGGCAGCGGCACGTCGAGCTGACGCAGGTACACCGTGAGCTGGCCGCGGTGGTGGATCAGGTGATTCATCACGAAGGTGCGCCAGCACGACGCCTTGGGCATCGTGAAGAACTCCTGGGCGCCGCGCCGCAGCGTCCACGGCGCCATCAGCTCGGCGTCGGTCTTGCCCACCAGGACCGCCCGCGCTCCGGCCATCTTCTGCTCGAAGACGTCGAGGATCGCCGCCCGTGTGGCCGGCGGCACGTAGCCGGCCGGACGGGTCATGGTCTCGAGGTCGACGGCGGGGGAGTTGAGCGTCTCCTGGCCCCAGGAGCCCAGCTCGCTCAAGTGCATGGCGAGTGAGCCGAGGGTCATGCTCTTGGGGTGCGGCTGCCACTCGAGCTGACCCTCGGGCAGGCGCGCGAGCAGACGGCGCGTGGCGGCCACCTCGTGATCGAATTCGGGAAGCAGAGCGTCGACCAGGGCCATGCGCGTCTCCGTGCCGGGAGTGTGAAACGCCCATTATGCTATCACCATGCCCTCGGACGACTCGACGCGCGGCGCTGCGCTGCGCCTGCGCAACGCAGCGGTCGTCACGATTCGACCGATTCGTGCCGACGACGAGCCGCTGATGGTGGCCTTTCATGCCGGCGTGTCGCCGCGCTCGGTGTATCAGCGCTACTTCCACCTGAGCACGCTCGAGCAGCGCGTCACGCACACACGGCTGGCCCTCACCTGTCGCGTGGACCCCGCGGTGGGACTCGCCCTCGTGGCCGAGCACACCACGGCGGACGGGGAGACGGCCGTGGTCGCGCTTGGCCGCATGACGCGCACCGACCCGCCGGGGTCAGCCGAGGTGGCGTTGCTCGTCGTGGATCGCTGGCACGGACTCGGACTGGGTACCGCGATGATGCGCGCGCTCGTGGACGGCGCCCGCGAACTCGGGGTGCAGCGCCTGCACGGCGAGATGCTGGCCGACAACGACGCGATGCGCGCCGTGGTGCGTCATGCCGGCTTCGTGATTCGCGCGGTGCCGGGCGATGCGGCTGTGCTGCGCGCCGAGCGCGCGGTCGGCTGACTACTCGCGCGGCCGCGGCGCCCGGGGCACTGGCGGCACTGGCGGGCCGGGCGGGCCGGGTGGGCCGGGTGGCGGGGCGGGCGCCTCACGGGCCAGCGGCGCGATCACGGCGCTGGCCCAGTCGCGCCGGCGCTCGACCTCGCGCTGCCCCCGGGCGTCTTCGCGTTCCTGCTCGCGGTTCCGCAGCGCGCCCTTGGCCACGTGGATGTTGCCCTGGAACGACTGCAGCTCGACGCGCGCCGCACCCGCGCCGAGCGTGAAGTTGAAGCGCTTGTTGCCGTCGCGGCTGCTCATGCCGCCGGGGAGCGTGACCGGGAAGTCGCTCGAGAAGTCGCCGCCGAACGTGCGCACGAAGACCGTCGCGTTGGCCTGCGCGCCGAGGCTCACGCGGATGTCGCCGTTGTGCGTGGTGATGCGGTAGGTGCCGCGGTCGGCGGTGGGCCCCTCGAAGCGCACGTCGCCGTTCACGGTCGACACTTCCAGACTCGACGCCTTCGAGTTCGCGACCACGACGTCGCCGTTCACCGTCTCGGTGACCACGTCACCCGAGACGCCGACGATGGTGATCGAGTCGTTCACGGTCGAGGCCTGCACCTTGCCCGACGAGTTCTCCACGCGGATCTCGCCTTCGATCGAGCGTAGGGTCACCGCACCCGACCCACCCTTGAGCGTGATGTCACCGCCCACCGTTTCCACGTTGACCTCGGCGCTCGTGCCCTGGATGTCGGCCGCCAGATAGGTGCCGGTCAGGTTCACGGGCATCCAGCGCGGCACGGTGATCGTGAAGTCGATGAGGCCGGCAGGTCCGCGCGAACCTGAGGTGGTGCGTGCCCGCACCCGCACCGTGTTGTCGGCGGTTTGCACGTCGATACGCTCGCGCGAGCTGTGGTTGGCCTGCACGCGCACGGCGTCGCGGTCCCACGAGCGCACGCTCACTTCGCCCGCCTGGTTCGAGAGCACGAGGCGCGTGCCTTTGGCCACGTCCACGGTCTGATCCGATTGCGGCGTCTGCGATTCCGGCCCGCCGGGTCGCGCCTGCACGGGCGGCTGCGCTGGCTGGGGCGGTTGCGGTGCGGCCGCCGGCTTGGCCTGGGGTGCGGCCGGCGCGTCCGCGCCGGCAAGGGCGGCAGCAGGGGTGACGGCACACGCCGCGATCAGAGCGGCGAGCAGGACAGAGCGGGCGGGCATAGGCGTCAGTCTCCTTCGGTGATGAGCGCGGCCCTGCGCAGCAGTTGCAGCTTGCGCTGGCGTACGTCGGCCACCTGGGCGTTGAGCAGCGGATTGGCCGGGTCACTGGCCAGGGCCGCGCGTGCTTCTTGCACGGCCTCGTCGATGATCCGCAGGTTGCGCTCGAGCACGAGCACCGTGCGTGGATTGAGCTGCTGCCGCTGGTCCTGCAGCACGCGTTCGAGATCGCTCACGGCCGCGTCGTAGTGCGCGTCAGCGAAGCTCACCGTGGCCACGCCGGCCTCCGCCGTATCGAACGATTCGAGCTGGGCGAGCACCGGCGCCGGTCCCACCACGGGCGCGGGCGCAGGCCCGCGCTGGTAGATCAACGCGCCGCTCAGGGCGGCGATGAGCGAGGCGGCCAGCGCGAGTTCGGGTACGCCGAGCGACACGCGACGGCGATACCAGGCGAGGGGGACCACTGGGGCACGGGACGGCGCCCCAGTGGTCCACGCCTGCGAGGCCTCCGGTGCCGAGAGGCGCGCGGCGATGCCGGGCCACAGATCGGTCGCGGGCACGGCGGTGTCGGTGGCCCAGCCGCGCACGTCGCCCCGCAGCCGTTCGAGATCGGCCACGACCGCGCGGCACTCGGCACAGGCCGCGAGATGCTCGGCCACGGCGCTGGCCCCGGCGGCGTCGAGTTCGCCGTCGATGTAGGCCGAGAGCGCCTCGGAGGGATGCTCAATGGGGCTCATGCGCGGGCCTCCCGTGACAGATGGCCGCGCAGCGCCATGCGGGCGCGGTGCAGTTGGGATTTCGAGGTGCCGACCGACACGCCGAGCAGCGTGCCGATTTCTTCGTGCTTGTAGCCTTCCACGTCGTGCAGCATGAAGACCGCCCGGGCGCCGGGCGGCAGCCGGTTCACGGCGCCGTGCAGATCCATGCCTGCGTCCCAGCCGCGCACGGCTTCGGTCGGGGCGGGCATCCTGGTGATGGCCTCGTCGCCGTCGGCCAGGAAGCGGTCGCGCGCCGTGCCCAGGGCCCGGAAGCGCTCGACGATCACGTTGACCGCCAGGCGGTGCACCCAGGTGGCGAGCGACGACTCACCGCGGAAACCGCCCAGCTTCTGCCAGACCCGGACGACGATGTCCTGGACCAGTTCGTCGGCGTTGTCGGCGCCGGCCATGCGACGGGCAAGGGCGAGGATGCGAGGCACGTGGGTTCGGTAGAGGCGCTCGAAGGCCGCCGCGTCCCCCGCAACCGCGCGGGCGACGTCGTCGGCCTCCGACTCGGGCCGGGAGTGAAAAGGTGAGGTCACACCGCGGTCCAGGCGCTTCGGCTCCGTTACCCCCTTTTGATGGTGGGGCGTGCCCGAAGGTTGGAACCGGGCTACTGGCCGGTCTTCGGCCGCGAGAAGTCCACCTTGGGCACTTCCTTCGCCTCGGGCGGGGCCTCGAAGAGCGGGTAGTCCTGGAACCGGAAGATGGCGTTGGTGACGTTGGCGGGGAACTTCCGCCGCGACGTGTTGTATTCCTGCACGCGCTCGTTGTAGCGCATGCGCTCGGTGGCGATGCGGTTCTCGGTGCCGGCCAGTTCGTCGGTCAGCCGCGCGAAGATCGCGCTCGATTTCAGGTCGGGATAGGCCTCGACCACCACGAGCAGGCGTGACAGCGCGCTCGACTGCTCGTTGGCCGCCTGCATCGTCTCCTGCGGATTGCGCGCGCCGGCCAGCTTGGCGCGCGAGTCGGCGATGGCCTGGAACACGTCGCGTTCCTGCTGGGCGAAGCCCTTGGTGGTCTCGACCAGGTTGGGGATCAGGTCGCTGCGGCGCTTCAGCTGGTTCTCGACCTGCGCCCACTGCGCCTTCACGGCTTCTTCCTGGCTGACGAACGTGTTGTACGAGCAGCCGCTCGCCGCCGTCGCCGTCACCACTACCAGTGCCGCCATCACTACCTGTCGCATGACTCCTCCTTCACCGAACGCGCGACGGCCGGCCGCCGCACTTACCATGACCCGCCACCGCCGCCGCCGCCGCTGCGACCGCCGCCAAATCCGCCGAAGCCGCCCGACGAGCCGCCCCAGGAACCCCCGCCGCCCCACGAACCTCCATAGACGCCGCCGCCCCACGGGCCGACGCCGCCGCGCCACGAGCGCTTCCGGCCGGGGCCCGTGCGGTTGAGCAGGGGCAGGACGATGAAGAACACCACGAACAAGAGCGCCATCAGCTTCGGCGACACCGGATCGCGCGTGCCGTTCGGCGCGTCGCGCACCTCGACGCCCTCGACGGTGACGTTCCGGTCGGCGGCAATGCGTTCGATGACCCGTGACGTGCCGGCCAGCAGGCCCCGTCCGTACTCGCCCTGCCGGAAGTAGGGCGTCATCACCTCGCGGCTGGTCTCGCCGGCGAAGCCGTCGGTGACCGCGCCTTCGAGGTCGTAGCCCACTTCCATCCAGACCTGCCGGTCGTCGGTGGCGAGCAGCACGAGCAGGCCGTTGTCCTTGCCCTTCTCGCCGATGCCGCGGCCGCCGTTCTCGAACATCTTCGTGGCGTAGGTGCGCACGTCGGGCCACGGCTGGAAGGTCTTCACCGTCGCCACCACCACCACGTCGCCGCTGGCGGCGCGCAGGGCGCGGATCACGCGCTCGAGGGCCTGCGCCGACGCGGGATCGATCACCTGGGCGAAGTCGTTGACAGGCGCGGTCAGGGCCGGCGGGGGGTCTTGCGCCGTGAGCGGGGCCGTGCTGAAGAGCCACAGCAGCAAGACCGCGAGGCCCGCCGCGGCGCGCCCGGCGGTGCGTGGCCGGGTCACCGGTCGGGCCACTCGTCGATGTGCCGCGCGAGCTGCTCGATGGCGGCGAGATACGCGGGGAAGAGCCGGCCAGCGTCGACGCCACTGCCGTCGACGTCGTGGGCGATGTGCAGCACGTCGGAGACGACCGCGGCTTCGAGCTGCAGGCGCTCGGCCGCCCACCTCGCCAGGGCCTGCCCCTCGAGCCCCTGCCCGTCGAGCCGCGACAGCAGGCTCAGGAGGGCGCGGAACCCAGCCGCCGATTCCACCACCACGCGCACCACGTCGCGCGGCGCGCCGGCCGCCTCCATGTAGTCTTCGCGCACATGCAGCAGCAGGCTGCGCACCTGCCCTTCGCACGCCCGTCGCAGGTCGCCGGTGGCTACGACCAGGCCGGCAAACGGGTCGTCGCCGAAGTGGGTTTCGTGGCTGGCGATGATCTCGCCGAACTCCACCGGGAAGACATCGAGGGAGCGGGCGAACTCGTGCCGCGTAAGCACCACCGGCGTGGCCGCGCCCGCCTGACGCCAGCGCTTCACGCGCGCCGCACACGAGCTGAGGTCAGCGAGCGCCAACGACTGGACGAGCGCCAGGCTGGGACGCGGCGAGACCGACGGCGCATACGTCACGAAGGCGTGCAGGCGCGCGCCGAAGATGTCTTGCAGATCCGCGAGCACGATTGACGCCACGAGTGCCGACGGAGCCACCATAGCGCCCAGTCTACTAGAATGGGTCGCGATGCGACTGCGTCAGCTCGACATCGGCTGCTTCGGCGGCGGCACCGGACTGCCGAGCCTGCTCGGCGGACTGAAACGCAATCCGTGGCTGCGGCTGAACGCCATCGTCACCACGTTCGACAGCGGCGGCAGTTCCGGTCAACTACGCGACGAACTCGGGGTGCTGCCGCCGGGCGATGTGCTGCGCTGCGCGCTGGCTCTGTCCCGCAACGAAGGCGAAGCGCGGCGCGTGCTTCTCGCCCGCCTGCCCACCATGTTCGAGCACAAGAAACTGGGCGGACACACCGGCGGCAACCTGCTGCTGTCGATGATGGAGCAGTACAGCGGCGACTTCCTGGCGGCGGTCGACGGCCTGCGCGCGCTGCTCGGCTGCCAGGGCCGGGTGTGGCCGGTCAGCGTGACCCGCGCGTCGCTCTGCGCCGAACACGCCGACGGTCACATGAGCCGCGGCGAAGTCGAGGTCGACGCCTGGCAAACCGCCGGGCACGCGATCGAGCGCATCTGGCTCGAGCCGCCCGCAGTGATCCATCCCGCCGTGGCCGCCGCCGTGCGCACCTTCGATGCAGTGATCATCGGGCCCGGAAGCTTTTTCACCAGCCTGATGCCGACCCTGCTCGTGGACGGCGTGCGCGAGGCGCTGCACGCCATGCCCGGCCCGATCGTGTTCGTGAGCAACCTGCTCACCGAGGGCCTGGGCATGAAGGACTTCACCGCCGGTGACGCGGTGGCATGGCTCGAACGCACCATCGAGCGGCCCGTGGACCTGGTCGTGTTCAACACGGCCCGGCTGCCGTCGGCCCTGCTCGCGAGCTACGCCCGCGAGAACAAGCAGCCGCTGGCGCTCGGCACTCTGCCCGCGCACACGACGCTCGTGGAAGCGCCGCTCTGGACGCGCGAGATCGCCCGCCACGATCGCCCGCGTCTGTCGCACGCGGTATGGAGCGTCCTCAGCACGCGCGTGCTGTGACAGGGCGGGCCACGCGAGAGCCGATGCTCGACTATCGCAAGGTGGCGCTGTGCGCTACCATCCGCGCGAACCGATGATGTCCCGAACTCCCCCGGAGGATACCGTGAACCGAATGCTTCATGTCAGTGTCGTCGTCGCCGTGCTCGCGTTGGTCGTGGCCCTGCCGGCCGCGGCGCAGCCGGCCAACTACAAGATCCTCGCCACCAACAAGACCTCCACCATGGAGAAGGAACTGAAAGAGGCCGGGGCCCTCGGCTACCGCTTCGTGTCGGTGATGGGCGGCGAGACCGGCTTCGGCGGCAGCGAGGCGGTGGTGCTGCTCGAGAAGGCGCAAGACGACAAGAACACCTACAACTACCGGCTGCTGGCGACCAATCGCACGTCGACCCTGCAGAAGGAACTGCAGGAGGCGGGCGAGGCCGGCTATCACGCCGTGGGGCAGACGGTGTTCGAGAGCATGTTCGGCGGCCGGGAGACGGTCGCCATCGTGCAGAAGAGTTCGGACCAGAACGCGGCCGTGCAGTACGAGTACAAGCTCGTGGCAACGTCGAAGACCTCGACCCTCGAAAGGGAGCTGCGCGAGGTGACCGAGGCGGGCTTCCAGGCCATTGACCTGACCGTTGGCAAGACAGCGATGGGCGGCTCTGAGATCGTGGTCATCACGCGGCGTCCGTTGAAGGCGCAGTAGTCGCCCCGCGCTAGGTGCGCTTGCGCCGGGCCGAGGGCGTGGCCTTCGGCGTGCCCGCGCGTAGCTCCAGCGCCGTTGCGATGATGCGCTGGAACAGCTTGCCGGTGTCGCCGGTTTTCGCCGGCGGGTTGCGGCGCCACAGATCGGGCGTGTCTCCCGCCAGGATGTCCGCGAAATCCGCGCCCGGCGTCTTCACGCTGAGTGGCGCGAAGGTGGTGATGTCGAGCGGGCCCGACCACTCGTCCTGGTGCTTGATGAGCAGCCAGCTCGGCTTGTTGCTGTCGCCGTAGCCGCGCGTGCGCACGAGTGCCCACGAGCCCTTCAGCTTGTAGCCGTCGAGGCGGAACTTGAGGTCGCCCTTGCGCAGCGCCGCGTCGATGTCGGGCGACTGCGACGTCCACGTGCCCACGTCCCACAGCATCACCACGCCGGCGCCGTAGCCCTCGGGGATCACGCCCTCGAACGACCCGTACTCGACTGGGTGATCCTCGACCTGCATGGCCAGCCGCTTGTCGTTCCAGTCGAGCGATGGCCCCTTCGGCACGGCCCATGACCGCAGCACCCCGTCGTGCTCGAGCCGCAGGTCGTAGTGCAGGTGGCTCGCCAGGTGCTTCTGCACGCAGAAGAACCGTTCCGTGCCGGTGGCGGCACTCGTCTCACCGGCAGGCTCAGGGCTCTTCGTGAAATCGCGTTTCTTGCGGTACTCGTCGAGCGGCATGGGGCAGGCTGGGGCGAGGATACAATACGCCCTGCCTATGGCCAACCCGGCTCCGACCGACACGGCGTTCTTCGGCCACCCCCGCGGGCTCTCGACGCTCTTCTTCACCGAGATGTGGGAGCGCTTCAGCTACTACGGCATGCGCGCGCTGCTGCTGCTCTACATGACAGCGCCGCTCGCGGCCGGCGGCCTCGGCTTCGACGCCGCGCAGGGCGGCGCCATCTACGGCCTCTACACGTCGATGGCCTATATGGCCGCGCTGCCCGGTGGGTGGATTGCCGACCGGCTGATCGGCCAACGGCGCGCCGTGCTCTACGGCGGCATCATCATCGCGAGCGGCCACTTCGCCATGGCGGTGCCGTCGCTCGTCACGTTCTATCTCGGGCTCGTGCTGATCGTGATTGGCACCGGGCTGCTCAAGGGCAACGTGAGCGTGATCGTCGGGCAGCTCTACACCGCCCAGGATCACCGGCGCGACGCCGGCTTCTCGATCTTCTACATGGGCATCAACCTGGGCGCGTTCCTCGCGCCTCTCATCTGCGGCTATCTGGGCCAGCGCGTGAGCTGGCACGCGGGCTTCGCGGCGGCGGGCTTCGGCATGCTCATCGGCGTGGTGCAGTACCTGCTCGGCGGACGCCACCTGGGCGACAAGGGGCTTCACCCCGTGCCCGCGGCGTCGCCGCAGGCCGCGGCGGCGCTGCGGTCGAAGGCGGCGATGTGGGGCGGCGGGTTCCTGGCGCTGCTCGCGGTCGTCGGGATTGGCGGTGCCACCGGCGCGCTGCCGATCACCGCGGTGGGCGTGGCCGATGCCGCCGGCGTCGGGCTGTTGCTGTCGACCGTCGTCTTCTTCGTGTGGCTGCTCACGAGCAGCGAGTGGACGCCTGGGGAACGCAAGCGCCTCGTCGTCGTGGCCGTGCTGTTCCTGGCGGCGGCGCTCTTCTGGTCGGTGTTCGAGCAGGCGGGGTCGACGCTGAATCTCTTTGCCGACCGGGCCACGCGCACCGAGATCTTCGGCGTGTCCTTTCCGAGCAGTTGGTTCCAGAGCGTCAACTCGTTCTTCATCTTCACGCTGGCGCCAGTCTTCGCGTGGCTGTGGGTGAAGCTCGCCGCGCGTGGGCAGGAGCCGTCGAGTCCCGGCAAGTTCGTGTTCGGGCTGGTGTGCGTCGGCCTCGGGTTCGTGATTCTCATCGGGCCGGCGAGCGCTTCGGCGGGCGGCGACAAGGTGAGCCCGCTGTGGCTGGTGCTGACCTACCTGCTGCACACGCTGGGCGAGCTGTCGCTCAGCCCGGTGGGCCTGAGCGCGATGACGCGTCTGGCGCCGGCGCGGATTGCCGGACTCGTGATGGGCGTGTGGTTCCTGGCCACGTCGGTGGGCAACTTCATTGGCGGCCGGGTGTCGGGATTCTATGAATCGATGGCGCTGCCAACGCTCTTCGGCACGGTCGGCGGCTTTGCCATCGTGGCGGCGGTAATCCTGCTGGTGTTCGTGGGCCCGATGCGCCGCATGCTCGAGGCCGAGCCGGCGGCGGAAAGGTCGTAGCTGGTCCTCCTGCTCTCGCTCTACGACCTCGGCCGGCAGCCGGTTGCGATCGCGACGCCGGCGGCGTGGTTGCGGCACGCCGGACTCGACGTGCGCGTACACGACCTCGCCGTCGAGCGCCTGCCGGCCGACGCGCTGCAGGACGTCGCGCTCGTGGCCGTGTCGTTGCCGATGCACACCGCCACGCGTCTGGCGCTGCCGGTGATTGCGGAGTTGCGGCGCCGCCTGCCCGGCGTGGACATCTGCGCGTACGGACTCTACGGACCGCTCAACGAGGCGCGCCTGCGCGAGGCCGGCGCGACGGCGGTCTTCGGGCCCGAGTGCGAACAGCAGCTCGTGGCGCTGGCCTGTGGTGTGCACGGCCTCGCAGCGCCCGCCGTCGGGCCGCGGCCGCGCGCGTCGGCTCTGGTGCCCGACCGCACCGGCCTGCCTGCACTGGACCGCTACGCACAGCTGATCTGGCCTGACGGCCACGCCAGCGTCGTGGGCGCCGTCGAAGGCACCCGCGGCTGCAAGCACCTGTGCCGGCACTGTCCGGTGGTGCCGATCTACCACGGCCGCTTTCACGCCGTGCCGGTCGAGATCGTGCTGGCCGACGTGCGCGCGCAGGTGGCGCTGGGCGCCACGCACATCACGTTTGCCGATCCGGACTTCTTCAACGGGCCGACGCACGCCGTGCGCATCGTCGAGGCGCTGCACCGCGAGTGGCCCGCACTGACCTACGACGTGACCATCAAAGTGGAGCACCTGCGCGGGCACGACGCGCTGCTGCCGCGCCTGCGCGATACCGGCTGCGCCTTTGTCACCTCGGCCGTGGAATCGCTCGACGACCACGTGCTCGTGGCGCTCGACAAAGGCCACACGCGCGCCGATGTGGAGGCCGTGGCTGCCCGGTGCCACGAGGTGGGGCTGGCCCTGTCACCCACGTTCGTGGCCTTCACGCCGTGGACAACGGCGACCGGCTATCTCGCGTTCCTCGACGACATCGACGGCCTGGGGCTCGTGGAGCACGTGGCCCCGGTGCAGTGGACGCTGCGTCTGCTCGTCACGCAGGACTCGGGCCTGCTGGCACTCGACGAAATCCAGGTGGTGGCCGGCCCCTATAATCCCGCCACGCTGACCCACCCGTGGATCCATGCCGATGCCCGGGTCGATGCACTGCAGCGTGACGTGATGCAGATCGCCGGCGTGGCGCAGGGCCGCCCGCGCCGGGCCATGTTCGAAGACATTCGCGCGCGCGCTGCCGCCGAGGTCGCGGGCGCGCCTGGCCTGCGCCCGGTGCTGCCGTCGCGCGCGTCGATTCCATACCTGACCGAGCCCTGGTACTGTTGAGCGGAGCCGACGGGGGAGCAGGTGGCTCTCCTCTAGACGGGGCTCGGGAGTCGGGTCTCGGGGCTCGGGGAAGAATGGAACCCTCACGATGATGGAGGTCACGCGGCGTCCGCGGGTGCTGTTGTGCGCCACGACCACGGGTTACCAGACGCGCATGTTCGACGAGGCGGCGTCGCGGCTCGACGTCGAGCTCGTGCTGGCGACCGACCGCTGCGACCAGCTCGACGATCCGTGGCGTGACCGCGCGGTGGCCGTACGCTTCCACGACGAGGCCGCGTCCGTGCACGCGGTACTGCAGGCGCTGGCGGGCCAGCGTCTCGACGGCGTGCTGGCGGTCGGCGATCGGCCCGTGGTGCTGGCGGCGCTCGTGGCCGAGGCGCGGCGCGTGCCCTGGCACTCGGTGGCCGGCGCGCGCGTGAGCCGTGACAAGCGCCGCTTTCGCGCGTGTCAGCGGGCGCATGGCCTGCCGGCGCCGTGGGCGCTCACGGTGCCCGCCGGACAGCTCGACCCACCTGGCGGCGTGTCGTATCCGTGCGTGGTGAAGCCGCTCGTGCTCTCTGGCAGTCGCGGCGTGATGCGCGCCAACGATGGCGTCGAACTGCGGGCTGCGCTGACGCGCCTGCGCGCGCTGCTGGCGGCGCCTGATGTGCGCGAGTTGCGCGACGAAGCCGCCGAAGCCATCCAGATCGAGGGTTACGTCGATGGCGATGAGTTCGCCCTCGAGGGGGTGATGGACCACGGCCGCCTGCACGTGCTGGCCGTCTTCGACAAGCCGGAGCCGCTCACGGGCCCGTACTTCGAAGAGACGGTCTACCTCACGCCCACCGCGCGCACGCGCGCCCAGGCACTGGCGCTCATCCCGGCCGTGACGCGGGCCGCGCACGCCGCCGGGCTGTGGCATGGCCCGGTGCATGCAGAGTGCCGCGTGTCGGCGCTGGGTGATCTGGACACGCCGGGCGAGGTCGTCGTGCTCGAGGTCGCCGCGCGCCCGATTGGCGGCTTGTGCGCCCGCGCCCTGGTGTTCGACGGTGCAAGCGGCGCCGGCGTGCCGCTCGAAGAGGTGCTGTTGGCCCACGCGGCTGCGCTGGCGCCGCCGTGCTGGCGTCTGGCCGGCGCCGCCGTTGGCGTGATGATGGTGCCGATTCCGCGCTCGGGTGTGTTGCGGGCCGTAGCGGGGGAGGACGACGCGCGCGCCGTGCCGCTCGTGAGCGGGGTCGAGATCACCGCCAAGACCGACCAGCGGCTGGTTGCGCTGCCCGAGGGCGCGAGCTACCTGGGGTTCATCTTCGCCGAGGGGCCCGACGATCGGGCCGTGCATCGCGCCCTGCGCGATGCGCATGCGCGTCTGTCGTTCCAGATCGATCCGGTGATCGAGGTGCGGGCGGCGGCCGGCGCATGAGGCGCCGGCTGGCCTCGGCCTACTTCGAGCGCGGCGGCACGTAGCCCGGAGGCATCGGCGCGTTCTCGCTGAAGAAGAACTCCTCCATGTGCTTCAGGATGAGCTCCTGGCCTTCCTTCTGCCAGGGCATCAGGCGGTATTCGTTGAGGATCATCTTCTGCCGTTCTTCCCAGAGCTTCCAGGCGCGGGCCGACACCTGCTCGAAGATGCGCTGGCCGATCGGCCCCGGCCACGGCGGCGTGTCCAGCCCGGGCAGTTCCTCTTGCAGCTTCACACACTGCACCAGCCGGGCGCCGCCAGCGTGAGGTGCGGCGTGATCGTGGTGCGAATGGTCGGAATGGTCGTCACTCATGAAGTTGATTGTACCTGCGACCATCGGCGCGCGCTCGTCGTATCATGCAGGTCACGCCCGTGACTCCCGAGGATCGCCACTGCGTGTGCTGGTACAGCCGCCGCACGCCCACCATTCCGCCCGGCCTCGGCCTGCACACCATCATGGACGGCCAGCTCTTGTACTGCGCCCATCCGATGTTGTGGCCGATTGTCGGGTATGAGTTCGACGTCACCAACTGCACCGACTGTGACTACTTCCGGCCGGCGCGATCAGCGACGCCGAAATAGCTGAACTGGCACTGCGAAGCAACTGAAGCGTGCACGCCATAACTGCATGTTTTTAATTCATATTTAATATGAAATGAATCAAATAGATACATTCAGGTGATTGTCTACGGACATCTTTGTGCCGTTAGCCCGTCTGTTTTCAGCAACATACGCGACCGCGCCAGTGTGCAAAAGTTTGGTACAGGGATTGCCCAGCTAGTAGCTGAGCGAAGGGAGCAATCCGTGAACGAAAAGCCGAAAGCACGTCGGGGTTTTGCATCGATGTCCGCCGAGAAGCAGAAGGAAATTGCCAGCAAGGGCGGCCGCGCGGCCCATGCCAAGGGCACCGCGCACGAATGGTCGTCTGGTGAAGCCCGCGACGCCGGCCGCAAGGGCGGCATGGTCAGTCGTGGCGGGCGGGGCAAGCTGCCGCCGTCCTCGTCGTCGCCGAACGAGTCGGTGGCCTAACGCGCCGCCAGTCGCACCACCTGCACGCGCGCGTCGTTGAAGCAGGCGCCGCCGCCCAGGTCGGTGAGCGAGTCGGGCACGAGGGCGTTCGACGTGAGACGGTTGGCGGTATGGCGCCGCCACACGCCTTTCGGGAACGCAACCGTCCCGGCTCGCACCAGTCCTGTCACCTTGACGGGGCATTCGAGTGCGCCCAACTCGTTGAACACCCGTACCTCATCGCCGTCGTCGAGGCCCCGCGGCGTGGCGTCATCGGGATGAATCTCGAGCCGCACCGTCGGCCGCTCGAGTTCGCCCAAGGTGGAGCTGACGGTGCGTTCAGAGGCCGGTGAGATCAGGGCGAGCGGGTAGTGCGCCGTGGCCGGATCGTCGATGTAGGCGTAGAGGCCGTTCGGCGCTTCGGCCGAGAGCGCGTCCGACCACAAGTGCACCTTCTGGTCGGCCGTGCGCGGGAACACGTCCACGAACTGAATCGGCCGGCCGCCGTGGGGCGGTTCGGCGGTGCCCAGGTCGGCCACGTGCTGGCTGATGGCCGGAGGCAGCCCGGCAATCACCGCCAGCATCTGATCGAGTTCGCCGTCGGCGTCGCCGTCCCGGCTGAGATTCATGCGCGCCGCCAGGTCGCTGAACACATCCGCATTCGGCCGCGACTCGGCCACCGGCTCGATGACCGGCCGCGTGAGTTGCAGCGTGATCGGACCGTAGCTCTTGGCGATGTCGTAGTGCTCGAGGAAAGTAGTGGCGGGCAGCACCACGTCGGCGTAGACGGCGGTGTCGGTCAGCACCTGGTCGAAGACCACGGTGAAGAGATCCTCGCGCGCCAGTCCCGCCAGCACCCGCTGCTGATCGGGCAGCGTCACCGCGGGATTACAGTTGTAGACGAACAGTCCGCGAATCGGCGTGCCGCTCGGTTCGAGCAGTTCCCGGCCGACGCGGTTCATGTTCACGATGCGCGTCTCACCTTCGGCGTCGCGGTTCCACGTGTCGGTGATGCCCCACGACGACGAGTTGCTCATCGAGTAGCCGCCGCCGCGCACGCCGAACTTGCCGCCCACCGCCGGCAGCGCCATCACCGCCATGGCGGCATTGCCGCCGTTGCGATTGCGCTCGAGGCCCCAGCCGCATTTGACGAGGGCGGGCGAGGTCGTGGCATAGAGCCGCGCCACCTGTGCGATCTGTGCGGCGGGCACGCCGCTGACCTCGGCGGCCCGTTCGAAAGTCCACGGCGCGGCCCGCTCGCGCAGGCGATCGGCGCCGGTCGTGTGCGCATCGAGGAAGGCCTGATCGGTGGCTCCGGTCTCGAACAGATGCCGGTGGAGCGCCAGCGCCACGGCCACGTCGGTGCCGGGCTTGAGCGCCAGGTGGATGTCGGCTTGACGCGCCACCGTCGTAGCGCGTGGATCGACCACCACGATCCGGGCGCCGCGGTCACGCGCCTCCTTCAGGTAGGGCATCAGATGGATGCCTGAGGCCGACGGATTGGCGCCCCACACCAGAATCAGCTTGGCGTCGGGGTAATCCTGGTAGGTCACCGACGGCATCTTGCCGTAGAGGCCAAGGTTGGCGACGCCGGTGGGCGCCGCACACACGGTGCGGGCCAGGCGCGCGGCGCCCAGGCGGCGGAAGAGCACCGCGTCGGCCGTGTCCTGCGTGAGCAGGCCGTTCGATCCGCCGTAGCAGAGCGGCAGAATCGCCTCGCCGCTCGATTCCGCGCGAATCGCCGACAGCCGCGCGGCGATGAGGTCGAGCGCGTCGTTCCAACTGGTGCGGCGGAAGCGGCCCTCGCCTTTGGGGCCGACGCGCACGGCGGGGAAGTGCAGCCGATCTTCGCCGTAGACCCGGCGGTCGAAGCGCCGCACCTTGGCGCAGATGTAGCCGTTGGTGACGGGATTGGTCGTGCCCCCGTCGATCGTCGTGATCCGTCCGCCCTTCACCGTGACCTGCAGGGTGCAGGCATCGGGACAGTCGAGAGGGCAGGCCGTTTCGACGGTGGCTTCAGGCGGCGCGACGGCGGGACGAATGGCCATGCGCCATCTTATCGCGGCGCGCTTGAGCGTGAGGCCGGCGTGGCACGAGGCCGCCCTACGACGGCTGGCGGACCCGCACGCGCGCGCCGTCGGTCATCTCGCGCAGCGCCTGGAACGGTCCCGACACGACCGAGGCGCCTTCGGGCACGCCGTCGACCTCGATCGACAGACCGCCGATGACGCCGGTCGTGACCTTCGTGAACGTGACCGTGCCGTTGGCGACCACGAACACGCCGGTGTCGGCGCCACGCTGCACGACCGCCTGCAGCGGCACGGTGAGGACGTTGGCCCGTTCGGCCACGAGGATCTCGGCGTCGCAGGTGAGTCCGGGACGCAGCACCGCCGTGTCGCCCTCGAGACGCACCCTCACGCGGAACTCGCGAGCGGCGGCCTGCGTGCCCACCTGCGGCAGGGCACTGGCGCCGATCTCGACGACCCGCCCCGGCAACGTCCGCCCGTTGGCGGCATCGACAGTGATGGTGGCCCGGTTGTCGAGCGCGAGGCGCAGCACGTCCGCCTCTGCGACTTTTACTTCCGCGTTGATGGCGCTCAGGTCCGACACCGTCATCAGAATCGTGCCCGGCTGGTTCTGCACGCCGATGACCACCATCTCACCCTCTTCGACATCGAGACGCGTGACCACGCCGTCGATCGGCGCGGTGATCTCGGTCTTGTCGAGCAGGTCGCGCGCTCGCGTCTGCTCCGCGCGGCCCTGCGTGACGCGACGCTCGGCGGCGTTGTTCGTCTGGGCGGCGCGAGCCACTGAAGCAGTCGCAGAGGCCACCTGCGCGGCGGCGCTGTCGGCGTTGGCGATGGCCGTGTCGAGGTCGGATTGCGGGATGAGTCCGGCGGTGCGCAGGTCCGTCGCGCGCGCGCGGGCCTTCTGGCTCTCGGCGGAGCGGGCGCTGGCGGCGTCGAGTTCCGCCTGCGCGGCCCGGGCCTGATCGGACAGGCCGCGGGCATCGGCCTCGAGGGCGCCGAGCCCGGCCGAGGCGGCTGCCGCGGAACTGGCGGCCTGCACCCGGTCGATGCGTGCCAGCACCTGACCGGCCTTCACCCGGTCGCCTTCCTTCACGTTGAGGCCGACCAGGCGGCCCATCGCGCTCGAGCCGATGTCGGCGTAGCGCGTGGCCACGATCTCGCCCGACGCGGTCACGAACGACTGCAGCGAGGTGGTGCGGCCGACGACGGCCAGGTCGACCTCGCGGGCTTCGGGACCACGCTGGCGAGACAGGTAGAAAAATACGGCGAGGCCGACGAGGACGGCGGCGAACACGAGGCGGCGCGGGGTCATCACGGTAAGTGTATGCTTCTGACGCACCACCGGCCGGGAAGGGTTCCGACTATCGGGGGCTTGACGCCGCGAATTCGCGTCCAAGGGTGAGCGGCAATGCCTGTTCCTTCCCGATTCCGGATTCTCACCGACGCGATCAGCCAGGGCGTGAGCGCCGTGGCCGCCCATCGACTTCGTTCCGCGCTGGGTGCGCTGGCCATTGCTGCGGCCGTGGCCACGATCGTGGTCGTCGTTGCCGCCCTCGACGGCGTGGCCGCGTATGCGCGCACCACGACCGCGCGCTCGTTCGGCTCCGACACGTTCCTGATCGCGCAAGTGGCGTCGCCCGGGCGCGTCACCCGCCGCGAACTGCAGCAGCAGTTGCAGCGGAACCCGGCGATCCGGCGCTCGGAGCAGGCCATGGTCGAGCGTCTGGCCGGTGGCCTCGTACAGTACGCGCCGAATGCCCAGACCACCGCAGAAGTCGTCGCGGGCGGCCGCACCTTCGAGAACGGCGCCATCACCGGCACGACGTCGGCGCTTGCCGACTTACGCGATCTGGCGATTGTGCGCGGGCGCTTCTTCCGGCCCGACGAGGACCGGCGCGGCGCCGCAGTAGCGGTGATCGGCGCGGACGTCGCCGACGCGCTCTATCCGTCGCAGGATCCGCTCGGCAAGTACGTCAGGGTAGCTGGCCGGCGGTTCGAGGTGATCGGCCTGCAAGACAAGTTGGGCAACTCTGGGGGCGCCTCGCTCGACCGCTATGTGTGGATGCCGATTGCCGCCTACGAGCGTGCGTTCGGCGCGCCGCGCACCCTGCAGATTTTCGCCAAGAGCCTCGGCGATCGGCCATCGGTCGATGCAGAGGACCGGGCGCGCATCTCGTTCCGGGCCGTGCGCCGTCTGGCGCCAGGCGCCGACGACACGTTCGATCTGCTCACGCCGGATGCCGCGCGTGGCTTCGTGCTGAACCTGTCGCAGCGGATCGGCGCGGCGGCCGCGCCGATTTCGGCGATGGCGCTGCTGGCGGCGATCATTGTCGTGACCAACACCGTGCTGGTCTCGGTGACGACGCGCACCAGGGAAATCGGCGTGCGGCGCGCGCTCGGCGCGACGCGCGGGCAGATCATGAGCGAGGTGCTGGCTGAAGCGGTGGTCGTGGCGGTGCTGGGGGGCGCGATTGGCGCGGCGGCGGCCGCCGGGTTGATCGCGCTCCTGTCGTCCTCGCTCGGCGTCCCGATTGGCGTGCGCCTGGATACCGTCGCGCTCGGAGTGACAGCCTCGGCGCTGAGCGGCATCCTCGCCGGGTGGTATCCCGCCCGCCGTGCCACCCGGCTCGATGTCATCAGCGCGCTCAGGACGGAGTAATCACACGATGGCCGGCTCCCCATCGCACCTCAGCCAGATGGCCATCCTGGGCGCCTCCGTGCGCGAGGCCGCCCGGCTGGCGTGGGACTCGCTGCGGAGCCAGCCGGCGCGCTCGGGTCTGGCCATCGGCGGCGTGGTCATCGGCATCGTCACCGTCGTCCTCGTCGCGTCGGTGCTCGTGGGCTTGCGCAACAGCGTGGCGCAGCTGTTCCGCGAACTCGGCACCGACAACATCTTCGCCTTCCACCGCAACGGCGATCCCTACACGCCGGCCTCCGAGCGCGACGCGCTCCGCCGGCCGTTGAAGCCGTCCGACGCGGCGCCCATCGAGCGGCTGGCGACGGCGGTGCGTGACGTCGGCGTGCAGCTGCTCGTGCCGGCGGTGACCGCCACGCGCACCATCACGGCGCGCGCCGGCGGCAACGAATCCGATTCGGTGCTGATCGAGGGCGTATCGGCGAATTTCTTCGATGTGACGGGCGCGGAGTTCGCTGCCGGGCGGCCGTTCACAGACGTGGAGAACCGCGTGGTGGCGCCCGTGGCGGTGCTGGGCGCGAATGTGGCTGAGGCGCTCTTCGGACCCAGCGAGGCCGTGGGGAAGCCCTTCTTGCTCGGCGGCGAGCGTTACTTCGTGGTCGGGGTGCTGGCCAAGCGGAAGGGCACGTTCTTCGGCGAGAACCGCAACGACAACGTCGTGTCGCTGCCCGTGGCTACCGCTGGCCGCCGCTTCCCCGAAGCCCAGAACACGGTGCTCTATGTGCGCGCCAAGCCCGGCGTGCGCGAGAGCGCCAGGGCCGAGGCCGAGACCATCCTGCGGCTGGTGCGGGGCGTGCGCGACGACCAGGAGAGCGACTTCAATTTGTCCACCTCTGATCAGATCATCGCGCAATTCGACAAGCTGGGCGCGCAGATCTTCCTGGCCACGGTGGGGCTCGCGGCGGTGAGCCTGCTCATCGGCGGCATTGGCATCGCCAATGTGATGGTGATGAGCGTCACCGAGCGCACCCGTGAGATCGGCGTGCGGCTGGCCATCGGCGCGCGCCGCCAGGAGGTGCTGCGCCAGTTCCTGTTCGAGGCGGCGATGCTGGCAGGCGCCGGCGGCGTGGCGGGCGTGGTGACGGCGACGCTGCTCGGCCTGGCGGCGACGGCGATTGCGCCGTCCTTCCCGGCCGTGCCGCCGTTGTGGGCCGTGGCGTCGGGGCTCGGCACGTCGGTGGGCGTCGGCGTGATCGCCGGTTACTGGCCGGCCCGCCGCGCGGCGGCGCTCGACCCGGTGGAGGCGCTGCGCTACGAATGAGCGCCGGGGTGCCGCAGGTGGTCGTGGTGGGCGGCGGCTTTGCCGGGTTGGCCGCGGCGAAGGCGCTGCGCCGCGCGGCTGTGCATGTGACGGTCGTGGATCGCCACAACCACCACGTGTTCCAGCCGCTCCTCTACCAGGTGGCCACGGCGGGTCTGTCGCCGGCCGACATCGCCGCTCCGATCCGCTGGATCCTGCGGCGCCAGGCCAACGTGCGCGTGCTGCTCGGCGAGGTCGTGGCGGTGGACACCGCCGCGCACCGCGTGACGCTGGCGGAGGGACCCGCGCTCGACTACGACGCGCTCGTGGTCACGACCGGCGTCACGCACGCCTATTTCGGGCGCGACGACTGGGCGGCGCACGCGCCCGGGTTGAAGACGCTCGACGATGCCGTGGCGATCCGCCGTCGCGTGCTGCTGGCGTTCGAGCGGGCTGAGCGTGAGCCCTCACCCGCGCGTCAGCGCGAGTTGCTCACCTTCGTGGTGATCGGCGGCGGCCCGACCGGCGCGGAGATGGCCGGCGCAATCGCCGAGATCGCGCGTCAGTCGCTCCGCCACGAGTTCGACCAGATCACCCCGCACACCGCGCGCGTGCTGCTGCTCGAGGGCGGGCCCACGATTCTGTCGACCTACGTCGAGTCACTCAGGGTCTCGGCGCGCGCCGCCCTCACGGCCCTTGGCGTGGAGGTGCGCGAACGCGCGAGCGTCACGCAGGTCAGTGACGGCGAGGTGCGGCTCGGCGACGAGCGGATTCCCGCCGGCACGATCGTCTGGGCCGCCGGCGTGCAGGCATCGCCGGTAGGCCGTCTGCTGGGCGCGCCGGTGGATCGCCTCGGGCGCGTGCAGGTGTTGCCCGATCTGTCGGTGCCCGGCCTTCCAGAGGTGTTCGTGGCCGGCGACCTGATGCACCTGCCCGACGCCAGCGGTCAGCCGGTGCCCGGCGTGGCGCAGGCGGCGATGCAAGCGGGACGCGCCGCCGCGGGCAACCTGCAACGGCGCCTGGCGGGTTCGCCGACGGTGCCGTTCGTCTATCGCGACCTGGGTGCGATGGCCACCATCGGCCGGGCCAGGGCGATTGCCGACCTCGGCTGGATCCGCCTCACGGGCTATCCCGCGTGGCTTGCCTGGCTGTTCCTGCACCTGGTGTTCCTGATTGGTTTCAAGAACCGGATCGTCGTGCTCGTGCAGTGGCTGGTGGCCTACCTCACCCGCCAGCGCGGGGTGCGCCTGATCACCGGTGATCGCCTTGGGTGACCTGGCGATCGATTGATCTAGCGTTCGAGGCGCAGCACGCGGCCGGGCAAGATGTCGGCGAAGGTGCCGCGGGTGCGCACGATCCGGCCGTTGACGACGATCGTGTCGACGCCTGTGGCGATCTGGTGGGGGTTCTCGTAGGTGGCGGTCTCGGTGACCTGCGCCAGGTCGAAGACCAGCAGGTCGGCGAAGGCGCC
>Ga0163144_10001022_pt1 | contig 66384 bp, 70 predicted proteins | sample OliLak19BULKMAT1_FD_123175 | JGI IMG/M metagenome (GOLD analysis project Ga0163144, IMG submission 123175) | Freshwater microbial mat bacterial communities from Lake Vanda, McMurdo Dry Valleys, Antarctica - Oligotrophic Lake LV.19.BULKMAT1 | ecosystem: Environmental > Aquatic > Freshwater >...
ACACATAATCTCTTAACGACAGCCAGCGAATGGTGTGATCGTCCAGTTGTTCCACCGGCACTTCCGGCTTGTAGTTGGCGTGAAGGAAGATGTGGGTATTTGTTTCGAAATACGAACGACACGCTTCAAGAAACCGAATATGACTTCGTGGTATCAGATCAAGTTTCCGACTTGACCCATACGAGTCCAGTGCAGCATCACCGCCGCAGTTCAGCCAGAACTGAAAGTCTGATCGCCCTTCCCGTGCGTGGAGCATCATTTGGTCGTGGTTGCCGAGAATCGTAACAAGATTGCATCGGTCCCGGAGTTCAATCAGTTGGTCGAGCACGCCTTTCGAATCAATGCCTCGGTCAACATAGTCACCAAGTGGAATGATTGTGTCGTCTGACTGTGGATTGATCGCCTCAATCAACGCCTCCAAAGCGATGGAGCAGCCATGAATGTCGCCGATTGCGATGGTCCGGCTCACTGATTGTCCCGTTTCTCTGATCGTTGCCTTACGACAACCGCCAGTTCCAACGGATAGTCGGTCAGGATTCCGTCGATTCCGACATCCACCGCCCGTTGCCAGTTCTCAGGAACATTACCACTGACTGTTATTCCTGCAATGAATGCACGTTTACCGGCAACATAACAAGCTTCCATCTGTCCCTTGGGCGGCAGATATCGGAAGTAAACGAAATCAGCATTTGATGCGGCAAGAGCCTTCGAGAATTCGTCCGAATTGTTGGCGACCGCAGCAGTGTGGGCCTTCTTCGAAACGCTCCTGATCCTATCTCGAACCTGCGGTTCAGAGATCGTCCTGCCGATGAACAGCAGCTTGTGCAGCACCTTGTGTGTTTCAGCCAGCCGCACTACGTCTTGTTCAACACCTTCGGCTTTGAGGTCAACGGCAATCAGAACATCATGCTGGCTGTATTCGGCAAGCAGCTTCAGGACTTCATCAATGGTTGGCACTTTTTCACCAGTGAACTTAGGATCGAACCAACTCCCAGCATCAAGGCGGCGGATTTCTTCCAGCGTCAGTTCCGAAACCTTGCCGGTGCCATTCGTGGTTCGATCTACTGTGTCATCGTGAATACAAACCAGTTGTCCATCCTTCGTCTTCTCCACATCGAACTCGAAGCCAAGCCGGAGTTCAAGGCTGGCACGAAAGTTGGCAAGCGTGTTTTCTGGTGCATGAAGCAGCAGATCACGATGGGCGACAATCAATGGCGGTTCGACGGCGAATAGTCGAACGGCAAGAAGGCACAATGCAGACAGTGCCACGCAGATTCTTGTAATCATGTTGCCGCTTTCGGAATACCCGGTTTCTGGTCGATGCATTGCGTCATCATTGCCAGTAAGTTCGACTCTTGAATTGCTCGACCCATTTTTGGAGGCTTTCGACAGAAGTTCGTTCAGACCCAAAGAACTCGAAAAATCTCTGAAGCGTCCGAACGCATTCATCTTCCCATGCGGACCTCAAGGTCCCCACGGCTATGGTTTGAACTCTACGAAAGCAAACAGCACGGCAAGGTGGCTCGACCCGGAATAGGCGAACTCTTGGATTCAGACTGACCAAAGACCGGTTGCTCAAAGGTGATGCGGAAACTTCATAGACTACCTCTTCCTCCGGGTCAAATTCGTGGCAGAAGCGGCTCATGAACATGAAGAACTCTATCACATGAGCCATGTTCCACTGGAATTCCATCCACTGACCTGCCGGGATATCGGGGTTTGGTTGCCAAGGATTTTTGAACGCTTGTTTGTCCTCTCGGAAAATTCGCTCAGCGAAGAAGAGACCCGATCTTGCTAACCCAAACTGGTCCTCGAATTCGTTACTTGAAATGCCCCATTCTTGAACGTGGAAGTCATAGCGAACACTCGGGAATTCGTCCAAGAGCCGAACGGCGTGCTTTTCAATCAGCCTCCTCATATCACCCGCACTTTCCCATCGCTCTTCCTGAAACACAGTGGGATGAAAGCAAAAGCTCCATCTTCCGAGTTGAACAGTCTCGGCGGGTTGAGTGTTGAGGATCGACCGAATTACGTCCGCTTGCTCCACCCAATGTTCATCTTCGGATTTGTCAGCTAATAACGGACGCCCCTTCATCATCGCCTGAAACATGGAGAGTAATTGGTCGGCTCGCTTTGTAGTTGCAAGACCAATCAGCGTCCGCAATTCCTCAATTGTGGAGAGTGGAGCAGATTCAGCGTTTACCGTTCTAACGTAGAGTGTTCCCTTCCGAAGCAAAACTCTTTGTGGTTTGCCCTGAAGTTCAAATTGCTTTGAGCAGATGACTGGCACATCATCAAACTCTGCAACAGCCAAGACGATAAACTCTTTGGTATTGTGTTGAACCCGATAACACACGAGTGTTACCGGAGGATCGCAATGAGCATTGACCCAACTGGCTACTCTGGTTGTTTCGAATGAGTCGGCTTGTGCTGGGGTCAGCCCAGACAGACTGAACTTTCCAGCAGCCACTTCATCTTTGCCAAGTACGATCACACCGCCGTCCCGGCTATTGGCGAAGGATATGATATCCTTCGTCAGACTGGCTGAAGTCTCGGCACCATCCCATGCCATCGCCGCCTTGGCGTCGATGTTGGCACTTTCGCCAGCCGCCTCGATGAGCCGGATCAATTCGTCAGAAGTATAGACGGTCACTGTTCATTCTTTCTTTGGCTTGATCACAAATGCGACGCTGTGCTAACCGTGGAGGAAGAGGATTTTCAAATTCAGAAGCTCCTGACGACGATACGGCGATCCAAGGCATAGGTTGGGCGTGCTTCTTGCTCGGCATACTCTTCGAGTTTTTTGAGCTCCGTGGGATCAATTTTGCTTTCATTTTTCATCACAACCCAACTGACATCTTCGCTATAGGGTTCACTTGTCAGTGATCCTTCGTAGTGAAACCAGTTGGCGAGGTCTGGAGTCTTCCCATCCGGTGTTCGTGGAAAGAATTCGAGAGGATTGATGTCACCGTCAGGTACGGAATCAGCGATCTTGAAAGTACGGAGTGATGAACCAGAGTTGGCTCGTCCACGCAGCAGGTCGTTGAATCGCTGCAACCCCTTTCCGGCTGGAGTCGTCGCCGACTCTTTATACAAAATGCCAATGACTAGCTTTGGGTCGGAAAGCGTCATTCCCTGTCGGGCATGAACAAAATGAACTTCATAGTCACTCTGTACGTTTGAGTCGATGAAATGCTCGGATTTGCAGTGAATGTGAATGCGGCGCAATTCAAACATGTTTCCCCAGAACCACACCGATGGATAGGTTTCCGGGCAGGCAGGCTTATCCAACTCAAAATTACCATGAGTCGGATGGACGCCAATGAATGTGCCGTGATAGTCCTTGTCACTATACTCAATACGAAACACATCCTCTGGTTTTTCCAATCGCATCGCATCATTCGTGATGAGCTTGATTGGTGATTGACGGGTTCCGATCACAGGCATGTCAGCGTCTCCAAGTTACTCGTCTAGCGGGTCAAAAACATCTTCGTGATTTGTACAAACTTTACCGAATCGAAGGTCACTGATTGTCTTCCTATATCGTCGTCACCCACCACAAATCCCACAAGCCTTGCCTTCATCAGCACCACAGAATCGCCCTTTCTTAGTCTTCTGAAAATGTTCACACCGCTCATTGTGTCTGACATTGGACGATATGTTCAGCCAGTATTTCTTTTCCGTTGTGGATGAATCTGGATCAGTCTCCGGTGTCTTCTTCCTTGCACGGAACTCCCAAGGAGCAAGTGGATTCGGGTCTGCCCACAGTCCTCGTTTTTCAGCCCTCGCTTCTTCTTGAAGTTGAGCCAGTCGCTCTTCATTATTGTACTTCTTGAAGTGCCATGCCCATCCATCCTGAATCATCTGGGCATTCACATCAAGTTCATCAACAAAGATAAAGCCGAGACTTCTGCCGTATCGGTCTTCACCAGTCTTCTTGACGGTGACTGTCTTTCCGAAAATCATGTCTCCGAGAGCTTCTTTAGATTTCTTTCCAAAGCTCTGACTCGATTCAGGGGCGTCGATTCCCTCAAGCCTGATTCTCACTTGTTCTTTGCCGACAAGGATCTTGGCTGTGTCACCGTCGGTAATGCCGACAACTTTTCCTGTCAATTCCTCAACGACCTTGGGAGGTGCAGCGAAGAGGAGTCCAGAAAGAAGCAGGATGGCCGTGGTTGCTGTTAAACGCATGTGACTTCTTTCAATTGATTGCGGCTTTGTAGAGCACTGGCTCAAGCTGACAAAGCTCACTCAGCGATCCGTGCAGAATGTACAGTCGAGGAGATCTTCCGAAGTCAAAGACCCTGAATAATTGAAACTGATCAGGAATGTCCGCTGAACAACGCAGTTCATTGGCGGTGACGTAAAACGGAAAGAACTTTCCGAGACCGGTCGCCTTAACCTCCAGCATTCGTTCTGACTCGTCAGACTCATCGAACGACAGGATGTCAAAGCCCAATCCATCGCCGATATCCTTCGACGCCCACAATACCTTCTGGGCCAAATCATCTCGTCCAGCGATTGTTAAACGATAGCGTTCCATATCGAAGACAAACTGTTCGCCAATTTTTCCCAATTGTCGGTTGCGTGCGTCACGCTCGGCGAAGTCGATCTTGCGAGCCTTTCTGGAGAGCCACGGCTTGGATGTTGAGGTTGGAAGAACAATTCTCTCTGGCGGAGCTTCAATCAATTCCTCAAAGTTTGGCTGAACAATGAGCTTCGGCTCCGTTGGGTTGAGTGTCAGAGCCAACGCCATCTGCTGCCAGAAGTCGGGGCGTCCATCCAAGTACAATTCAACCTCTGTGGCGAAGATTGACGGAGAATTACTCCTTGGCTTGTAGCCTTCGATGTACGGCAAACCCTGTGCAACCAGAACGCCACTTACGTTTTGATGCTGTAGCTCGATGGATGTTTCAGAACGACCCGACAACTTTGATCTTAAAGCCTTTCGATGCTCAGACTTGCTGTATGAGGTTCCCAGCAGATCTGATTCAAGCATGTCGAAGTATTCGACCACAATGAGCCGGACTTCGTTCTGGGACCATTCCTGATCGTCCGTCACGTCATCAGACTTCTTGACGACCGTGAAGCCAAGTTTTCTGAGCACGAAATTGGCTTGTCCCGGAGCTTCACCTCCGCTGAACTCTTCTGGTCGAAGGATGCGACCGATGGAGTAGCGGCAGGCTAATCCAACAACCGCTTTGGGAGCGTAACGATTATCGTTTTCAACCAATTCGTAGCCAGTAGACTTGCCGAAGGAGTGTTCGATTCCAGCGTCGAGTTCGGACAGCGTTCTCAGAACGTGTTCTCTCTTGAGACCTACTGGAATGGATTGTGGCACTGTCAATTACTTCCGAGTGGGCTTCTTGTTGACTTTGCCGCAAATCTGACCGAGCACCTTGTCCAGCGTCTTGTCATCACATTCAGCCAACGCACCAAAGACATCAGGTCTTTGCAGGACACGGATGCGGATACGTTCTGGAACTCGCTGAGCAAGCATCAGCAATTCCTCTTCATCGCATTCAAGAGCATCAGCAAGCCGATGGATCAGAGCATCAGATGGGTAGTCGCCAAAATTCAGGTGTTCGTTTTCAACACGGCTCAAATATGTGAAGCCGACATCGACTTTCTCAGCCAAGTCACGCAGGCTCCAGCCCTTTCCGTGACGCAATCCTCTGACTCGCTCACCGAACCTCATATTGACCGCTCCTAAAGGAGGCACTGTTGGTTGTCGCACTCCCACCATTATCATACGATGGTTGCAGTCGGCAGACAACAGCCGTGCGAGTAAAAAAACGGCGTAAGACATCAGGAGCACGAATGGCAACCACTACCCTTCCAGAACAAGGCCAGCTTGTTCAAGTGCGTTCACGTCCTTGGGTAGTGAACGAAATCAAAGCCAGCAACCTGCCAACTCCAGCAATGGAATTGCCGATCGCCAAACCGCAACACCTTTTGACGCTCTCCTCCGTTGAGGATGATGGTCTGGGCGAAGAGTTGCAGGTTATCTGGGAAATCGAACCCGGTGCAAAACTGATCGAAAAGGTTGCCTTACCTGAGCCAACTGGATTCGACTCTCCAAACGAACTAGATGCTTTTCTGGATGCTGTTCGCTGGGGTGCTGCTTCCACTGCCGATCACAAAAACATTCAGGCACCGTTCCGCAGCGGTATCGAAATCGAAGACTACCAGCTTGATCCGGTGGTTCGTGCGATTCAAATGCCTCGTGTGAATCTGCTCATCGCCGATGACGTAGGTTTGGGTAAAACCATCGAAGCTGGCATGGTGGCACTCGAACTTATCATAAGACATCGAGCCAGAAAGATTTTGATCGTCGTCCCATCGTCGCTACAAATTCAGTGGCGTGATCAGATGAGAGACAAGTTTGGACTCGATTTCAGAATCGTTGATTCAGCTTTGATGAAGGATCTTCGACGACGAAGAGGCATCCACGTCAATCCTTGGTCACATTATCCCAGACTCATCACCAGCATCGACTTCCTAAAACGGGAGCGACCACTTCGGCTATTTCGAGAAACTTTGCCTGCACCGGGCGAGCCAGTCTATCCACGCAAGTATGACTTGCTGATTTGTGATGAAGCCCACAATTGTGCCCCATCAGGTGCAGGACGCTACGCAACAGATTCTTTGCGAACTCTTGCACTTCGAGATCTTTCTCCGCACTTTGAACACAAACTGTTTCTGACGGCGACACCGCACAACGGCTATCGTGAGAGCTTCAGTGCATTGCTGGAACTTCTGGACAACCAGCGATTTTCACGAGGCACTGAACCTGATCGGAAGCAGCTTGATGCAGTCATGGTTCGCCGCCTCAAGAGCGATCCAAATTTTGCATTCAACCATTTGGGAATTCGCCGCTTCCCGCCTCGTATTCTGGAGCCAATTGAGGTTCCCTATACCGATGAAGAACGGGAGATCCACACAGCACTTCGCCAGTACACCAAAAGTCGCACATCGAGAGCCGAGAGCCAAGCAGAACGCTTTGCCACAGAGTTCGTACTGAAGACGCTCAAGAAACGACTGTTCTCCTGCCCAGCGGCCTTTCTGACTACGCTGGAACAACATGAGAAGTCGTTGCAGACAGCCCGCAAGAAGATCGCCAAGCCGACATACAAAACGCTTCAGCTTGAACTAGACCGTATGGATGAAGAGTACGCTGATGACGGCGATTTCGATGAGGCTACCGCTGACGCACTTGATACCGCAACTCGCTTGTTTGCGGAGCCTACTGCTGATGAAGAGTCGCTGTTACAAAAGATGAAGGACTGGGCAAGACGTGCTCGTGGTCAGCGAGAGTCGAAATCCAAACAACTGGTCGCATGGCTCAACGAACATCTGAAACCCGGTGGAAAATGGTCAAAAGAACGTGTCATCATTTTCACGGAATATCGTGCCACACAAAACTGGCTGAAAGAGGTCTTGGCAATAGAAGGCTTCACGGACGGCGACCGTCTCCTAACCATGTACGGTGGTATGGACCCTGAGAAAAGAGAAGAGGTCAAAGCTTCGTTCCAAACTTCACCGGACATCAGCCCGGTTCGAATCCTGCTGGCGACGGATGCTGCATCGGAAGGTCTGGACTTCCAGAACTTTTGTTCTCGACTGATTCACTATGAGATTCCGTGGAATCCGAACAGGATGGAACAGCGAAATGGGCGTGTGGATCGTCACGGTCAGAAGTCTGACAAGGTTCTTGTTTATCACTTTGTTGGACAAGGCTATAAGGAACGAGCAAGCCGTCAATTCAGTGGCACTGTCTCGGATATGGAGGCCGATCTTGAGTTCCTGATGCGTGTTGCCCTCAAAATTGAAACGATTCGTGAAGATCTTGGCAAAGTCGGCACCGTCATCGCTGAGCAAGTCGAAGAAGCGATGTTGGGCAGGCGTACTACGCTCGATACAAAAAAGGCAGAGCAGGAAGCTGAGCCGATTCGAAAGATGCTGAAGTTCGAAAGAGACTTACAGAAACAGGTACAGGCTCTGATGGAGCAGTATCGGGAAACTCGAAGAGAGCTTCGACTGTCTCCTGAAAACATATGCCAAGTGGTCACGGTTGGATTGGCTCTCGCAGGACAACCAGCATTGATTCCGACCAAGACTGACGACGGAAAACCGTGTTATCAGTTACCGCCGCTCAGAGGAAGCTGGGCCGCATGTGCAGAAGGACTGGAACATCCTCATACGAAAGAGATTCGTCCCATCACCTTTGATGAATCAGTATCAAGAGAACGAGACGATGTGGTACTCGTGCATCTCAACCACCGCTTGCCTCAAATGTGTCTGCGGCTGTTGAGGGCAGAAGTCTGGGCTGAAAAGGGTCGGTCTAAGTTACACCGAGTCACTACCCGCATTGTTCCCAATGATGTTCTTGATATGCCTGCTGTGATCGCTCATGCTCGTCTTGTTGTGATTGGTGGTGACAGCCATCGTCTACACGAAGAAATCATTGTGGCAGGTGGATTCATTAAAGATCAGAAGTGGGGAACTCGGCTCAATGTCGGGCAGGTGCAATCAGCATTGAACGGAGCAATATCGAAAGAGCCTTCTGGCGAGGTTAAAGCCAAGTTGCTGGAGTTGTACCCAACACTGACATCATCACTGGCGTCAGCGTTGGAAGCCCGAATGAAGCAGATGGTCGATGGTCTCCAGAAGAAGCTGGCTGAGAGGGCAGACAAGGAAGCCAAAGACATTGAGTCCATCCTGACTGAACTCAAGAAGTCCATCGAAGCGGAACTCAATGATCCTGAGTATGTTCAGGGTTTGCTCTTTGATGATCCTGAAAAGGAACGGTTTGAACGCAACAAAGACGCCATGCGAACAAGGGCGAAGGAAATTCCAGCAGAAATCAAACGAGAAACAGAAGCCATCAGAGCACGATTTGCTGACCCACAGGCACGGATGTTTCCGGTAGCTGTGACGTTCTTGGTCCCTGATAAACTTGGCAAGTAGAGCACAAAGTCATGTCCATGAATTTTCCAGAAAGGCAACAGTGATATGTCCACAGGTGGCGTCTCACACGAAGACATATACCTTGAGATTCTCTCGAAACTGATACAAGTCGGTGCATCAGACACAGCGTCAACAATCAGAACTACGGTCGCACGAGGAATCGTGCTTGACGGAGGCGATACGTCGGCCACCAAAACACATCGCCCAATGGATGGGCAGGAGTCACTTGCGGTTGCTTTGGAGTACGTAGTCAGCGTGCTGGAAGTCCCTCTTATGATTCAATCCGTTAGCAACACATTTGAGAACCAGAATGTGTCTTGGAGGCCAGAAGGGACAGTTGAATCACGTGACTCAATCGCTTCGCCAATCCTAAGCTCAGATGGACAGGAGGGATTGCGTCGCTCACTTCAGAAAGTGGTAGAGATTGACGTTCAACTTGGAATCAGATTACCGGAGATCGCATAATGGCAACCCTCGCAGATTTACAGAACGCCATAAGCAACTTGCTCGATCTTCCCTCAGTTCCCGCTCTTCTTCAACTGAATAGCGTTACTCGGGAACATGCGTTTGAAGCGTATGTGCTTTCGTGTTTGACTCAGGCAGTGCGTCAAGCGGGTGGGACAGCCGTCCTTCATGGTCGAATCAGCGGCCCAACCCCCGCCGCCGTAGTTTTCAGAGGTGGGCATGGACGGCTCGGCTCCAACACGCAGGACTTTGCCTATGTCTCTTGCGTGCTGGGGCAAAACGAATTTGAGCTTCATATTGATGTTCAATATGAGGGAAGTTCGGGAGCAATTCACGAGATTGATGTTTCGATTTACGACCACAAGGCAGCAAACAACGTCCGGCTTTCACCAAACGCCTTTGCATCAACTCGCAAACTTCTCGGGGCATTCGAGTGTAAATTTTACGATTCGCCTCTCGGCACCGCATTGGGCCGCACATTCGTCGGGTTAGTAAGCGATTGCGGAACACTTAACTTCAAAGCATTCGTAACAAATGGACATCATCTGGGACTAGCACGATACTTTGGGCACGGCCAGAGAGGAAATTCGTTCTTTGGGCTCTCACCAACACGTCCTGACGTGGAACGTCGGTTTATTGATTTTTTTGACCAGTCCTTCCGGCAATGGGCAAAGGTGGTGTAAGGAATGTCAATCGCACGTCACCACGCAGAATGGCTTTCACTCGTACCGGTCTCAGGTCCGTTTCTGAGCCTGCCTGTACTCATGGAAGCCTTCAATACAGGCTTAGAACCTCACGACTCGGATCATGCCCGATTGCTGAGGCAGGAGTACGCCAACTGGCTGGACTCATTCGAGAAGAAGAAATCTGATCCAGTCGCTCACCATCACTGGATTCAGTTCGTTTTGAATCGAACTTTGGATCTCGATGACGATGTTCTGACTCAGAGACAGGCGATTTCACAAACGCTGCAAGTTGAAATCCCAGAGCATCATGAGTTTCTGAAACCCAGTGTTGTAGTCAGCGATCCAACAACGAAGAAACCTCGTCTGCTCGTTCAGATCTATCCACGAACTCAGGAACTCACCAGCTACGTTGCAAAGTCTCGATGGAAAGCTTCCCCGGACACACGCATGACGGAATTGCTTCATGCGACAGGGGTGCGGCTTGGACTTGTAACTAACGGCGAGCACTGGATGCTGGTCGATGCTCCCAAAGGTGAAACCACCGGATATTCTTCTTGGTATGCGTCCCTCTGGCTTGAAGAAAAGATGACTTTGCAGGCATTCCGCAGCCTACTGTCTGCCAGCCGCTTCTTTAATGTTCCAGATAACCAAACGCTGGAAGCACTGCTCACTAAGAGTGCTTCGAATCAACAGGAAGTCACAGACCAGCTTGGGTATCAGGTACGCCGTGCAGTCGAAGTGCTGATTTATTCGCTTGACCGTGCTGATCAGGATTTTGGTCGCCAATTGCTGGCGGGAGTGCCTGAAAGTGCTCTCTACGAATCTGCCCTGACAGTCATGATGAGACTCGTGTTTTTGTTCTGTGCTGAAGAACGAGAACTTATTCCCAGCAAACCGTTTCCAGTTTACGAAGAAAACTATTCGGTCTCGACGATCTGTAAGCAATTGCGTGAACTGGCAGATCAGCACGGAGAAGAATTGCTGGAACGCCGGTATGACGCATGGCCTCGACTGCTGTCCGCATTCCGTGCTGTCTATGGTGGTCTGAAGCATGATGATGTTCACATTCCAGCCTATGGTGGCAGTCTTTTCAATCCAGATCGTTTTCCGTTCCTTGAGGGCAGATTGCAGGGAACATCATGGAAAGACACAGAAGCCAATCCTCTTCCGGTAAACAACAGAACCGTTCTGCACCTTCTTGAAGCTTTGCAGTTGCTGCAAATCAAAATGCCGGGTGGTGGGCCAGCAGAGGCTCGCAGAGTCAGTTTTCGTGCTTTGGACATCGAACAGATTGGTCACGTTTACGAAGGCTTGCTGGACCACACCGCCAAGCGTGCAACGGAACCATTTTTGGGACTGGCTGGCACTCGTGCCAAGGAATCAGAAATCCCACTTGCAGAGCTCGAAAAGTACCTTGTCAAAGGAGAGTCTGATCTCATCAAGTTCTTGAAGGAAGCGACTGGCAAATCGGAAATCGCTCTGAAGAAAGCACTCAAGCTTGAATTGGACAAGCAAGATGCGGCCCTGTTTAGAACTGCTTGCCAAAGTGATGAATCCCTCTGGAAAAGTGTGGAACCGCTGGCTGGATTGGTGCGTACCGACAGCTTTGGGTATCCAGTTGTCATTACCGCTGGAAGTGTTTTTGTAACGACAGGAACGGATCGTCGTTCTAGCGGCACTCACTATACACCTCGAATCCTGACCGAACCTGTCGTCCAGTACACGCTAGAGCCTTTGGTCTACGTCGGACCGGCTGAGGGTCTGCCAAAAGATGAATGGAAGCTGAAGTCAGCCAAGGAATTGCTGGAACTCAAGATTTGCGACATGGCATGTGGCTCAGGTGCGTTCCTTGTGCAAGCAGCCCGGTACATGGCAGAAAGGTTGATGGAGGCATGGGATGAAGCGAAGAAAAATGATCCATCAACACCGGGGGTCACACCAGAAGGCATGGCATCCACCGGTAAGACCAATGAGTCTTTGATTCCCGATGATCCTGCTGAGCGTAAGACCTATGCAATGAGGATCATTGCTCAGCGATGCTTGTACGGTGTGGACATCAACCCGTTGGCGGTTGAGATGGCGAAGTTGTCGTTGTGGCTGCTGACGGTGGCTAAGGACAAACCGTTCGAGTTTCTGGACCACTCGATTCGGTGCGGCGATTCGTTGGTTGGCCTGCACATCATTGATCAGCTACGACAATACAACCTCAAACCGGAATCAGAAAACGCAACACTTCTCAAGGGTGATGATGCCGTAAATGAAGTGATTGCACTGCGTTTGAGAATCGAAGACTTGCCTGCGAACTCTGTGGAAGACGTTCAGCGTCAGGAGGAACTGCTTCAGGAAGCAAACCAGAAGATCGCAGGACTTCGTTGTGCAGCGGACATGCTGGTCTCTGCCGAATTCTGGGGAGAGAATGCTAGAGGCAAAACTGAGCGATCACAACGTGCCTACAATGTTTCAACCAGTCATCTGGAGCATAACTCCATTGAGGAGTTTGAGTGTGTTGCAGCAGAGGAACGACGGGGCCAGAAGATGTTCCACTGGCCGTTGGAATTCCCCGAAGTGATCGTCAAGCGAGGCGGGTTCGATGCGTTCGTTGGGAATCCTCCGTTTTCAGCGGGGGCTTGGCTCGATACCACGCTCGGCACGGCAAACCGGAGGTACTTGGTTTCCGAGATCGCAAATGAAATTACCGGATTGCGAGGAACTGCTGACCTATGTGCATATTTCCTACTGCAAGCGTGGAAGCTCGTTAGAAGCCACGGGTGTATTGGAATGGTTCTTACCAATACAATTTCACAGGGCGACACCAGAGTTGTCGGGCTAGATCAACTATCTGACCAAGGCAAGATCATCCTCCGGGCAGTTCCATCGGCCAAATGGCCGGGAACGGCATTGCTTGAAGTCGCTTTGTTATGGCTTGCCTGTGAACAGTATCGAGGGAAACGATACCTAAATAACACAGAAGTCTCTCACATTGCCCCAGCACTTGTTGCCGACGATGATGTGCTTCCTGAGCCATTTGAGTTGCCAGCCAATGCTGCACTCGTGTGTAAAGGACATGAATTGCAAGGTGATGGATTTAAGCTGACAATTCGTGAAGCTGAGGAAGCGATTGCTGAGAATCGTCGCAACGAACAGGTGATCCATCCATTGATTACCGGCGACGACATCAACAACTCGCCGGGATGCCTGCAATTGAGTTGGGCGATCAACTTTTCAACACGCACTCTTGAAGATGCCGAGTCATACACCGTTCCATTTCGGTTTGTCGAACAACGGGTCAAGCCGGAACGAATGGAATACACTGGATCAACGGGGCGTGATAAGTATCTTCGCAATTACTGGTGGCTCTTTCGTGGCTACCGTCAGGAGATTGCCGATTTCGCAACAACTCACAAACGCATTCTGGTTCGCTCCGTCGTTAGCAAGCACAGCATTTTTGCTTTTGTGCCGGCGAGTACCATTTGTACGGCGGCAACATACGTTTTCTTGACGGAGCGATATTCCGTTTTTGCATCCTTGCAATCAACTATTCACGACATCTGGGCGTTACTTCATGGATCAACTCTTGAAACGAGGCCACGCTACATCGTTGGAAGATGCTTCAAGACATACCCGCTGGTGCTGACCGACAAGTTAGAGGTACTTGGCGAAGCCTACTGCAAATTCCGAGGTGAGCTTTCTGTCAGGGATCGCACTGGGCTGACTGATCTTTACAATTGTTTTCACAACTCCAAGGAAACGTCCGACGACATCCAGAAGCTCCGTGAACTCCACATCGAGATGGACAATGCCGTTGCCGCCGCCTACGGCTGGACCGACCTCGACCACGGCTTCCACGAGACCAAGCAAGGCGTCCGTTTCACCATCAGCGAAGCTGCCCGCCGTGAAGTCCTGCAACGATTGCTGAAGCTCAACCACGAACGCTACGCCGAAGAAGTGAAGCAAGGACTTCACGGCAAAAAGGGAGCCGCCAAGAAAGCCCCCAAGAAGAAAGCTGCCAGCAAACCAGCCAAAGAAGAGTCTACTCTCTTCGACATGAAGGATGAAGAATGAGCATTGCCACACCGACACCGACACCAACACCATCCCAATACCAGCTTCGCTCCAAACTCGAAGCAATGGTTATTGGAGATTTACTTGGCCCTGCTGCCGGTGAAAATGAGGAACTCATCGAGCGTTCGGTCAGAGATCGTTATCTGGTCGGCGTTTTGGCACCAAGCCGACCAGCAGGTGCATCAGATCAGGAAGAAGATGAAGATGAAATTCTGTTGATTCCTGATGAGCTATCTGAAGGTGGCAGTGACACAGCAGATGATGGAACTACAGACGTTGACACTCCAGTTGCTCAAGCTCATTTACCATCGTCTTTTGGAATGAGCTTCTGCGTTGATTCTGAAGCAGACTCAATTCAAGTCAGTGCCTCTTGGGGGCATTACAAAAGAGAAACAAGAGAAAACCAGACGGATCACAACGGTAAGGCGGTCAAGGTCTGGCAGCGTTATCCAAAGAGTGGCAGTGTGGAGATCGCACTCAAAGAGAACACCATCGCACCCCGACCTGTCGATCCAGACTTTCCAAACATCGTAGTGCAGGGTCAGGTTCGAAAACGAAGTACGCACTACATCATCACACTATTTCTGGTGAACGGTCAGCAGGATCTCAAACCAAAAGATGAGTTCCATATTTTCCAGCCAAAGCTGAAAGTGACGGGAATAGACGGAAAAGCCATCTTCTGTAAACGAACCACTCTTGGTGCCAATGATGACCTCGAAGAGCGAATGACAGCGATGCTCTACCGTCATCAGGTTGAATTTGCAGTTGGACACGGCATCAGTGTTCATGCTGAGGTTTCCGAAGAATCCTCAGATCGGGCTACAAGCATTGAAACCGTTGTGATACCCAGCTACGAAGTTCCAAGAACTACTCCACCAACGGAAGATGATGCTGATGAGAACCCAGCGTTTGGGAAACTCACGGGCCTTGTCCTCGACATGAAAAGTCTGGCTGAATGCGATGTCAAGAAACTGACAAAGCAATTGCAGCCATTGGTCGTTGCCTACAAGGATTGGATTGATCGTGAAGAAGCGAAGCTCACGGAATTCAAAAAGGACTTATCTCAGTTTGGCGATGCTGGTCCCGAAGTCATCAAGAACTGCCGGTTGACACTTCAACGAATCGAAGAAGGTTTGATTCTGCTGACCAAAGACAGTAATGCCTTTGAGTCATTTCAGTTCATGAATCGGACCATGTGGCTCCAGCGAACCCATTCGATCTATTCAGAGAAAGTTCGCCGTGGTGAGCAGCCTGATTTTGACAAAGACATTGACGAACCCAAGAACCGTAGCTGGAGACCGTTCCAGATAGCATTTATTTTGCTGAATTTGCCGGGAGTCACAAAGCTCGATCATCCTGATCGGGGTGTTGGTCCAGAAGCTTTGGCAGATCTTCTCTTTTTCCCAACAGGCGGTGGTAAGACAGAAGCCTATTTGGGCCTATCGGCCTACACGATGGGGCTTCGCAGACTGCAAGGACAAATCGCAGGTCGAGTCGGTGATGAGGGTGTTGCCGTATTGATGCGGTACACATTGCGATTGCTCACCATTCAGCAGTTCCAACGAGCAACGGCTCTGGTTTGTGCGTGCGAGTCCATTCGTCGCAAGGCTCTTGAACATGGTGATAGCCGTTGGGGTAAGACACCATTTCGCATTGGTTTATGGGTCGGAAGGAAAACAACTCCCAATCGAACAGATGATGCCGTTGAAGCAATCAAGCAGGCTCGTGGCAATCAATTTGTCGGTGGTGGCATCGGCACTCCGTATCAATTGACAGCTTGTCCGTGGTGTGGCAGTGCGATTGAAGCTGGCAAGCATCTTGATGCACAACCCTATCCACATGGCTCAGGTCGAACATTGACGTATTGCGGCGACAAGTTTGGGCAGTGCCTATTCAGCAAACGGCAGGCAGCAAATGAGGGCTTGCCCATCGTTGTCGTGGATGAAGAAATCTACAGACGCTTGCCAACATTACTGATTGCCACCGTAGATAAGTTCGCCCAGATGCCGTGGAAGGGCGAAGTCCAAATGCTTTTTGGGCAGGTTAACGGCTACTGTGATCGTCATGGATTCAAGTCCCCGGAAGTTGAGGATTCTACATTCCACCCGAAGTCAAAATTTGGCCTTCCGGCAACAAAGCTTCAGGAACACCCTCCACTTCGTCCACCTGACTTGATCATTCAAGACGAACTGCACCTCATTAGCGGTCCTTTGGGGACGCTGGTGGGCCTATACGAGACTGCAATCGACAAGCTCTGCACTTGGGAAGTGAATGGGAAACAGGTTCGTCCCAAGTTAATTGCTTCAACAGCCACGATAAAAAATGCGGATGTGCAGGTACGCAGCCTCTTTCTGCGTACCGTGAACATTTTTCCCGCACCCGGTCTGGATGTTCGAGACACGTTCTTTTCAGTTCAACGGGAACCTACAGAAGAAGAATTTGGCAGGCGATACCTTGGCATTTGTGCCCCCGGTCGGCGTTTGAAAGCAGCACTCATCCGTGTTTACGTTGCCTACCTTTGTTCTGCTCAATCGCTCTATGAGACCTATGGTAAAGCAATTGACCCGTGGATGACTTTGGTTGGCTACTTCAACTCAATGAGAGAACTCGGTGGGATGCGTCGTCTCGTCGATGACGACATTTTTTCACGATGTCGTAAACAGGATCGGCGTGGACTGGCAAAGCGGTATTTCAATGGCGATTACCTTGCTGAGTTGACCAGTCGAATGCGGTCAGAAGAGATCCCGCAGACATTAGATCGTTTGGAGGCAGTTTTTGATCCTTCCCTTGAAGAACTCAGAAAACAAGCTTTCAAAACAAAGGACTATTCGAACATCCCAAAGAAGCCTCTGGATGTGTTGTTGGCTACGAACATGATCTCCGTTGGCGTTGACGTAAAGCGATTGGGTTTGATGATCGTTGCAGGGCAACCGAAGGCAACTGCGGAGTACATTCAAGCCACAAGCCGAGTGGGGCGTACTTTTCCGGGTTTGGTTTGCACGGTGTTCAATTGGGCCAGACCTCGTGACTTGTCTCACTATGAAACTTTTGAGCACTATCATGCGACGTTCTACAAACATGTGGAACCGCTGTCAGTGACGCCATTTTCACCGGGCTCTTTGCAACGAGGACTGGCTGGCCTGCTTGTTTCTTTGGTGAGGCTGCGGAGTTCCGAGTTCAACAAGAATGAATCCGCTGCTCGGATAACGACTGGCAATCCGTATGTGCAGGATGCTATCGAAACGATTGTCAGACGGGCCGAACTCATTGGCGATGGCATGAAAACAGCGGATTTCTGCCGTGCTGAATTGCTGAGCAAAGCTGATTTGTGGCAAGCTGAAGCTCAAAACAACACTGGTGGCCGCACGCTGACTTACACTGAATCCTATGGATCTGATGGTCCAAAAAAGGGAACCACTGTCAAACTGCTACAAAACGCCAACATGGAGCGATGGGGAGAGTTCACATGCTTGAACTCACTCCGAGATGTGGAACCGCAAGTGAAGTTTATCATCAATGATGGTGGCCTCGATGACATTGGAAGTGCAGCCAGCCCGGACGTTGAGCAAATCGAAGGGGATCAGGCATGAGCAATTCTTCCCACATGCGAAAATCTGAAGTTGGTGAGGTTCGTCCCAGCCAAGTTCTCACTTCATCTGGAATCGGGTCGCTGGTCGATCTGCCAAACATGTCTGTCATGGTGATGGGGCTGGATGATTGGCCAAATGCCCATTCAAACGAGATCTCAGAAGAGCGACTTTTGCGTTCGGCCCAATCTATACTTGGGCCACAAGTTTCAAGGTTTCTCACACCGCCACGAGGGCCGGAATCTCAAGGATCGCAGACCAATTGGTTTGATGACTCCCGGCAGATTGGCGTCCCTGTAGCTCCATTCCCACGTTGGATGGTCTGTACACAATGCCGATTGCTGGCCCCCATCAGTTCAGGATTGTTTGACCCGGAGAATCCAGCCTATCGTCCAGACAAAGCCTGTTACCGCCACAAATGCAACACCAAGGGGAAACCGCCGATGGTAGTTCCTGCTCGCTTCATGATGACATGCGAGAATGGTCACATTGATGACTTTCCGTGGGTAGATTTCGTCCATCAAGGTCCGACACAGTGTAAAGGTCTGTTGTACTTGTATGAAGTCGGAGTGAGCGGTGAAGCACTCGATGTTGAAGTGAAATGTGATGGCTGTGGAACTCGTCGCAGAATGGGGCAAGCTTTTGGGGCGAACAATCGAGCGGTGATGCCTGCATGTCGTGGTCGAAGACCTCAGTTGAGGGACTTTGATCCAAATGGCTGCGATCAGAAACACATGAAGCCAATGCTGCAAGGAGCATCCAATCTGTGGTTTCCAGTTTTGATTTCTGCCCTTTCCGTTCCTCAAGCTGACGATGAAATGGGGCGGCTGATCGAGGATAACTGGGCCGTTCTGGAGAAGGCTACAACCCTTGATGTGCTGAAGGCATTTCGTTTGATTGGACAACTCAAGGATCTGAGTAAATATAATGATGATCAGGTGTGGGATGGAATTCAGAAGAAGAATCAAGGAACCGAAGATCAGTTGGAAGATCCAGATGATCTGAAGTCTCCCGAATGGAAAGTGTTTTCGAATCCCGTCAACGCAAAGGAAAGTCGGTCTTTCAAACTGCGGACTGTGGAGCCTCCAACTGACTTCACCAAATACTTCGAAAAAATTGTCTTGGTGGAGAAGTTGCGAGAGGTCAAAGCACTGGTCGGTTTTACCCGGATCATGTCACCTCGTGATTTCGACACTGCTGCTGAACTTCCCCCGGAAAAGCGGGCCAAGATCTCACGTAAAAATCCAACTTGGCTCCCCGCCTGTGAGACACGGGGCGAAGGAATTTTCTTTCAGTTCTCGGAGCAAATGATTCAGCAATGGGTAACAAAGAACAATGCTTACGAACTTGAGTTCATGATTGGACACGAACTGTGGCGTGAAGATAAGCATCTCGACCCAAAGAAGGGATATCCGGGCATTCGTTTTGTCCTACTGCATACATTTGCACATGCTCTGATTCGGCAATTGGCAATTGAGTGCGGTTACACCAGTGCATCAATCACCGAACGAATCTACTCAAGGAATCCTGCTGAGGGTGATCCGATGGCGGGAGTTTTCATTTATACGGCAGCACCAGACAGCGAAGGTACGCTTGGTGGACTTTGTTCGCTGGGAGAGCCTGACAAACTTGGCAGACACATTCGACGAGCGTTGGAAAAGATGAGCCTGTGCTCCTCTGACCCACTCTGCTCCGAGCACACGGTCAGCAGTGAAAAGCTTCATGGCGGTTCATGCCACGCCTGTTCGTTTCTTCCAGAAACGTCATGCGAACGGGGGAACAAATACTTGGATCGCTCAGTGCTTGTACCCACCGTAGAACGAAAACATCTGGCTTTCTTTGGATGATGTGATGACACCAGAGAAACTCATTGTCCATGCCTGTCATGCTTTAGCGTGCAGCCTGCCCAGCAGCACGGTAGAAGCAGTCGCAGTTGCGATCATGATTTCCTCTCAAAGTTCAGTGAAATCTGAGATCACCAGACGAGTCGCTCATCATCAGCATCGTGATATGGCAATGGCTTTCGTGGATCGCTGGCGTGAAGAAGCTGGATCTGTCGAGCCGAGAACGGTTGCTGTGGCATTGCAGACAGCAGCGTTGACGCAACAAACCCATAGAGACTCTCAATCTGTTGAATTGGTTTGGACAGGTCCAGAAGCCGGTGACGTTCCGTTTCGGCGGACTGAACAAGCGATATTACAAGTTTTGGATTCGGCAAAGACACGAATCACGCTCGTCAGCTTTGCAGTCTATCGTATTCCCAACATCGCAAATTCACTCGTCAAAGCCGCCCGGCGAGGTGTGAAGCTGACTGTGATCGTTGAGACACCTGATAAGCTGGGCGGCGAGAATGAGTACAGCACATTGCGTGCGTTGGGATCAGAAGTCGAGTCTTGCTCCAATGTGTTTTACTGGCCCAAGGAAAATCGAAAGCTGAGTGAAGCCAACAAGCCCGGAATTCTTCATGTGAAATGTGCTGTGGCTGATGGCGAATGGTTGTTTTTGTCGTCTGCGAACCTGACCCAGCAGGCATTCACAATCAACATGGAGTTGGGAATGCTGGTCCGTGGTGGAACAATGCCGAAGAAGGTTGAGCAGCAATTCGAGCGGCTCATCACCAACAACCAACTACAACTGGTCACAGGATAGGAACGCAGGTCACAGCAAATGAGCGAAACACTTTTCAAAAAAGTTGACTACTCGATGGCCAAACTGATGGACGACATCGAGATGGGCACCATCGGATTGCCGGATATTCAACGCCCCTTCGTTTGGAAGAATTCAAAAATCCGAGACTTGTTTGATTCAATCTTCCGAGGATATCCGGTCGGTTACTTCCTGTTCTGGCAGAACGCCTTTGACGGGTCACAGAAGCAAATCGGCACTGAACCCAAGCAGAAAGTCCCAAGTCTCCTGATCGTTGACGGACAACAGCGGCTCACATCGCTCTATGCCGTCGTGAAGGGAATTCCCGTCGTTCGTGAGAACTACGAACAAGAGACCATCGAGATTGCTTTTCACGCTATCGACAGTACGTTCGAAGTAGCCGACGCTGCGATTCGCAAGAACCCTGAGTACATTCCCAACATTTCAGTTCTGTGGGGGAAGAAGGCCGATCTGTTTGAGATAGTCGGCAACTACATCGGCAAGCTGAGGAAACACCGAGAAGCAAATGGCAAGACTCTCGAAGCGGACGAGATAAAGAAAGTCCAGAGCAGCATTCAAAATGTGTCAAGCCTCCTGAGCTATCCGTTTACGGCTTTGGAGTTGTCCTCAACTATTGACGAAGAACAGGTTGCTGAGATTTTCGTTCGTATCAACAGCAAAGGGAAAGTTCTCAATCAGTCCGACTTCATTCTGACGCTGATGTCGGTTTTCTGGGACGAAGGGCGTACCAAGCTGGAGAACTTCTGCCGGGATTCTCGGCAACCGACGAAGGGAAAATCGAGTCCTTTCAATTATTTCATCGAGCCTGACCCTGCCCAACTTCTCCGTGTGAGCATCGGCTATGGTTTCCGCCGTGCAAGACTGATGTACGGGTACTCGCTGCTGCGTGGCAAAGACTTAGAGACGGAACAGTACAGCGAGGAACGCCGTGATGAGCAATTCGGAATCTTAAAGGAGGCTCAGGAAACCGTATTGAACTTGCAGCACTGGCACGATTTTCTGAAGACGCTTCAAATCGCTGGCTTCCGTGGCTCACACATGATCAGTTCACAGACGGCGATCATCTATTGCTACACGTTCTACCTGATCGGGAAGAAGGTGTTTAGTGTAGATAGCTTTGCTTTGTCCACACTATTGGCACGCTGGTTCTTCATGGTCTCAGTGACGGGGCGATACACGGGGTCGCCGGAATCCGCAATGGAAAGAGATCTTGCTGACATTCGTGACTTCACCACTGCCGATCAGTTCGTTCAATGGATGGAGAAAACGATCAGCACCGAATTCACAGATGACTTTTGGAGCATTACGCTGCCAAATCGGATGGATACATCGTCAGCAACAAGTCCCTACCAGTATGCCTACTATGCCTCATTGAATCTCCTTCACGCTAAAGCTCTGTTCTCAAACAAGAAGATCTCCGACTTGCTTGATCCGGCCCATAATGCAAAGAAGTCAGCAGTGGAGCGACATCATCTTTTCCCAAAAAAGCATCTCAAGACCCTAAGCATCACGCAGACTCGCATCACGAACCAAATTGCCAACTATGCACTGGTCGAATGGAACGACAACATCGCCATTTCCGGTGTGCCTCCTGAAAAATACTTCCCAAAATACGCCGAGCGTCATTCCGCCGCTGAACTCTCACGAATGTGTCATTGGCACGCACTACCGGTCAACTGGGACAAAATGGAGTACCACGAGTTTTTGGATGCTCGTCGAAAACTGATGGCGAAAATCATTCAGGAAGGCTTCGAGCATATTGCTGAGGGAGCACAGGGGAAATCCTTGATCGAAGATGATACGTTTTCAGCAACGGAACTTGTCGCTTTAGGAGAAACGACTCGATGTGAATTCAAATCAACGCTGCGAGTCAATCTCCACACCGGCGAGAAAGACAAAAAGATGGAGCACTCGTGCCTGAAAACGATTGCCGCATTTCTGAATTCGCATGGCGGGTATTTGTTGGTCGGCGTCAATGATAATGGCGAGGCACTTGGACTCGAAACTGACGGGTTTCCGAACGAAGACAAAATGAATTTGCACCTTGTCAATCTATTGAAAGATCGACTTGGTGCTGAGCATCTCGTCCATGTTGACCCAAGATTCGAGACATTTAACGAACATCGAGTTTTGATCGTCCGCTGCAAACCATCGAATCTACCAGTGTTCTTGAAAGATGGCAGCACAGAACAGTTCTATGTCCGCACCGGTGCGGCGACATCCGAACTTAAGCCCAGCGAAATTCAAGGATACCTGAAGCAGAGGTTTTAGCATGGCAATCTACGAAATCTCTTCCGACAAGTTCCGCAAGATCGACGAAACGTCGTTCAGTAGTGCTGGACTGCGTGAACGGCAAGATCTTCAACGTCTGCTCCGTAGTCAGATCGAGATCGTGTCTCCAGACACTCTGATCATCTCTGAGGAGTTCAGTCAGTGGGAAGACAGTAACCGCAGAATCGACCTGCTTGGTATCGACAAAGATGCCAATCTTGTCGTCATCGAATTGAAACGAACTGAAGACGGCGGTCACATGGAACTGCAATCCATCCGTTACGCCGCCATGATTTCTGCCATGACATTCGAGCGGGCAGTCGAGGTCTACGCAGAGTATTTGGAAAGAATTGGCAGCAGTGAAGTTGCACGCACTTCGCTGCTGGAATTCTTGGAGTGGGAGGAACCTAATGCTGATCATTTTGCTCAGGATGTCAGAATCGTGCTTGTGTCTGCTGAGTTCTCAAAGGAATTGACAACTACTGTGATCTGGCTGAATGACCGTGACATGGACATCCAGTGCATTCGCATCAAGCCGTACAACGACAACGGGCGGATTCTTGTTGATATCCAGCAAATCATTCCGCTCCCTGAAACAGAGGACTACCGAGTTAGGCTCAAGGAAAAGCAACAAAGAGAACGTGCAGCCCGCAAGTTCAATCCCGACTTCACAAAATATGATGTTTCTGTCAATGGACAGAAACACGAGCGACTCCCTAAGCGAACGGCGATCTTCACCATTGTTCGGCACCTCATTAGCCGTGGTCATTCCCCTGATGAGATTGCTGCTGCCGTTCCGTGGCGACAGAATTCAATTTTCCGAGTCGCTCTAGGTGAATTGAACTCAACGGATTTCATCGTTCAGCAAAAAGCAGAGACCGCTAATGGCGGCAAGGGCTTCGAGGAACATCGCTTTTATTGCGACGACGATGAACTATTCCACTCCGGTGGCAAAACATTTGCGTTCACAAATCAGTGGGGGCATCGTTGCATTGAAGCCATCGACCAGTTGATCAAAACGTTTGCCGACGAGCCGATTTCTTATCAAGCATCGGAGTAAGGATACTAATTTACAAGAAAATCGAAGGGAAGGGGCTTGATCGTATCTCGATCCTCGTCCAAGAAGAGCATGGACATATTGGGCGAAAAAGGACAACACAATGGAAACAGATGAAGCCATCTCGCTGATCAATCAACTCATCGACGATACCGAAAGGCTTCGCCAAGACCATAACACGTTCGATGCGTGGCGGAGAAAGTGTCGTACAGCTTTGGATCGAATCTTCGGAGAGGACTCGAAGCAGTCAGGCGACCTTGCCAAGGTTAGCTTTCAGTTCAATGGTATGCGGCAGATGGGCGACAATCGTCCTCTGCTTGAAGCCTACGACCGAGGAGTCGAAAAGTCGAAGGAAGTTCTCCGCACTTTCATCTGGGAGATCGAGCGATTCGGTGTTCCCGCCGTCCAACCCACAGACGATCCACAGAGGGCATTCAAAGCGGTCCAGTCACTCTGCCTTCGATTTCACGGTGTCGTCAGGCAACTTCGCACGAGACACGACGGGCGTCCCATTTTTGATGTGGAGGACGAGTACGACGTGCAAGACCTTCTGCACGCTCTCCTGCGGCTACATTTCGACGACATCCGACCGGAGGAATGGACGCCCAGCTACGCCGGGAAATCGACCAGAATGGACTTCTTGTTGAAGAAAGAGAAAGTCGTCATCGAGGTCAAAAAGACTCGGAAAGGTTTGGATTCGAAGCGTCTCGGCGAGGAACTGATCATCGACATGGCACACTATCGCAACCATTCCGACTGCCGCACACTCATCTGCTTCGTTTACGATCCTGAAAGCTGGATCACCAACCCAGCCGGTCTCGAAGCTGACCTTTCTCGTAACGATCCCGACCTGACCGTGACAGTCATCATTTCCCCGAAGAACTGATCTCTTGAGTTCTCGAAGTCCAAATTATGGTTTCGCCGATCGGAACTCAAACGTCGCCTTCACAATGCCGTGATCCGTCGTACCGGTTTCCTTGTGATACTCCCGGTTCAAATTCCCAAAAACTACTGGTACGATCTATCCAATGACCAACGACGACATCCCCATCCGTGAACCCGATCAGATAAGGCAGGACTGCGCTCGCAAGCTCCGAGCGGTGAAAGTCAGCGATCATTTCCAAGCGATCCTCGGATGCTTGCTCGGAGAAGACTGGACCTCGCCCAGATTGATCGAAATGGTCATTACCCCGGACGGCCACGTTCTCGGTCGATGCGATGGCGACCCATCCTTCAAATCATTTCTGGGTGCGTCTGAAGACCTTATCAGGAACATCCACGGCGTTGCACCCGTGGCCGAACTTGATGGCGATGAGATCGGGTATCTGGTGGCGAAGGTGGCTGAGATTAAGAGGCAAAGGTAACGAAAACTATGGCCACATTGCCTTCGCTATCTGAAACTTCTCTCGACCTACTGTGCCGTTCGCTTACCGACGCTGCGACCCACAAGGAACTCGGCATCATCTTATCGCAATGCGGTATTGAGGAACGTGGTGGAACTCCGAAGTGGGAACGAATGTTGCTTGCACTCGCCCATCGACAGAGACAGGATCAGTGTGGAAATAATGTCTTCAGTTTTCTTTGCACTATTCTCCACCCATCAAGATTTGGTGGCAAACATGAACTGTTTGAGGAGTACCGAGCCGCAGTCAACTTTCAATTAGTCTTTTGCGGACTCTCGATTGACGAGAAAGGACAGCCCAAGCAAGTCACCGCAGCAACGACGATCTCGGAGGCCACACAACGAGCGAATGAACTTCGATCAGAATTAGCTCATCGAAGCGTTCATGTGGATGTATTGCGGTTCTGTAAAGCGGAGCTACTTCAGGACAATTACTTTCATTGTGTGCTGGAAGCGACAAAAAGCGTTGCACAAAAAATAAGAGACAGATCAAGTATCGAAGGCGATGGTGCGTCGTTAGTCGATCAGGTGTTTTCAGTAAAGTCGCCAATCTTGGCTCTCAACACGCTGCGGTCGGAATCCGAACAGTCTGAACAAAAAGGATTCGCCAATCTTCTCAAAGGTGTCTTTGGAACATTTCGCAACGTGTTAGCTCATGCTCCAAAGATCAATTGGGCTATAAATCGGACTGATGCGATGGACGCACTCACGATCCTATCGTACATCCATCGCCGTCTTGATGAGGCAACTGTAGTGGTTCAATCGGCGACATCGGGATCGTGAAGTAAGCTGACGGAAGAAAGTGAACAAGTAAAGGTCTGGTCGGTGATGCACAAGTTACAGAAGTGAACGAATCGTAATGGCATCATCTCACAATCTTCTCCTCTCCCAAGCCCAGCGAATTGCCACCGCTGAGGTGCTGCCTGAGTTTGCCGACCGCCTCAAGCTGGAAGAAAAGAATCCACTGAAGATTCGATTTACGTCAGAAGAACTCAAGTTGATTCAGCAGACGGCAGAGTCCGCACGCCACCAATCAGATAACGGACAGAAGCAACGGTCTTTCCGGCATGTCGTAGAAGCCGCTACCAAGGCACTTAAAGATTCGGAAGGTATCGGGTCAATCCCAGCCACTGATCTGCTCTACCAGTTCAAAATCACGCTCCTTGATTCACAGCCTCCGATCTGGCGGCGAGTACAGGTTCGAAACGGTACGCTTGAAAAGCTGCATGAACGCATTCAGACGGCGATGGGTTGGACAAATTCGCACCTGTACCAGTTTGAAATCAACGGCGAACGCTACGGTGATCCTCAGCTAATCGACGTTCCATCCGACGACTATTATTGTGTCGATGCGACCGTGACTAAAATCAGCGACATTCTGCCCGAGTCTGGAGAGCGATTTCAGTTCAAGTACGAATACGATTTTGGTGATAGCTGGCATCATGAAATCGTGTTTGAAGGTTGTCTTCCGACCTCAAAAGACATTCGATACCCCGTCTGCATTGAGGGAGAACGTGCCTGTCCGCCAGAAGATGTTGGCGGCGTTAGAGGCTACGCTGAGTATCTTGAAGCGATTGGCGATCCGAAGCACGAGCGGCATGAAGAATTGCTGGAATGGGTCATTCAGAGTGGACAGTTGAATGCAGTGCCTCCATGAGCAACAATTCAATTGTTTGTCTTTCTCAAGCCCAGATTATTTGATTTCACTTATTCCCAATTTTCCAACGGAGATTCCGGATGCCGTACAGTGCCGCAATTGATCGCAGTCAACCCAGTGCCTTCCTTTTTGTCATTGACCAATCTGGGTCGATGGATGAGAAAATGCCTTCAGGAAAGACGAAAGCCGACTTCGTTGCTGATGTGCTGAATAAGACTCTCTATCAAATGATTATCCGGTGTACACGCTCGGAGGGTTGTCGCAATTATTTTGACGTTGGTGTACTTGCCTACGGAGGAAATGGCGTTGGGACCGGATTCGGTGGCAACCTTGCAACCGGTGTCATCCACCCGCTTTCCGCTATCGAGCAAAATCCTCTTCGCATCGAAACTCGCATCAAGAAAGTTGATGATGGTGCCGGTGGACTCGTTGATCAGACCATGAAATTCCCTGTTTGGTTTGACCCCAAAAGTTCGGGCGGAACTCCCATGTGCGAAGCCCTGAGGCAAGTGGCTCAGGTACTCGTTGAATGGTGCAATACGCACCAGAAATCGTATCCTCCGACCGTGATTCATGTGTCTGACGGGCAGTCTACCGATGGCGACCCGGAACAAATTGCGGCCCAGCTTCAACAGATTTCGACAGACGATGGGGCTGCTCTGCTTTTCAATCTGCACATTGATTCAAGCGAGGGAACAGGATTGATTTTCTCCAGTACTGAAGAATCGCTTCCTGACACGCATTCCAAAATGCTGTTTCGCTGTTCCAGTCTTTTTCCACCACACCTGTTGAAAGCCGCTCAAGAAAAAGGCTACCCAGTTTCCAGTGAATCCAAGTTCTTCGGATACCGGGTCGGAATCGAAGGAATTGTAGACTTCTTTGACATCGGCACACGAGCGAGCGAAATGCGATGAGGAGCCAGACGATGAGTTGGCAACTGCACTTCGTAGGATCAGTACCCAAAGATTCGGCATTTCCAGAGTCTAATGAAGACAAACTGAATATCAGCAACCGTGATGATGTTTACGTCATGAGCGACGGTGCCAGTGAGTCATTTAATTCCGCACTTTGGGCAGAGGTTCTGGTTGAGTCAGTCTGCTCTGATTTCCCGAGAACTCGGTTTGGAAAATGGCTCAAGCAGGCAATTTCACGCTACGAGCAGAATTCAGATCTCACCAACCTTTCGTGGAGTCAGCAAGCCGCATTTGAACGGGGCAGTTTTGCTTCGTTACTTGTAGTGGAATTACTTAGAAAACGGATTGCCATAACGGCGATTGGCGACACGACGGCACTCTTGATTGAGAATGGGGAGGTCACAAAGTCTTTTCCGTACAAGGACTCAGGTGAGTTTCAACAACGTCCACATCTACTGTCTACATTGGTCAATCGGCATAAGACCCCGTTTTTCAGCCAAGTGCTTCGATCACTTGTCAGTCAGGAGTGGCACTTCAACGAAACCGTCTGCAATGCCTACTGGCAATACCCAGCAGCAACGGATTCATTTTTAATCTGCGTCACTGACGCTCTCGGTGAATGGCTTCTGCGAAGGGACAACAAGTCGCAGGGGCGGATTGCTGCTGTACTCGCTGTCAAAACTCAGGAAGACCTTGCTCAACTTGTGGCAGTAGCAAGAGCGGAAGATGGAATGCGGAAGGACGATTCATCTCTGATTACTCTGGGTAATGAAAATGCCGATTCCAACTTCTGATCTCTACAACGACGCCGTTCAGAATCCGAAGTTGTCGTTCTCGGATGCGGAACTTCAAGCTGCCACCGCAGACTGCAATGGCTTTGGCATCCCCAAGGCTTTGGGCGGTGGATTTGCGATCACTTACCGATTGAATTCCAAAAACGGCAAGTCCTACGCAGTCAGATGTTTCCACAAGGAAGTGCGTGACCTTCAGGACCGCTACTCTCGAATTGCTTCTTGTCTGAAGCAAATTGGATCACCTCTCTTTGTTGAGTTTCAATATCAACCTGCTGGGATAAAGATCAGTGGCGTTGGCTATCCTATTGTGAAAATGGACTGGGTAACCGGAACAACTCTGGGCGAGTACATAGAACAGAATTATAGAAATCGCAATAACATTGACTTGCTTCGTCGCTCTTTCACTCAAATGGAAGCGGATTTGACGCAACGACAAATCGCCCACGGTGACATTCAGAATGGAAACATTCTGGTTTCATCGCAGGGGCAACTACGGCTCATTGACTATGATGGGATGTTCGTGCCCGGAATGAATACTGGAGGCGGTTCTGAACTCGGTCACAAAAACTTCCAACACCCTAATCGGACTGCCGCTGACTTTTCCCAGACAATCGACCGCTTCTCTTTTCTGGTTGTCGATTTATCTCTGTGGGCACTGACACTAGAGCCAAGTCTGTTTCAACGACATTCAACCGGTGAGAACATCCTGTTTTCTGCCAATGACTTTGCCGACCCATCGACATCGCAAGTCTTTCACGCCTTGAAAGCGATTTCAGATCCAGCATTTCAAAAGACACTTATCCACTTCGAGACAGTCTGCAAATCACCACTTTCTGCGACTCCTCGTCTTGTGGACTTCCTTGCGGGACGGAATATACCTGTCGCCCCAGTCTCGCCGCCAACCGGGCAGCCGGTGTCGCAGAAATACATCGCAGCATTGCCGGTTGTTGACGCCAGTAGCTTCGCCGAAGTGTGTCAGCACATTGGCGACCGAGTAGAGCTTATCGGAAAAGTTGTGGCAGTGTCTGAGCTACTCACAAATAAAGGTAAGCCGTACGTTTTCATCAACTTCGGTGACTGGAGAGGTAAATGTGCCCGGATTGCAATTTGGCCACCTGCCCTCAGAAATTTGACTGAAAAGCCAGACGCAACGTGGGTTGGACGATGGCTGGTCGTCAATGGTCTCATTGATCCAGTGTACAAAGGAAGAGGTTATCAGGCTGTGGGGACCACACTGTCAGACGGATCGCAGTTGTACAAGGTCACCCAAGACGAAGCACTTTGGCGTCTTGGTCGTGGAGCAAGGCCGGGTTCTCCACGGACAGCCAGCTCCCAGTCTTCAGCAACTGCTAACAACAACGATGTGTTAAAGGGACTGACCGGAACAAGTAGGCCCGTATTAAGGCCACCAATTGTTCCGCCAAAGCCATCGAAACAATTTCCGCCTCCGCAGCTACAGGCACCTGTCCCTGCTTCTGCTCAAGAGAAGAATGAAGCTATCCTAAAATCTCTTCAGCAATCGAAAGCCACAAGTGCATCTCAATCGAAGCCTTCATCTGGGGGGACTACTGGGCCTTCGAACGCTAGCCAATCAGGCTGTTTGGTATTGCTGGCAAGCATGATGGCTTTGATCGTTTTGTTTGCGTGTATCGTCTGAGTCAGCATGATTATCGATGCAATTGCATTGAAACTATGAAAATGAATAGTTTGCATTCCCTTCATATCAACAATGCCCCACATTCAAGGAGTCTTTTAATGGCAAAACGCAAACCAGTACTATCGTTGATGGACGACAAAAGCAGGGCCATCTTCCGATTAACACCAATGCAATTTACGTTTGTGAATCATGCGTACGACGCCTTGCGTTCGGAGAACAGTCGTGAATCTATTTGAGTTCCTCACACATACAGAGGTGCAACTTCCGTCGCAGTGGGATGACTACCGGGACTTTGAGAAGTTCCTGCGGCAACGCTTTGACATTTTTCTGACACTGATCGACCAGCTTGATCCAAATGTAGTGTCAGAGGAAGTTCAGCGGCGAAAGGCGTCCATTTTGACCTGTTGTGGCGAATTTTGCTGCTCGTTGCGTGCCTCGTTTGAGGGGCATTCGCACGAGGCATATCAACACTTCGACACAGCCATGCAAGCAATCCTCCCTGAAATAAATGCCCTAGCGTTTGTAGTGAATGGCCCCGGTGAGTTGGGCATTTGTACCGTGTGCGACAATCCCAGTCGCCTGCATTGCAAGCGGTTGATCTGTTTCACATTCCCTTTGAGCTTCGCCATCTGGTCGCAACGCAACGCTATAGCATTCCCGGCTTACCCTGCCTTTACCTCGCAGGATCGCTTTATACTTGCTGGGAAGAGATGGGATGACCTCCGCTCCACGAATTACAATGTGCCGCTTTATGGGTGAAGAACGGCAAGACGTTGAAGATGCTCAATCTGTCTAACAGGCCAGCACGCTTGTCGCACCTTGTGACACCGCCCGGTAGTGTTTCTCATGATCCAAGTTACATCAGTTCCCACATTGTTCTGTGGCCACTGGTGTTTGCGAGTTCGATAAAGGTTAAACATCGCAACGCACCGTTCAAGCCAGAATACATCATCCCACAAATGGTCTTGCAGTGGGTGACACAGAATCATGGCTGAATATCACAGATCGAAACAAGAATGACTTCGGAGAATCCATTTCGCATCGCCGTTATCGTCTGAACCGCCCCTGAGTTCCATTGAAAGCCTTTGTCATGCTGTTTCGAACAACAGGGAAGTATGATCTGGTCATCTGTGACATTGACGGCTGCTTGTCGCCTGAGTCACATGCACCGATCAATGGGCCAGCCCTTTCAATCATTGCTGAGCATAATCGTCAGGCGATTCAGAACCGTGATCGTCCAGTCGTCACACTGTGCAGTGGCAGACCGATTGGATTTGTTGAGTGTCTTTGCCGCCTGACCCACAACACATTGATTCCCTGCATTGGCGAAAATGGAGTCTGGATCTGGCGACCTGCTGACAACTCGTTTGAGTGCGAGCCAGCCATCACTGAGCAACATCTTGAGGTTGTTCATGAAGCCCGAAAGCTCTTGAGGTTGCTTTATCATGCAAGTGGCGTCATTCAGCAGCCGGGAAAGTCCGCCTCTGTCGCTCTGTACCATCCCGATACGAATTATCTTCGATCCATCTTCCCGACGATCGCCGACGAGTTTCGGAAACGGGACTGGCCGATTCGAGTCTCGATGACGTGGCTCTACATCAATTGTGATCTTCACCACGTCAATAAAGGAACTGCCATTGATCGCCTGCTGGCAGAGACCGGCATTGATCCTGAACGAACAGCAGGAATCGGCGATACGATGGGAGACCGGTTCATCGCTGAACGTGTTGCATGGTTTGGCTGCCCGACAAACGCTGAAGCGGAAATCAAGAAATCAGCAGCCTATGTGTCACCGCATCCGGAAGTTGAAGGTGTGCTGGATATGCTGGAGCGGTTGTCTAAGTGACGCTTATGGTACAATCATCTTCCATCAAAGTGATGATTCAGGATTCACTCCGAAGAAATGAATTGTGTGGGTTGCAACTGCATTAGCGTGAACAGAACGGGACAAACAATGATTCTTGAGGAGCATGAAACGATTGTCCGGCAAATCGTGGATGAATCAAATCACGAACCAAAGGAGGCAGGCAAGAGCCGTGTCCTCATGGTATGGCGTGCGAAGCTGGAAAAGGAACCGCCACATTTGGGACTTCACCAGATTGACGAGATCGTGCGAGAAGTCCGGCGAAGACTCGGAACCGATGATTGATGCTTAAAGCCAGTCAGTTCGTCCTTGGGTTGCTGGCTGTTCGAACGCCAAGGGCAGAGCAAACGCTCATCGTCAAATCCGGTCAGCAGTACCGAGACTACATGACAAGGGTGGGCAGGTTCGTTTCACGAATTTCAAGCAGAAGGAAGTTGTGAAATCTCCATAACGAAATCTGACGCAGCCGCAAACTTGCCTTTAACGAGCCGCCCTGTAGTTGGCCAACTCCTTGACACGGCCTCTCTGTTTCTTGCGAATGAGTGAGTCTCTGTACTTCTCGTAGTCCCTCTTTTGTAAATTTCTCATTGCATGTTTCATCCGGGCATACTGAGTATTGAAGTCACGATGAAACGCTAAACGAGACACTGCCACATCACGAATAATAAAGAGCAGATATTTCACAATTGACCTTTTGAACTTCAATGTGAGTAGGTTTTCTTTCCTTAGTATCCTCATTTTATTTGAAGAAATGTCTTTGAAATCATCTGTGAAGGGGTATTCCCACTGACCATGAGCCATCTTGTTTCGAAGTTCAATCACGATTTTTAGTTGATTCTCCAGAAGTTCATTCAACTCCCTGAAGTAGAAGTAATCAGTCGCCGGAATAGTAGTATCTGAGATTGCCGTCGTCTCATTCAGGCCATGATGGTTCCGAACCGCACTTTCTAGGAGCTTGTGCCACCGGTCTAAGTGCGACCTTGCATTGATTATGGCTTGTTGCTGCGATTCTGTGAACGCCTTTGGCTCATGCAGTATCTTCATCAACTGCGTTTCAGCCGAGGCCCCGATCATCAAACTGTATAGCGGCAGCAATGCCTTTTGGCTTTTCTTGCCTTCGGTCGCCACCGCACATCTAAGATGTATCTCGACCCGATCAAGTGCATCTTCTACTCTGGCAAAGTTTGCACTGTGATACTTGTAGAGTTGGGCTTGGGTCTTCATTCTTGCATTCCAGCAACAGACAACAATGAGGGCCGATTTTGCAAAGCTGCAAAATCGGCCCTGTATTTGGTATGAGCAATCATGTTGTCGCCGATTCCTGTGGCCTCAAGGCATCCCGATGCCCGCCTTGAGGCCACAGGAATCGAACCTGCTAGACACCCTTTCGGGTATGTTTCCATTACAACATGACCCCTCCCAAAGGAAGCTTAATGGCTGCGGAGAAGCTCCTCGCAAGCCAAGATGTAGAAATAATGGGGCTGTGGAGTTATCAAAACGAAACGGAAGAAATCTGTCAAGCAGAAACGCCCTGCTTGTTCGCTGGAGCGAAAAAACAATTTCATGCGGCTGAACTGTTTATCGCATAATCCGGCGTCAAGTGACTCTCACCACACACGCTCCTTCGGAATTTCAATCCCCCAGTCGTCCAATACAAATTCTGGAACGACTCGAAAACTCGCACGACCATCCGCCCATTGAATCATCTCTTTTGTCTTCGCCACTTCTGTACACAGTTTGCTTGGATGCGGCGTGATCCCGACTCGCCCGAGATCAAGTCGATCTGAATCCCAGCAAGTCTGAATCGTAATGTCAGGATGAGTCCGTTCGTGCGTATGCCCTTCGCAGGCACGATACAGCAGATTGAATTCGTGGTCTGAAACCTCAAACAACCTGACACGGAGTTCAGCAGCGAAATCAGCACCACGCAGACCATGATCGGCATCAGTGCATTCGTTGATCCGACGTGAATCATGAAAGACTGCGAATAGTGAAACGACCGTCACATTCGCTTCCGTCAATTTGGACAAACGAAGCCCGTTTTCCAGAACACGTGCCCAGTGAGAGACGCCATGATCGCCGTGAATCGGCAAGGCGTAGTCTTCCAGAATTTCATGGATGATTGATTTCAGATTCACGATTTCACTTTGCCGGTCTGGTGTGCCAATACGCCCACAGAATGAACAGTCCCTGCAATGGAAGCCTCAGAAAGTGAATGAGCGGTGATGCAGGAAGAATGTCTTGATGCTGGTAGAGGTACAGGTTCGCAGGAAACACAGCAATCAACAAAGCGACAATTCCCCATGCTGCCATTCGTGAAGTCTTAGGAACCACCAAGAGGATTCCCAGCAGCACTTCAAAAACGCCGCTAATGAAAACCAGTTCCTTGTGCAGCGGAAGGTACGGCGGCACGATCTTCAGGAAGAATCCGGGGTTTACGAAGTGCATTGTGCCTGCACCGATCATGAAGATCGCCAAGAGATATTTCGAAGCCGTCTTGATCTGACTCATTTGATTTCTTCAGCCTTCACATACAACTCTGCCGGTGCCACTTTGAAGTAACGAAACATCGCCGGACAAAGCCAGCCTTCCATCAGCGGTTCTTCCATTCGATACCAGTTGCCTTCAAATTCTTTCCGATCCCACTCCAGTTTCCGCTGAAATCCGGGAAATGGATCAGCGGAGAAAAGTAGTCGGAATCCCTGTCTTGCGTTGGGAATGTCCTTTAGACTAGGCACGGGATTTTGGTTGAAGTTTCTGGGTTTTCTGTATTGCGACAGCGGTTCGGGAAGTCCTAAGAGATCGGTTTTTGATTGTCATTCTTTGACGAAACAGGTGTAATTATCGCTATTGCGAGTTGGCACTGTTTCGCTGACCGGTGAAGCGACGGATGCTCCGACCGAGTTCAGCACCATTTGGTGTTTTGGTCAGGGGTAGCGGTTGATGGCTGAAGAATGCTTCATTGAGCGGAATGGCGAGGTTCATGGGCCATTCTCGACTTCGCAGCTCAAGGAGTTGGCACAAATCGGGAAGATCGGTCCTGACGATCTCGTCCGACGTGGCCGTGACGGACAGCCCGTCCCGGCAGGAAAAATCAATGGACTTATCGGTCTCCTCGGTGCGTCAGCGAATCCGGCTCCGGCAGTCGCAGAACGGACTGGAGAAGGCCAACAAGTTAGTTCGACTTCCGCTGAATGGTTCATCCAGAAACGGGACAAATGGCACGGGCCGTTCCCTTCCCCACGACTCAAAGAGTTGGTCGCACAGGGCAAACTCAATCAAAGTGACCTCGTCCGCAAAGGCGAAGCCGGGAAAGCCGTTGTTGCTGGCAAAGTGAACGGGCTATTCGATGCCCGAGCGAACAGTCAGCCTGTGACCTTGAATGGTTCTGTCAATGCTGCTTCGAACGCTGCTCGGATCGTCCCGCCGCAGCGACCGACTGTTGCCGTATCCAACTCGTCGGCCTTGCCCGAAACCACTCCACTACAGAACGCTGAGATTAAGTCGGCTTTCGCTTCAAATCTGCTCAACGGAGGCAAGTATGCTGCGGCAATCGGGACCGTTTCAGGACTTGCTGCCGATTTTCTGACGCCACTTGGTCCGATCAACGGATATCTGTTCGCCATTGTCGTGATCTGTTCGGGTTACCTTATCGTGGGCTGGCTCAAGTTGGACACGGAACAACGTGCAGAATGGAATCGTGGTTATCCGCAACAAGCTCTCATTTTTTGCGTCATCATGTCAGTCGCATTTGGTTTTTGGTTCTTCCTTGAAGCGACGGGTGATTCTGAGAACCGTGGGGTTGTTGCAGGCAACATCGAGCAGTTCGCCAAGCTTCAGGAGTCACTGCTGGGGATCGGCACTGCCGTCGGCGAAATCAAGCAGGACACAGCCCAGATACTGACAGAGACGAAAAAGATTGGCGAAAACGTCGAGGGACTCGGCAAGCTGGGTGGGCTCATCAAGAACCCCGAGAACCCAAGCGATTTCTACCACAACGCTCGGATTCATGAACTCAGCGGAAAGTTTGGAGAGGCATTCGCTGCGTTTGAGCGGTATATCGCATTTGATGAAGAGTTCATTGATGCATTCCTCAGCTACTTGGAATTGTTACGCACGCAAAAGGGGCATGAAGCCGCCGTGCATGAGTTGTCAAAATTGCGACAACGACTTCCGAACAATGTTGCTCTCAAATTCGCCTCCCTCAGATTGCAGTCAGGCGAGCAGCGTCGTGCTCGGTTGGAGCAGTTGTCGCAGGAGCATTCCGACTTCGGACCTGCTCTGCTCGACTTGGCGAATTTCTTCTCAGACAGCGAAATGCCGAATCGCTCAGGCGTAGATGCCGAGAATGAGCAACGCTACCTGAAGCAATTTGTGGAGTCCGCCGAGGCGGGGAACTTCATTCGTTTCTACATCGACAAGAAGAGAGCGAATGAATTGCTGAACGGTGCCCGTGGTCGAATGACTGCCGGAAGCAAGGCTGGCAGTCTTCTCGAAGCAAACCAGAAGGTGTTTCTTGCCAATAGCAACGAAGTCTGGGTGATGGACAATACGGCGACCGGCATTTCATATTCCTTCGACAAGGCCGAATGGAAGCCTGTGAAGGATTTGGTGAAGACAGTCATACTAAGACGAGGAACAATTGACGATCAGCGACTATCGGACGGACGCCATGAAACCGTATTCATCAAATATACCGACCATCGAGGTAACGAAAGCCAAGTGTACTCGGTCGCTATAAGTTCGGTCTCCGACCTGACCGCACCGAAGCAGCTTGGGCAGCCGATTGCCCCATCTCGTTTTCTGGGGGACAAGTCCCTCGACTAGCTGCTCCGGCAGAAGAAAGAGGAGGCGGACAAGATTTTGAAATTGGCTATAGACCGATGAGACGTTGAGAATAACTTTCGTAGGCGGGGGGCTCTACCACCCATCAAGGTTTTCGGCTGAAGTTGCTGAGTTTCTGATTTTGCAATAAGAGGAAGAATCCAGACGGGTTCGGGACTGAATCTGCTGGAATACTCTTTAGGGAATTGATGCACTTATAGCTATTGCGAGTTGGCGTTGCTTCGCTGACCGGCGAAGCTTTGTTTGCTCCGACCTAGTTGGAACGACCCGGAAACTGGCACGGCAATTGGCCCACCGAATCATCTGTCTGTGTGGTTTTTTCCCATTTCGGTAAAGAGTCTACTTGGAGGTGGAGTGATCCCGACTCGACCACAAGTTCATCCAATCGTTGTAACGTCCAGATCTATCCCGTCGCACCAAAAGTGGAAAATGGAACGCTGAGATCGTGAAACAGGCTTGCTGCTGAGCGAGTCCAACTTTTGTATTCTGTCGATCCCCATGCTGTCTGTTCCTGAACGATACCTGTTCAGCAAGCAATAATTGTATTCACCCTGAACCGCTTCGATCTTCACTTTGATCTCCAGCAATGTTGTGGTCCACGGAAGAGCAGCATAGTCCATACCTGAATATCGATAAGTGACACCAGCATCGCCGTATGAAGCGATCAGTCGTGGCTGCATGTGACCGAAGATTCCCGGCTTCTGTTCCCACTGGCACTGATCCCGCAAATCTGTGAAGTAACGATCTGCGAGTTCGGGCGACAGAAATGAATCGTCGTAGCAAAGTAACCCGCCGTCTTTGAGTTCGGTTGTCTCCATCGATCAGTTGCTCACGACACATAAGGAACGAAGAATACGGACGATAGCAATTCTCGAAAAAGTTTGCTCCCATGTGTCAACATTGTCGAGGACACACATGGAATGAATGAAAACGAACCAATTTCGCTGCAAGACCTCAGTGAAGAACAACTGGCGACCGATCCAAGAATTGGAATGCGACGGCTGGCGTTTGAGTTTCTGCTTCAACAAGAATACTTCGCCACGGCTGCCATGATGGTTGCAGAATTCATCGGAGCGATTCAACGCCTCGAAGCTGCGGAAAGTTCCGGCAACCTGTCACTCCCAAGTGTGAAGGCTGCTGCGATTCTTTGGCAGAATGAAGTCAAGGGTTTCAAATACTGGTTCGGCACAAACGACGATGAGGCAATCGCACGACTGATGAAAGAACTGGTGGACAAGGGGATTCAGAAGTTCGTGGCGGAAATGTCTGTCGAATTGCAGGTGAATCATCCATGAACAATCTCGCCAAGAAATCCGACGACGAACTGCGGAAACTTCTCAAGGCATCTCTGGTCCACTAATAACGCTTAACCTGAAAAGGTTTCAGCCTATTTGCCGACAGGCGAATTCTATTGTCGAGAACAAAATGAAATCGTTTACCGAATACCTGACGTTTAACATTCCATCAAAAGTGGCTTTCCAGAACATCACCCCGCAGGTGGAAGAAGCTGTTCGCAAGAGCGGGGTCGTTGAAGGCATCGTGCTTTGCAATGCAATGCACATTACAGCCTCTGTTTTCATCAATGATGACGAACCGGGACTTCATGAGGACTATAAAAAGTGGCTTGAAGATCTCGCACCGTTTGACGCCTCACCACAACGATATGCCCACAATCGAACAGGTGAGGACAATGCCGATGCCCACATGAAACGGCAGATCATGGGCCGGGAGGTTGTCGTCGCCATTACGGCTGGAAAACTCGACTTTGGCCCGTGGGAACAAATCTTCTACGGTGAGTTTGACGGTCGCAGGTCCAAGCGGGTGCTGGTGAAAGTTATTGGGGAATAAAGATGGCATCCATGAATAATCTCACCGACAAATCCGATGACGACCTACGGAAGATTTTACAGTCGTCTCGTCAGACCATCACATCGTTGATTGAGAGCCTCTCCAATCGTCCCGACATGCAGAACGCCATCGCTCGTCTGATGCGTCCTGACGACATGCTGGAGACCTTCAGCGAACTTGCTGTCAAAGAGCCTGATCTGATGCGACTTGTTTTACAAGCGAGCGTAGCAGCACTGGTGAATATCCAAGCCATTGAAGGCAGTGATGCTGAATTGAAGCGGCGAGCAATTAAGGGGAATTGATATGACAAAAGGAATCTCTCGTGCTGAATTTTCGCAGCCTTTTGGCTGGCACTAAGTCTTCGCCGCAGACGATCTGGCGTCCTTCAATTCAAATGTCCGCCAAGTTTGCATTTGCTCGATTCTGTCCGGTCTGCAGTATTCGTGTGACACTGCCGAACTCCCTCGTTTCGTTTGGTCTAGGTGAAAAAACAATGAACTCCCGCTGGAATGATTGACCAGATTTCCCTACTTGCCTAGATTTGTGTTGGGCGTATCCGCTCAGTTGGAATGTAATTCCGTTCTTTCTCTCACAAGGGATCGTTGGCCATGTGCAAATCGAATACGTTTGGGTTTCGTTGGCTACTTTGTTTGCCGGTTCTTTTCCTGTCGGTGTCGGGAACAACTCCCGATGTCTACGGCCAGCAACCGGCACCAGTCGTTACTGATGGCTCCGAGTCGGATGCTGACGGTGAGTTGTCGGATGATGCAGTGTTCCGATCATCTGTGCGACGATCGCTGCTGAACAGATTTCGTAAAGAGGCGGGACCAACCACCGAAGAAGCGGCGTTCATCAAAGACAACTGCTTGTTTGGTCTTCCGAAATTGGATTCGGCGGCAGGGGTTGGGCCTACAAACGTCGTTGTGAGGAAGGGCTACGTGCTTGAACACAGTGCCATCGACAAGATTCCGCTGTGGGTGACAGAGCACTCTACGAAAGATGAAGTGACCGGCAGTTTGCCACGGGAGAACCCGTTTGCAGCAGACCCGAAACTTGCCGGAAAGCCACGAGCCGAACTTTCGGACTACAGAGGTTCGGGATTCGATCGAGGGCACATGGCTCCGGCTGGGAACCAGACGATCGATCGAATCCTAAAGAATGAAACTTTCTTTCTCTCAAACATGGTCCCGCAAGTAGGACCAACATTCAATCAAGGAATCTGGCGATCACTTGAGGAAAAGGTGCGGGACTGGACCGAGTCTCGTGGTGAGACATGGATCATCACTGGCGGAATGTTCTACGACCCATTGGAAGAAGACCCTACAACAGCAGATGGAGTGATTCCCTATGAAGTAATTGGTAATGCTGAAGTGGGAGTTCCGACTCATACGTACAAGATCGTCGTCGCAAAGGACTCAAACGGAAAATGGGAAGCGATTGCCTTTGTTATGGCGAACAAGAGATACGGCACGCCCTACCGTCTCCAACTCTACATCACGACCATCGACTGGATCGAGGAACGTACTGGCATCGATTTCTTGCCAAACATCCTATCCGAGTCTGGAGACGCCAACCTTGAAGATCAGCTAGAGTCGGTCCGCTCGCCAATGTGGAGTAATTGACATGTCGATTGAGAACTACTATCTGTCGTTCCAAACGTTTTACGGTGGACTTGCCATTATCAATGGAGCCGACCACAAGATCGGGACACTAGGCTTCGTTGGAGCAAGCGACAACGGCAATCCTTGGATCGTCAGTTGCCATCATGTTCTTTATCCGTCCGATCGCCAATTGCAGGACGATGAAAAGGAGTTGATTTACCAGCCGTCGAGGTCTCGAAGTCCGACGCCGATTGCTGAAGTATCAAACAAGAAAACGGACGAGCAGTTGGACATTGCCGCTGCGAAGCTGGTCTTTGGATTGCCGAGCGATCGAATTCTGAATCTGGGGCAACTGGCAGAACCAGTTGCCGCTGAAAGAGGAATGCGGGTCCTGAAGTCTGGTGCAAAAACCGGGGTCACGGAAGGTGTGATACTCGCTGTGTCCGAATCGCTGATCGTTATTGGTAAGAACGAGGAAACGCCCGATGGGTACATACTTTCGGATGTGGGTGACTCTGGGTCGCTTTGGGTGCGGGCCGACGACAGAGCACCAGTCGGATTGCATTTCGAGGGGAATCTTTCTGGAGCCGAGTTTGCAAAAGCAAGACCGATTCAACTCGTACTTGAAACCTTGAAGCTGAAAATGTTCACACCATGAGTCTGGACTTGTGGTCAGTCGTCGTAACACATTGGAGCATCTTCCCATGAAATCGTTGTCGATTGCTCTGTTGTTGTGCTTAGCTCCACTGCCCGTTTTTGCTGGGGAGATCGAGTTTCTTTCGCACCTGACATTTAACGGCGAAATCCTCGCTCCAGAAAACATCAGCGCTGTTGCCGTTCTGGCCGATGGCGAATTCCTCGTCATAGGTGGAGACGAAGGTCAGGAGATTCAGGTTCTCCGTCGCAGTGGCGAAGATGAATACACGGCAGATCACAGTATCCTCCTCAACGACGATGGTTCAGACAAGGAAATCGACATTGAGGGCTTGGCTCTCAGCGATGACCGACTTTACGTCGTTGGTTCACACTCCCGAAAACGGTCGAAACTTAATCCGACTGAGAAGACCCGAAAGGAGAACCGAAAACGACTTGAGGAGAACGTACGGGAACCGCTCCGGGAAAATCTTTTTGAACTGCGAATGAACAATGAAGGCAATCTTACGGCTGAAGTTGAGGTCAAGAGCCTTCGGGAGCGAATTGAAAATGACTCAGTGCTGGCACCGTTTCTGGAACTGCCGAGCAAAGAAAACGGTGTTGACATTGAGGGTATTGCGGCTGTCGGTGACAAGCTCTATGTCGGATTTCGAGGACCTGTACTTCGTGAGGGTTACGTCCCTGTGCTGGTGTTCGATTTCGACAAGCCAGATAAGGCAAAGACACGATACGTCAATCTGGGTGGTCGTGGCATCCGTGACCTTGTTCGTGTTGATAATGGATTTCTTCTGATCGGTGGCCCAGTCGGTGGTGAACCTGTCAGCTTCGAGATCTACCGTTGGGACGGTGAGGACGGCATCGCCGGGAAGGATGTACCGACACCTGAAGTTCCGAAGTCGCTTGGCGTGATTCCATCGCCAGATTCAGAAGCCAAAGCAGAAGGAATGGCTGTACTTGACGAAACGGATACACACTACGATGTCCTGATCGTTTTTGATGGACCCAGAAATGGATCACCAACTCGGTTTCGAGTGCAGAAGTGACACGATGGGTTTTCACCAAGCCAGAAGACTGTCACTTCCTTGCCTCCCAGTCTTCTCCACAGACGATCTCCGAATACTCTGTTTCATCTTTGCACTCTGAAGTCCGCCACGGTTTCAGCCGCTTGACGACCAGTATTTCCCGGCGTCTGAATGTCACCACATCACCGGCTCGCATTTCTAGCAAACATTTGTCGGGATGGGCTGGCAACAGATACTTGCTGTTCCCAAATCTGTCGAGCCACGCAATCAGCAGCCGAATACCGCCATCGTTGGTCTTCAACTCAAAGAGCATGTCGAGAATCTTGCGATTTGCAGGCATTTTGTCTCACCAGCAGTCGCCAATAAAAAGAATCGCAACTGCACTATGCAGCCAAAATAGTCGTGCTAAGATTCATGGGTTGGGTTTTTACCCAACACCTGAATGTAACGACTAAATTGGAGGCTGTCATGCTCGTTTTGAAACGCCGAATAGGCGAAGAAATCTTCCTGAATGACGATGTGAGAATTGTGGTTACTCAAACAACAGATGGAAGCTGTACTCTGGCTATTGAAGCTCCTGACACTTGTCGAATTCGACGAGGAGAGCTTCCTGCATTCACCGAAAACATCATTCGCAGAACCGCATCTGCGTTGACGGTGCAGTAATGAGTCTCAGTGTCGGCGAAATGATAAGAGAAGCACGGCAATCCCGTGGAATTTCGTTGAGACAATTGTCTCGTCGAGTTGATATCCACTTCAGCCATCTTTCAAAGATCGAAAATGGCAAAGATCACATTGGACGTGATTCGTTGACAAGAATTGCCGAGGAACTTGGTGTCGATCCCGACTTGATGCTGGGAGAAGCAGGACATCAGGCACCACCATTTCGAGTATTAGGCAATATCGCAGCCGGTCAGCCAATTGAAGCCATCGAAGATGTTGAAACTTTTGATCTGACAAAGGTCTTCGATCCCCATGAGCATTTTCTGCTGCGTGTCAGAGGCACTTCAATGATTCTGGATGGAATCAACGATGGAGACTTGGCGATTGTGCGGCCTACAAATACAGCAAAGAACGGCGATACAGTTGTTGCTGTTGTTGATGGCGGCGAAGTCACACTAAAACGGTTCAAAAAGGTGAAAAACACGATCACCTTGATTCCGGCCAATGATCAGATGACTGCGATGGAGTTTCCGGCATCACGAGTTGAGATTCGTGGCGTCTTTGTTGGGCTAATTCGGACGAAGTCTGCTTAGTCGAAAGCAAACCATGAAAGTTCTCATCACGGGCGGTCGAGACTTCGATGACTTAGTTCTGCTGACTGAAACATTGAACCGACTTCACGCAGAATCACCGTTCACATGTTTGATTCACGGTGCTGCTAAAGGTGCTGATCGACTCGCTGGTGAATGGGCTAAGAACAACGCCGTCGAAGAGATTGCTTGTCCGGCAGACTGGAAGCGGCATGGCAGAGGTGCAGGCCCAGTACGCAACAAGCTGATGCTGGAAGAAAATCAGCCAGACCTTGTTGTTGCTTTTCCGGGTGTAAAAGGCACGGCTCACATGGTCAGTCTGGCTCAGAAGGCTGGTACAAAAATTGTATTTGCCGAACAGGGCTGACCTTCACCGCAACGCTTCTCGCACATTCATCAGGGAAAATCTCAGCAGGTTTTGTCCTTTGCCACGTCGAGTGATTTTCGCCCTCAAGACTGAATGGCAAGTCATAACACCGGCTGAAACAGAAGATCGCCCGTCGATTGTTTTCCTTCAAGCTTATTTACTAACGGTCAATTTCCTGCTTACAATCCGAGTCTGATACCACACCACTCTAACAAACGACGTTCCCTCTGGAAGTATACCCTATGCCTTTCATCACTCGTGCGATTGCCTCGCTGATACTGTTCACGATGTGTCTTGAAATCGTCCACGGCGGAGAGACGATCACGATCACTGGCACGATCGAGAAGATCGACCTTAGCGAACGCACGTTGATGATTTTGACTAGAGATAACGATCAGAAGATTGACTTGGAATTGACCCGCAAGACGAAGATCAAACGAGGAAGTGAATCAGTTGGGGCTGATGTCATCAAGGCGGGAGATGAAGCCACGATTCAATATGACTCTGATCTTTTAGCAGCAATCAACATCGAGCTTGGCACAACTGGACCAACAGAGGCGTTGAATTTGGAGGAACTTAACACTCCTGAAAACGAGATTTCCCACTGTGTTTCGTTGGATGGACTGGAGATCTTTTGGGTGCATGGATCGGTCGAAAAAGGCATGGGCATCTGGTCGGCTCGACGGAAGAACGCCGAAGGATTCTTCACTGGTAAAAAACGTCTCTTTTCAGGCCACGCTCCCGTATTGAGTGCTGACGGACTTGAATTGCTGTATCGGAATATTGACGCCGAAACGATCAGCCTAACGACACGCAAAAGTCGTGACGAGGATTTCGGTCGCCCTCGGCCAGTCTCAACTCTCACATTTCCGGGTACTGATGCAGCACCTCGCTGGCTCACGGCTGACGGCTTAACGCTCTATCTTGACATGAAGAACACTGAAGTCCCGCACCAGACTTGGGAAGTGAACCGAAACAGCACGAAGGCCAACTGGAGCAAACCAAAACTTGTGAAGGCAGAGTTCGAGGGGAAACCCGATGGATTTCGTTTTACTCAAGTCTCCAGCACCACCGACAATCTTCATCTGTATGTTGGTGCGGACTTTCCTCCCAAGGGGCCTCGGGTTGGTGTCTTATCTCGTGAACAGCCAAGTGGTCCTTTCACGAAGTGGCAAGAGATTCCGCTGACGAATGCGAATGGGCAATATGCCTTTTGCCTGAAACCACAGTTCGTTGCAGAGACGAATGAATTGTTTATGACATCCAGTGCGTTCTATGCCGATGTGGACGGACCCAAAAACCGGAAGGGTGACTTGTGGGTCATCAAAGACTTCCGCCCACCAGAAGACGCTGTAGGTCAAGACAAATGAGACACGGAAATTATTGTAGTAGCTTGGCAAAAAGATTTCGGCTAGCTCAAAAGGCTGGTACAAAAATTGTATTCGCCAAGCAGGACTGACTTTCACCGTATCGCTTCTCGCACATCCATAAGAGCAAAACCCAGTAGGTTCTGACCCTGCCAAGTCGCAGGATGTATTGCTCGCTTATCATCAGCTTTTAATCCGATGCCCCAGATGCCGTCGTAAGGACTCGATCATCGACCAATCGAACTGAAATTGACGGTTCCGTAAGGTCGCTAGATCTTACCTTTGAGGTGCTGAGATTGGTCTTTGTGAGCCGTTCAATGCGAAGTAGTTCTACGCCATGCTTTTGTAAGATTAGCCGGTCATGGCGACTTCTGGAATTTTCAACTTTGATGATTCGGTTGTCGATTTCAAATTATCGAAAACTCAAATCTTCCGCTTCAGAATCCCTCCTCCTTCCAGTTCACACTTTCAATGGACAGCGTAATTGCGGGCGTCAGCCGATCAATCATATCTTCAAAATGTTCTTCTAAACTTCCGATCACGGGTCTACCTTGGGCAATTTGTTCTTCGATCACTCGTAGTTCGCTTTGACTGCGGTCAAGAGAGGCCATTCGGGTAACACGCTCATCCAGCATATCCTCGTAGACAAAACGTCCGAGGTTAAATCCTTTGTACCCACGGCTGGGAATCTTATCCGATTCAACGTCCGCACGTCGAAACCGCAGTTCTGGGCCATGTCGGTCAGATGCGTAGTAACATTTATCTGTTTGCCGTGTCTCGCACTTTCTCCAGAATTGATCGCCGCTTTCGTACCAGCCAAAGCGGTAAATGGATTCCCTGTCAAAGGTCTCCAAACTTTCATCGATATTTCTTAATGAACATTCAGCTTCATTAAGGGCACGCTGGGCATTTTGGAGTTCGACTCCCGGATCACGTCGAGGTGCAGTTGTCAGCAAGTATTGTTTCAATTCATTTCGGTCCATTCGTTTTCTTCTTTTTGTGAATTAACGCACTGGTTAGTTGAGGATGGCGTGACCATCCTCAACGCACCACTTGGCTTCCTCTGCTCTAAGGTTCTATCTGTTTCAACCGGGGCATTTTGTATTAAACATTCTGTATTGGCAGGGCTGCATCTGGAAACGCCCAAGATGCGACTCCATCCAACTTCCGGTCGCCCATTCATTGACGTGTTTGTGGCCGACAGCCACGCCGCAGATCAACGTAGTTGGCAAAAACTCGCAGTGCCCGAGCAACGACCGGAGCCGCCATGTGTAGCCCTACATCATAGACACGGATGCGGTCTACAATAGCAAGCGTAGGCTCGTGGAATTGCTTACCTGTGTATTCGGCGTAGGAGGCAACGAAGAATGGAAAGCGTCTGCCACACATTTCTGGCTCAGAATCCACAAACTCAGCCAGTTCAAGAATTTCGTTGCGGGCCTCGTCGCTTATCGGTCCGATCCGACGCACTATCTCCGCCGGGAAGCGGTCGTACTCAATCAACGAAGTGAGCTTTAGGCAGTCGCAAGGCTGCCTCGGTTCGGCACGCACAACGTAGCGTTCACCGCCCTTCGGATGCCGTATGGTGATCCGAGATTCGTCCTGCCAGCGGTAGGGCTTACTTGGTGCGTCAAATGCCTCGGACCATTCTTCGCTGCTGGGGTCATCGATCGTTCCGTGCGTGCCGCACTCTACGCACTGCAACATGAGCCAGCCCTCGGTAAGAGCCGTGCTGAATACGACCCATTCATGTTGGTGCTGCGTTTGAACGACAGCTTCAACTCGGTGCTCAAAAGAAAAATCCATAGCGTCCCCCTTGTTCTCTAATGGAAAAGTTGAAACCGAGTGCGGACAAGTAAGCATTCCGAGACGGTCAGTGGTTAATTAATTCTGTTTTCTGAAAACAGTTACATCAACGATGTAACTATTACACAATAGATCTTTCCTCCGCAAAGATCAAGATCTGTTTCAGACTATAGTTACATAAACTGTTAGATTGTTGATCGTTAGTAATCTGCCTAGAACCAATCCTTACATATTAAATAGGATTATGAATGTCTCAAGAAGCCAGTGGATTTGCCCTCGGAGGGAAGACCAGTGTTGAGCCCAAACTTAGTTCAAAGTTTTTAGTTCAAAGTTTCATTTCAAAGTTTCATTTCAAAGTTTTAGTTCGAAAGTTTCAGTTCGAAAGTTTTCAGTTCGAAAGTTTTCAGTTCGAAAGTTTTGGTTCGAAAGTTTTGGTTCGAAAGTTTTGGTTCGAAAGTTTTGGTTCGAAAGTTTTGGTTCGAAAGTTTTGGTTCGAAAGTTTTGGTTCGAAAGTTTTGGTTGTACCCAGCCGCACCCTGCTGACTTTAATTGCTAAGAAATGTTTTTGTGAATTCCGGCGATCTGGCTCCGAGGCTCCAGAATCGCTCAGAATAAAACCAAGCTCCCATAGATGACCCAGTGATCATCTGGATGGGGAGAATCGTTCTACGAGCCTCTGGAAGCCTTTCCTTTTGATTCTCCATAAACCACTTCATGTAGAGTTGGAGTCAGCCGTAAACTTCCGGGCATGTTATGTCGAAAGTTTCGGTTCAAAAGTTTCTGCTTCAACCAGCACCAACACATCACAAAACAGTCAGCTTATATTCTGTTGTTGTCGCCTAGCTTCGTGCATAGACTTAATAACAGAGACATCCAGAAACCATTGTCGTGATTTCTGCGTTGCAATATATCCGCCTTTGTGGAGAAGTCCGTCTGCCAGCAAGACTGCAATGATCCGGTCTCTTTCAGAATTCTTCTTTGGGAAGCCCATTTGAATTAACAAGTCTTTACTCGCTCTGCGTGTTCCAGACTTTCTGCCACAAATCAAATAGTTGAAGAATCTTGTGATTGAGTCCAATACCGAATACCTGCCAGTCTCCCTGTCTATTCGTATCTGCTTTTTTGCTGTCTTGAAAGCAGTCCGAATGCGGTTCATAACTTCGTCGGGAAGAGGTGTGTTGTCTGGTTGATAACTGTATTTCGGTGAGTCGTTTTCTGCTGGTGCGTCCGAAATTAACCCCCCACATATTAAATAGGACAATGAGATTGGCTGTGAAGAAGAAGGAAGACATTCCTGCTCCTCCTGCATTATTTGTGACTCAAAGAAATGGTTCTTCTTGTACTGACCAGTGGACCTTTTTTGTCTGATACCTGCATAGATCTCTTTTCCAACTGAATCTTCATCGGACAAGACATCATCAACAATCCTGTCCACATGAGACATGACTTCTTCTTCCTGTCCGGCTAATAACCTAGACACCTTGTTATTGTGTTTTGTTAGTGCAAATCTTCTAAGAACAAATTTGATCCTGTCAGGGTCTTCTCCGAACAATTCGACAAAGCAAAACCATCCTGCCAGTGTTAATATCACTTCGCTGAACTTGTCTTCTGTTGGAACCCCAGTTTCAACAAGAAACTTTACAAACTGAACCCATTGACCAGACTTGTTAACAGCCTTCAGGTTCATGGTCCAGAAGAAGTCGGGATATTTGTCACTGGTTGCAGCGGTGATTTGATCAGACTCAAGACTTTCAACGAGATCAATTTGTTCATCAGCAACACATTCATCCGTTTCTTTCGTGGTGTCTTCAACTTCTAAGATTAAATCTCGGTCAATCGGAAATCCATTTTGTGCCCATGTTTCGATATCTTCTAAGATCTTTAGACAAGTTTTGACCACAAAGTTTTTTTCGTCGTGGGACATCCGCTTGTGAGCAACACTTTCACCTTCAGTCAAAAACAATTCATAAGACTGACGCAGGCCGTCAAGACATGCGTCAAGAATTGTCTGAAATGTCGGTGTCTTTGGCGGCGACATGAATGCCCGGATCTGCTGAATCGAATCTGTGATCAATCCATTGTCACTAATAATTGCAGAGTCCATGCCGCAGGGGCGACGATGGCATTTCCCGAGACCGGTCTTTGCAGGCATAGGATAATGTTCGACAGTCAGTCCAGCGGCTTTCAAACTTGCTTCGATCTTCCGGTACACCACATGTGTCATTTCAGGCTGATCGTAGACCTTCCAGACTCCCAATCCAAAATTTGCACTCGAAAAAGCCCAGATGCGGTTCGGGAAAGTGTCATAGATGATTTTGGCGATTTGGAAGAACCTCAACGAAGGTCTTACCACTGGGATCAAACGCCAACTGAATGGACCATCCATGCTCCCGGTTCTGCTGGAATGCCACATCGTCGGAATTGGATTCCATCCGATCTGATCATGTGAATCGATGTCGATGCAATCATTGTAAGTTCGATCCCCAGCCATCGTGCCAAACCAGAATGCTGTTTCGTCGGCGTTGGGTGAGAGCCGGTCTTTATACGAATGCAGTTTGTAGAACTTTTCAAAGTTCAGATGTTTTTCAACTAACGAGTCAATGAGTGATGGATAAAGGTGCTGCCAGTTGCCACGGGTCTTCAGTGGACACCATTTTGGAATCGTCATCACCAAAGGAATCACGAGCTTCTCATACCGGTGGCGGACATAACAGCCGCTCTTGTTGCTGCTCCAGACAAACCGCTGCTTGAAGAGTGCAATCTCTGCGGGATGGAGTTCAGCAAGGGTGCAAAGCCGGTCTGATTTTTCAGTTTGTGTCCGAAATTTATCGGCAGCAATACTATTATATTCTGTCATTGTGCGAATGATGGGAGACCGTGCCTGCGAAGTTCGGTCTCCCATCCCTTTCAATTATTCAAACGGTGTAACGACCCTATCAATCACAGCTTGTGGTGCCAAGACCGATTGCAGTAATCGCTGTTGCTCGCACATGCGTTCTATGTGCCCAATTTTGTGAGCCAGATTCAAAAGCTTGACTACGACATCAGCCGTCATCGAGTTATTGACCCGTATACAGTCAGATCCGTCTCCGTTTTCAATCACGCAAATTGAATTCGTCGTGGTGCGAACTGTGAATGGACCATTCAAGATCGCTGGGGAGATGAGATGTCGTGGCGGATTGAGCAACAGCGGGTGCCCGGCTTCTTTTAGAACGCCGATCGTCTTCTCGGAGTGCCAAACCCAGAGCGAACATTTTTCACCTGCAATCGTTTGTTTGCAGTAGCGACCTTCATGAGCCTTTTTTGTCGGCTGTCCCTCTTCGTCCCGAAGTCCAAGGCTCTTGAGCCATTTGCCGATCACCTGATTGCTGACAGAGTACAACTCTCCGAGTTGTGTCAGCGACATGTGTGCGAATCTGAATGTCATTCTCCTCCTTTCGGAACTTGTGGCTCCTTGTTATTTTCAACGCTGAAGAATCGTGCGATTCCTTGAACATCTGCTTCGGTGAAGCAACGCTTGTGCAGAAAATGAAATGGTGCTTCCGGCAACTGGCCGGTGTCGATGGCGTAGCTGATCCGATATGGGCGGACGCCCAGTCTCCGTCCGACTTCGCCGATTGAGTAAATGTGATCCATGAAATACCTCCACCTGTATGTAGAGTGCTGCTGATGTTTTTTTCAGTGGCGATGAAAAGAATTTTGCAAAAGGTTTGAGAATTACTCGGAGGCCGGTGAACACCGTGACCTACTCATGGCTTCAGGAATTGCCCGTCACATGCCCTGCAAAGGTCCAGAATCTGCGGCGAAACAAAGCAGACACGAAGTGAACACCATCAATACAATTTTTGGACTGGAAAAATGCCGCATGTGATACCGAGCCACAGATACGACAAAGCAACGGGATTTCGACCGTGAAATCAATCTTCGTCGGACATGTACAATCGCTCAATCGTGTCCAAGGATTCCCGAATTCGCTTGAATCGAGCAGACTTCTGAAAGCTGAAGCGTTTCTTCTTGTGTGCCGCCAGAAGCGGATGCTCAAGGAATCCGAGGAGCAGCAACTCGATTGCGTAAGAGGGAAATTCTTCCAATAGTAGCTTGTAGTTCATCTGGCCGAGCGTCAGACACTTATCTGGCGGGAGCCATACGAACACATTCCAGTAGGAATGCCACAGTATCTGGCCGCTGATTCCCTCACGGTGAAGTATTTCCTCCATGCACCGGCAGACTTCGCACTTGTAGATCACTTCACCCTCTGGAAATCCCCACACATTCATTTGAAAGTGGTTCGCCGTTTCTTCGCTGATGTCGGGACCGGCAGGGTTGACATAGCCTCGCAAGTGGCCAAGCTCATGAGCCAACAAGGAAGAAATGTGCTTGTCATCAGCCGCATGGATGTAACCACCATCGACGATGATGTAATGCATTTCTGGCCAAATATATCCGTTGGTTCGAAGATGACGCTGCCAATCACAACTGATCACCACAGTAAGCCGCTGTACTGAATTTGAACTGCTCTTAATGTCCCTGAGAAGGAGCGATTGGTCGTCTTCTGGAATCCTCCGCCAGATGCTTTTGACCAGTCTTCTTACTCTGGCGACGTGAGGAGACGTGTCAGACTCAACTTTGAGGGGCAACTTATGTGTCATGTTGTTTCCTTGATTGTTGAAAGCGTTCATGGAGTGGTGCTTTGAGGGAGTACGGCACTGATTCCAAATCGAATTCTTCATGGTCTGGATTGATGTAGCGGGCTAATGAATCGGCAAGGTCATCCTGTGAGAACGCCATTAGGCTTTATGAGTGACAAGCTGAGGGATCTTTGTCATCACCTTGGTCAGCTTAATCTCGATCTGGTCTGTTGAGTTTTCGGTGGTCATGGTCGTTCTCCAGTGTTCTAAAATTTGTATCAACAGCACTTTCTGAGTGCTCATTGAGAAGCTTCGCTTTGGGATAAAGGATTCATGGACAGTGAAGCCTTTGGAGGGGAACCCGTGCGAATCCGGTAGGAGGTATTCGCAAGATCGCCGTGAAAGAATCCCACATTGATGAAGCACGGTCTGACAAATACGAGCTTGCGTTGGCTCCGTCCCTCACCGCACGACTGCCGTCTGAAATGACCACGCCGCCAATGAGGGCGTTTCATGGCCCCATCACTGTCTGGGTGTGGTTCGCCGGACGCCGCCTTATCAAAGAACAAGACTTCTTGTTCAAACTCGATCAGGCTAATCGTGGCCGCCAACAAGTCCTTTGCTCGGTCGGCCTTTGTCTTGTTCTTTTGCAGGGCACCTCGCTGCTGTTTCTGGACGGCGGCTGGATCAACAGGCCCACAGTCTTTCGCACCATACCGAGTCAGCAAAAGACCAAGATTAAGTGCGATGCGTTCCAGCACTTCAGCTAATTTAATGTCGGAGCCGCTGATAGTGCTCCACTGAAGAGCATTTTCCACTGTTCTCCAGCATGGTCTGGGTGACATGATTGTGAACGTCCCACCTTTTGATACACCGTGTTCAGAGAAGGACACAATGTATTTCGAACGGCGATCATGGAACGTCAGTACGAAACGAGGGCATTCTTCAGAAAACCGCACAGCAAGTCGTTTTCTGTATTCGTCGGGGATTTCTGCGATGAAGACGGGAAACGGCTGCTCGTATTCCTCAAACGAGACATTGACATCAACGTGTTCCAGAGCCTCGCACTGCTCCTCAGTTGGCCGAATGAGTTTCGGGCCGTCAGCTAACGCTTTAGACAAGACGTAGTAGCGGAAGTATTGACCTGCTTCCTGCGATGCAATTGACTCAAGAAGATTGATGAACCCGCTGCTGTTGAGAGCCGGATCGTTCGGGAAACATGTTCTAAAACCTGTTGACGGTGGGTCAGTTGATTCGGACCACCACTCAATCCAGTTATGTTTGCCAAGCTCTGTAAGTGGACGAATCATTTCCTTCGGGAGAAGTTGTCGCATCGTTGGTACGGACATGATGGGTGATCTCTCTTAAAAATGGGCAGACCGTAGGTCACGCCCTTGGTCAAAGGGTAAAAAACATTGGGACTTCATCGCATCGGAATGAGGCGACTACGGACTCGTTTTGAAGCTCGCTGGCAGAGTTGATTGAGCCGCCAACTGCATTGATTCAAGATCTGGGTGGCGACTTGCACTGGAAAGAGTCGGGCGATCCTTGCAAGGATCGCCCGACGTTTTTGTTATCAACTGAAAATCACTCAGCCAGTTTTTCTCTTATGGCCCAAAACTGATAGAACGCATTCTGTCAGCCCGTGTGTTGCCGAACACGGCGTCTTTGATTTTTTCCAAACCGTCGTTCATCGGTGAAGAGCATTGAGGATCATCTTCGGTTTCTGCCAACTCACAGAATTTGGCAGGGGTAAATGTCTGTTTGATCTTTGAGAACAGTAATTCGACGTAGCCGAGGTCGATGTCTTCAGTCCGTGCCAACTCGGGCAGAACATCAGCGCCAAAATCATCCCACGTTTCCAATCCTTGAGCTTCGTCCGCAATGCTCGCAATCATGCACGCAAAAGCAATTTGCTGGCCGATCATTTCTGCCAAGAGTTCTTCGCCTGTCAGCAGTCGTGCTTGGCTGGTTACCAAAGTCACGCCCTGTTCCTTCATCCACGCAGACAACGACTTTGCCATCGTTTTACCATCTCGATATTCTCGACGATAAAACCGCTTTGTCCTTTTGCCCGCCGTGGCATCAACGAAAGCGACCACGCCTCGATCATCAAGACGCAGTATTACTTTTCCCTCTTTTACGTTCGTCATTTTTCCTTGTTCCCTTCAGATCAGTTTGTGCAGTGTAAGTTGTGCTGAGACTCACGTAGTAAGTTCCACGCAAGCGGATTCCATCACAGCCAGCGGCGATCCTGCGGATGCCACGCAACGATTTCACGGAAATCCAGCGGCGATAAGAACGGCGGTTCATTGAGGAGCTTTGCCGGGGGACAAAAGGATTCAGGGACCATCACGAATCTTTAACGACGAATACACAGTGCGTACTCCTCAGGAAAAATGGGCAAACCGTAGGCCACGCCCTTGTTGAAAGGGTTAAAAACATTGGGACTTCATCGCATCGGAATGATGCGACTACTCAGAGAGCGAGATCTCAACTGTGAGTTACGTGGAACATTCCACGCAAGACAACCAGAGCACCTCACGATGCGTTGACGGACTAATTATAGGGCGGTGTGATTGACGCCTAAAGGCATTTCTAGTGTCAAAAATGCGGCCAAAACAAGGCTAAATCTATTTGCCTAATGTTTTTCCTATCGGCCCTTGCCACGATATTTTCGACGATACGCATCTTTCATTTTCGCTTCAGTAACTTTGCGGCTGTCTTGTGGATTCTGCTGCTTCCACTCGCTGACAATTTCTTTCCATCTAACATTAGGACGGCGGTCAAATGCGAACTCGGCAACGTCGTCCATCGTTGAGGGGCGACCCGGTTTCCCCTTTTCCGGGCATCCAAGTTCCGCAGGGGGGATTCCATACATCCTCGCAATTGTTTCGGGCTTGTAAAGATCTGGCGATAGTGCAGACGGCAGCGACGGATCGACGCAACGAAGAAGCTCATACTCCATGATGAACCGTGTGATGAACCCTTCAATACGCCATTTTCCGTTGATTCTAAGCGTATGTTCGAAACCTCTCCAACGACGTTTTACTGCCAGATATTCTGGAGTTGGTGCCTTTATGAGTGCTCTATATCGAGAAATCAGTTCATTCATCATTTGTTTCCTTTTCAGAATCTATGGAGACCGTAGGCCAGTGAAATGTCTAAGTGTGTTGCCAAACAACCACTAATCAGAGTCGTATAAAGCAGCGGGCGAGTAAAAGAGGGGTTTACGCCTTCGATGTAACGGTGATCGGTTCAATGGCGAGCTTTCGCAAGCTTGTCCGTACAAGGTCACGCCACGAAGTTCGTGACCGACCGTGCTTGTGCTGACGGAAGTCTTGAAAAGCCTTCGTCAGATGTCGCAGATCCAGCCGGAGATCAAACTGCCGAGTTTCAGAAATGATGAACTCGGCAACTTCCACACACTCATCTGCGGACAGATCCTCGAAGCCACTCATCGCCAGATGACGCATGAATGCGGCGATCTCATTGTCGCTTGGCTCGTGCTCCAGCATTACGATGCGGCTGCCCAATGCCCGAGCCAGTGGATCGGATCGGAGCGGGATATTGCTGATGGCGATAATCGCACCGGAGAAGAGCACCTTCTTTTCAACATCCGCCGACTTATAGGTCACAATCCGTGCCTCACCCGGCTTCCCATCCAGTGCAGCCAACAAGATCTGCACAGCCTGATCGTTTTTGAACAACGATGCGATGTCGTCCAGCACAATAATGTGTTCGGGATGTTCGGCGACGAAATCGAACAATCCCACCGGCGTCATTCGAGCGTTCTGATAAATCCACGGCTCTTCCAGACGCTCCAGTTCTTCCCGAACAGTGTGTGTCTTCGATGTGCCGGGACGACCGACTAGGTATGTTGCCGTGTGATAACCATGCACTACCGATGCCACCCGGTCCCGGATCAACTGCTGCTTCTGCTCAAAACTTTGGAGCAGGTCTTGCTCCGATGGCTGCCCCACAACTTCTTTGGGGTTGGATTGCGACTTCGGGTTCATATTGCGTGATCTTGTGCTTGTCATACTGCGATTTTCCCTGATGGTGAATAAATCTGCCCAGCCGCCAACAACAGGTGGCCGGAAAACAACGGGAGACAGCGACCGAGACTCTTCTGTGTGACCTCCTTTCAGTTTTTGTCTGCCGATCAGGACTCGAAAGAACCCTCGAACTCGGCGTTCGGTTGCTTCATCAGGGGGCCTCTTGTCTTTTCGATGACCCTTGAGTGGAAAAATTCCGCCAGAACTGACAGTCGGAGGCGTTCACAAATTGCCACAACCGCTTTTATGGCAAGACCTTGTGAGCTATCATCCGGCTGATAAATCAGGGTGCATAAATAGGTGCAAAGCAAGATGGGCCGACAGAATCAGCGGGAAAAAGCAGAGCAGTTCCGGGACAACATGCGTGCCTTAGTGCGGCATCAAGGCTGGACGCAGCGTGAGGCGGCAAAGCAACTCGGCCTCGATTACATCACGCTCCGCAAGTACCTCAACGTAGGGATCGCTAACGTGACTGAGACGAACCGACCTCGGCTCGAACGCATTTGCAAGATGCTGCGTGTTGCCAAGATCGAATTCCTGTGGGCGTCGGGCCTGAAGCTCGGACGTTTATCGGCAATCAGTGCAGAGGCCGAAGCGGAGAGCCTGACGTTTCAACTTCTACATCTGCTTGCCGACGAATATCGGGACACTGCGGCAGTAAAGAAAATCTGCAACGCCATTGAGAGTGCGTTCAATGGCCTCGCATGTGGGATCAAGGAGCCGAAGGAAAGGGCCAGAGGCAGTAGCTATGTAGACCGGGACACAACAGGAGCGGTCGTCAGGAAGAACCGGCGAAGGGGCGGGGAAAGGAAAATCGAGGATGACTGACGACTGATGGCTGTCATCCTCTTAGCTCTGATCTCTGCTGAATGGCTACATCGGTGATGAGGATCGGCGAATGGACGTGCCTGATCATCTCTACGACGAAGAGATCCTGATCGACAATGGTGTCAGTTCGTTACGGCAAATGAACGGGATGACCACTACCAGATTGCGGGACAGTCTATATCTGCGGCTGCGGTGAAGATGCTGCGGGTGCAATTCCAGATTTCGGCAGGGCTGGCTGGAAACTGGAATTTTGGAGTCGTGGGAGACGCCTCATATTGTCCCACAAAAACCGGTGTCGAAACCCAGCAACGCCGCCCGACATTCCATTGGTGTATCCCAAGCAAAGGTCCAAAAGGGATACGGGGGTCGAACTCCGCAAAAGGGATACGCCATTGAGCAACAAAAAAGCCATAAACCGTTGTGGTTTATGGCTTTAATGAGTGGAGGATAACGGGGTCGAACCGATGACCTCTTGCATGCCATGCAAGCAGTCATTGGTTAATACAAGCGTTTCTAAAGGTTTATGTATCCCCTGAATTCCATTTCTGAGGTCAAAGGGGATACACTCCGAGGGATACATGACATCCGTAAAGACCCGGTAGAGATCAACGATGACGACATGGGCTGACCGCCAAAAAGGAAAGGGAGTCCGTCTGGAACTGACATGGTTCGCCCCCCGCTCCAGATGGAAGAAGAAACACAACAAGCGGACACTCTATTTTGACTTCCCGTGTTCAAAGGCGGGGTATGAGGCAGCCCTGCAAGCGTGGTTCCTCCGGCGAACCGAAATCGACGGAACCAGAAAGAATGCCGAAGTTTTCGACCATCACAAAAAGCTCTTTGAACGTGTTCGCAACTGGTATGACGCTTTTGGCGTTCCTGCATCAGAGTTCAAGCTCTGTGATCAGATTTTTGCGTTCTTGCTCTGGATGGAAGACCAAGCTAAGCAGCCTGATTTGCCATCGACAATCCCAATGGGGGCATTCTGTCTGGCGGGAACCAAGCGTCCAGAATTCTGGGCGGAGTTCGGCGAGACGCCCTCAGGATACACCTTGCTAGGAATGAAACAATATGAACTTCCGTCAAAATGGATGGATCGACTCGACCGATCATCTTCGAACGTCGGCGAGAAGGAACCACAGACAATCGGCCATTGGCTGGAGAGATACATCAAACGAGTGGCGGCACGGGGTGGCAAATTCATTACCCCGGATTCAGCAAAGGATCGTCGGTACAAGCTGAAGAACTTCTCGATGTATGCTGACAACTTGGCCCATATCACGACCATTGATGCAGCATACCTTGAGGAGTACCACGCTGCGTTGGACGCCTCGATCCTAGAATCGAACAGAACCGTTCGAAAGAGCATGGACCACGGTCTTGATTTCGATCCATCGAATCTCGATGACGGAACAGATCACGAGACGAAAATTGAACTTAGCAGAGACACTAAGCAGGACTACTTTGCGGTGTTTCGGATGTTCGTTCGTTGGTGTTCCCGCCAAAACGGCTGCGATCTGATTGCCCCGAAAAACCTCGACTCGAAGGAGTTCGGGTTTCGAGAGCCTCTGGGAACTGGGCGAAAGCGGCAAGCTAAGAAAGGCAAGCTTTGGTCTGTCGAAGAGTTCAACAAGGCGGTCTTGTCGCTGCCTGCTCCCTACCCGGCGTATCTCATGCTGATGTTGAACTGCGGATTCCGCCATGTCGATTTGTCAGAACTTCGTTGGACCGATCTGCATCTTGAGGCCAGACGAATCGTGATCCAACGCAACAAATTGAATCAACAGGAGACGGCACCGGTTATTTCATATCCGCTTTGGGACAAAACGGTTGAACTCGTCAAGCAAGCGATGTCCAACCACAAAGACTTCGTTTTCCGCAATCAGAATGGCGGACCCGTCGAAAACTCGATCAAGCTCTTTTGGAAGCGACGGCAGGTCCGTTTCGGTCTGAAGGGTAAGCGATTGGACTTCATCCGAAAGACCGGTTCAACACTGGTTGCAAAATTTGAGGACAAGCTCGACGAGTTCTATCTTGGCGAAACACTAAGCAGGACAGCAAAGATACACTACAGCTTCGTTGACGGCGAACCATGTGAGGCGTTGGACGAGGCGATAGGAATGCTTGGGAACGAGTTTGGATTCTGCGATGCTCCTGCAAAACGGGTGACACTCACGAAGGATGTCATCGAAGTTCTGACAAAGGCCGGTGTTGATGTCAGTAAATTGGGTTGAGCAACCAACCCAATCTCACCAACCACTCCCCATCGTTTCCACCGCCACTTAAATCAATCAGACTGACTACTTCTTGCTGATCTTCCGGCAATCCTTCGACCGTTTTGTGAAATCCAGTCCAACTCTCAAGGTTTTCCGGCTCCGGTTTTGCATCAACAATTTCGCCGTCATCGGAGTGATGATTCGCTCCGATTCCGTGTGGTCCTTGGAAGTGTCGGGCAAGGTCTATCAATTCTCTTCGAATCTGTGTTGCCGCCAGCCCATAAAATTGCCGTGGAGACTCCGGTTGTACTTCTGAAAGTGACCGGTGCAGCCGCAGCATGGCGTTCTGGAGCACATCGTCTGTTTCGGTCCAGCGTTGCACTGTTGGATAACCTCGCAGCATTTTCCGGGTTAACACCCTTAGCCGTTCACAGGCATGGTCCACAACTTGATTACGTGCATCAGCATCTCCTCGGCGAGCGAGGAACAGCCAATGCGTCAATTTGGTGGTGTGTCCTGTCATGGCAGCCTGCAAGCGGGTGTCTGGGAGATTCCAGATCCACAAGTTTATCAGGTAGCGATTCGACTGGCACCCAAACAGAAGAGCGAGAACGGAAGGAAATGCGGCTCAACCTTAACGACTATTTCATTTTTGTGCGGATTCTCTGAGCCGGGTTTTCGATGGCTCTCGCTCAGTGGAATGAAGGCGACATTCCGAAACTCGCAAACTCATGATGGAGATCTAGTGGTGGCAGAACATCTTTCACATTTGCGACATTTGGCAAAAGAACTTTAGTTGTCGATTTGATAACCTGCCGCCCATGTGAGTCGGGAGAATCAGAGTTCTTCAAAAGGCTGCTAGCAGAGATTTCCATCATGCCGCAAGAATGGTTTGTTCGCCGGGGAGATAAAGTACGAGGTCCGCTGACCTCTGAAGAGATGAAGCAACTGGTTGCGAAAGGCATAGTGGCTCGCTCTGACATGATAAGAAAGTCGGAGAATTCTGAGTGGCGAAATGCGGGTACGATCAAGGGATTGTTTGCAGCGGAATCGGCCATGAGACCTACGCTGCCTCCACTGATCTCTGTTGATCGGACACCCGCTACCGCACCACCGCCGTTGCCTTTGAACATGGCGGAGAAACTAACCGCAGCATCGCCACTTGTAAATTCTACCGGCGATGACATTGAAAAACTCAAAGCACAGAACACTCGCTCTTCGGAAATCCGTAACGCCGTGTGGGTCACTTGTTTTTTGGTATTATTCGCATTGAAGGGCATTAAATTCTTCATGCAGGACAAGCCACGAGCCACGAAGCCTCAAGCATCGGCCCCAAAACTGCTGAAGACCGCAGAAGAGGAACACATCGTGCCTGCGGCGTCGTCGGAAAATGCTCGGTCGCTGATTGCCAATCGAAACGCAGAATCGGCCAGAACCGCATCGGAGGCGACTAATCGTGGTCCATCGGCAGTTCCAACAGTAACAACAGCCGCTAGTGCCAAGATGGACTCGACGAAATCGGATGAGAAAAAAGATCTGAGCGTTGATTTCGCCAATCTCGACATCGGTAAGATTGATTATTCAATGGGACCGCACGGTGAGCGGATTAAAGAACGAGTGACATACGGTGGACTGACTCGGTTCTATCGAGGACGAGACGGGAACGAATATCTTCATGGGGAGCAAATTGAGGGGTCTTCACCATCCGTCATTGAAAAATACGCATTTGGCATGAAGGTGTATTCGTTTTTTCCCATGTCACTCGACAACACGATGTGTTCAGAAATGTGGCTTCTTGGCGGCGGGCGAGAAAAACTGATTGAATGGTTGGACAAAAGAAGAGGAATCAAGCGTCACGAAGATCACCGTCTCAATGGAAAACTCCACGGTTGGGAAATGTGGTGGGATGATAATGGGGAACTCACGTCTAAGAATCGTTATGAGAATGGCGAGATTGTCGAACGGTCGAAAGAGCCGTATTATCAGCGTCCTTGAAGGCGGTTATTGCGAAACGGTTAGCCTTGACAAGGGCATCTCGGATTTTTCTCAGCACGGACGGTCCCGGAGATGCCTTGGTCTTATTGTCTTGTAATGGCTTGAGTGAGATCACCATGTTTCCGTTCGAGGCCGTGATCGGTGTCTCGGCTGTCCTCTACCGCATCGGCGAAGCAAAAACCATGTTGCTAAACAGTGAAATGCGTCGAGACTACGACCGACACGGCATCGTTAGCACATTTGCTGGAATCATATCTGTAGTTTGCGTGGGATTCTGCATGATGGCAGTTCCCGCTCCTAATTCGACCATTCACGCCGCTGACTTCATCGTCAAGGTTGGCGAACAGGCGACGGTTCTACCGAATGGAGCCTTTGATTTTCATTACTTTCCCGACGAGCCGATCTGTATTCTGAACACGAATCCGGTTCGATACCTGATCGTCGTTGCGAACAAGACGATCTTGATGCAAGGGGAGTCTATTGCGTCTGCTGTTCCCGTAGGCGATGTGCTGAAACCGAGCGAAGAATACGACAAGCAGTATGCAGGAATCAGCAGCGTCTACGTGGGGAAAAATTCCATCCTCTTTTTTTATCACGGGGAGCGACCAACTGGGGGCGTAGACAAACACGGAACCCATCGCTTTTATGGGACCATCGCCCTTGCGGTCTCCAACGATGGTGGCCAATCTGTCTCGAAGGTCGGACCAATTCTGACCGGTAGAAATGAAGATCCGAGTTCTGATCGGCTTGCTCAAGGCGTTGGCGACGTGTCCGTTTGCCCAGAACATACTGGCAAGTGGCTTTACGCCTACTACACGGAACATTCGACTGTTGATCCCGCCACAAACAAGAGTCGTGGTCATTTTATCTGTATGGCTCGAAGTAAACTTGAGGACAACGGGCGACCCGGTTCATGGAAGAAATACTATCAAGGATCGTTCGACGAACCGGGCTTGGGTGGTAAAGACACCGTGGTCGCAGACTGTTGGGCACCGAATGTTAAATACATCGCTGCCATCAAGAAATATGTGATGTTGGGCAGCTTCGAAGGGACAGTGCTTTACACTTCTGATGACGGGATCAAGTGGGAAAATAAGACGACATTATTCAAAATCAAGGACGTTCCAGACATCGGAAACCAAATTGCCATGCACCCCTCATTGGTTGTCGAGAACGCAAACATCAATGGATTCAGTGGTCGGATATTCTATTCGTATAGCCACGCATACGGACATGCCGCACCGTTGAGTCCTCATTATTTTGTGTCTCGGTCGATAAATTTCCGATTGAAAAATGGAAAGAAAACGCCGGAGCCAATGTCCACTCCAAAGAACGAAAGTTCTATTGCTGGAACGTATAACTTGACCCTCACAAGTCTTAGCACGAAAGCAAAAGACCAGCCTCGCACGATGGAGTTTCGTGCAAACAAAACCGTCAAATCCAGCGATGGGCAGGAAGGGAGTTGGGAGATGAACGGTGCCGCACTCAAGGTCGATATCCCCGGCTTTACAATTAGCCAAGCGAAAAAGAGCAAGAATGTCTGGAAAGGCACTCTTGTCAACGACCAGTCAAAGGCGAAGTTCCGTTTTGAACTTGAGAGAATCAGTGATTGATCGGTTCAGTGCAAATTTTGGATTTGCCCATTTTACCGGGAGATGCAGCAGCAGTCCCGCAGAAATGAGGGGCATCTTGACCATCGGGATTGATACACCCACTTGATCACAGAGTGAGAGATATGGACTGGACGGCGGCAGCTACTTTTTCTTGCTGTTTGCCTTTCGTTCCGCTTCGACTCGTGAAAGCAGGCCGGATGCTGACACGCCCAACGCATCACAGATGCGGAAAAGAAGATCCACGGTGGGTGACTGCTTGTCGTGCTCCAGAATACTGATGTACGAACGGTCGATCCCCGCCGCATAGGAAAGCTTTTCCTGCGTCATTTTCGCCGCTGTACGAGCCTTTCTGAGTTCATTCCCCAACATTGACGCAGGGTAAACCGATTGCACCTTTCAGTCTGTTGATTATAGTCCACATACACAAAGGCAATTGCAGACCGGTTTGCCATCGTTTCATGACGCAGCAGAGTCCAAAGCATTGATCGACATCGACAAAGAGTTCGCCAAAAACGCTGGTGCGTACTTGGTAGTAGATCGCATCCGTTGCATGTGACTGACGGTAAGAATGAGTGAATCCTAGACACCCGCTTGGGGACTGTTATTCCGCACGATCCTGTTTCGAGAAAGAGGCCATGAGCAGACTTGTAGATCCCTATCGCAACGACACCTACCATGAACTGGCGAGCATCCGGGCCAACACTCAGGCGAGCGTGGCGTTTCAAGCCCTTCAAGCGGGCCTGTTGGCTCAGATGTCTGGGTCAATGAATGGTATCCACGCCGAAATGGCGAATGTCCGCCAGCAACAGAGCGAGGCTCTTGCAATTCAGCAAGAACTTCTCAATCGAGAACAAATGCAGAGCCATTTGGAAGAGTTCGTTTTCCAAGCAGAAAAATTAGTCGTTGAGTGCTCGAAGACCACGACGGATATCCCCGCTTCGTCTCGTTACTTTTTGCTGATGGGAGTGCTAGGCAAGATCAAGAAGGACGGCATCTGCACACCGATTATCAAAGGCCGGGAAAACAAGGCGGCGTTTGAGAAAGTCGTCAATGACACGAAGGGCTTGACGCAACGGCTGTTGAAAGACCCGGAGGTCCAAGAGGCCATAGAATGGGCTGAGGCCGAGAAGAAGCGGTTGGAGGCAGAGCTGAAGCAAGCCGAACGGGAACGGCAGGCAAGCATCATGAAGCTGGAACAGACGCTTCGGTCTCTGCGGGGACAGTTGCGTAAGATTTCGGTCTACGATACCGCAAAAGATTGCTGGTCGGACCTGAAAGTCAAAGTCGGTCCAAAACTGCCGACTTTGGAAAAGAATAAAGTTGGGTTCATCGCAATGGTCTGCCTTGCGATTATGCCCGGATGTTCCATTGCGGTGGGGTCATCGCCGTTCGTCGTTGCGTATTTGTTTTTTAAGGCACAAAGTAAATCCGGCGACGTGAATCGAAAAACGCATCAAAAGATTGCCTCGGTCGTGCAACAACTGTCCGAATTACAGGGATGAGATGCACCATGAAACTCGAAATGTGAACCTCAGACACTCGAATCACGTCTTTCATTCCCTACGGCACGATTGAAGTTCCCATCCCCTACTGAGGAAAATGAATGGACAAACCGGAGCATCGCCCCAGTTTCATAGTCGGAACTTTGGCAGAATATCTCGGAATCTCTGCCGGCAAAGCCAATGGAATGCCAGTTGGCGTTATGACCTTCCGGCCACACGTCACGTCGCTTCAATCGCAGAATCTGATTATCTCCAGAGCCGCCCTTGAACGGCTCCGAGAAGACATCGATTTCTTGCTGGCTCACTCTGCTTTCCTGAAAGAAGGGGAGCCGCCCGAAATCACGCTCGCTGAGATCGAAGCAATTCACGAACGCCTTGGCTGAACTGATGACACCCGCTTGTACAGGAACAGTTCAGTTTCAATTCTCAAGGAGTAAGCCGATGGCGAAACAGCGTCTTCCAATTCTGCGTGTTGTTCAGTTCGGCAAAGAGTTCGAGCGTTATTCAATTGAGGACGAACAGGCTCAGATCTGGGATGGTCAGAAATTCAGTCAATCCGGTGTTGTCTACGCCAACCACAACCATGCCGCCACAGACGTGCAGGCGATCTTGAAATCAAATTTCGAGGGTGTGAAGCCGCAGAGATACGTCGTGCCGCTCTACGTGGAAGCTTTGAGCCACGAGCCGATCACAATCGCCGAAGTCGCACAGTACCTGTCTCGTTCATCACGACTGTTTCTCAACACGACTGATCACGGCAATGGTCCCGACAACAGTCTCGTTTTGCCTTGGATCGACTGGAGCCGCATCAAGCAGATCAAGGAGTTCCCCAATGACTGACCGCCCTTCACGAATGTGGTTGATGTTCCGCATGTTCGGAACAATTTTTGTGATCGTGTTTCTGATTTCGCTGTTCTGGAACACGCTGAGTGGCACGAACATGTTTCCAGTGCATGTAGTTTTCTGGGTGTCTGTGGTGCTGACATTTTTGTTCACAGGTGCTGGCTGGGTTGGCGTCACAGTGGGGAGCCAAGTGCTTTTGAAGAACGATCCTGAGTTCCAGAAGTGGAAACAGCGTGGTGGTCGTCCGTATTGGGACAACATTGGATGGCCAGTCAACACATCTTCTGACATTGAACGGGAAACTGGATTGGCAGAGCCGAAGTACACCGATTTCGTCCCTCCCGTCGAATGGCGATACCAGTGTCCGGTTTGTGGGTCGAGAGTCGAGAAGAAGATCGACGTTTGTTGGCAATGTGGCTATGGACGAGACGGCGACAACACCGCATACCACCAGCGATGGGGCAATGGCTGAGAATATCGAATCACTCGAATACATAGACAGTATGGAACTGAAATTGACAACCATCCGAGACGAGCTTTGCCGATTCATTCGTCTGAATGAACAAGAGCGTTGGGAGGAAACTCTCGGTGCTCTTGAGCAGCTTGAGCATTTCGGCGACGAACTGATTCCCGGCTTGATTGAATGCCTAAGCGATGGCAATCCTGATGTTCGCCATCAAGCCGTGAGGCTGTTGGGCAATGCCCGACCGCAATCAGACGTGGCTGTACCGGATCTGATCGGAATGCTTCAGGATGAGGACTGGCTCATTGTGACTTCAGTGATTTTCCGCCTTGCGAAATTCGGACCATTAGCAGCGGCAGCGATCCCGCAGATCGAACTTTGGCTTCAGTCTCCAAATGAATACATTCGACTGCTTGCGGCGACGACGATCACGAAGCTCGACCCTGAATGCACAGATCTTCTTCCATTGATTTGGACGGCAACAGAAAGTGATAATCCTGCTGTGGAGTCATTTGCTCGGGATTTTTTCTGTGGGGAAAGGGATGAATATGGCTGTCAATGGGACAACTGACATGACCGGTTTTCACAAAACAAATAACACAACGTGTCGCCGCTGCAAAGCATCGCTTCCTTGATGGGCGAGTCGGAAGCGACGACTTCGATTAAGGATGCAGGGCTGAGGTATTTGGTTTGTTTGCAGTCACTAATATCGTTTTCTCTTCAATCCACTCCGATCACAAATGTAGGCTTAATTGAATTGAGCGGTTTTACGAATCTGTCTACGCTGTATCTGAACGGTACTCAGATCCCGAGGAACGCAATCCGACTCATGCCATAAGTGCCGGAAGTTGGCGACTACTTGAGCGGCAATCACTGGACTATCTTCCCTGTCTTATTGCTCAGCATCCACTTGCGATCAGCGAAGTCGAAATTGCCTTCGTTTCGAAAGAGCATCACACCCACGTTCGCTGGAATGTTTTTCAACATTTCTGGCTGGTCGTCAAAGTAGAAACTGATTCCACGCTCGGCGATCACTTCGGCTTTGGCGTCGAAGCTGTTGACCAAGACAACATCTGTGTAACGAATTCCATGCTTCTCCAAATCGGCAATCGCTTTCTCTCTGTCTCTGCGGAAAGTGACCACGATTACATCACCGGGCCAAACGTGGCTCAGGATCTGGAAAAATGATGACGCATCCACGCAGCCGTCCAGATCGATGCCCAGTGTTGGTTGTGGTTGGCTCACCAGTTCACTGAGAACGGCGGCTGCGTGTCGGATTTGATCTTTGAGATTCATGGTTGGTCTCTGTGGAGTAAAGGATGTTGGTTACGGGTGTAGCAAACTGAAAGTTTTCTCCAACCGGAATGGAGTGCGGTAACAATTTGGCAGGACAAGCGACTTGATTGAAAACCCTTACTCTCC
>Ga0163144_10001023_pt1 | contig 66348 bp, 80 predicted proteins | sample OliLak19BULKMAT1_FD_123175 | JGI IMG/M metagenome (GOLD analysis project Ga0163144, IMG submission 123175) | Freshwater microbial mat bacterial communities from Lake Vanda, McMurdo Dry Valleys, Antarctica - Oligotrophic Lake LV.19.BULKMAT1 | ecosystem: Environmental > Aquatic > Freshwater >...
CCACATGCGCTTCCCAAAACGCCCTCGACTGTCTATCCGCCATCGTCGCTACTCCATTCGAAAGGAGCAGCAGGCTGCGTTAGGTCGCCGGTGAAAAAGTAGGTGTCGTCAGCGGGCGGTTACAAATGAGCTTCCTGTAGCGTCGATCCAACCCTGCGTGTCGTCGTCGGTCAACGGTAGCAATCTCACCTCAATCGATGGGGGGCCACGCATCGCTGCGGGTGCCGCGTTCTCCACGACAGCGACCCATGAGCGACCCTAACTGCATTCGCCTTTCTCCGTCCTACAAGGGCATCGTCCCGAAGACGGTCTTTGACCGCCTGTGCGCGATCAAGGGGGAGCGGCGCACGCGTGATCAGCTGCGCTTTGTATGCCGTCCGTGGGCATGCGCTCACCATGGCCCTCGGCCATCGTTCCTGCTGCGCATTGCCCAGCTGCGCCAGCGCGGCCACGCAGACATCGCCCGTGAGGTGTTCCGCTCCGCAGAGTGCCGCCGTGTGCTGCGCGGAGAGCGCCCGATCCTGCCCTAAGGATCCGACAACGCAACTTCCGGTCAGCCGCTAACAGCGGTTGAATAAGGCTCAACGTCCACACAACGACTGCCATGCTTAGTGAAGCCATCGCCGGCCGCATCATGTTTCGCCAGACAGGGGACAACGCCACCATTCTCGTGGGTGTGCTGACGCTGCCTGCGCATGTGCACATCATCGAAGGTGCCTTGTACCTGATGGTTCTATGGGGCAACCGCGTGGCAATCGCACACCAAGCGCTCGATGACGGCGTGCCAGCGAGGAAAGGTGCCTACGGCATCGATGGGCTGCTTCATGAGCCTCTGTGGCGAAGCACAAGCGCACCCGGCACCCTGTGCGTGCGCTTTATCAAGGCGTTCCCAGAAGACAACGTGTGGTCTGTGTTTGGCCCGAGCAAAACACCCCTACTGCCATCTGCCGCATTCCAGCGCGGACATGCCTGGTGCGACATCGTCGACGGTGCCATGGTGCCGATCGATGCGCCAATCGATGCGACCGGAAAGGGCATCTCTTCGCCCCTCACGAGCTACGCCATCTGGCCGGGCCCGGCAGGCAACTTCTACTGCATGCCGCAGGCCTTCGCAGAACATCGCCCAGCGTTTCTGCGTCACCGCAAGCTGCTTGCCAGCCTTGGCCGGGGTGAGATGGAGCAGGCGCAGTACGTGAGCGCAGTGCGTGCCGACAAGGGGCTGCGGGACATCGCCCCCTATGGCACTCCGGAATCGGAATACTTGCAATTCCTCGTCACGCTCGATGCCGAGGGCGGCCTCACCGAGGATGCCCCCATTGAGTGCAACGCGCACGCCGCCCATACCCGCCGCGTTTCCGACATCGTTGCAGCCCAATTGAAGCGCGCCGCCTGAGGCTCGCTCGTTGCATCACGGGGCAGGCCAGCAGCGGAATCGCGAGCATGCGCGCAAGCGCGACCACCTCGACGTCTCCGTTGGTGGCGGCGGTGCGGACAGCAGCAACGAAGGCGTCAGGAAATTGCATGAGGCGGCCTCAGTGGAAGGAGCCTCTACGGTAAGGGCTCCGCGCGCGCGCCGGTATCGGCGAAACGCGGCGGTGCGTGTAGGAGGATTCCTACATGGGCCGTCCGGACGACGCGGCGTCCACCCGTGACGGTCGGCGACGCACAGCACGTGGCTCGGCATGCGTGGCGCACGCAACTTCGGGAGCGGCGTGCCTGCCGATAGCCTGAGCGTCTGCCCATCACGAGACCTTGCCATGACCAGCCAATTACCCGCTCGCCCGCCCATCGGCCCGCGCTTCGTCCTTCTGGTTCCAACAACCGCCACCAGCATCGCGGCGGGAAGCGCGATCGTGGCAGAGGAGGCGGCCATCGCCGCGTCAGGCGAGCGCGTGCTGGTGCACTACGAAGGCAACCTCTATGGGTCGGAGGAGATGAATCACTATCCGGTGCGCGCCTTGCATGCCGCTGGCCGAGCGCAACAGCGCTACCCAACGACGGCCAAGGCCTATGTCGAGCGTGGGAGCGTCTTGGCGGTGGGTACCTACGACACCCGTATCGGTCGCATCACCGCGATCACCGATCCGGATGCACTCACTGTGTGGCTTGGCAGCGAATCGCTTCCGCGGATCTGCGATCCGACTGCTGCGTCCCTGCTGGCGGTCGAGGTGGCGCGTGCGTACCGTGTGCCAGGGCTTGGCGAGCATCCGACGTTGCGGGCCGCTTCGCGCTGGACAGGAAACATCGAGACGCGAGATCGGAGTGTGGCGATCGAGGCGATCACGCAAGACGGCGGCGTCGAGTGGCTGGAGGCTCTGCCGAGCCTCGGCCAGACGATGCGTTGGCTGGTGCGGGATGTGCTTCGCCTGCTCCGTGAGCGCCAGAGCGTGGCTGGCGCAAGCTGACACCCGCCTTTCATTCCCGTCCCACGAGGACGCATCGCCGCATCCAGGATGCGGGCAGGAGAACACATGACAGTTGGTGGGTTAATGGTTGTTGTCGGCATTGATGGGTGTGGCAAGAGCACCTTGGTGCGGCGCTTAGGGACGTCGCCTGGCATCGTCGTTAGCCGCGAGCCGACCGATGGGCCGCATGGCCGGGCGATTCGCGCCGCGTTTGCGTCCGGCAAACGGCTGCCGCCCACCGAGGAGCGCGCCCAGTTTCAGGCCGATCGGCAGGCCCACGTCGACGCGATCATTCGGCCGGCGATCGCGCGTGGTCAGACGGTGCTTCTTGACCGCTACTACTACTGCACCGCGGCCTATCAAGGGACCGATGCCACGGATGCCGTGGCGATCGTCCGCGATAACGAGTGCTTTGCGCCGCGGCCGCAGGTGGTGGTGTTCCTCCAACTGCCCGCCGCGTTTACCATGGCGAGACTGCAGGAACGCGGCGCGCTGACGGCACCTGAGAAGTACGAGACGCTTCGTGAGGTAGCCGAGCGCTACGAGGCCCTGTGGAGCACCCCCGCCTTGATGGACGGAATACAGGTGGTGTGCATCGACGCACGGCAGTCACCCGAGGCGATCGAAGAGCAGGTGAGGACGGCCTGTGGCCAAGTGCTCTCCACTGCCGAAGTCATCGAGTCTCCACCGCCGATCACACGGAAACAGGTGACGGCGAGCGGCAAGATCTGGGTCGCTGACGCTTCGACGCCGAGCTTGATGACTTCGCGCCGTACGTTCGCTAGCTCCAGTCATCCCAAGCTGCGAGAAGCCACGGAAAAGTCAGAAAAAGACAGAGATCTCATCTCAGTAGAAGCAAAAGCGGCCGAGCTTCTGGCACGCATGGGAACGGTCACTTATCCCAGCGCATTCGGAAGTGCAATGTTCGATGAGGGCATCCTTACCAAGCGATGGGAAGGCAAACGAATCAGCAAGCAAGGCGCGGCGCTCATCGCAGGAAAATGGCTGAGCCATCTGGTTCGAGTTGGGCTCGCGGTTCGTGGGCTTGACGGGTGGCGCCGATCGCGATGATCAGGGGCTTATGGGCCGCCACAAAATGCAGGGTGATGGAAGCCATGAACATTCATATTCACGCACCGAAGGCCACGGCGAAGAGAGCATCTGCTCAGACGTGCCTAGACTGCGGTCGGCGAACACGCATGATCGAGTTTTTCACGCCTTGGTATGGCTGGCACTCGACCTGTATTCGCTGCGGAAGGCGATGGTGTGACGGCGAATGGATGCCTCTGCCATTCATGCGCGGAGCGCGCAAGCAAAGCGTTGACGAAGCAAAGAAGGCTTGGCGGCTCATGAAGCCTAGAACAGATAACCACTTCGGGTTGAACGACGTGAGCGTGGGAGGGAACGAAATCGAAGCGTGGCGTGAACTGGCGCAGCAACTCGCCTGAGCCTGTTTGCGGCGATGCGGAAGGGCGATGGCCTCGGTGATGTGCTGAGCCAAAAGCCTGAAACTATGGCAACTACAAGCGAATCCTCCCATGAGGCATATAGTCACCATTGATCAACTCTGATAAATCTTTTCCGCTGCCCGTGATCGTTGCTTGTTGTGTTGCTTTGCTCGACAACGATAAAAGGTCGTCAGCTAGCTGTTTGTCGATCACCAACACGCCCTTGCGGTCGTGTCTAAGCACACCCGCGTTGGACTTTGTGAGGGCTGCCAAGACCTCAGCGGCTTCGTTGATCTCGCCACTAGAAGGCAGGGTGCCATCGCCAACTTTGGCAAAGAGATCACCCACCTGCTTGACTGCCGCGTGCGCTTCATCGACATCCATGAGCAAGCGTTCCTTATGAAGACTGGGCCTTGGATGATCGCACGGCACGCTGTGGCCCTAGTCGATAGTTGGGATGGGCTATTGGGACAGCAATAGAGGGCGTCGTGCAGAGTGGGTTTTGGTCGCCGGCGTTAAAAATAGCGAGTACAAAACGGTTGGCGAGCACACAGAAGTCCGCAGCTTCGGAGTCTGGTGGTGAGGGGTTAACTTGGTCACAAGTCCCACACCGGAGTCGTGAAATGCCCCTTCGATTTGTTGCCACGTTTGAACCGCAGGCATGGGTGAATGACCACTGCATTTCCGTCGATGCAATCGGCGATTGTGCGTTCGATGTCACTGCGGAGCTGCGTCGCATCGATAAGGCGTCGCGCCACGCTGTGCTGCAAGGCATTGATTTTGACGATCTGAAGGAAGCTGCATCAGCGCCCGCCTGGATTCGGGAGTGGGACGGCCCTTTCTACCTCTCGGTCGATGTGGCGCGCGTGCCACCACGCGACCCCGCCCCTCGACGTCCGGAGCCTCCCACGCTTCCCACCGACGTTGAGCGCATTTGCCTCGCGTGGGATCTCTTCTGTACGTCCATCACAAGTGCGCGCGCCGCCGCCGCGTGCATCAAAGCAACAGAATCGGCGAAAGAGGACTACCTGACGGCATTCAAGTGGGAGGGCGCTCGCTGGGACGAGGGCAGGCGCACCGCGCGAGAGGTCGCTCAGCGCCTGGTAAGTATTGCTCAGAGCACGTTCGCACCCTCTGGAGGATCCCTCGAGATCAAGGATGCGACCATCACCACTGCCTTTGAAATCGATGAAGAATCACTTCGTGAGTGCGCTCGCGGAGCATGCGGGTCATGGGACATCACCGCAGCCGCCATTGAAGCGAAGTGGATGACCTTCGACCCGCGTGCGGCCTGGCGCGAGCTGGATGCAACGTACTCCGTCAACGCAGCGCAGATCAGTCGCACGCAGCTGCTCGACAAGGTGTTCTATCAGTTCGGAACGCGGCGGGGATTCGGCGCGGCGCGCGGCCTCGACATGAAGCAGACCAAGAAGGGCGCCGTCCTATCAATCCAGGTGTCCAACTACAACGACGGCATGCTCCAGCCGGGATCGAAGGCATCGATCTTCAACGGCCTCACGACCCTTGCGGAAGCACTCGCGCTATCGATCAATGGCTCGATCGAGATCGCCGGCGTGTCGAGACAGCTGTCATTCGTCGCCAGGCAACTAGAGATGCGCAAACGCTTGGCCAGCCGGGAACGCTACGATCTAGGGGCAGGGTGCTTTGTCACTACCTTTTCGGCCCGATTGGATATTCATCTCAGCGGCGACGTGGCAGCGGCCTTCGCGCTGTTCTGCTCAGAGGGACTGACCGAAAACGAGCAAGCCCGCGCAGCTTAGCTTCAGGCCCTTGTCGGGGCAGCATTGAGGGGTAGCCACTCACGAGCAAAGCGAATGCCCGCATCGACTCCAGCACTGAATCCGCGCGATTGGCGAGCTGAGCTCGCCGGCCGTCGCAGTCGAGGCAGTCAGGCAAAGCGTCCGGGGAGCCATGCGGGGCTCGCGGCAGCGAGGGCCGACCATCAGGGGCAGTTTTTTACTCCCCGCGATACCGCCGCGCTGATCTGGCAGCTGCTGACACCCGCCTTTGATGCCTCCACCCAAAAGCGGCACTTGCACCTGATCGATACCAGCTGCGGTGCGGGCGCTTTGTTCGCATTTGCAACGCCTGATCGATTCACACTCACGGGCATCGACATCGATGAGGCGTCCGTCAATGCGCTTGCGGACCGAGCGAAGGGCGAGGGCTTTGATGCCGAGTTTGTCGTTGGCTCTCTCGCCGATGCGCGCGCCCACAGCTATGACTACGCGCTACTCAACCCGCCCTTTGGTTTGACGTTTTCGAGCCCGAATCTTGAGCCGTTGGCCTGCACGAGCTTTGGTCGCTACGGGCCCCACACGCACGCGCTGTCGCAGGCCTATGCAATTGAGCACGCCCTCGAAGCAGCGGCGGTCGTGGTCGCGATCGTTCCCACCACCTTTGCACTTACGCGCCTTGCCGGCAGCGCTAATGAGCGCCTGCGCGCTGTGTTGCGGTTGCCGCGCGGATCGTTCGCAAGCGAGGGCACAGCGGTTGATACAACGCTGCTGGTCTATGGCGCTGAGCGCGTCGGCGTTGACGCCATTGAGCAGGGCGAAATCAGCACGGGGAATGTCGCAAAGTGGGGCGAGGCCTTGCGCGACGCCCTCACCGCTTCACCGGGCTATCCACGTCGCCGAGTGAGCCTGATCAACCAAGAGACGATGCCAACCATCGTCGGCGACGTCACAGGTGATACGCGGTGTCGCATCACCCGCAATGGCCGCCGGTTGGTGCTGAAATTCAAGTGCCCACTCGCCCAAGCAAAGGGGCTGAACGCGGTGCTGCGCGCGCGCGCTGAGTCGGTGCCCGAGCATCGTCACCCTGTCATGCGGCGTGCGATGTTGCCGACCATTCGGCCGCAGCTCTACACCGGCCAAGGCGTCTTGGATGTCGAGGTGATCTTGATCCAGCCAGATCCTCTCGCCGTGGTGGACGGCCTTGTTCGTGTCCTAGAAAGCCAGGGACTCAGCCCTGAGCTTGATCCCGGTCTACTGCCCTACTTGCGTCGTCGCATTCGCCGTCTGGCTATTGAGAGCACGCCGCCGCGCCGCTGGGCACATACGGCGATCAACGCGGATGCGGTTGTGGGGACGGCGCGTGCGACCCACCTTGAGCGGGCGCTCGACTTTCGGTCGGTGCGCGTTGAGGCGGGCCAGCGGCTCACCTTCAGCCGAGCAGAAGAGGCGGGCGTCATCCGCTACACCGCGACGCTGCCCAACGGTCGCAACTACAGCTGCGGGGATCGTGACTTGCATGCCCGCTTCATCGTCGGTGAATCAGATCCTTCCTGGCGTCTCATTCATCCCGGCCGTGCAGTGGCATTCCCATTGGAGGCCGAGCGCGTTCGCCAGCGCGCCGCGCGTGAGGGGATTCCAGACTTTCTCACGTGGGGCTATCAATCAGCGGACTTGATCGAGATGTCGCTGTCGCGAAGCGATATCTGCAGCTGGGTTATGGGACTTGGAAAGTCGGCGCTGTCGGCCGCGCTTTGCCTGATGGGGGGCGCTGCCAACGCCATAATAGTGCCCGCCCATTTAGCGCCCGAAATATCTGCCGAACTCACACGCCTGCCAATCCCGCGTGAGTCGTGGCAGGTACTGACCGACCACGACCAGCCATTAAGGCGCATCAACGTGATCGCCATTACGCGGCTTCGTCGACCCGTTGCGACAGGTGCCGGACGCAAGACGCTGGCCCGATGCCTGCGGCGAAAATTTCACACGGTCGTGATTGACGAAGCGCAAGCCCTCAAAAATGGGGACACCGACCAGACGCGCGCGGTGTGGGAACTCTCGCCCAAACGGCGTTACGCGATGTCCGGATCGCCCATCAACTATCCGCGTGACGCGCTGCAGCTGGTGCGCTGGGTTGGCGGTGACGGTACCGCTCGCAATCCGTACGGCATCCATGCGCCTTACCTTGAGGTCAATCATGCGAAGTCGATGGCCTATGCCGCGCGCGGTGTTGATGTGTTCGCCGATCGCTTCATCACGCTTGAGTGGGTCACCGCCCAGTTCGAAAACGACTTGACCAGGGGCGGCAAGCGCGAAATCCCACGCCTGAAGTCTCCCGAGGCCTATCGAGAATGGCTCGCGCCGATGCTGGTTCGTCGGCTGACCAATGAGCCAGAAGTGACAGCGCACATTCGTCAGCCCACGTACTCAACCACGGTGACGGAAGTTCAGTGGGACAGCGCGCACCTTGCGACGTATCTCGACGTCTCGCGGGACTTCGCGAGCTGGTTCAGAGAGGCGCAACAGAAAGCGGGAGTCGAAGGCAAGAAAATCAACCTCATGTCGGTCCTTGTTCGGATCGGCGCCGTTCTCAAGGCGGCAAATGCGCCGCATCGCGATATGGGCAAGTTCCGCTCAGTCAGCGGGTTTACGTCAAAGCAGCGCGCAGCGCTTGACCTGTGCCAGACGTGGGCAGGCGAGGGCCGCAAGCATGTAGTGTTTGCCGAGCAGCCTGACGTACTCAATCGCATGGCGGTCGAGCTTGAAAGGCGGGGACTCGAAACCGTGATCTACCACGGGCAAACTGCCATCGCGCGCCGCCACCGTGACCTTGATCGTTTTCGGAAGGGCAACGCGGTTACCCTTCTCGCTTCAATGGGCGCGGCGCAAACCGGGCTGAATCTCCCACAGGCAAGCCGCGCTGTCTTCCTGTCGCGGAGCTGGTCTGCCATCACCGAGGCGCAGTGCTTGGCACGCCTACTACGTCCTCAGCAAAGTACGCATGTCGAGGCGGTGTTCCTTGAGCTCGCGGGCGGAATTGACGCCTATCAACGGCAATTGGTTTTGTATAAAGCAGATGCCGCGCGCGTGGGCATCGACGATGCCGAATCCACGCTTGATGATGAGCAGTTCGAACACATGGATACGATCCTGAATCGGTTCGTTGAAGACCTCGAAGCGCTCCAAGCTGCCGCAGCTTAGCGCCGACGACATGCCGTGTTGTGATGAGGACATCGACCTAAGACAGCGGACGCACCCATGAGTACAGGCACGTTTCCTCTCGCAGACTGCGAACAAACCATCGAGCAGCTGGAGGCCGCGTTGCGTGCGACGCAGGTGTATCGACAGGCGGTGTATGACGCACGCGAGGCGATGGCCAAGACGCCTCTCGCTGCGTCATTGGCGCCCACAAGTACCGATAGTCGAGATGCTGCTGAGGAGGCGCACCAGGCTGCGCATATCTACCTCGTGCGTTGGTTCAGTGAGAACCTGTTCCCAGGCGTACCGATCACGCTGTCTTCCTGCGACATTGCCGCCGAACTCGGCCACAGCAGGTATCCGCGGTACGCCAACATCCCACTGCGCTGCGTGGCCGACCACATCATGGCGACCTTCCTGCCCGAGCGGCGATCCCTCGCGATCCGAGAGCTCCACAAGAAGCTGTCCAACTGCTGCAGCCTGTACCGCATGAAGACGGGCAAGAACACGCTGACGCTGCACCTAAGCATTGCTTCTCACGTCTCTTCAATTCGTCGATACCTCTATCACCATCAAACCACTCAGGTGCTGGATGTCATCAGCGCAGTGCAGTCCATCATGACGTTAGCTGGCCACGCAGTGACACCCCTAACCAAGGACGGGGGCGATGCGATCCGGACCGCGCTTCATGACGAGTTCGCCTATCGACTGACCGTGGCGACACCCGTTGGCCGACTGGTCTGTTTCAAGGAACACCTCGCCCTTGAGCTAACGCCGCAAGTCTCAACCGAGCTGGCGCTGTTTCTCGCCGAAGAGGCCGAGATCAGCCAGCGGGAGGCTGCATGATGGCTGATGCCACCAATGAAGCGACGCTGCAGGTGGGCGGTGATGCAGTCGCGATCAAGCGTCGCCGCAGCAGTGGTGTGATCACGACTCGCATTCTGGGCCGCGAGACCGCCAATGGGCGGGAGGTCATCTATCTCGACAGCCTCATCCACCAAGGCACTGAGGAGACGCTCGGCGAGTGGGAAGCCACCGGTGCGGTTAGCTCGATTCTTACCCGCGCGTGCTGCCCATCGAGTGCGCTGCCTCCCGCAGCTTAGGGTGATGGCGAAGAGCGGTGAGGATGGTCGTTCATCCCACCGCATCGACGCCCCCAATGCTTGAGGACTCAACCAAGACCACCATTCGCGAAACACTTGATGCCTTGCGTAAAGCGCGACCCGGGATGCGCCTGCGGCGATCACAGAACGTGATGATTGCGGCCGTTGCACGGGCCGTCGGCCATCAAGACGGGCAGCCCTCGCAGCTGGTCATTGAAGCACCCACCGGTACCGGTAAATCGCTTGGCTATTTGTTGGGCGCGGTCTATGCCGCCAAAGCCCGCGGTAAGACAGTCGTCATATCCAGCGCGACGGTCGCGCTTCAAGAACAATTGATGGGGCGGGAAATACCGGCGCTGATCGCCGATGGCGGCAACGCGTTCACCTTCAAACTTGCGAAGGGGCGCCTTCGCTACTGCTGTGATTGGAGATTAGAGCAGCTGGCTGCTCACGACCTTGATCAGGCAGCCCTCGCGTTCGAAGAGGACTCGGTGACGCCGTGGGAGACCGCCCCCTCGTCAACCGTGATGGGTGCGGTGACCACCCTGCTCGCCGCGCGCCTAAACAAAACATGGTCGGGCGACCTTGATGCGTGGCCGGAGCGTATTGAGCCAGAGGTGCTCGGGCACATAACTGTCCAATCAAGCCAATGCCTCGGGCGCGTATGCCCACGCGCGTCAACGTGTCCCATGCTGATCGCACGGCAAGGGGTGTTTAGTGCAGATGTTGTCGTCGCCAACCACAGCCTGGTGCTTGCCGATCTCGCTGCCGGCGGCGGCGCTGTCTTGCCCGATCCTGAAAAGACGGTGTATATCTTTGATGAGGCGCATCACCTCGGCCATCGCGCCGTCAGTCAGTTCGCGACGAGCATTACCCCGGCCAGTCTGAAAAACGACATCCAGCGCGCCAAGACATCTTTGGCGGCAGCGGTCCGCCTCATCGGGCTTGACGCGCGAAAAGCTGAGTACATGCAAGCCGACCTCAAGCACCTGCTTCAGGTCTTGGACGAACCCGCTCTGTTCCTTACCCCGCTGCGTCCGGCGTACAACACGAAAGCGAAATCAGACGAAACGGAGATCCTGCTTGAAGGCGAGCCACTCGATCGTGTCGCTGAGTGGGCAGAGGCGCTCAAGGGGCCCGCTAGCGGAATTCAGACCCTGCTTGAGATGATCCTGACGGAGCTGTCGCAGGCGACAAAGGACGGGCGAGTGGTGCCCGCTGTCCTTGGCAACCTCAAGGCACGCATCGGTCGCCTTGCCGAGCGCATGAGCGCCGTCGTTGCGTTGCTTCACAACCTGGCCTATCAACCCAGCGAAGATGAGCCGCCCATCGCGAAGTGGGTAGCGTGGCCGAAAAGCGCGCATGGGATGTTCACACTCTGTGCTGCGCCAGTCTCTGCCGCGCACGAGCTCCGCGAGCGTCTTTGGAGCCGGGCCGATTCCGTCATTCTCACGTCAGCCACCTTGTCGAGTCTTGGTTCATTTGACTCCCTACTCGACGCGTTAGGGCTCGACTACGACGCGACGACACAGCTCATCCTTCCCTCGCCATTTCAACTAGACGTGCAGGCTGAGTTGAGGATCACCAAAGGATCCGGGATCGCCTCACGATCCTCCCAACACACCCGTGAAGTGACGGCGTTGGTGGAGAGCGCGCATGCGCCACAGGGTGGCACCCTTGTGCTCTTCTGCTCACACAAGCAACTTCAGGCGGTCTTTCTAGGACTTAGCCCCGCTGTGGCCAAGCACGTGCAGTGCCAGGGTCAAGCAAGTCGCGACGTTCTCCTGAAAAACCATGGGGATAAAGTGGCCGCCGGCGAGCCCTCAATCTTGTTCGGCGTTCAGCAGCTGTCAGAAGGCTTATATCTGGCCGGCGATCTGTGTCGCGTGGTCATCGTTGCCAAGCTTCCCTTCGGGTTGCCGGACACACCGGTGGCGCGCACCGTCGAGGCGTGGATTCAGCGCCGCGGTGGAAATTACTTCGACGAGGTCGTGCTACACGAAGCCCACCGCCGCCTTACTCAAATGCTAGGCCGACTCGTGCGCACCGAGCACGACACGGGGGTGTTGTACGTAGCTGACGACCGGCTCAGCAAAACACGGTATGGCAAGCGAATGCTGGAGACCCTGCCGCCCTACCGTCGCGCGGGGTGATGAGGGCGAGTCCGGAAGGCGTCCCAACGCTTCCCGCAACTTCCCCCAGTCTCCTGAGTGGGTGAGAGTGAACACAGGCGAATGATTCGCCCGGTGCAGCGCCCCAAGGTCACGATGACCGACAAGGGTGGTTTAAGGAAGAGCACAGCAGCGCGCCACGCCAAGGAAGCGGCACACAGCAAGGAGGGTGTTCCAGGATGGAACCGGATACCGGGCACGGCAGGAAGCTGTCGCAACGGACCCGCCAGCAGGATGGGGACCAATGTCCAAGGAATGAGACTACGGCGACAAACACCTGAGGCAAACGGATAGACCTCAGGTGGCTTTATCTTCACCTACAAAAACCAACCAATCCTGCCGATCGGCAGCTGTCGCCCGGACCAGTGGGTTGAAAAACACCCGACGCCGGCGCCAGCGAAAAGCGAGGGCGCCGCCGAAATCGAGGGCTGCGCGCGGATACCCCCAGCAGTCTAGCCAGCTATGGCGTACCGAACCCATCCTGAAATATACCGGACGCGTCACCGGTAGCCGGGCACACCGAGGGCCCAAACGGGCGCGGGATTGAGTTCGAGCACACAAGGTCACCGTGTGCGGACGTGAGCTTCACAACCACCACGTTTCCGGGGCAGCTGATGAGCCCAACGCGCGCCATCAACCAGCTCTGGCTTGTCGTACGAGCGAGCGGGATGGCCCCGGCTACAGCGCCCAGAACGGACTCACCGTGTGTCAGTGTGTGGCTGGTCGACACGGCGCCCCCCCCTGCACGCGTGCAGTTGCGGCCACTCATGAATCCGTGAGCGAAGAAGCCCCCTCTGACCGGCTGCGCGAAGATGCGGAGCGGCGTATTGGGGGGCAGGCCAAAGGGTGCTTCGTAGACGTACCAACGGCCATCAAGCACGTAGTAGCTGGGTGAAGCAACATGCAAGATGATGGGAGGTGGCTCGATCACAACGGCGACGGAAGCGCCGGAGAAGACCGATATTAAGAGGCATGTGAGGAGGCGTAATTTCATGCCTCAACAATAGTGGTCAACGGCACGCTTGTGCGCGCTTAAACCCCCCCAAAAAGCGGTATGTTTCTTGAGATCGAACGTATAAAAGCGCAACGATCAAGGAGGCCACCGCTCAGGCAACCCCTGGTGAGCGTGGATTCTTAGGGCTGAGCGATTCACATCGGCGGGGAGGGGCCTTCAAAGCCACCCCGCCTAGCGTCAACCGATCCATGAAGCCACGAATGCTCCATACTCTGGCCGCATGAACGCCCAAGGCATCACAATTGAGTGGCAGCTTCCGCCGCCCTTTCAGGTGGTCGCCCCGTTTCGTGAGATTCGGTGCTCGCAGCTCCCCGCCGGCACCACCTACTGCCCCTTGGATGAGCCTGAAATTGTCGCTGCCATTGCGATCGCAGAAGTGGCGCGGACCATGGCGGAATCTGCGATCAACATCATCGATCACACGCCGGACCCAGAGGCGCGGTTGCGCATTATCGCGCGGGTCTACACCGGCGGTGCACACATGGGTCTGACGGAGCTCGACGCCGGCGAAGTAAGGCGATCAATGCACGCTGGGGTTGTCTCCCTCCGGCATGCGGCCGTCGCGAACGCATGGTCTGCCCTCAGCGTTCGCGCCGCGCTGGCGCTCGCCTCGCACTCGGGGGCAGCGTGGTTTAGTCAGTTACTTGAGCTGTGCGATCTCACCACACAGGCGGGGCGTGTTGCCTTCTGCCAGTCCGCTCTCATCGACTCAACATCCATCGGTGCTTATGCAGACGCCGAGGTGGCGCGCTGGCACCAGGCACAATCGCCGACGCTGGCGGATCGGTTTACGTTACCCGTCCTCAGACCCGCTGCCGGTGGGCAGCCTGTCTTGGCGATCTTTCCCGCCAGCTACGTGCCGCATTCACCATCCGAGCTGTTCGCCTAAGCCTGTCGTCGGCGGCTGCTGCTGGCCTAACGCTTTCTTGGGACGTGCATAGCTGCCGCGTGGTTTCGAACCGCGTTTTCCACCCATGCCGCCATCGTCACACCCACCTCCGCGGCGCTTACGGCCGCTATGCGGTGAGCATCGGGATGAATCCGTACGTTGAGGTGCCCCGAGTAGGGGCGTGGGCCGGCATCGCCTCCTGACGCCGCCAAATGGGCGTCGAGCGCTTCTATAAATGCCTTTTTTGCCTCATCAACGGTCCGGCCACTAAAGGTCAGCGTCCTGTCGAGCCCGAGAACCTCCCCGCGCACCCGATTGTCTTTGAGAGACACGTCTAATGAGCCAAGGAAGCCGCGATGTTTGAGGTGCGAGCGTTTTGCTTTCATCGTGGGTAGCTCAGCTACCGTCAATTGGTTGCAGTGATCCAAAAGATTGGCATAATCAGGCGCGCAAACACAACCGCATGATGCGGAAACAGGAGCAGTCAATGGCCCTCGCGGACCTTCAGATGCTAGACCCCGCAAACTGGGGACAAATTCGTGACATCTACATTCCGCTCGAGCAGGTGGTTGACGACGGCTCGGGGAATCAATACATCGTCAATGACTCGTTGCTCGAAGGCGCGGTTGCCTATACCGGCGGGAACGAACCGTTTCGTCTGTTCAATCCTGAGCAGCCCGAGTCCGTCAACCGGCTGATCAAGATTTTCATGGACTCAGAGGCGCGGCTTCAGCGCCAAGACAAGTTCCGTGTGCAGTACCAGGACTACGTATTCCGCGCCCAACGCATTGTGACTAATGAGGGGCCCGTCCTTGAGCTCCGCACCATCCCGAACATCGCCCCAACACTGGCTGACCTCAACATGCCGGTGGCATGTCGCGCCCTGCTGATGGACGCCGAGCTTCTTAATGGCGGGCTGTTTTTGGTGTGTGCGACCAACGGGCAAGGTAAGACGACCACGTGCTCGGCGACTGTGGCCAGCCGCCTGCGCGCCTTTGCGGGGATCTGTTGCACGATCGAGGATCCACCGGAACTGCCGATTGCTGGATGGCACCACAAGGGGCGCTGCTACCAGATCCCCGCCGACACCGATAACGTGGATAGTCCTGGCAGTGGCTATGCCAAGGCTTTGCTCAAATCATTACGGTTCTTCGCCACGATGCCCAATGGCGGGTCGATTCTGTTTGTTGGTGAGGTGCGTGACCCATTGACGGCCGCTGAAACGCTGCTCGCCGCCGCCAATGGCCACCTCGTGCTAGCGACCATTCACGCCCACAGCATTACAGCGGCGCTGACCCGCCTCACGACACTGGCGCAAGCAACCAACGAGCACATGCCCGCCCAGGCAGTGCAGCAACTGCTTGCTGAAACCCTTCGTGGCGTCATTCATCAGAATCTCACCTTTGAAGGCGAGGGCACTGGTTGGACGCGAGGCAAGTTGAACTGCAAAGTCTTGACCGTCGGCAAGAACGACAAGCTCGCGGACGACCTTCGGTCCGCCAACTGGTCAGCCATCAGCAACATGGCCGACAACCAGCGGAAGCGGATGATGGAGATCGAGGATGAGCTAAGCGCTCAGGTTGCCAAGATCACGGATCCACAAGAAAAACTGGCGGCGCAGAACAAGCTGACGGCCTACACCGTCAAAGAACGGCTGCGTACGAAGTCGTAACCCGATGGGTTTTGCCCGGTCACCTCTCTGAAACAACCGCTTTTTGAGGGTGTTTCGGAGAGTGAGAAGGGCGCTAAAGGTAAGACCATGGGACACCCATTTCAGGTGTCCCCATGGATCTCCAACCCACGACCGAATGCGATGCACAGGAAGGCCAAGCCGAAGCGCTTGAAGATCCTAATCTAGTCGCTCATTCCCGCAGCTTCATCGAGCGTCATCGCCGAGAGCGGGACCTTGTCGGCTTCATTGTTCGCGCCGACTGCATCATCTACGCACACGTCCTGCCCCGCGATTGTCATGCGCGGCCGCAGGCAATCCCGTGCCCGGTATGTGCCGGGACTGGCACCGTCCATGTTGCCAGCGCTCGCCCCAAGGGGCCGCCGCGTCAGATTGATATGGAGTGTCCGCTCTGCTTCTCGGTAGGCATCGCTGAATTCAGTTACAGCGATTTTGCCTCGTGCTTTCAAGACGCCGACCTCCACGATGCCCGCAGCTTCGCCAATGCGGTTGGCGGCCGGATCCTTTTCAAGCCACGCCAAAACGACCGGCTTTACACGCTGGCCGAAGCCCACTCCTATCTGATGAGGCCAACATGCTCGACCTTTTGACAGTTCCGCAGTTACTTCGTGAGCGCGCAATAAGGGAGGGAGCCTCGTGGGCCACGGAGGGAGCCTCGTGGGCCAAGCAGGTGCGCGAGTCAACGGCCAAGATTCCTGCCCGAAATGCCTTGATTCGTGCGGACTACAAAACCACGAAGTCGCTTCGTACCACCGCCAACAACTTCGCCATCAGTCATGAATTGGTCCGCCGCATCTGCAAGCAGTAGTCGACACATATGGGTCCATGACCGCACGAAGCGGATGCATCCGATCGCCGATGACTTTGCCAAAAAGATCATCCAATGGGTTCGCTCCGGCGACGAAGAGGTCATCGATCGCATTCAGGTGGGACTGCGTGATCTCTACAAGAATCGACTCTGGTTACAGTGCGGTTGCACGCCAGAATCGGAGACGCCGAGCTGGGTGCTCACTACGCGCGCCCACCGCGTATTTCTTCGCCGTCACGTCGAGGCGACCCACGATATTGCGTGTCCGCACCGTAAGTGCGAAACGCCAGTGCCCGATCGACACGCGCCGGAGTCTACTCGCGCTGAACTCCGTTTGCGGCGGTGGCGCGGGCCATTCCATGTCTGCTTTTCGCGAACACTGGGCGATGCGGCGGATCTTGAGCGTCTCGCCGATGGCCGCCTTGTTTATCGGCATCATTTGCTCGCCCGCATGCTGCGAGAGTTGCTGTGCCGAGCCGAGCTCGATCGGATCAATGTTGACAAAATCAAATTTATCCGCGGCATTATTGATGGACGACACCATCAGAAGTTGCTTCGCGATGCCTCCCGCGCCGCAGGCGTATTCTATCTGCGCGATAGCGAACCCAAGAGCCGCCTAATTAAGGTGCCAATAGCAGGGTCATCGCCTCAGCATCGAATCGTGCTCTTTACTGCAACGAGCTTTCATTTCGCCCCGGATCCAGGGGGTGGCACGTGGGTAGTCCTTCGTGACGCTAAGCGTGAAGATGAACGTGCAGTACCAACCGCGGTTCGGCCGCGCTTCGACGCCTCGACGCAAACCCAAGAGGGGCCGTTCTTGGCGATCGGCGTCGTCGTCGTCAATAACGGCCAGAACGTGCTTGCTGATGTGGTCTTAACCCCCGTTCTTGAGCCACACATATTCCTGCCTGTGGATCACTCGGATGATCGCAAAGCGATTCGTGCGGTCTTTTCGGCAGCGCGCGCTGCGATGCCGGATGGCCCTACGCGCATGACGCTTCATGCACCGCTCTTTGATGATCTCGCTGCGATGCCTGACGCCAATCGAGATGGCGTGTATGTCCTAGCGAAGGACGAGCAGGTGACCTATCTGTCACAGCATCCCAGCCACGGCCGGTGGATGGATATGTCGCACCCAAATAGTGGCGCACTTCATGACCGCGTCCGTGATCTCGCCAAGAACCGCACCCCGGTGCCTGAAGCGCCCACCAGTCACTCACTTACCCGGAAGGAACCGGTGCTATGACACTGAATGCTCAGCCACGGATACTGCGACTGCCTCCCAATCGAAAAGGAAGAGACTGGGTGGTGTCGGCGGTGGGTGGTCAATTCGGGCTTCTTCATGCCGCGCTGCAAAACGTCGGTTTCGAGCGCAGCCGGGATCGCCTGATCGGTGTGGGGGACGTGCTTGGTCCCAGCCCTGAGTCCGCAGACGCAGCGGACTGGATCCAAGAGCTTGGGCTTGCGACTGTCGTCGGAAAAGAGGAGGCAGCGATTCTTGAATGGGTCCGTGACCCATCTAGCCATCCGGAAGTTGCAACAAGGGGCGATTCCCGCTCGCCCAATGGGCGCGCGTGGCTTTATGCAGCCCGAACCGTTGATCTCGCGCGCTGTGTCTTGCGCCTGCGTGAGATGCCGTTGCTGATCCAGGTTCTACGGGAACACGGAGACCCGGTTGCTGTCGTGCACGGCGAACTTCCTCTCGGTGTGCCCTTCAATCGTCTTCATGCCCTGCTTGAGCGTGAGCGTGTACGGCAGCAGATCATTTTTGGGCGACGACGGGCGCTCGCATGCTTCCGCGCCTCCCAAGAAAACCGCGTCCCCCCGGAGCGCATCACCTTCAATCAAGGCATGGCCTTGGTCGTCGCATCAGCCCCCCCATCGGGTGAGCGTGGCGTTGGCAACACCTACTACCTTGCGCCCGATGCAGATGGCAGCCCGTCCATCCGCCTGCTTGATGCCCTTGTTGAGGGCACAGCCCAACACGCATATTTTGAGCGTGCGTCCCAAAACCCCCATTAGGGGGGCGTCAACCAATGCCACAGGATCGTGGCGCAGTTACACTCCAAGGATGGACATGACCTTTCCAAATTTGTTGAACCCCGGCGATGCGGTAAATCTCATCGTTGTCGCGTATGAGATGTGCGGCTCGGTGGACGGTGAAGCCAAAATGGATGATTTCGCTGAAGGCGTTGCGCGCCTCATGGAGCAGAATGCATCCGCCGTTCGCTATGCCACCGGCACCACCGGGTTGGCCCCGCAGACCGCCAGCATGCTAATTGAGCGCGCGGCTGGTCGACCGGGCAACATTGAACAGGCGATTCGCTTCATCGCATCCGCGCGCATGCACCTCTACGGCGACACAGACTGCAAGGTGGATTTTGCAACGCCTCAAACCCTAGATGTGCTGATCTATTCGGCATCGATTCTGCTGCTGACACTCGACATCGCCCACCCAAGCGACGAGGCAACAGAGAGCGACCCTGTCCCCGACTCCACCAACATCACCTGGATCCAGCGGCATACGTCGGCCGTCGGCGGAAGCGTTCACTGATTACACCACCGTAATGAAGGATGCCTGGCACGGCTTGCAAACCAGCTGCAGGCCCGGTTTTCCCCACACCTGAGCGCTGCAGCCTGGGCATCGGTATTTGGATCGAGTCGTAGTCGCTGTTTCCCGCTCAACGGTCTTTCGTGTCGGGTCTTTGCCTACCCGCGTTATCTGCACGATCTCGCCGCTTGGGGTCTCGATATCAATCAGCTCGCAAGGCTCTGATGCAACCAGCGGACTCACTGTGCGGGTGGCAGACGCAAGGGCTGAACGAATCAACTGAGAGGCCTCTTCGGATCCTGCGTTGACCATGGAAGGCGCGTCGGGCGCCTTCGCGTCGTTTCCCGATGGGACCTCACCGTCATCAACGCAAGCCTCCCCGGGTTCTTTCGACAGGTGACTGGGCGTATACACCAGCATCGACACGGCGGCGCGAACCGTTTTTTTGCCCTCGTTGGTTTGCTTAGGGAGCGCCGACAGCGGCGGGCCGATGATGAGTTCTGAGTAACCGCCAGGCATCCCAACGACGTCGGAATAGGGAAGCTCGAACCCATCAGCAATCAGCTGCTTTGCCACTGTGAGAAATCGACCGCCGCTAATGATGTAGTGGCTCATCGACTGCCCAGTAGGTAATCCGTAGGGTGCGCCGGTCGTCGATGTCTGCAGCCCAATTTGAAGCATGATCGCGGCGAACTCTGCGTCGTGATAGGCCGGGAGTCTCTTTTTGGCCGTCGTGAACTGCGCGTGGTGGCAAAGCTCGTGGGCGAGTGTGCTGAGTGTGCACAGCACCGAGCGGCACCCGAAGGCGCTTGGATTTAAGGCTATTTCAGCCACGCGCGAGTTGCTTTGTTGCGTGAATCGGTTGGCGGAGTAGTAGCCGAGGCAACGATTGGAGCGCTGCAGGGTAATCAAGACATGGGGCAGACGGCCCATGAACAGCTCATTGTTCATCACGTCAAACGCCCCTTGCAGTGCGTTGTACTCCAACTCGGTTGGGATCTGGGTAGCGCTGGACACAGCCATGCATAACGTTCCGAGTTTGTAGGGCTCCAATGTACCTGTACCGGCGACCCGCTCCCCTCTCGAATGCCCTCGAAAAGCCCGGTGTTTCTTTGAAACACCCCCCTTTTCACCCATGTTTCCGATGATCCCTGAGCAGCTTAGCCGCGCATCATTGAGGCATGAAAATAGCCCCATCAGCTTCCACCTTCATTCGTCCGGCCCTTATGCCGCGCGCGCCGCATCGACGCCGGCGTCTGTTGCTCATCGCGTCGATCGTCACCGTTGGTTACGCGGTCGCGGCCGTCACCGTCGCGGCCGTCACCGCCCTTACTCAAATGATCTGACTATGCTCAAGCAAGCCACCCTCTATCGACTCAGTCCCGCCACGTTGGCGCTCATCCGCGGCAACCTTGAAGACGCGCTATCGGCCTGCGCGCTTCGCGATATCGGCCCGCTTGAAGAGAAGTGCTTCGGCTTTATCCCGCCTGCAGGGGAGGGCCTTGCGGCGTTCACGGTGCAGGTGGGAAGCGCGCGGCGATTCGCGGTCGGCGGATGGCGCAAGTCAGTGCCGGCGGCGGCCATCAAAGCGCTAGCTAAGAAGCAGGCGCGTGAGATTGAACAGCAGTCAGGCACGCCGCTGAGGCGCGCGGAGCTTCGAAGGTTAGTCGATGCGGCGCGTACGGCGGCGCTCGCACAGGCGATCCCCACGCCTATCCGCATTGATGCCTATGTTGACGACGCGCGCTCCTTGCTGGTCGTGGGGGCTGGCGCTGGCGGCCAGGCAGATACCGTTGTATCTGAACTGCGCCGCGCGCTGGGCAGCTGTGAGGCCGTCCTATTGACCACAGAACACTCGCTGATCACCACGATGACGAACTGGGTCCGAGCCTCTGCGCCGCCGGCGAACTTGCAGCTCGGTGACGAGCTTGAGCTGCGTGATCCCACCGGAACCGCGGCCGTCATTCGCGGCAAGTGCGTGGACATCTGCAGCGACGAAATCAAACATCACGTCGAGGGGGATATGCACGCCACAAAGCTTGGGTTGGTGTCCGATGAAGCGCTTGAGTTCGTCCTCGATCAGCGCTTTGTTTTCACGAAGCTCCGCGCCATCGATACCGGCGGCGTGAGCGAAGCGGAAGAAGATCCCACGGCCCGCTCGATGGCGGATCTGACGCTATTCCATGGATCGTTCGGGAAGGCCTACGACACCCTTGCTCTCGCGCTAGGCGTCAATAACTGATGGCAAGTGATCGCGCGCTGTGGGCCAAGCACCTCGCTGACCGAGTTGATGGCGCAGGTGCGCCGGCGATTGCGGGAAGGGGGGGCGCGCGCGCATCACGGCCACGGTCAAAGGTGTCGCCGCAAATGCCTCCCGATACGGCGCCCGATAAACAGGTGTTTGAGATACGCGTGCAGCCAGCACCTCGCCAGTCGCGTAGCGACGCCTGGAAGAAACGGCCCTCAGTGATGCAGTACCGCGCATTTTGCGACCACATTCGGCTTCTCGCCAAAGGTATCCCACATCGATTCCTGGCGATTGTCGATTTGCCAATGCCCGCTTCATGGTCAGAAACCCGTAAACGCGCAATGGATGGCATGCCTCACCAAGTCAAACCTGATTTCGACAATTTATCCAAGGCCATTGTCGACGCCATCTGCCCACGGGCAGACGCGCACATCTACGACGGACGCGTGATTAAGCGGTATGCCCGATCACCGCGGCTGGTCATTCAACGTATTCACGACAACGCACACCAGGCAGATTAAACATGAGCTCACAGCAACACTCCGTCTTGGTCGTCTCACACCGCGGGCCGATTCGCCGAGGGTTCGCTTCCCTATTGTCGAAAACCGGTTGCGATGCCGCCGGCATTGATGGCGTTCGGCCTGCGTTACTTCGCCTTCAAGAGACCCGCCTCGATTGTGTTTTGATCGACGCGGAAATGCCGGAATCGGGTGCGTTCGTGTTGCTCGCACAGCTCGCGTCTGCAGGCACCATTGGTCAGATTGAGGTCGTACTGATGCATAGAGACCCGATGGCCCCGTTAGCCAAGCGAACGGCCAAGCATTTTGGCGTCACGCTCATCGAGACCTTTGCCGATCGCGTTCAGGAGGCGGTACTTTCTGCGCTGTATCTTCGCAAGCGCCAGAGTCCCACCAAGACTCAGCATCGAGCCGCTCCCTCGAGGGCGGACGGGGTCGTCCTACACGCGTTGGCCTGACAGCCTGGGCCCTTCGTTTGTCTGTCTCGTCTCTTCGACCATCGGATGATCTATCGTTCACGAACACCACGCATTTTACGGCGATTCCCTCCTTGAAAGATGTATGCGAGATGGGGCAGGGTGAGACGTGTGCTCAACGCTGATCGTCATGAACATTAAACCCCTGAGTGGCAACGCTTGCGCGCTGCTCCAGCAATTGCTGGATCTCGATGTGGGGGATGGCGTAGTGATTGAGCGCGACGTGGGCATCGAGGTCGAGGTCATTGCCGAGCTCCAGGCCCATTACTGCATCGAGTGCCACCCCTTGTGCGGCGCCTACGGTGGCCAGCACATCATCGTGCGCCGGCAGCACTCCGTCAGCATGCTTCAGGGCTCCAGGGGCGTTGACTAGGCTAGTCTGATTCGCGGTATAGCCAGGGCGCTTTCGTTGCTGGGTGTGCCCATACCCCGAGCCCTTCGGTACGCGCGAGCAATTCTTCGTTCTCGTAGCGCGTCGAGAAGGCGGTGTAGGCGAACGCCATCCCGTTGCGGACGAGGACGCGCCCAACGTCTTCATGATCCAATCGACAGGTGGCGATCAACCGCCCGTACGCGTCGTGAGCATCACCCACGCACCTCAATTCACTCGCCCCGATGATCCGGGTTAGCCCCATTTTTGCCTCGCGCCCGCATTGCCACGGGCCACATTGCTGACTCAGCTCAGGGGCATCAATGCCAAACAACCGGATCCTTTGCTGCCCAATGGACACAGTATCGCCATCAACGACCCTGGCCGCACCCGACACGACGATCGAGGGGGCGGGCGGCAGCTCCCAGACGCCCTTGTCCGATAAAGACGCAGATCCGCTGCGCCCAGACGGGCGAGACTGATCAAGCATCCGCATCCCGGCAGCAACAGATACAACGAATAGGATGAGCGCGAGGTACAGAGCGGGGCGGTAAACAGGAAGCACGGCGTAAGGGTGGGCACGAAGGGCCTACTAATGTAGAGGTGATTTCGGCCGTTGTGCGCAGTGAATGGCCATGCAAATGAGGGGTGTTTCTTTAGGTGAGTCACAAGAAACACCCCGCTTTTGGCCACCTTTCCAGTGTGTGGTACGCGCAAACTCCGCCACACTTGCAACACCTCGACGTTGAGTCTTCCCCGTGCGACTACTTGCTTTCTTACTTGCTCTATTTGCCGCCCAGGTCTCTCTTGCTGCAGGTCGCGTTTATGACCCGCGCGTGGAAGCCTGCATTGAAGAGGCGGGCCGCTCGTTCGCCATATCGCCACTGAGCCTGCGTGTGCTCTATCGCATGGAGGGTGGCACGCTTGGGAAGGTGTCGCAGAACACGAACGGCACGGTCGACATCGGGCCGATGCAGATAAATTCCTGGTGGCTTCCCAAGATCGCGCCGGCGGGCATCAATTACGAAATGCTTCGCGATGACCCATGCACCAACGTGTATGTCGCAGCGTGGATCTTCGAGGGCGAGCTACTCCGTGCCAAGGGGGACATCGCCATGGCCATCGCCAAGTACCACAGCCCGACGCCTGTCCACCAGGCGCGCTACTTAAAGCGCGTCACCCAAATACTGGACGGGATGATCGCGGCTCAGTCCAAGCAAGAGGCCAGCGCCCAGCGTGCGAGCACACCCGCGCAGAGCGCGAGCACATCGACACAGCCACGTAAGCAGCACTTGCGAAGCATTGCGTCGGTGGCCGCCCCCGTGGCGCGCTAACCAGCGCGCGGCCTCACGACAAGCGCTCCCGCAAGTTCCGTTCACCACAAAACAAGCCTTAAATGAGGCGTCGATATCGCCGTTGCCCGAGTATTCGGAGGAGGTGAAATGTGAGCCCTGCAACACATGCACGTCTGGAGTTGCGTCGTATGGGCATGGTCGGCTTCGCCACCTTTCATTCGCCAGAAAGTGGTGAATGGGACGGCAGGCTCTATCGAAGCCTAGTCCGCGCAACTGCGGCGGCGGGCCAAGCGCAAGTGCTTCTGGTGAGAACGAACGGGACGCTCTACCGCCAAATCAATGGCGAGCCGATCTGCCCGGTGCTGCGCCATTCGTCACCAATTCAGGAGCGGCAGATTGATCTCGGAAAACGCATCAAGCTCCGCGCAGCTTCCGTCCAATCCATTACCCACCGAAAATAGTCAACACACCCAACCTGATAAAAGGAAGCAATATGGCAAGTAGAGGCGTCAATAAAGTGATATTAGTTGGAAACCTCGGAAACGACCCTGAGGTTCGCGCCCTAAATAACGGCGGCAGCGTCACCACGATTAGCATTGCAACAAGCGAATCGTGGAAGGACAAGCAAACGGGGGAGAATCAAGAGCGCACCGAATGGCATCGGGTGAAGTTCTTTGGCCGGCTTGCCGAGATTTCCGGAGAGTATCTCAAAAAAGGCAAGCAGGTGTATATCGAGGGCAGCCTTCGAACGGAAAAATATACCGACAAAGACGGCGTCGAGCGCTACACGACAGATATTATCGCCAACGAGATGCAGATGCTTGGCGGTGTCGGTGAGAGTGGCGGCGGTGGCGGTCAGCGCTCCCAGCAGGGCAGTGGCCAGCAAAGCAGCGGCAACCGTTCACAGCAAGGCGGCGGCGGTCAGCGTGGCACGGGCGGCGGTAGCGATGGCAACGAGCGCCAGTCGCCGCCTGCTCAACAGCGTCATCATCAGGAGTTCAGTGAGGAAGAAATTCCCTTCCTTCGGAACTATAACTCATTGATTTAAGAGGCTCTATTGTTGCAATCGCTTGCCTTCTGGATTGCGCAATAATGGGCTCTGAGTCGGTCGCTGACCGGCTCAGAGCACAGCTACCCGCCAACAGGATCGAGCATGTCAGACGCCCAAGAGCGAGAGTTAATCCTTACCTACGTCACAGAGAATTGGTATCTCTCTGACGAAGAGGACGGTGATGAGCGAGGTCACCTAATCACACGCGAAGAAATCACCCTGTTTGAAGACAGTGAGCGAAAGGGTCGGTGGGAGTCATCGGGGCCGACGCTGGGTCGCGAGCGGGGCATGTGGGTCTTTGGAGACTCCGATGCCGTCATGATGATGCGCGTGATAAACGGGGTCGTCGTCGAGGTGGAAGACGATGCCGTCGAGGATGAAGCGACTAAGTGGGGACTAAGTAGGGACTAAGTTAGCCGAAGCTCATCCACGCAAACCCCATTCAAGCGCCGCCTCGAAATCGACGTCGTCGTGTGTGATTACGGGCACCGGCGGCGTGCACTTCTTGTGGTCATAGCCCGCCTCTGCCAGTGGACGTTCCACACGCGCATGAAGCGCAAAGGTCAGGCGCTTTAGCGAGGCGATGCGTGCCATCTGGACGCCTGAAGACCGTGAGAGTTTTGTGCCGCTTGGCATTGCTTCATTGAGTTGCGTGATGCGGCCCAGCAGGTACAGCGAGGCGGGGTCGGTGATGACGATACGCATGGATACCCGGTGAGTGATTGGTGAGGTTGCGAGACGGGACTCGTTTTGTGAGTGTAGCTATTCCAAACCCGTTGGTCGCTAAGGCACCCGTCGGATTGGCGTAGCTGCGTTGCCCTTGGATCGCTGTCAACTGTTGTCGTTGGCCAATCGCTGGCCAATACTGGGCGCGCATATCAGTCCTGTTGGTCTGATCGCAGCCATCGGCGCTATAAAGCCGACCACGTCCCGGCGACACCATCGGGAACCCCCTGCACGCAGCATCAGCCACCGGCGGATCTGATTGTGGGCATTGCTGATCGTCGATTCACACCGAATCGATTCACTCACCCTCGCGGGCAGCCCGCTTGGGGTGCTTTGCGAGCTTCCGTCCTTTTCGCACACTGCGATGAGGGCATCCCTATTGGAGCTCTTAAAAATGATCGAGCGCTACATCACCGCTGCACAGCAGCACGGCCTTGACTCGGATCCCGACCACGAGGTCGGTGACTTGCAGGGCTATTTACGCGCCGCCTGGCAACTACTGACGATGGGTCAACGTGCGCAGTTCGAGCAGATCCCCCTTGTGAAGGAAACCTACGCGACGGCCACGTGCGCGGACGAAGACGGCGGCTAGTTCCCGGCGCGGCCGGGCTCGTCGTGTGTGTCGAGCATGCCTCAGTTCCCCCTCGACCTGAGCGAGGGGTTTTGGGGACAAGAAGTTACCGATCCGCAAAAACACAACGGCGAATTTGGCGAAACAGCCATGAAATGGCCATCATTCCAAGTTACTGCCACCCCGCGGAAGCGCTAATCTGTCATCACACCCATTCAGTAAGAGCGCCATGGCCAACACACTCGCCTCAATGCCGTCTGCCTCGGAGTTGATGACTGCGGCCATGCTGAAGCTTCAGCCCAGGTTCGGCTCCATGAAGGAACCCCGAGCGGGTGCACAAGGGTTCTCTGCGTACTTTGAGTGTGCTCAGGCCAAGGATCTCCGCACGCTTTTTGTCGAAGCCGGCGCAACCGTCAGTTTCGTGGGCGTGATTCCCACCATGCTGGGTAGCGACGACGCCGCGCCCCTGGTGGCCGGCACCGTTGAGGGCGTTCCCTTTACCGCGCGATGCCGCCCGATCGAGTCTGATCGCGTGCGAGTTGAGATTCGACTGACCGTCGAGAACATGCAATCCGGCACCACGGCCCTGAATGTCTCAGCTCAGTTTCTAATTGTCGATGAGGTTCTGGGGGGTAGCAAAATCACACCGCAGATCGTCGCCGGTTACCTCACGCACCGTCTTATGGCAGTCAAAAGCAAAGCACGGACGCGGCTTCTTGCTGAGCTTGCAAGTGTTCTTGCTGAAGCCATGCACGAAGAGGTCTAGTCCACACTGTCAACCTTGCGTGACGCGATTGATCCCGCGAAACTGACTCCGCATTACACAGACCACTAGGTCTGAAGCCACCGGCGCTATAAAGCCGACAACGTCGTGCCGTGACCCGCACGCGCCTCCAATCCACGAGCAGCTATCTGCTGCCTCTTGGTTATCTGTCACCGCTCTGGCTTCGCCTGAGCGTATGCCGGCGCGTGATTCATGCGTACGGCCAACCATCCCCAATCACCTCAATACCGATACCGGTGTGCGGGCTATCACTGCGCCTGCTCGGCGCATTTCCCAGGACACAAAAATGACCACAAATAAGACGGGCGTCATTCGCCCTGCGATACCGGCTGGCTCAATCCCAGTCAACGAAGTCAAAAACCTGGCCTTGCTCAGCGTTGAGTTGGGTCTCGACCAATGCGAGGAAGACGGAACGCCGTTCAGCTATCGAGGCGACTTTGAGGACATCGCCTATGTGTTGCTGGAGGTCCTTACGCCCGCGGCGGAGCATCTCCCAGAAGGTGAGCGTTACTTCAAAATCGACGGCGTGTATGAGGAACCCTTGCCACAAGGGCCCATCAGCGCAGAGGACCGGGAGCACCGCCTGGTAGAGCAAGTCCGCCTGGTGCTCGAGCTAGCAGAGATGGGTGCGATCAGTGATTCCAAAGACGACCAAGACTTACAGCATGAGCGCATCAGGCAGACGTCCATCACTGGCGTCCGTGATTATTTCATCGGCCTGTGGGGCGGCATATGAGCATCAACGGCCGGTGGCACATGAGCTTCCCTGTGGCTCCAGAAGACAAGGTTGCGGTGGTCTTGCACAGACGCTTACCCAACCGAATCGAGGTAAAGAAGGGGATCGGAAGCAGCACTGAGGCTGCCATCGTCGCTGCTATGGGCCGGCCGCTTGGTTTTGCGACTGCCCCGGATGAGCTAGCAGCCGTGCGAGCCGCATTCGATGGGCGTGAAGTCCGTCTATCCGTGAGCGATAGACTCATGTCCACGTTCGAGTTGTTCTATCTGTCGTATTAAGACCAAGGCCCGCCCCTCGTTTCGCCAGCTTAGCTGGCGTCCGGGAGGCGGGCCTTTTTCGTTGCGGAATGCGCGTGGTGCACAGGCTCCCCGAGGGAAGGCATAAGCGCGGCGCGAAGCAATCCTTCAGCCTGTGTGCCGTCAAATAGCCCAATCGCATTCGCAATCAGCAGGAGCGTTCCCACGCTCACGGCGTGGTGGCCACGTTCGAGGTTGATAACGGTGTACCGGGTGACACCCACGATCGCCGCGAGCTCCGCCTGAGAGAGATCTCTCGCATCCCTCGCCGCCCTTACAGCGCTACCTAGCGCGTCAAGTTGAGACTGCGCCTTGATGACAGTCTTCGTCACGCCGCAATGTGGGAAATAATCAACATCGTGGTAGTGTAGACGTTGTTGAACATGTTCAACAAATCACATACCGGCAACCTCCATGCAATCAGCCCTATCTGCCCCCAAAGAAACCCCAGGAGACCGCGAGTTTCGTGCGGTCGGGCCGTTGACCGCGCTGGGCTTGTCTGACCGCTGGCAAGCCGCGTTGGTGCTGCCTGTGACCTATCGCGCGCCGTTGCTGAGCGGCCAAGATCACCGGCGTCCGCCGCTAGGTGCCGCGGTCAAAATGTTCGTGACATCCGTCGCCGCTCCGCGCTCCTTCTACAACGGTGCCCCTCGTGTCTTACTGTCATTGCTCGACGGCGTGGGAGAGGTATTTCGGGCTACGGTCTTTGGCAACACGAAAGACTGGGAAGCCCGAATGGCCGAAGGCAGCACAGCTACCCTTCGCCTGCGCTTTGAGGATTACAAAGGAGCGCGCACGGCCACGGTGTTGAGCGAGGTGGTCGATGCCGACCCGTGGGCGTCGCGTGTGGAGCCAATCTACCCAGGGATTCCTGGCGCGCTTGCACACCAAAAAGTCCGCGAAGCGGTAATCGCTTATCTGCCTGACGCGATCCCGCGGGCGTGTCGTGAGCTTCAAGAGCGACTGGTCAAACTCGGACCCATCGAGACTGTGTTGGCGCATGTGGGCGCAGGGGGCTGGACCATTGAACAGCTCTTGCAGCAGGCGCACGAGCCGTGTGACCTCGCCTATGCAGAGTTCGCCCGCGAGATGCTGTTGAAACTATCAGGCCTCATCCAGCTGATGAAGCTCGATGAGCACAACGTCCCCACGCACGCGGCGCGGTCTTTTGCCCTCACCTCAATCGTGGAGCGCGAGCGCGCACTCCCGTTCGCACTGACCGCCGACCAGCGCACCGCCATTCAAGAAATGGCCGACCGAATGCGTCAGGGCGAGACCTTGCGGGCGGTGCTGATGGGTGATGTAGCCTCGGGAAAGACCGCCGTATTTGGCGTCCTGGCGGCAGCCATTGCAGACGAGCCCGTCGGCGCGCGGGCGGCCATCATGTTGCCCAATGCCGTGTTGGCACAGCAGGTGGCGCGAGAATTGCGCAGCTATTGGCCAGACTTGCCCATCATGCTGGTCACCGGCGAGACAGCGGTCGACGCTGATGTTGGCCTTGCAAAGATCCTGGTCGGCACGTCCGCGCTGCTCCATCGCCATGTGGGGCCACTCGATCTGGTGATCGTGGATGAAGAACAGAAATTCGCCAATGAGCAGAAGACGCAGCTTGTTGCCTTTGGCGCGCACCTCATTACGGTCACCGCCACCTGCATCCCGCGCACGTTGGCGCTTGCGCGCTACGGTGCCTTGTCGGTCTCCGTGCTGCGTGAGGTGCATGTGCTGCGCTCGATCCAGACCACGCTGCGTGAGGCGTCAAAAGAGGCACGCTCGACCTTGTTCTGCGAGATTCGGCAAGACATTCGCATGGGCCATCAGGTGCTGATCGTCTACCCGGCGCGTGATCGACAAAGTGTGACCGACCTGCATTCGGTGGAGGCCGCGCGCGATGCGTGGGCAGAGCACTACGATGTCAGCAAGATCCGGACGCTGACCGGCGAGGACAGTGATGCCACAAAGGCATCGGTGATGGCCGACATGCGGGAAGGCCGCGCTCAGCTATTACTGTCGACGACCGTTGTTGAAGTCGGGATAACCTTGAAAAAGTTGATCCGGGTGGTCGTTATGCGCCCCCAATATTTCGGCGCATCACAGCTTCATCAGCTGCGTGGTCGAGCGGCGCGGCATGGCGGCGACGGCTATTTCGACATGCAGCTGACCGGCCCTGTTTCAGACAAGACGCTCAATCGTCTGCAGATCCTTGTCGAATGCAGCAACGGCTTTGAGGTGGCCGAGCGCGATCTCGACAATCGCGGCTACGGGGACCTGGCGGTTGATTCGACCCGGCAAAGTGGGGATGGGGGCGTGCTCTTCGGGCAGCCGTGCCCGGTCGCACTGACCGACGCATTGCTCCCGGTTTATCAAGTCCTGAGGACTCGAGTAGCCCCGTTCACAGACAGTTTGAACTAAAAACTCGTCGAAACACCCTCAAAACGGGCACCTTTCGGTTCGTCGGGAAGTGCAAGAACCCTCTAATCTGACCACTCTCCGATCGTTGGAATACCCGGCCATGCTCAGCGCAAAAAAACTCCTCTCCATCGCCATCATTGGTGCGCTTACGGTAGTCAGCTCTGTTGTGGTTTCGCAATCACCTATGCACAAGCTTTTGTCGCTTGCCGAGAGTGGCGATGTTGCCGCTCAAGCCGAGTTGGGCGCCGCGTTGATCGCCGGCATCGATACCGCTCAGGATGTTGACGGTGGCGTGCTCTGGCTGGTGAAGGCAAGCGAGGCTCCAAAAGGAAGCGCCCTAGCAGCGTTTCTGCTTGCCGAGCATTACGAGCGCCAGTCAGCAACCCCCAACAATCGTTCAATGATGGCCCAGTATTACCGCCGTGCCGCTGTGCTGGGGAACACCACGGCGCAAGCGAAGCTGGGAAAAATGCTGCTTGGGAGCGCGACGGATACGCGCCTGAGCGAAAAAGCACGTACAGAGGCCGCTGAAAAGGGTCGCGCCATCCTGGAGCACGCGGCAAACGCTGGCCAACCGCGCGCAGCGGTCTACTTAGCAGAGGCCTACCGGCATGGCGATGGCCTTGCCTTAGACCCGGTTCTGGCGATGCGCTTTGAGCGGCGCGCAGCCGACCTGGGCGACGTGGACGCCGCAATGCTGCTGACTCGTGTCCTTCTCGATGCCAAATCGTCGGAATTCAACCCGGACCAGGGGATTGCGTACCTTCGCCAAGCCGCGAATGCGGGTCATGTGTTGGCGATGTCCGAGCTTGCACGGCGTCTTCAATCGGGCGATCACGTCAGCAAAGATCTGTTTGAGGCAAAGGAGTGGGCCTCGCGCGCGGCTGAGGAAGGGGATAGCCCAGCGATGTCTTTGTTGGCCATGATTCGCGAATCTGAGCCGGCTCCTCAGCCCGCTAAAACCATGGCGATGGTGCCCGCAGAAGACAGTGTCATCGAAGAGCCGCTTCAGGCGGTGGCATCCCCAGCCAGCGTGCCTGAGCCCTCTCAGGATGAACAGTTCACGCTCGCTTTTGACGTCGGTGACAGTGATCAGCCAGTTGGAGGCTGTGCGGAAGACGAAGAGCAGCGACGCGCGGTCCTCCGACTTCAGGAGACGGTCGAAGTCCAGCAGAAAGACATCGTAGGACTGAGGGCTGAAGTCGAGATTCGTGGTCGAACGATCAACGACCTTACCCTTGCGCGTGACCAGGCGATCGCACAGGTGCTGGATCTCCAGAAGCCTGTTCTCGCACCCGTCGCAAAGCGTGTTGAGAAGGCCGCTCCAGCCTTCGCGTCCGCTCCTCAGAAGTCCGCGTCAGAGATCAATGATCAGGGCCTGTCGGCTTTGCGAGCGGGTGATGCTTCCCGTGCGTTGCGGTGGTTTGAGGCCGCCGCGAAAGAGGGCCACACCGGTGCAATGAATAATCTGGCGATGCTCCACCTGCAGGGTAGGGGTACCCGCCCGTCGATCACCTCTGCCATTGAGCACTTCACACACTCAGCAGAGCTGGGTAACGGCGTGGCTGCCAACAACCTGGGGTATCTCTACCAAACCGGACGTGAGGGCGTCACCGCAAATCGCGCCACCGCGATCACCTGGTATCAGCGCGCGGTGCAGTTGGGCCATAAGGCAAGTGGCCGACAGCTTCAGGCGCTGGGCGCTGCCCCAAACGAAATCGCATCCACGCTCTGAGTGCAGCAGTCTGATCCGCGACACAGGATGGCTACCTGGAAAACCCATTTCTTTGGCAGCTCTTCGGGCTAGGAAGGAAAGACCGTCATGAGTTCTCTGTTTGCCCTCTACATCACGATCGGATTGATCTTTTTCGGCATTCTCTTATCTGCGCAAGCGCGGCGGCGCCGGGAGTGGAAGCAGACCCCGGCGCTCAACGAATACCTAGCGGCGCACCCCAGTTGTCGAACGAGCCGCGGTATCCGATGTTCCGGATGTGGTGCGTCGTCGATGCGGAACTGGGGGCTTGAGTCGCGAGAAGACCCCTGCAGGCTCATCAGCTGCAATCAGTGCGGGCAAAAACTCTATCGCATTGAAAAGTGACGTGCCGACGTGAACGCTATGTTCCTCGCGGCCCCCCTGAACGGCGCTAGTTCGCCAGACACCAACGAATCTGAGCCATCCCCCATGTTTGAGATACCGCTTGAGGAATTGTTCCACGACGTGCTCGAAGCCCTCGGTGACCATGAAGCACTGCTTGGCGCGCTATCGCGCGTATGCGCGCATTCAGTGTCATTCCAAACTCGGATGATCGCCCAAAAAGCCGTCGAGGACGCAGGGACCCGGCAGTATGAAGTCTTGAGTCTGGATGATGAATTGGAAATGCTGAGGGACCCCGACACGCTGTGTGTTCAGAATTGGTGTGTTGGGGACATGCTAGAGCTTGTAGGGCTGCTGAAAGACTACAGCAGCGATCCGTGGGCTCATACCGTCAAAAGCCAGCAGGAGTTGGCCGCACTTGAACATACGATATGCCATTCCTTCACTAGCGCCGACGGTGTGTCCGTCACGTTTACCCCCGAGCCGCGTTGTCCAAAAGAAAAGCAGCCGACGAATGCTGGACCGGACTCGGTTCTCTGTAAGCGTTCAATAAAGTATCGACCCACCTCGCCTGCAGCTCAATGATGTGTGAGATAGAGCTGTCTTGAACCTTCCCACATGCTCATCATTGATGCGTAGCTGGGGCTTGAGTCCCTGAGACCCCGCAGTCCATCAGCCAGGTCGCTCCATTCCGCACCCGCATGGGCAGCCAACCAAACAGGCACTAGCAAAGAGCCGTGGGAAGATCTGACGCGCGCGTGGTGTAGCGGGGCGACAGATTTGATTGACGCATACCCCACGCCGGCCGCGTCTGCCATCCAGTAGCACCCATCCCCGCAGTGCCCCGCCCAAACCGCATGTTGATCTGATCCATCGCGTCCATTAAGACGGCGTTGCCTTGAGTCGCCGGGGCAAAAAGGTTGGACTGCAGGTTTTCTGGCCTGGTTAAATCCATCATCACGATCCCGGCACGCTTGTATGAAACCCCGTCTTGGAGAAACCGTGTCCCCATGAGTCGTTTAACTGCGCGCAGAACCACGGACGTATCCGATGTGGCGGAGGTGAACTGGAATGTCCTGGTGGGGAAATGCTGCCTAAGAGCCGGTCTAAATGGGTCGCTAGCTGCAGAGATTGTGAGGGCGCTGCAGACAAGGCCGCGAGCACGCATCTTGATGCAGGCACGCTCAGCAAAACTATAAATAGCGTGAGCCACCATCTCATGGTCATCGACGCGCTCGCCGAATGACCGACTCACAATAATTTGTTGTCGGTCAGGCTCGACCTGTTGCAAAGCAATACAGGAGAGGCCCTGAAGCTCACGTTGAGTACGCTGCATCACGACGCCAAATCCATCCATGATGGCCTGAGGGGGTGCGTCGCGAAGTTCTAAAGCGGTCGTAATGCCCAAAGCGCGCAGCTTCGCGGACCAGCGGCGACCGACGCCCCAAATATCCTCAACGGGCAGAGATTCAAGTGCTCCCGAACAGGCGGCGGGGTCTGACAAATCAAGAACCCCAGCGCCACGCTTTGCAATCTTATTGGCCACCTTTGCAAGCGTCTTTGTGGGGCCGATGCCTACACAGTTTGGAATCCCTACCCATCGTTTAATGCGCCCGTGAAGCTCTCTGGCCAATGGGAGAGGCTGTTTGACGTGCGACATATCGAGAAACGTCTCGTCGATTGAGTATGGCTCGACGTTTGGAACGGCGTCACGAAGGATCTCCACGACGCGGCGGCTCAGGTCTCCGTACAGGCAAAAGTTCGCACTTCGTGTCCGCAGGCCTTGATGTGATTTTAGGTCGCGAAGCTCGTGCGCGGGATGACCCATCTTTACCCCTAGCGCTTTTGCCTGGTCGGTACGCGCAATTACGCAACCATCGTTATTCGACAAAACCACAAGCGGCTTGCCTCTAAGCGAGACATCGAAAACCTGTTCGCAAGAACAGTAGAACGCGTTGCCATCCAAAAGAGCGAACACGCTAGCTCCTGTCCCGCCTTACTTGCCGAACGACCGCGACGATAGCGAACGCTTCTATCTCGGCTTCTGGGGGGAGGACGATCGGCGCATGAGCCGGATTTGCTGGATGAAGTTCCACGTGCTCGGGGAAGAGTCGCAAATACTTACAGCATGGGGCGTTGCCTTCCCAGTTCGCCAAAACGAGATCCCCGTCTCGGGGGGTCACCGATCGATCAACAGCGAGGATGTCACCGTCACAAATGCCGGCAAGCACCATGGATTCACCACTGGCACGATAGAAAAAAGTCGCGGGTGCGTTTCGAATCAGCAGCCGGTTGAGGTCAATCCCGTCCTCTTCATGGTCTTCGGCGGGGCTGGGAAACCCTAGCTCAGCGCGAATGCCGCTGGTGCGAATTAAGCAGATAGGCGCGTCACGTAAAGACGGGCCGAGTGGGTATGCAAAGGTGGTGGAGGGGGCTGGTCGGTTAGGCATGCGCGCAGCTTAGCGCCATCACTTGAATAGGCGACCGTGGTGGCACACAAAAAGAGATCGAACCCATGCCCCCTATCGCTGCGCCTGAGGCGCCACATCTAGACAGCCGCACCATCATTGTTGCCCACGGCGTATTCGGGATGGGTGTTGGAAAAACCTACCAGCTCTCTAATAACGGCAATTCTTGCTTTTGCATCCTGAAGCCTGATGGCGATTCACTCAAAAAGACCTACACCTACAAGCAACTCATCGCGCTTTGGAGACAAGGCCGAATCAGCATCAACGGGGGTCGAATTGATCGGCAGGCCGAGATGGTCGCGCAGGCCGAAAGTAAGCGTTTAGAAAAAGAAACAGAACTGACCAAATTCCGTGAGGACAGAGCGGTCGCATATGCCAAGAGCCCTGCCGCAAAATGGCTGGAGAGTGCGATGGGGACTGAGTTCGCCAACGCCTCGAACCGGCAATCCCTAGCGCGCGTTCTTGATGGGACGGACGCAGCGTATGGCGGTCTCGTATCCCACAAATGGGACGAACCATTGAAGGCGCTAGGGGCGTCAGATCGGCTCACGCTTGTCAGCGACGTGGTGGCGTTTCTCAAGGAGAAATATCAGGCGAGCATCCCGCCAACGTGTCCCGCATGAAACCCAGTCGCACCAAGACACGGACCGGCAGAGTGAGCCGCCGGGTGCTTTCACACGCAAATCCGCAAGGTCGCGCCGTAAGAGCGGCAAGCAAGTCACTCGGCCTGTCCGCAACTTAACCACCGCCGCACCCGGTGAGAGGCTGTCAATCCACACGAATGAATGAGGCAAAAGAGATGACGACGTTCGACACAACCGAGGGGTTAGGTCTTGGATCAGACGCGCAGATTGCCTCATCAGATGACGCACACACTTCAGCCAATAGCGGAGGCATCGCTCAAACCATTCCCATCGCCTCGATCCATGTTGCGCCGGGTCACAATCCGCGAAAACATTTCAATGACGCGGAGTTCAACCGACTGATCGAGTCGATCCGCGACAACGATCTTCTGACGCCTATCCTCGTCCGACCCAATCCGAATGGCGAAGGCTTTGAGTTGATTGCAGGCGAACGGCGTCTGCGCGCCATGCGAGCGCTGCGCCGCGCTGAGATTCCGGCACTTGTGCGAAATCTTGACGATGTCGAAGCGCGACGCGCCGCCCTCATCGAAAACATTGATCGGGCAAACCTGACTGTCGCGGAAGAGTCCCTAGCTTCACAGAGCCACGTCGATGCCTACGAAGGGGACCACGAGGCCGCTGCAAAGGCGCTTGGGTGGGGCGTGCAAAAGCTCAAACACCGCCTGCGGCTTCTGCACTGCGCACCGGAGGTCATGCAGGCGCTGGTTGAGGAACGCCTCACTCAGGCCCACGCAGAGCTTCTGGCGACCCTACCTGCCTCGGCCCAACTCAAGGCGCTCCCACGCATCATCGATCAACAGGTCAGCGTCGCTACGCTCAAAGAGCAGTTGACCGGCTTTGCCACGCCGCTCGATCAGGCCATCTTTGATCGGGTGGCGGCAGGCTGTGGCACCTGTGAGTACAACAGCGACACGCAGCGGTCGCTCTTTGATAGCCACATTGCCGGGGCGCTCTGCACCAACCGTCCATGCTTCACCGCCAAGACGAATACGGCGCTGGAGGCCAAGCGAGACACGCTTCGCGAGGACTTTGGAACGGTCGTCATGCTGACCGAAAAAGTGCCAGGGTCAATGGTGCCGCTGGTGCGTGATGGTGCTACCGGCGTCGGTGCCGAACAGTTCTCAAAGTGCCGAGGCTGCTCCTTCCGGGGCGCGGTGCTGGATGACCGTCTTGGTGCGACGACAGGAAAGGTCGAGCAGCCGATGTGCTTCGAAAAGCGCTGCAACAGCCAGCGCGTCGCGGAGCATCAGCAAGCGCAAACGCCAGCCAAATCGCCGGAACCAAGCGGTGGGAATGCCGCCAATGTCACCACCACAACGCAGACCAATTCGCCATCGTCAAAGACAGCGGCTGCTAACAAAGAAGCGCCAAAGGCGGCTGCAAAGGCCACGCCTTCCTCCGTCATCGATCAACACGCCGCCACGCTTCGGCGTGCAATCGTCGCGCGGGTGAAGACTGACCAAAACGTCGTACTCGCACTGGCGCTCTACGGGCTTCTGCGAACGGTGGCAGAAGAATCAGGGCGTGATGTGCCCGCAACCGTGCTGGGTGAACTCGGTATTGCAACAAAGGCGCAAGGCCACGTCCCGACGATAGCTGCGCTCACTCAGCTTGAAAAACCTGCACTGCAACAGGCCATCGTCGCGGCCACGGCGCTTTTGTTTGAACGTAACGCCGATGGCGGCAATACCTTCTCTCGAATCAACCGTCGCGCACTTGCATCTGTGCTCGTGGAGCAATCCCACGTGGACCTCACGCCGTTTGTCCAGGTCGACCAAGCATTTTTGGCTGCTCACACTAAGGCTGGGATCGAGGCCGTGCTAGATGAGAGCGGCTATGCAGTCTGGATGAAGGGTCAGCCGGATGGCCAAAAGCAGTTGCGTGCCTTGCTGTCGGGCGGAAAAGCCGATCTCGTCAAAGGCGTTCTCAAGTCGGGGTATCCGGGGTTCGCCACCTACCTGCCGAGCGCGCTCGTAGAGCAGGCGGCAGCCTGGTGCAAGAAACCCAACTAAAGCGTCCGCAGCTTCGGTGGTGGGAGGTAGTGCCCCACCATCATTCTTCCGATCAGGAGCCAGCCCCAATGACGTTTCTCAACAGTGTTCGCCCCCTACTGAAGGGCAGCGCATCGATCACGATTACGATGAGCGCCGCCGCCGACAACGCTATCGCGCTGCTGGTTACCTCCAGGCTCGAAACCTTCGATCCTGAGACAGTCGATCCTGCACGCGCCGCGCTTCAAGCCGCGCTTGCGCTCCCGATGCGCGTCGTAATCCCTGCGGGTGCCGACGTGGATGCTGAGTTCATCTCCACCATCACGCGTTACGACAACGCCCGCGCGCCCGTCGTTGATGAGCTACAGACACTACTCGACACGCTCGCTCAGGCCCAACATGCCGCGAAAGCGGAGCAGGCTGCGAAAACCGAAAAGGCCGCGAAGGCTAGTCAGGCTAAAAAAGCCGACAAAAATCCCGCAAAGAAAGCGACAGCGACAGCGGCAACAGAAGACAGCGACAGTGAGTGTGCTTCTGACGACGAAGCGACGGGCGAGGGCGACGCAGAAGCAAGTGGCGGCGCAGCCTCCGACGCCACGCAGCTAGTTTCCGACAAGTCGCCGGCCCCGGCGCCTGCACTCGCATTGTTCGATTAAGGATCAGCCCATGTCATCGACCGTCACAACGCTTACGCGCAAGTTCAAGATCGGCCCGACCCTGCTCGACGACCCCGCGCCGCACCTGCCAGCCGAGGATTCACTCAAGCTGTTCTTGCCGAATTATCCATTTATCTCCACTGCGCAGTTGGGCGAGCCAGAGTGCGAGGGAAGCCTGCTTATCTACCCTGTCCAAAAGCCGCAGATTCAGACAAAGGGAGCCGTGGCGGCGATGCGCGTTGTTGCGCCCACGAAGAAGCGTGCGCGTCGCCATCGCACGATTAAATTGCAGCCTGCGACCAATCGTCGTGACATTGAGGGCGTCATTGATGCGCTCAATGCGTGGGGAACAGCACCCACGACGACACCAGCCGCAAGCCCTCGCTGGATCGGCGCGCTGAATCACGTAAAGCGCGTGCTTGATCGTGATCCATCGCCAATTAGTGATGCCTTCCTTATTCCGCTGGCATGAGTCTCAACACGCTACCGCGATTCGCACGCGGGACCGCAGAGGGGCTGACGCGACTAGCGGCTGAAGCTGTGGATCGCCCGTCCCGCGTTCAGCGGTCGCGGGTTGTTGAATCGGCCACGGACGCGGTAAGGCGGGGCGCGCTCAACGCCGTGGAAGTGATGCACGCACTGCAAAGCGGTGACGCGGGCATCGCGGCGCTGATTAGAGCGCGAGCGCGATTGCCTCAAATGCCCGATCTTTCTGAGACCTCGATAAACCTTACGCAGTTCGCACAGCCGCCTAGCCAGAAGCAGCGGGCGACAATTTCAGAACTGACGCGCGTGCTCGCCGAGGATGGCGACTTTACCCCTGTCGACTGTTTTGCGGTTTCAGCCAAAAACGGAACCTGGTCATTTCTCATTCGCCGCTTAAATGCGGCGTGGGCAAGGCGCTGCGAACGCCTGACCGCGCCTATCAAAGCCATCCTCCCTGAAGGCACCGACACTGCCGCCTCGTTTCACGTTATGCCGGGTGCGCTGGTAGCCGCCATGTTTCCATACGACTATTCCCCCTCAAAGGATTCCGTCGAGTACGTGAGGCTCTACGGAACGGGTCAGATTGTCGTCAAGGCGATGGTTTCCTACGCTGACGCGACAGGCGTGGCGGCGCTTAATGCAGCGTGGGATGCGGTTTGTGAGGCCGTTGTGTTGCCCATAATCGACAAGTCAGCGTCAGGCATTGAGGGCATTCTTGGGTATCTTGATGAACTCATCACGGACATCAGCCTCCAGTGTTCGTGGGACGGCGATGAGCCGATCATCACGCAGGAAATGATCGACCATTTAAGCGAAGAGGCAGGCCTTGATCCCGATGATCCCGATACCTATAGCGGATTCGCCCAGTACTGCCGACACAGCCGACTGAAGGCCAAGCGCATTGTGTGGGATGCACGCTCGCCAGAGATGCGCGCGTGGCTCCAATCGAATGGGCATACCGATGTAGGCCGGGTGTCGAAAGGCTTGCTTGCGCTCGCTGAATACGCAAATGCCAGAACGCCTTTGATCAAAGATGGTCTTGAGTTTGATTACAGCGACGAAGGCTATTGCTGCGCATTCTTACAGCCGTTGGGTACGGGGCTCGATGATTTCTTTGAGGGCCAAATGTCCTGCCAGCTTTCTGAGATTCAGGAAGGCGAGATAGGGATTGGGCGCAAAGGATCAAAAGGACCCGCCTTACGCGACGTTCTGGACCGCGCGGTGGTGGATGCGGCGCTCGTCAGTGCCGCCATTTCTCTGATTAATGCAGCGAGTTGTCCGCAAGTTCCTCAACCACCGAGTGCCTGTTGAACTAGGGGGCATCAACGACTGAGCAGGACTGCATTGATGAATAGCCAACAGCCACGCACCCTGATCGATACGTTCACGCCACAGACGGTTGTAAGCGCGTTGCAGGAAGAAATTCAGACGACGCACGCCATCTTCTTCCATCAGCGGAAACACACCCTTGCGATCACCACGGCGCACGAGGTGAGCGCCGACGATAACGGCGCTCCTGTCGTAGGGCCTGGCCGCCCACTCACACAGGAAGATGAGCAGGCGTTGCTGGATATTTTGATGTCCAGAGAGAGTCAGGCAAGCATTGAGATTCTCCCGCCCACAGTTCTTTTTTTCGACCGAAGCACATTGGCGTGGTGGTTGCCGTCGGCCATTCGCCCGATGTACCTACGTTCGCATGAGGGAGGTCTGCAAACCATCTTGACGCGCTGGCCTAGCCTCGTCGCAATGGTCAGGAATATGGAGCTTCACCTTGCGGCTGTCGAGGGCGACGAAAGGCCTACCGCTGCGACGCCCATCTATCACGCGCCCCTGCCAAACGTGTACGGCGATTCGCTGGTGTGCACCGGGTCGGCGCGGCTCCCTTTATCGATGACAGTCGGTGATATTGCGGCGTGGGAATCGGTGGTGTTCGATAGCGCCTTTACCCACACAAACCACCGCGAGACGCTGCGCGCGCCGGTCGTAAAGACACTGAAGGGACGCACATCAAAGCGCAAATCCGAGAAGCGTGATGACGCCGATGCCAGCTTTTGGCTGGCGCGCGACGGGGAAACACAAGCCTTCCCAAACGCCACGCTAAACCCCATCGATCGCACGCTGGCTGAGTGGATTACCACCGCCTCAGGTCGCGGCGGTTATGGGCACGGGAGGATGCGCTAGTGCATCCGACTGACGCCGTTCTGTTTGCCGCGACCCCGCTTGTGCCCGCGCCGCGCTTTGGCAGCATCTCGCCCGTCGCTCAGGGTCAGAAGCGCCTGCTCGGCGCGCAGCGCGGCCTATACATCGAAGCGCGCACGTATGCGTGGGACGTATGTGTGCCGGTGGCGGCAGTGCCAATGCCATATGGCGATGTTAGGTCGCGCATCCGCTGCACGGCAGGCCCGATTCCACGCCACTTTCTGCTTGCGTTTATTGCGCAGGCCCAGGCGCATTCAGAGCGCGAAATAGCCGCCGCTATCGTCCTGAATCCGGACGGCGCTTTCGAGCTTATCTGGCCGAAGGTTGAAGCCTTTTCGTCAGGCCATATCCGCTACAGCGATACCGACATTGATGATGACCGCCTTGTTGTGGATTTACACAGCCACGCGCGGTCTCGTGCTTACTTTTCCCACCAAGACGACGAATCCGATCTTTCTCGGCGCGGCCCATATCTGGCGATGGTCGTGGGCCGCTGCGGTGATGCAGACGTTGAGATCGCAAGCCGCCTCGTGCTCCCGCCATACCTCCAGCCTCTCTCACACAGCGACCTTAAAGCCAGCGGAGTTTTCGCATGACCGCAAAATCATTCTTGTTGCCTGCTAGTTGGACGCAGCGTCCTGTTCGCATTGCGGTCGTTGGAATTGGCGGCACAGGAAGCCAATTTTGCGATCAACTTGCCAGCATGGAAGTGACGCTGCGAAAGCTCGGGCACTGCGGCTTTGAGGTGACGTTGCACGATTCAGACGCTATCGAGGATGGCAACATTGGCCGCCAACGATTTACGCGATCCGATATCGGAGGGAATAAGGCTGTCCTGTTGTGTCACCGAATCAATCTGTTTTACGGGCTGTCGTGGAAGGCCGTGCCACGTCACTACGAAGCCGACAGCCCTTGCCGAGCGGATCTGATTGTCAGCGCCGTGGACAAGGCGGCATTTCGCGCAGAACTCGGCCAAGCGTTTCGCAACGTGCGGACAGGTACGCTTTGGTTGGACATGGGCAATGGTGAGGTAAGCGGCAATGTAATTTTTGGGCATCTTGGTCGGCCATCTTCTGAATCTGCCATCCGCCTGCCTAACGTCTTCGATCTTTTCCCTGAACTTGCCAACATGCAGGCCGAGGACGACGAAGCACCCTCATGCAGCGCAGAAGAATCCATCAGGCGTCAGTCTTGGCCGATCAATCGCGTCGCTGCGTTGGCAGCAATCGAACTTCTATGGACACTGTTTCGGAACGGTCGCATTGAGTCGCATGGCGCGTTTTTCTCACTCGCGCCAATGACAATCCAGCCGCTGCTGATTGACCCCGAGGCATGGCGATTCATGGGGTACGGAGCTGACGATCATCCCGATGTTTCCGCCGCTGCATAGCGAGTCAGCCAATCAGCTTCACGTGCATCGGCGAGTAAGCGCGGGCGAGCTGTCTCTGGTTGGCCGCAACTTAGCTACCAGAGGAATCGGTGTGAAGCTGATGGCACTTGTTCACAAGGTGCCTAGTGATGACGACCCCTTCACCACCCATCGAACCATCACGCATTGCCGAAATCATCGATCTTGCTGACCTGGAAAAGTGCGCGCGGCTCATGGCTGCAAATCACGGCCAGTGGCGATCTCGCATTTCGCGCACCGTCTTTTCAGGGGCAAAGGATCGCGTCGTTGCGCATCGTGACGCCCTTCGGGCCGAAGGGTATGAAAGCGTGTGGCTAAACCGAGTCGCTGCAGCCAACTTCAAGCACCCAAAGCGCGACTGGTTCTTCTCGACTATCGACAACCTGTTCCGTGACATCGCGCGCGCATCGGCCTAGTAAGTCATGAGGAAAAGCGTCTCGTCAGGACACCGAAAAGGGCTTAGCCGATGAAAGTAATGATTGAAATTGACACAGCGCTGTTCGCTGCGGACAAGCAAAATCCATCAAAAGCAGCACAAGAGGTCGCCAAGACATTAGACCGTCTCATCACCGCCAGGCTGTCGAGTAGAGGCGTAGTAGGCGGTGACATTGCACCGCTCTTTGACTCAAGCGGCACACACGTTGGGTCGTACACCACGCAAGGTGAGGACTGAACGATGACGCGAAGCCGCCAGCTTGCCGCTTCCAACACCGGAGCGCGGTCAGCCACGGTCATCGCGTATGCCGGCCCCCTGTACGAGCGGTTATTTGCCGAGGCCAGCACATGAGCGCTTTCGACATGCGGCCCTTTCGGGACCGCCCGCGTCCTGCCCGCTGCCGGACATCGAGCGGGCCGGGAGCGGTGGCGCGTCTGCTCGGCCCCGCCGTCTGTGATCTTGCGTCGCAGAACGTGCCCCTTACCAGCATGCTCACCGTATTGCTGACCTCGCCGCAGTTCGGCGGCTTCATGGCGGCGAATCTAGCCTACGACCAGGGGAGACACGGCGCCGTATTCCTGTTGGCGGAGGCGCTATTCGTCGGTTCGCCTGCCAACACCATCTTTGAGATCGAGCCCGATCTCGCCGCGCAACTGCTGGCCACCGACTTCAGCCGGGACCAACCCATTCCTGCGCGTTTCTGCCGGCTGCCGGTCGAACTCCCCATCTTCGTCCATGTCCCATCACCCCCCGACGCCCTCGCCGTAGAGTCCTCCGAAGACACGCTGCCGCTGTGCGGCTACTACCTGCGCGAGGCAGTGTCTGAGGGATGCAGAACCATAGAGATCATTGCGGTGAGCTGCCCACCCGTTGGCGACACCACCTGCAACGCAGACAACTATCTATCCGTATTCATAGAAGTGGCTAACGAAGACGAGCCGCTGAGTGAGATGTTTGAAAGAGCTGATCAGCGTGACCGCACGCTATCCGGCCAGCCGGACCGGCCGGAGTTGCGCTCCCCGGTACTCACTCACCTGGCCTTCGTAACCAAGCTGCTGGTCTATCTTGGGATGCGCGAGGCGCGTCAGACGGTTCACCTCGAACGCACCGAGGCCATTGCGGCGGCCCAGCGTCTCGGCCCTCGCAAGCGCGAGGGGGCTCTCCGACGCGCCGAGCGCCTTCATGACTTCGTGCGCATCGCTGCCGCCCCATCGTCGTCGCAGAAGACCCCCGCCGCTGATGGTCGTCGAGTAGCACTTCCTCACCATAGGCGCGGACATTTCAGGGTCGCCCACGTGGGCGAAGGCCGAATGAGCCGCCGTATCGTCTGGATACGTCCCACGTTGGTTAATCGCGCGCCCACGGCTACCTCACGGCATTACGCGGTTTCATGAGCGTGAGTCCGTCAAGCGGTTGATAGGCGGTTGGACACCCGCAACTTAGCCTGATCGAACCCCTGTGCGAACCTGAAATCAGTCACAGGGAGCGACGAAAACATGACGGTCATTCATGCAACCACGGCCTGCTTTCCAGGCTTCGGCGTCCGCGCCGCACTTGACCGCATTACGGCGGGAATCAGCGAGCCCATCATCGGCGCACTGTCATCGGCGCACTGTCAGGTATGCCCGCAAAACTTCGGTGCCATCGACGAAGCCGAGGCCGAGGCGTTGCGAGCAGCCTATCCGCTCTCTCAATTGCGTCTGCACGCCAACGCCCGCGTGTTGCAGCATCACTGCTTTCTGGACGCATCAACCGTGTCGGATTCGACGCTACCGTATTTCCACGCACTGGCAGATCGGTCTCGCCGCTTCGGTGCCTCTGCTATGTCGATCCACGCGGGCAATCAATCAAACGCCACGCTCGACCAGATGTTTGACAACGTGCGCCGCCTGCAAGACCAAGTGTTTGGTCACATTCGGCTCGCCGTCGAGGGGCTATATCCGAACCCGAAGCGGCCTCAGTTGCTTGGCACATGGGCGGAATACGAAGCGCTCCTGCGCGCGGATGTGCCATTCGCCATTGACCTCTCGCACCTGCATATCGTGCGTCGCTCTGAGGGTGACCGCATCGACCTCGTGCGCGAGCTGATCGCCTCCCCTAATGCCCTCGAAATTCATTCAAGCGGAAATGACGGCAAACGCGACGAACACGCCTTTCTTACCGACACCCCTTGGTGGCTCCCGCTGCTCGGCGAGGTGGGTCCCAACGCCGTCATCTTCAGCGAAAGCAACCAGCCCCGCGCCATGCGCGCTGCCCGCCCCACCCACGACTGAGGTTCTCCCGATGTACGACACCGAAATGCTCCTCGCCGACCTGGCCGCGCTCGATCCCATCGACGCCTACCGTGCCTCTGTCGCACTCCACTGGCGTATACGGGACATCGGGGCCACAAAGGGTGCGGAAGTTCTACAGTCGATCCTGCCAAACGTTGCCGAGTTTGCAGTGGACGTAGATCACGAGTACGACGACAACGGCGGAACGTATCGCGTCTTCAACAGTGCCTCTCTGTCGCTTCTCGACGGCCGAACACTTGAACTGCCTGACGAATCGCGCATCGCCGAGGGCAGTTGGGTGGATGGCTGCTGCTGTCCGCACCTTGATGATGCAGCAGAGTCGCGCGTCGACGCCCGCATGGAAGCAGACCCGACCCTCGACCGTTCGGATGCCATGCTCATCGAGCTTGGCGCTGACTTTGGTCTTGACCTCGATGCGATGCATCTACTGGTCGATGTCGCCAGCTTTCTTGCACGCGAGGGCGACGAAGGCGGCATTTCGTTCCGGCCCTGCATCCCCCTTGCGACGGACGCCCCTGCAGGACTGACCACTGCAACCAATGAGGAGGCCGCCACGGTATGAACCTCCTTCTCGAAACGTCACTCGTGGGACTGTCTTACGGCGACCAGATCACCGCCATTTACCGTCTCCGTGACCAGATACCGGCGCGTCTGCAGGCTCTTGCAGTCGAGCAGATCCGCGCACTGGTTCCCGTGGCTGCGCGCGTAACGTGGAGGGGCGACATCGCGCATCACGATGACGGGTCGAGCGCAGCGTACGTCGTCAGGCATGCCCTTGTTATGCGCGACGGATCCAGCGTGAGCCTACCGCTGGAATGCGACCTCGGCTGCGGGGTCGACTGGTGGGAATCGATTCACTTCGGCGCGTTTGCCGATGGCGATGCCGAAGAAGCGTTCCTCAAGAGCCTAGAGACCGCCAAGTTTGATGCCGAGTGCGACGTTGACGCCGCCGAGAACATCGCCTTGGCAAGGCTGGGGTCTGTCGTGGGCAGTCTCGACGTGCGTGCCCTTATCGGGGCGATCACCACACTGGCTGAAGCCGATCCGTTCGGTGAAGTTTACGAACTCGCTGAGGCCATCGAACCCACGCCCATCCCACTAGGATCATCACCATGTTTGACATGAATGCCATCGGCGAACAATTGGAGACTCTTTCACCCGGCGAAGCCTTCGTGGCAGCGTTCAATTGGCATCACGAGGCCAGCGCGCGCTCCGAGGCGAGGTCCGGCGTACCGACAAGCGCGACCTCACCGATGATGCCTATTTTGATGAAGCCGAGCAGGAGATGGATGGTAACTTCGACCGCGGCCGTTCGGTTGGCGTCGAAATCCGCCCATCCAACACATTCTCAGGCGTGCCGGAGATCATTGATCTTGATCCGAAATGGTTTGACGCACGCAACGACGAAGACTGAGCTTGGGCCTCCGCCCTAGCGTTTAGCTGCTTAGTCTTAGAACGCGCAGCACATTCACCCGCAACTTCCAGGCATTGATAGACCCCCACAGACTTAGCTCATCCATGAGCGCTGTGAGTCAATCAATGAATGCTAATCAGTTCGACATTTGGGTGGCGATAAACCCGGCAGAGTGCATTGCTCCGCGCAGCGCGCTCGTCTCAAGCGCTGATCAATCTGGCGATTCGCGCCTTTGCTACTTTGAGGGCAATCTCTACGATGCTGACAACATGAGGCGCTTCACTGATCGCGTGATGCATGCGGCTGGCCGCGCTGTGACGCGTTACCCGACGGTGGCCAAATCGCGCATTCCGGTTACCGATCTGCGCCATGTGGGGACCTACGACGCGCGCTCACGTCGGATCTGTTCGATTACCGACCATGACGCGCTCCTAAGCTACCTGTCACCTGAGCCACTGCCGGTTGTCCTGACTGCCGAAGAGGCCCGCAGACGCGCCAGCGCCGCACTATCCGGGTTCATGGCGGTGCCGCACCACAGCAGCGGCGGTCATGACGTTTGGGGCAGGCTGCACACGTGGACAGGCGCGACGCGACGCAATGCCGGCGTTGCGTTGTTTGAGTGCGTCACGCTCGACGGCGAAGCGACGGAATGGCTGCCTGCAATGGGGTTCCCATTTCCAAGTGTCGACTCGGGTCTTCGCTGGCTACTGGACCAGTAATGAACAGTGGCAAGCAAGCGATCGCGTCAGATCGGAGCGGGAACGCTCCTCGTGTCTTAAATCACGAAGGTCGCCCGCAGGATGGGCTCGGCATCAGCGGGGGAGACGTATTTGCTACCAGTAGCGGCAGATCAACAACGCCATACCCTAAGCAACGACGCCCACGATACGAATCATCGTGGCTGATTGACAACGCATGCGCTGAAGCAAAGAGCCGTGGTGATGACTTCAATCTCACCAGCTTTCAGTCGGAGCGAGTGAGCAAGGCGGGATGCATACCGGACTGTAGCCGGATGGCAATGACCGAGTATCTCTTTGGGCAGCAGCCTGTCGTTCTGCCATCCATCTTCTGCAGATGGCTTGAAACCTAATCAGGCCTGTTTGGCAAATTCCGCGAACACCATCCAGAGCGAAAGCCCCGTTGCCAAAAAGAGCAGCGGGATGATGACGGGCGGCATGGGAAAGGGCAGAAAAATGGCGATGAAGTACCCCACCGCCATCAGCTGCAGCAGATACAGGCTAAGACGATGTCTCAGCGGGCTCGCAAACCCGAAGTTGGTCCGCTTGATTCGCCGCCGCACCCAGCCATCGACCACCCACGGCAGGATGAAGAAGACCGCATAGGGCCACCACAGCAGCAGGTGGGCCACGCGCACAAGAGCGAGATGGACGACGGTCCACCAGGTGCGCAAGCGCCCTTCCCACCAGGTGAATAGTGAGCCGGCATAGTTGGTCATCCCGACCTTCTGGCGATCCTCAGGCGTTGGAATCCATGCGTTGTAAAGCGTGTTCAGAACACCGGTGTCGACAAACGCTCGCGTGAACCAGTCGGTTGCTCGCGCCTCGGCGGCCACGGACACGTCGTTGGTAAAGAAGCGCTGATTCATTGCTCGCTCTTTAGCAAAACCGTCCTGGAGCCATTGATCACCAACGAAGCCCACATAAAGGATCACGTGGAGCAACACGATCAGCGAGATGAACGTCCAGCTGCGTCCAACGGCCATCAGTAAGGGGGGTCGATGATGGACGTGAGTTGGTGAGTAAGCGCACCCATCAGTGACGGATGAACGACCCGCTGCATGATCGCAAGGCGCAACGCCGGCGGCGAAAACGCGAGGGCTGCCGGCTGAATTTCGCCCGTCAGCATGATTTGTGCCGGGCGATGGCGGCTCAGCCACTCACCCAGCGGCGGGCTGGCCAAGGCATCCCAGCTGCTGCCGCGAGAGCCTTGAACCATCACCTCAGGAAGTGCGGCGACAGGCTCGAAAAGCCCTGCGTAGTAGGCCACCAAGACATCCTGTCCAAGTTTGTCTTTGTCCGGCAGGCTCACCTGCGTGGCAGCCATCACCTCAAACGCATTCATGACGCACGCGCCAAACAACGAGCCACCGCTTGTGTCGGGCAGGTAGTCGGTGAGATGCCACGCCAGTGCCTCTGTAATTTTATGCGCGGCAGGCCACTGCAGAAACATCAAACGGCCAACCGAGGCAATACGGTGACGCCTGAGCACCACGCGCAGCACGCTATCGCCGGACGTTGGGAGCCGGTCATGGTTCCCGATCATGACGGGAGGTAGCCCAAAGAAAGCAGCGGCGTCGTTCATCATGCGTTGTTGAGAAGAATGGGGATGCGAACCTTCACGACACGCCCTCCTGAAAACCGACCAAAAAACTCCAGGTTGGGGATCGAACCCATCATCGCCGGCGGCACCAAAGGATACGCGGTCTCCTTCAGACTTTCCGACGTTGTGCCGCTAAATACGAGCGGGTCATCGGCTTCAGCTTTTGTCGATTGGCCATATTCAACATGCCGAACAACCGTCTCGCCCATCGTGTTCGTGATGAACTCTTGGGTCTCCGTCTCGATGACGCGCAAACTGAAAACGTTGTTCAGATTGCCGAGCATCATCGTCGCCTTGTCCTTCGAGCCCAGTCTGGCCGCAAAGTCACCGACGGTCTGCGTCGCCACACACACGCGCACGCCACTTCCAGCGCTCTTGTTTAGCATGCTGATAAAGGGCTGGTTCGCTAGCTCGCTCCCTTCGTCTACGAAGAGATTCACCGGCTTGTGATCGCGCGAGTAGTTGTACCGATCCCCCGCCACAGCCGTCAGGTCGCTTAGGAAAAGCGATCCGATCGCGCTCCCTACTAGGGCATCTGAGAGCGAATCGAGGCCGACGTAGCAGACCTTGTTCATCCGAATGATGCGCGAGAAGTCCGTGATCGGACGCGGGTCACGCAGATCCAGACTATCGGGCGAGAGAAGCCCGCCGATCGAGCCCGCCGTGAGCATATTCAACACGGGCATCAAGGATGTGACCATTTTGCCGAAGTGCGTCGCGTCATGCGTAAAGCTCGACATCAGGCCTTCAAGCGCAGAGCTTGGTTTCTGCTTGGCCACGTACTCCTGATAGAAGCGAACATAGCGCCGCGCGCGCTCTTTATCGTCCGCCTTGCATCCCTCCAGTTGTCTTTTTAAGTGCTGGCGCCACTCATCCCCATCGAATGTTTTCTCGCAATAGGCGTCGGTTGCCACGCACACAAGACCTGCAGGTCCCGCCTCAAGGTAGCGCCTCAAAAGCATCAATGAGGGCTTCTCCTCGATCAACAGAAGCCCGCCGATGATGTTTGACATCGCCATCTGTCCGAAGGCGGTGAACGGATCGGAGCCTGTTTCGGACGGGATTAGAGCGGCAACGCGGCTGGCGAGCTCGGTGGGTCGATTCCAGTTTTTCAGAGGATCGATTCGAGCGCTCTTGTCCGGGAAGGCGGGGTGGAAGTAGACGAAGTCATTCTCACGGCCCGCGTCGATGCAGGCCTGGCGCGCGCACTCGGTCAAATCAAAGTCAGATTTCGGGTCCAAAATAATGACGGTTTCGCCCCGGTAAACTGCCTGGGCGATGAGCGAGTCCATGAAGCGCGTCTTGCCCGATCGCGTGGTCCCGGCAAGCAGTGTCTGACCCTTCAGATGGTCGGTGGGAATGAACAGCGCCTCCTCTTTCTCACCGACGCCATGAATCCAGCGTTGACCAACCCCATCAGGATCACGTGCGGCGATGCGCTCTGGGTCGTGCCGCGTGATGGTGTAGGCGAGCTGGGCTTCTGCTTGTGACCAGTTAAACCCATAGCCGATAAATACCTTGCCAGGGTTGGCGTCGCAAATCCCCTTTAGCGTTTCGCGCGTCATGAAGGCGAGCGGATGCCCCAGCAGACGCTTCTGCTTGCGCCAGATCGCCGCGGCCTGTGAGCCGCGCAAAGCGGCCATCCCGACGCACACGCCGCCGAACAGCACAAACGGGGTGCTGGGATACGGGGCAAGACTCACCGAAAAGACCATCATCAACGCTGCGGAAACCCACGCAGCGACAGCGTATAGCTCGGAGATCTCCCGGTAAGGGTTATCGTATGAAAAGGTCGGCGTCATCCGTCGTTGGACTCGGGATCGAAGTCAGGACTCAGGCGATAGGCTTTCTTATCATTGCCTACCGTCAAGACCGGATTCGGGGTCAGCGAGAGGAGCTCGAACGCCATCCCTTTGTGGATGTCTCGCATGACGCACGCTGACGTGACGAACTCAGAAAGGGCGAGGGAGGTTGAATTGGGCGTGATTCGTGCCGACCGCATACCCGCGTACATCTGGCGCTTAAAGCCCATCCGAATGTGTTTCGGAATTTTATGGGGGAGCTTCTCAGTCAAGTGAGCCTTCGTAATCACCGTGGGCACCGCTTCATCATCAGCAACGGCCTGCACGAGGGGCTTGCTGGCCACAGTGAGCGAGGGAGTGGACTTCAGGAGCTCATACATCAAGCGGCTTAGATCCTCATTCCCGAAACAGCCACTTATTTTTATCCCGTTCTTCTCGATCTCAACAACCATTTTCTGCGAGGCCGGATCAACCACGATCCAGCCCGAGTCATTTAGGTCGTTGCGCTGTTCGAGAGGCCCCATCCCGTGCCCGACAAACATGTCCGGGTACGCGAAGATGACGCGGCCGTCGAAAAAGTCAGCGTCCTTGCCCCACACGCGCCGCCCATTGAGTAGATCCTGAATCATGGCCACCACCACCATCCCGGCTTTCGGACGCAGCTGACCGATCTGGGAAAGCAGCGCTGTTGTGGTGCTGTCGGTATTCGGTGCGCCACCGGCACTTGGTGTGTCGGCGCCGGTGCCAGCGGGTTCATCAGATGGCTGGCTCGCGATGACGTCCGCAGCGTCCTGACTCGAACGGCTCGCCACCGTGGGACTGACCGGCAACGTGTCAGCAATCTCCGTGGGTGCTAGGGCGCGAATTCGAACGTTGGCCGGCGCGGTGCGCGAATCCCCCATGACGACGTCAGGTAACGCCAATTGAATTGCGGTGACCCCCACGGTCGCGCTTTCACTCGCGATATCGATCATCCAAAAGGGCTGCCCTTCTGGAGTCAGGGTAATGAACCGATGATGCGTCAGAAGGTCAATGATCTGGCCCGTGTTGCGCGGCACCCCCTTGAGCTTGCCTTCTTTGCTTAGGCGGTCAATGGGCCCCTTCAGAATATCGGGCATCAGCCCGAATAACCCCGACGTGGTCAGCCACAGTGGGTGGCCTACTGTGTTGAGCTTCCACTCGCCTTCATTGACCAGGCGCCCCATTGCGCGAACGATCAGCATGCCGTTCGATCGATCGGGGCTGCCGCCTGCGGCAATGGCGCGCTTGGCCTGATCTTCGAGATCAAATTCAACGCTACTTTGCTCAGCGTCCGATGCCAGTGAGGCGATGATGTTGGTGCTGCGTGCCTCGGGCTGGGTAAACGCCAAGACCATCTTGTCCATGACATCGCGCGCGCCATCACAACTCAGGTGTTCGAGCATGTCGGCCCCCAGGATCTCCCGAACCAGCACGGCACCGAAGCTCGCATGCCGGTTCCCCCGCCGGCCGCTGTTCCAGCGGACGTAGTACCCAGTGAGCCCATGCCGTTGCGTCCATTCCCACAACGACGGTCCATGCCCATTCCAGACGTGGGTGCCGTCTTCCGACACCGCATTGACGTCGATAACGACTTTTCCGAGATCGTGCATCAAGGCGGCAAAGACGGTGGCGAGCCGCCATTTAGGGTCAATGGTTTTACGATATTCCGGCTCAACATTGAGGGCGAACAAGCGCCCCTCTGCTAAGCGCGCCGCGAAGCATGCGGCCTCAATGCCATGGCGCAGGAGGCCTCCACGCCCGCAATGATGATCAGACTCTGACGCAGGCAACAAATGCACGCGTTCGACGTAACGAAGTACCACCGGAACGACAAGCCTGTTGAACTCATCAAGCTCTAACCCTAACGATTGCTGCAGGCGCTCCATCAGCGCCGATTGCCCTTTCAGCAACACCTCTGGCGGCAGTGCCGGCACCATTTGCGTGGGTTCGGGGTACTGCGGGATAGGGGTTGTTCCAAACGTCGGCTGCGGGGCCGTTACCTGAATGGTGGCCGGTGCCGCAGTGGGGGCAGGAAATGCCTGCTCATCTGGGCGCGGGGCGAAAAGGGTTCGTAAGCGATTTAGCATGGGGACAGTGTGCCGATAACGGTGAGCGCGTGACCAACGAAAAGACACTCATTTCGGCCATGTTTCGCCGTATTGGTTACATGAAAATGCCGGCCTGCTCGATGAACTCAGACGCCTTGCTCTCGTTCTCCCGGCAATACGACAAGACCAAGCGCTCGCGGGCGCGGGTCATGCCCACGTACATCAAGCGGCGCTCCTCTTCCAGGTCCGCTTTGTTGGACGGCAGAACCCCTTGCTCGCACCCCACGATCCACACGTAGTCAAACTCAAGGCCCTTGCTTGAATGCAGGGTCATCAGACGTGCGCCAGGCGTGTCGGCATCATCCGTATTGAGAAGCTGCCGAAGGATGTCCACGAGGGACCCTTCATACGTTGCGATGCGCTTTGAGCAAAGCTCAAGCCGTGCACGCTCTTGGTTGAGGCGTTCCTCTGAAACGGTTTTCCCGCGACCCCAGCGAACGTACTTAACGATGAACGCAGAGATGACGTAAAGCGCGTGCTCCAACTGCCGTGTCTCGATCTTATCGAGCCACTCCGGCAGAAGCGTCCTAAGATCCCCGATCTGTCCGACGCAGGAGGCGCTCATATCCTGGTCACGAAGCCCCGTGAATCGGAGAAGCGACCCGCGGTAGCGTGGTGCGACGATGTCGCGCAGCTCTTCCATCGCGGAGGACGACGCGCCGCAGCGCAAAAGCAGCGTATCAATGCCGGAAAACGTTCTGTGGGCCACCGCGTTTAGAACGCCCAGCAAGATTTGCGGACCCACCATGTCCCACAGCGACTCAGCGCCCACGCGAACATAGGGGAACGCTTTCGCTATTTCACCTTCAAGTACTTCGAGAAGCGAATTGGTACGCGCCAGTATTCCCCAGCGCGCGGGCTCGCCGCTGGCCAACACCGCCCGCACTGTCGACTGCATCTCGCTGGTGCGTAGCTGGTGGCCCTGCATGCTGACGCTTCCCTCGATGGTTGAGGTGGTGCGCAGGTGCTTGGCGATTCGCTCCGTATTGCGTCCGATCAGGCGCGCAGCCGCGCCCAGTATTTCCGGGGCACACCGATAGGTAGTGTCCAACACCACCTCCTGTGCCCGCGCAAGTTTGACGAAGCGCCGCATACCGTCAACGCCGAGCGAAAAACGCCAGCTGTAGATGGACTGGTCGTCGTCGCCCACGCAGGTCACGATGACACCGGCGGCAACATGCGCGCGTATCCACTCAAACTGCAGAGGGTCCGAATCCTGAAACTCATCCACAAGGAGGTGGGTGACCTTCAGCGTGGCTACGTCGCCATTTCGCATGCCGTAGATCACTCGCAAAAGCATGTCCGCGAAGTCAACTTCCCCTGCCGCATCGAGGGCGGCTTGGTACGCATTGAAGGCAAGCACACGCACATCTTGGTCAGGCGAGGGCAGGGGGTAATCCGGCTGACTCTTGTAGAGCTCAACGGCCTCCTTTGTTTCGGCGAGGGTGAACGATTTGCCCACGTGCTTCATGTGGGCGGACCGAATCAACTCGGCCACCTTGAATTTGGAGGCGACCTTGAACTGAACACCGGTGGTGCGCAGTTGCCTCATCGCGTGTTGGTGGAAGTTGCCAGAGATGATTCTGCGGCCTGCCCCTGGAGACAGCTTTCGGATCCGCTCTTCAAGCTCGGTCGCGGCATCGTTGGTAAACGTCACCGCGCCAACGATCGCCGATGCAGAGCCTTTGAGAAGGTGCGCCGCCCTGTGCGCCAATACGGTCGTCTTCCCGCTCCCAGGGCATGAGCTGACCAGCAGGTGCCCGTTTGTAAAAACGGCGGCCTTCTGCTGGTCGCTCAATTCGCGGCGAGGGGAGGGGGCTGCTGCTGCAGGTGCTTGGTGTTCACCTGCAGGAGCTTCAGCGACGGCGGAGAGCATGACGCCTCCTGAGTTAAGCGGCGGCGGCCAGAGCTTCAACGTCCGCCGTCGAATCATCGACATCTGCGTTCTGCACCGTTTCGCCCTCAACATCGCTAACGGATGCAGTAATCGCGGCGAGTTCCTTTTCATTGATCCTCGCCTCGTAGCGCGCCTGCGCGGCTTTCGCCTCACGATTGGCGGCGGCCTTGGCGCGAATCCAAATACGAGCAATATCGCGCGACAGGGCATTCAGCTTGCCGCGGATGTTCGCGCGCTCGGCGACCTTTTCGTGATTGGGAACCTCACGCAGGATCTGCATGGCTTCGAGGTACCACAGGATCTCGTCATAGATCCGGATCAGGTGCAGAAAGTCCATTGAGACCGGGGTGTAGGCCGGCACCACCAGCTTCTTGGGGTTGGTGAACTTACGCTTCTGCCTAAACCCGACCGCATCGGCCAACATTTTGAGCCGCTCCAGTGTGCCCTCAAGGTCCTTCCTGACCGGGGCGATCATCTCGTCGACGATGACCAGTGCCTGCTGGTGGTTGTCCCGGGTTGTCATGGTTTCCAGGACCTCTTGCAGCATGAAGGTCGAGGACTGGGCCGTCGAGTACCAGAGGGAGAAGTTCTTCTGAACGATGGCCGCGTGAAGTTCAATCTCCACATCAATCACCGCGGTGCTCAACCGCGGCACAAAATCAATCTTCGTTTGCCGCCTCGCGTTTCTATGCGCCTCTCGCTCTTTACGAACGCGCAACGCAATCTCAGGGTCATACCCTGGCTTTGCGATGGCATCCGGGTGCGCGGTCATGGTGTCGCTGCTGTCAGTGGTGCTTTCGGTCAAGCTCATGGTGTCGATCCTTGTCGACGGTGGGTGTGACATTAGTCTCCACATCTAGGCGTGTCGTGATCACGCGAAAGCCCCCCCAAAAGGCCACTGTTTCTTTGAGGTGCTGTCAACCTATTGACGACGGCGCATTGCCGTTCTAGCCTTCGCTCACCTCGAGTCTTCTGACTCAGTGGTCCTAGCAGGAAGTGACCTGCTCGCATTTGCGGCTCCGACCTAATGGAGCATTTGAAAGTCCCGATGCCACACGCATCGAGGCCACCTGCAACGCAGGTGTGTGAATCGGTCGGCACCCGTTGCTTGGGCTGTCTGCTGCGGTGTCATGAAGTGGGGCGAGCGCCGGTAGTTTCGGCGACAGAGTCAGACGATCTTGTCTGCTCAACCACCTCATCAACACCACAAGACCCGGTAGTTTCTACCGAGGCCATCTGCAAGGCAGATGCGATTGACAGTGACGCCTCTTCACGAGGTTGCTCGCTGCGGTGCCATGTAACGGAATGAGCGCTTCTCTCTTAGGAGGTTGCGACAGTAGTTGGTGCGTCTTCCCAACTCATCCTGCACATGAACACCCCTTGGGGTCCGTCAACTAGCGCGTTAGCGCTTGCGGATCAAGATGCGCGGATTGCATTCGCGTACACCTCACTGATCTCTCCCTACGGGAGGCGTATGCCTTCCTTTACGGGAGGGCTACGTCTCCCGGCGGGAACAACCCGCCAATCGTGCCATGGCAGGGGTTTATTACTTGCCGGCGGCACGGCCGAGGAGTCGTTATGAAAAACCAAGCGATCAAGAGAACCGCTTCACAGGTGGAGAAACTCCAGCAGTTGCGTGCAAACGCAGCTGCTCGTACGGCGATGCGGTATGGCTTGTGGGAAGCGTTTTTGGCCGTTGCCACAGCAGTATTGCTGTTGGCTGTGTTTTTCCTGGCGTCCTCGTACACCGAGAACGCCTATCCAGCTCCTGATCCTGCTTCGTCAACTGACGCAGTAGAGTCCATTAAGAGCTACCAGGAGCGCCTATCGGTAGCGATAGGCGACTAAGTGCCTGCTCAACCCTGGTGATTATTCCGGGGTTGGGCGTGTCTCAAGCGGATGGTTGTCGTCCGTTTCAGACACGCCCGATCCCGAGCGTGATACCCAGGAGAACGAACATGGCAGCCATTCTTTTTGACAACGGACAACCCACGATCATCTGTGACGACGGTCGTGTGGAAGTGGTACCTGCTGAGGTGGTAGCGCAAGCAGACGAGCAGCTCGACATCATCGAGATCTGCCGTCGTTACGCCATCAAAGCGGGCCTCGTCCGAGTCCGTGCACAGCCCGCGCTTCACGCAGCTGCGTGAGTGCGAGATGTCCGGATAAGCGCGGTGTGGTCTCCACACCGCGCGCTTTTGAAGGGGTGGCGCCTAGCCGCTCCCTCTTCAAAAGCGCGCAAGACGCGAATGAGTTTTGTAGCAACGCTAGGAGGGCGTTCAATCCTCCCCATGGCCACGCGTTATTTGCGTGGTTGATTAAGCCATACGACGCATAAGGAGAAAGATGTGTCGCGATCGTATCGAAACTTAGTGTTACTTCAGGGCGGGCTGACGGCGGACGCCAAATTTCATCGGTTCGATGATGGGACTGGTTCGCTCCGCATGCGGGTCGCGACCACCAAACGCTGGGCTGATAAGGCCGGCGGAGTCCAAGAGAGGACTGAATACCACAATGTGGTCAAGAAGCTCTTCTCAGAAGCCCAGATCAACTTCTTCACCGAGCGGTTGGTGAAGGGTGCGGAAGTGGATGTCGAGGGCGAGCTCACGCATCGCGAATACACCCGCGAGGACGGTGAGAAAGCGGTAATCACTGAGGTGGTGGCCGATCGGATTCAGCCGATTGGTTCCACCCCGATCGCATCCACCAAGCCGGCAGCGCCTGAAGCGCCTGAGCCGCCTGCAGCAAGCCAAGAACCCGGCGACGTCGTGTTTTAACCACGTAATTTCATAGTTCCTTTCCCCTATCCCAGGGGCCAACAAATGGCCCCGGAAGGGACGGTCTTAAAAAGACCGGGGCCAAGGAGCAGCAGATGAACAAAGTAATCAAGCAGGGCCCGTTTGCGGGCACTGAGATTCCCGTCGATGCCACGCGTGCCGCGGTTGAGGGAAGCGGTGTGTGGTGGTCACCTCGTGACCGTACGCCGAGCGTCCTTGACCGTTTCCCTCCCGAGGCTGGATGGGGTATCACGGTAACTCGCCAACCCAGCGACTTGCTCATGCCGGCCATGTGCCAGCAGACGAACAAGTACTACACGGACCCCACGGGGAGCACGATGCGATTCCCCACCGTGTACGTCGACGCTGCCCTTGTGCGTGAAGACGGTAAGGTGGTTGCGCAAGCCGGAACGCTCGTGATTCTCGATGGCCCTCGTGCGTTCGAGCAGGGTGAAAACAATGCTCGAAATCGACTGTACGAAGCCCTTGGGCTGTGCGGTGCCCACGACATAGATGAGTTTGCAGAAGACCCTGCTGCAAAACCGCCTGTCATCAAGGACTCGCCATCAAGCACAGCGAACGTGTCCAGCATCAATCCGATGTCAGGCGTCCGCGCTGTCCCCAGCACGAACCGCCATCATCAGGATGCACCCGTCGCTGCCGTTCTATTGCCCGCCAAAGAGCCAGCCCCCCAGGCTGCGGTCAAAGCAGAAGCACCGCCTGTGCAAAAGGGCAATCTGTCACCGGGTCTCATCAATGTCGCTAATCAGCGGGCAGCGATGAAAGGTGTTCCGATCCCGGCGTTCAAGGACGACGCAGAGGTCGAGCAGTTCATCGATCAACTCGCAAGCTAGGAGGCGGGCCATGGCACTGCAAAAAGTGTATGTCTCTCCGAGCAAGCTTGCCGATCTCGAAACCTGCGGCTTCATGTACGCCAAGAAGCACATCGAGCGATGGAAGGAAGAGACGGTTTCCCACGCGCTTGTCTTTGGCAGCGCGTTCGACGACACAATCGACTGCTATCTCAGGAACAAGCTCATCGGCGTCGAGATCGACATCGTTGGAACGTTTGAGATGCTCTGGGATGAGCGAACCTCGAAAGAGGCCGTTGCCTACTCATCAACGACCAGCTCAACTGAGATGCGTCAGATGGGCGGCATGATGGCAAGCCGCTTCCCGGAAGCATGGGATGCAACCGGTTACAGCATTGCGCTTGACCCGGAAGGCGAGCCCATCATGCAGCGAAACCTTGAGATCGAGCTGCCGCACAACATTGTGCTGCGTACCAAGCTCGACCTGGTGGTGAAGACGCGTGAAGACAAAATCCTGCTGATGGATCTGAAGACGGCAGCCGCCATCTACCCTGAGTTCTTGACGCCACTCTCTGAGCAACTCACTGCCTATCAGATTGCCGTTGAAGCCCACGGGCCGTCATTGGGGATCGAGAAGCTAGATGGTCTCGGCTTCATTGAAGCGATCAAGCGGAAGGTGCCAAAACGTGATGGCCAAGGCCCCACGGTCGAAGCCCCCGTCGTTGCCCCGCGGCGGACCGATGTGCAGGTCGCGGAGTACTTGCAGAAGGTTCAGTGGGCGGTCGAAGACATCCGTCGAGGACGTTTTCCACGCCGTCCACGCGCTGGGTACAACACGCCGTGTGCTCTTTGCTTTATGCAAAATTACTGCGCTTTTGGAGAGACCGAGGGCATCGTCATGCCCGAGTTGAAAAATCATACGTTCGCGTTTGCGGCGTAATTTCAGTGCCGAGTCCCGCAAAGGGGCTCGGCACGTTTCACCCCTGAATCCGAGGGGTATTTCTCAAGCACATCTGCTTGCGAAATGCTCTTCCGCGGCGCGTCTGACAGGCACGCGCTGGCGCAAGATCGTATCCGAATTGACCTGCATCCGCAGGCAACTCGCCACCGGCGCGATCAATGCCGGGCATGACCCCCTAACCGGGCGCAATTAAGCGACATCCACACGTGCGTTTTGCACACCCCATGCCCGCTGGCATCACACCAGCCGGTGTGATGGATGGCGCGGCTATTCCCATCCCACTCAGGCGACCCCTCGCCAGGGAGTCAATACACATGAAAGCAGAAACAGAGATGGCGTCTACCAAAGGCGCGGATCGGTTGAAGTTGTTCCGCGTGACGCTTAACTGGGCGGATTCCGAAGGCACGTTCTGCGAGAACTGCTGGGCGCCGAGCGAACACGAGGCGCTCCTGCAAACGGCCAATGTCATGGCCGAAGGGGAGTCGTTCGACAATGATGAAAGTCGCGCCAAGTGGATCGAATCGCGATTGGACGACGCAGGTCCATATGCAGCGGAGGAAGTCGAAACGCTGGTGCTCAGCGGACTGAGGGAGCTGTTTGCTGGCCCTGTTGCCACTGATGGCTCATTGCCAAGTTACACCGACGTGGGGGACATATCCATTGCATCGATCCGCGATGCGTTGGTGGCCAAGTCTGCCGCTCAGGTTGCACCTTCCGATGAGGACGCCGATGGCGTGCCGCAGGTACGCATCATCGTCGGGGCCGAAGCAGCATACGTTGCGATAAACGAACCGCACTACTCCCTGGATGTGCGTTTGCACGGCGCAATGTCTGCCCAGACTTCATTGGCCCGGCATGGCGATGAGCTGCGGGCGCAGGCAGCAAAGCTGCTCCAACGAGCACGTCGAATAGAGCGAGCCGCCATGGTGTTGCCCAATAAGGACTCGGGTGCACTGGAGAATGCGGCGGCGGCGCCTGACGGCGATGGCCCATCACCCGGAGGCTGTCACTGAGCTGGCTCGCCGGAAGCAAACTTCGAGTCAGCCCGTACTGGATTCGTAAAAGGAAACTGCGCCAGTGACCGGCTGATTTGCCGGCCTAGCGCCATCAATCACCCCGCGCGGGAGCAGCTCCTGCAAAGGGCGCTCTCTCCGTGGATTTCAACGCTCGCAACGTGCCGATTCAGTGGCGGATGCGAGCATCAATCAAAGGAGAGGAAACAACGATGCACATACACGAACAGCCGCAACGACCGGATGATCCTCGGTACACGGAGAGTGTCGGCGAGCGAGTCGGCGATATCGTCGAGACTGAGCATGGCCGCGGTCGCATTGTTGGGAAAGACCTTACGCACAGCCGCGTTTGGCGCTGGATCGTGGAGGTGATTGAGCCCACGGCCGCAGCGGCAGGGATGGTCGCCCGCCTCGGCGGCAGACTGTGTTACTTCCCGTGGGAACAAAAGAAGCACCACTGAGGAAACTGCGCCAGTCCCGGCTTCGCCGGGCTGGCGCCATCAATCACCCTGCGCGCGGGTATTCCCGCAAGGGAATTCTCTCGTGCAACAACAACAACGGTCGCAACATGCCGCCTACCAGCGCGTGCGACGACCTTTGCATCAGGAGATGCGACATGACAATCGGCTCGATTCCAAAACCGCCCGATAGGATCTATTTCCGAGTCGATGGCACGGCGTGGGTCGGAGAGCAGTGGGTTGGCCGCTACCCCGAGGGGATAACGCACTTTTCGGAGCTTCCGACCACTGATGATCCACGCTGGATTCCCGGCAAGCCTTCGGTTCAAGACGAGCAAGTGGTGACGCTCTGCCCGTTCAATCCCTCAGGGCGCTTGGGCATTTGCATCGAAATGGATGCGTCGAGACCACTGCTCCGGGGGATAGCAAGGCACCCCCCATTCGCAGGAGCGAAGTGGTGGATGCCACTGAACCTAGTTCGAGACCACGCGGTGGCTGTCCCTGCGCGTTAGATCGAAGCAAGCGGATGGGCCCGCTTCATCGCGGCACAGCGAGACAGAACCAGGCCCCGGGTCGCTCAATACGAGCCCCGGGGCCTTTTTGGTGCAATCAGCAGTCAACCATTGTCAGTAGGCCGATTGCCGGCGACACTTGACGCGTTTAGCAAGGTCACCGGTGCCTTCAATGCCGGCCATTTGGCGGTTCCCGCCAACACCATAACCCCGCAGGGAGGCTCCCGCTGGGATGCTCCTTCGCGTGGTTTCACGCTGCAGCGGCGCACGGCGCCGAAATGTGCGAGCCGGGCTTCAACGCCGGCATGCACTAACGGGGGAAGTCATGATTACTGAAGAAGCACGAACACGGCTGCTGCACGACAAGATCGAACAATCGAAAGCGGAGATCCTCGAAGACATCGAATCGGGGCGTGTTCCCGCTATGGTTCGGTCGTTCGGTGACCTCCATTCCTACGTAGACGCCAACTGCTACGGCGGGATGGCCGAGGACGATGAAGCCGACCGACTGCTCGCGCTGTGGGGAGGTCCTGTCAAGATCGGATGCATGATGGACGCAACACCGGCGGACCTGCAGGCGTTCTCCTCCGAAGTGCAAGATGCGGTAAATGCATGGCTGCTCGCTGGACGTCAAGGTGCAGAACGGAATGGCCGCGCGAAGGTTGAGAACCGTTGAGCGGCTGTACCGTTAAACACCGCCAGATCACAACACGAGCTGAGAGATCGTCTCCATCGGAGTGATTCCGGATCAAGCGGCGCAGTTCGCCGAGAAGCTCGGCGTGTCCAAGCGCACGCTGCAGGAGTGGGAGCAGGGGCGTCGCCAGCCTTCGGGCGCAGCACGTGCCTTGCTGAAGATTGCGACTGTGCGGCCGGATGTCGTGCAAGAAGCGTTCGGCTGAAGCCAAGCGCATTCGCCAAGCCAAAGCCCGTCGCCTCAGGCGGCGGGCTTTTTTCATGCCTGCGTGCCGGCGATCGCGCGCCCTAGTTTCCGAGGTTGGTAGGCGTTTGGCCGTGGTAGCCTCGAAAAAGAGGCTCGCGGTTTCTCTCTCTGAACAAGCACGCTTCCTGCATCGTTCAGAGGATCACCACCATGACCGCCATCCGCCGTGCTGCCGTTCTGTCGCCTGGACAGCTTCGCCACCTTCTCCGTGTGACGGAGGCCTGCAGCCGACACCCTGAGCGGGATGCGGTGATCCTGCTTCTGGGGTTCGCCGCGGGGCTGCGGATCAGCGAGGTTGCTCAAATCACGCTCGGCGATGTGATGTTCCCAAGCGGAAAACTCAGGACCGAAGTAAGCCTACGCGCCGCGATCACGAAAGGCTGCCGGCAACGCGTCGCGTACATCACAGCGCCTAAGCTCATTGCTGCCATCGTGCGCTACCTGACGCATCGGATTGACAGGCGAATCGGCACATCGCTGCAGCCAGGCTTTCGCGGTCTGTATCCTGACATCCCGCTGATCATTTCCCGCCGCGGGGCGCCCTTCAGTATGAACGTCAAGCGGCGCACGCTTGAGCGTGGACGAGGTGAGCGTCGCGACTATCAGGCATGCGACGCACTTCAGGCGTACGTAACGAAGCTCTACAGGGATGCAGGATTAAGCGGTAGCAGTCATAGCGGCCGCCGCACCTTCGCAGGGCGAATCCTCGCGCGATCAGGCTCGATGGAACGCGTGCAGCAGCTTCTAGGGCACGCCGACTTGGACTGCGCGCAGAGGTATGTCGATGTGAGCCCGGATATCCTTCGGAGAGCGTTTGCCGAAGTGATTTGAGCCAATGTACGACCGTGCAAGCCACCTTGCGAAAACAGTCACCTCACCCGTTGCTCTGGGGGTCCTTCCCGCACTCAGCGCGCTGCTGCTTGCAGGCCTCATCCTGCTGGGTGGCCTAGACGTGGGCGGCGGCGAGAAGGACGCCTACCTTGGAATTGGTGCGCTGTGTTGGGCCCCGATCTTCATCAGTGTCTATTGCGTCGGGCTGTGGCGGCGCTGGCGGCCGACGCGCGCGGCCCTGGTCGGAGCGCTGGTTGCTGGCGTCCTGCTGATCCCGGCCGTGCTGATTCTGCTGCAGGTGGTGAGCCTGCTGAAATGAGCATTCCCGAGCTGCTCGGAAAAGGGAGGGTCAGGATGTGGCCGCGTAGCACCGGGCTGATGTCAAAGGCTCCGCCTTTACCGGTTGCGCTTCCGTAAAGACGTGAGTATCTTTGCGCTACGCCTCATAGTAAAGATTGCGTCCATGCCCGTTCTGAGCCCGAAGCGCCAAGTCACACTCCCAAAGGATCTCTGTGATCGGCTCCAAGTCATGCCGGGCGACGACCTGCAGATCCTGGAGCATGAGGGTCGAATCACGATCCTCAAGCGAGTGAAGGGGGCGAGCAAGGGCGTACTGAGTCACGTCAAGATCAACCGGCACGTCAGCGACGCCGAGTCCCGCGACGACGCGATGGCCAAGGCCGGTCGGGGTGCTGCCAAACAGAGCCAGCGGCACGCGGCGGCATGATTGCGGTTGACACGAACATCGTCCTTCGCAGGCTACTTCAGGATGACGAGGCGCAGAACGCGAAAGCCAATGCACTGTTCGACGGCGAGGACGAGATCCTGATTACCGACGTCGTTCTCGCTGAGACGGCGTGGGTGCTGAGCGGCAAGCGGTACGAACTGACGCGTGAGCGAGTGGTCTCAACGATGACCGCGCTATTCCAGGAGTCTGCTGCACGATTCGAGTCCGTCGATGCGGCGTGGAAAGCACTTCGTGACTATGCAGAGGCCAAGGCGATCAAGCGTGGCGGCAAAACGCACGTGGCTGACTTCTCGGACGCACTGATCGTGCGCAAAGCGACCGAGGTCATGGTGAACGCCGGGGAGGGTGAGCCGGCGACGTTCACTTTCGACCTTGGTGCCCAACAACTGCCTGGCGCACACGCGCCCTGATGCACAAGGAAGGTATGGAAAGCGAACCGATGAATAAGAGCAATGAAAGCTGGAAGATGGGTGCGGTGAGCATGGGCTTGCTCATCGTTCTCGGAATCGTGCTTCTCTGGCCGCATATCTGATCGAGGAAGCACCGATGCGAGCCGACAATGGCCCTGACACCGTGCACGGCTCAGCGGAGCGCGAGCGAATGCTGGAGCAGATGGTGGCAGCGAACGATGCGTTCTACGCGGCCGCGCGGCGCATTGGCAATCATCCGTTCATTGAATTTTCCGGTTTGCTGCATGAGTACATCGAAGCATGCCGGTCAGCTCATTCGGCCGGGATCGACTTCACTCAGTGCAACACCCACTCGGGCGTCAATTTGCCGCTGCATGATCACCAGGTCGACTACATCAACGAAAAGCTGTCGTGCATCTTCACGGGGCGCTCCGTGATGGGCTCTGCAGGTTGAGGAAACCAATCGCAAATTTGCCAAGCTGGGTCAACGTGCTTTCATTGACGCAGCAAGTCACAAAGGAAACCAATGATGCCTGCACTCAGCTTCAAGGTTTCGACAACCGGCTTTGTTGCGGAGGTCGATGGCTATCTCTGCTTCGTCAGCGCAGAGCCAACAAGCCGACTAGCTAGGAAACCACGATGCACGGTTGGACGCTCTTTTAGCTCGTACCAAGCGCGTGTTTGAGGATTGCCCTTCGGACACTGTCAACCTTGCGCGCGCCGCATCGGCGTTGCAAGCTAACGCATCGTACCCGCCTGGGTAAGTTAGCCAACGGCGCTGCAAAGCCGTCCACGAAGCGCTCCGGCGCGAATAGCCGCTCCAATGGGCTTTGTTGCATAGCCGCTCATGCGGCACGGCTGTAGTCCGCCCAGCGATCCTGCGGCGTCACTGCACGCATTTCTATTCTCAATTTCCCTCACTACCACCACCCACTGCGGGAACCCCGCTGGGGCTTCCTGCGTTCAAAAGGAGGCTTCAATGCCAATGGCACATGCACCCGTCAGCTACAAGATTCGCGCTCAACTTGAGCGACGACTCCACAACATTCATCGGATTGCAAAGCGCGACGGTTGGGATACCCACGACGTTCAATTTCAGCAAGAACAAGGCCAGCAGAATTTTGAGCTGGCTATGTGGTGTTACTGGCTTTCAAGACGTCGAAAGTCGTTCACCGTAAGTGATCGCGCGCGGCTGGTTCTGGCCGTTCTATCGAGTGGGAAAACCTCAATCGAGAACGAGTTTCTCATCGTGTTTAATTTTTCCGAACGTTCATTCGATGCGATTTTTGAGATGGGCGACGGCGACGAAGTTGTCGAAGCCATCTCGCACCTGGTGCACGCATCAAACGATCCCGTCGCCCTCAAGGGCCTGCGATCAAATGGGTGGGATCGCGCGACGGCCAGCACGGCGTTTCAGCTCACCACAAGTTAGTAAACCCACGTCGCCTCGTGCGAACCATAAGGAACACAACCATGAGTAATTCAGTGACGGACATTCGTGTCCTTTCAAGCGATCACCGCGCCCTGCTAATCGACGCGATCATCCACTATCACTCGGCGGCTGAGGGATGTGATGAATCCGAGAGAGACGCGGCCCTGGAAGCGTTGAACAAGCCCGCGGAATTCAGTGATCTCGTCCTGCTTTGTGGGGAGTCATCGTCAGAATCCCATGAGGTCGCCCGTGCGCGGGTAATCGCTCAGGATATCGATGAGGCTGAGGTGGATGAGACGGCGTATGTCAGCCGTTGCGATGACGGCAGTTCGTTTGTGATGGCGTGGGTACACGTGCCTGCCGAAACAACATCTGAGCTTCTCGAACACCTGCTGGCCGCGGCCAAGACGCAGTTAGACATGCTCCGGGCGAGCGGTCCGTTCTCGGACAACTATGCCAACTTCCCAGGCGGCACGCTGTCCGAGCTGGATACCTACATCGAATGGCTCGACAGCACCCTTGAGGACCTCTCGGACCACATCGATCGTGCGTATGTGGACGATCCTGACGGGCCGAGATTCAAGATTCGTCGAGCGTCAGGCAATGCGTTTCTTCAGTTCTATCCGAGTGACGCGCTTCGCTCACTCGTGGAGCTGGCAACGCCCCTCATGACTGCCGAC
>Ga0163144_10001024_pt1 | contig 66280 bp, 75 predicted proteins | sample OliLak19BULKMAT1_FD_123175 | JGI IMG/M metagenome (GOLD analysis project Ga0163144, IMG submission 123175) | Freshwater microbial mat bacterial communities from Lake Vanda, McMurdo Dry Valleys, Antarctica - Oligotrophic Lake LV.19.BULKMAT1 | ecosystem: Environmental > Aquatic > Freshwater >...
AAGTTGATCTTGTATCCTGTGCCATGGATTCTAGAAATGACTTTCTATCACCATATTGTGCTAGTTTTTCGAATAGTGCGACTTTGTTAAGTAGTGAGTTTAGCTTTTTCATGAAACCTTTTCTGGTGTATTACCAATGAAATTATATCCCAATATGCCATGTGTTATGTAATTTTTCCATTGTAACGTAGTAATTGATGAATATATAACCGATATATTGGTAAGGATAAACCAGGAGGTCCAAAATTTGTCTTTTCCACAACCGCCTGCCCTGACTTGACAAACACTACAGCATCAGCTAAAGTACGGTTAGTGTAATCGCGAAAATCTGATCTTAACACTAAGATTCTAAGACCAGCATTATGAACTATATCAGCATAATAACCATCAACATATCCATCATCAGTTGAATAACCATCTACTCTGGAATCAAAAACTGCGCCAGTAATTGTTTCATGAATGAATAACTGAGTTTCAAGAATAGGTTGAACCAGTGGAGATATGTCTGAATTGATGAATATAATTCCTGATGGTAGTGACATTTAGATTCCTTAAGTTACTTATTATATGACTTATTATGCAAATTAAAATAAATGCCAGGGGTTGACACGGAATGATTAGCAATTATTCTGGAGGTATGACAAACAAAACCGTTCCAAATTTTAAGTTTGCAATTCGAGAAGATGTGAAAGACAGCCCAATTTCTCCCCTTCCTGAGCGTGGTACTGACCGCTCTACTGGCTGGGATGTAAAGGCTTTCCCTAAAGACCGCCAACCTATCGTTGTAAAGCCTGGTGAATATATAAAGATATCCCTTGGGTTTAGAACTCTTTCACCAGAAGGTTGGTGGCTTGAGCTTCGACCACGCTCATCTTCATTTGCTAAGAAATCATTACATTTTCTATATGGCGTAATCGATGAAGATTATGAAGGAGATATGATATTTGCTGCACAATATCTGCCTACCAACAAAGAGAAGATGGTATCGCATCCAGGTTTAGTAGAAGATACGCTTGAACATAGTATGGCTCTAAATAGTTTAGTCATACAATTTGGTGAAGCAATAGGACAGTTAGTTCCAGTAAAACGCCAAGAGATGGCAGTAACTAGTGTAACAAATGAAGAGTTCGATATATTATGTGCAGAACGAAAAGGTAACAGAGGTAGTGGGGGTTTTGGATCAACATCAAAATGAGAAATAAAAAAGTTAAAAACGAATATTTAGACAACATGGTTTATAATAAAGCCATTGAAGAAGAAATTAAGAAGAATAGAGATACTTTCGATTCACTAATGACTGATAATCTTCCAGCTCTTGCTACTCCAGAGCAAGAAGAAGAAATCAAGAATCTTTATAAAAATAATCCATTCCTAAAATCAGGCTCCAAAGAAGATTTAACAAAAACGGCATTCATATATTTTGTAACTGATTTAGAGATTGGTAGAGAAGCTTTTGATCCAGATGAAGCTTGGATTCAAACCTTTACTGGTATGAGAATCAATCCAACAAAACCTAATGAAAAGTCTATTAATTTACAAGACATAGCTCATGCGCTTGCTCGCCAATGTCGGTTTAGTGGTCATGTTAAAGAGTACTATTCAGTAGCTCAACATTCAGTTCTAGTAAGCCATCTATGTGACTCAAAAGATGCCCTAGCAGGGTTATTACACGATGCTAGTGAAGCTTACCTAGTCGATATCCCTGCGCCTTTAAAGAGGTCAGGAAAGTTCGATGCATACTTAGAATTTGAGAAGGCAATGCAGGATGCTATTTGCAGGAAATTTGGTTTATTAGAGGCTGAACCAGAATCAGTAAAAAAGGCAGATAAGATTATCCTGGCGACTGAAGCAAGAGATTTATTATCAATGATGCGTAGTGATTGGATTTATCCATTTAAACCACTACCATTTACTATTAAGCCAATGATGCCAAAAGAAGCTGAATCTTGTTTCATTCAAAGATTTTTTGAATTGGCTGGTACCCCAGAACTATATCTTGAGTTTATTAACAAGTAATAGGCTTTATTGTGATATAGTTTCTATATGACAAAAGAAAAAGATACCAAAAAGCCAAAAGATAAACATTACTACGATGTAAAAGTGGAATGTATGTTACCTGCGGTACTTACATACCGTATTCTAGCAGAAGATGCTGATCAGGCTGCTTCTCTTATAAAGGGAAAGCAGCCTAATAGCGTTCATCATAAATTGATAGGGCGCAAAGAAATTAAACTAACAGTATATAAAGCTGGTTCACTTATAATTAAGTTTATTAAAAGATTAGTATCATGAATTATTTCATATATGAATTATTTAATTCAGCAAATGGAAAAATAAAATATAAAACACATTTTCAATATGTACATGCCGCATTAGTTAAATATAATAAATTAATTGAATTCATTATACTTCAAAAATTTTATAATGAAAAAGATGTTTTTGCTGCTGAAAAATATTGGATTGAATATTATAAATCTAATGATAGAAATTTTGGATACAATTTAACAAGCGGTGTAGAAGGTATGGCTGGACGTAAATTATCAGAAAGTCATATATCAAAATTGCAAATGTACAATACAAATAAAAAATTATCACTAATCACTAAAAATAAAATTAGTGAATCAATTAAGCAAAAAAAAGTCTTTTGGACAAAAAAATTCAAACTCTTCCATTACAAATGAAGATGCTGTTAATATTAGAAATATGTATGCAACTAAAAAATATACTCAAACTAAATTGGGAAAAATATTCAATATCGATCAAACTACAGTTTCATTGATTGTAAATAATAAATCATACAAGGAAAATAAATGTTTAAATCACATTTAAAAGTGAAACCTAGTAAAATAGGCTATGGGCTTTTCACAGATGTAAAAATTCCTGCTAATTCTCCTATACTTGAAATGACAGCAGATGTAACTACTTGGGAAAGACTTCCTAATCAAGATCATCCAGCAGTTATTCAGGTTGGCGCTAATATTTTCATGAGTCCGTCTGGTGACATCGATGATCATATCAATCATAGCTGTAATCCAAATTGCCGTCTACAAATAGTAGGTAAAAGGGTTCATCTATATTCATTGTATGTAATACCTGCTGGAGCTGAATTAACATATGATTACTCTACAACTTCAACTGATTCATTAGAAGAATGGAAGATGGATTGTTTATGCGGACATTTTAATTGTAGAAAATTGATTAGTGGATTTCAATATTTAGATAACAAAACACAAGAGGACTATAGAAAGAAAGGCGTACTACCAATTTTTATGGTTCATCAAATATTCATGAGAAAGTAAGATATATGGGACTGTTTTATTACGTTATTGACACGGAAACTACTGGATTAAAAGCTGATTACCACGAGATGACCGAAATTGGTATTATTCGTTGTGCCGATAGAGTGCAGATACATCGATTGCTTAGGTGTGATTATCCAGAAAGAGCCAGTTTTGATGCTCTTACCATTACAAAAAAGACAATGGCTGATTTAGAGGTTGGGCACGAGAAGAGTGATGTTATTGAGGAATGTGATAAATTTTTCTCTGAAGATGGCGGTACTCCAAACCATAGATGTATTATCGCACATAATGCACCATTTGATAGAAAATTTCTACATGCTCTATGGGCGAAAATGGGGAAACAATTCCCAGCCAATCTATGGCTAGATACTATGGGTATGACTAAATCATATATTAAAATGATTGGTCTAGATGCAGAGCATAAAGCTAAAGGTCTGCCAAAACCAAAGGTTAATCTTCATGCTGCTTGTGATATTGCGCAAATAAAGAAGTTTTCAGAGGCTCACAATGCTAAGGTAGATAGTAGAAATACATACTTACTTCATAAAGCATTGATAGAGAAGAATGTAGATCATCTTCCTCTTATCAAAACAGAAGTACATAATGTTAAAGTAGAAGAAGGTGGTTTAGACCCGGATTTACTTGATTTAGAATGAAAGCAATTAGTTTAGATACTTTATTCATGAAATTGAGAAGGCAGATATTGCTTGCAGAATCTTATTCTGAAATCAAAAATCTGGCTTTTATCATTAAATCTTGCAGGTTAAAACCTTATTCATATTTATTTGAAGCTAAAAGCTCTAAGCTCATTCTATATAAATGGTGGTTTGATGAGTATGGCAACTCATTGCGTATACTTAAAAAACAAAGGCTAAAAATTACCTATAATGATTTAGCCTTAAATAAAGATAAAATATCATCTACTGATCTTTACTATGGTTTACCTTTAGATAAGATATCAAGAATGAGTAAGTTAGTATTTATATGTGCCGGAAGAGATGAAGATATGTTAGAAGATTGTTTTTTTATCTCTTATCTAGGGATTGATAACTATCTTAGAACATATCTTTATATGTTTGGTGAATTGACGCAAGTATCCAGCTTATTATTAGGTATTGCTAATTTGAAAGCTATTGCAAAGAATGTCGATATAAAATATTTTCAAGAATTGAAAAAGAAAGAAAATATAGTCCTGCCTTGCCAGGATGCTCGGGTATGGTTATCTTACAACCCTCCGAGTGAAGAGTTTCTAAAAATCATAGAGAAGCAGCATGAAGCTGTATTCCTATTAACCCAAAGGTAATCCAATATATATGTCAGACGAAAAACTAGAATTTGAAGGCGAAGTTATTGATGCGAACAAAGGTAAGTTCAAGGTAAAAATTAGTGAAAATTATACAATTCTTGCTACATTAAGTGGAAAAATCCGCCAGAACTCTGTTAGAATTCTGGTCGGAGATAAAGTTAAAGTAATTGTATCAGAGTATGATACGACTCAAGGAAGAATTACTTACCGAAACAAATAACTTAACCTATAGAGTTTAAGAAGTTCTCAATTCTTTGTAAAAACTGTATTCTACCGCTCTGTGGTTTGGCTGGAGTATAGGTTGCAACTTCTTTAGACTCTTCTGGTTTCGTAGCTAATGGCTTATCACCCGCTGGTGAACTTAAAGGTTTGTCAGCGGGTTTTTCTTTTGGATCTGACTTAGCTCCAGTTGGAGCTTCCGCTAACTGTGGACCCTTGCTAATATCATATTTTTTTACACCAGGAGTATGACCGATGGTTTGGTAAAGTTTACCAAACTTAGGATCAGTCATAAGACTATCCATAGTAGTTTTCATAACTTGACCAGAGGGTAAAGTTACTTCTACTTCATTAGATACTAATCTTGCACCTGAAGCATATTCAGAGTGACTAGCAATATCATGAGAGCTAATGTTACCTTTTTGAATAGGGGTTCCATCAGCATGATACCAGCCAGTTATACCTAATCTATCAGCTTGGTCTGGTTGAATAATATCTTTCATATGACCAGCTACTAAAGCTCCAGGTTTTTTCTTATCAAGTTCTTGTTGTATTTTATCATTAAATGCAACTGAAGTATCCGAGTCGCTTATTTTTCTAGCGACGACTTCATCAGCAGTATAGTATTTACCATTAATTTTAGCGCCACCACTCATAGGAGTTGGAGGTAGTTTTGTATCAGCAGCTTGCCAAATTTGTTTAGACATCTTAGTTGTTGGAAGATTCATACCAAAATGATCAGCTACACGTTGTGCGGTTGTTCCGGTCATAGGAACTCTAATGCCATCGATGCTTACGTAGTCAGGCATTACCTTATAAGTAATTTTTACACCTTTAGGACCATCTACTGTGACTGGTACTAGATTTTTTGGTGGACCCATTGAAACTAATGTATTATAAATTAATTGTTCTCTTTTAGGACCGGCTGGTGTTTTTAAGAATTCATCTTTGAAGCTCATTTGTTACCTTTAGTATTTTGTAAATGTTAATATACCTTCATCAGACACTAAAGAAGATAATTCTTTACTTGAGAATACATCTGTAATTCCCATTAAATTTCCATCCACTAAAACATCATTAGCTATCATTCTGATACCATGACTATAATCCTCATAGCTATCTTCATGATCAACAGGATTCAATCCTTGAATTGGTTGACCATTAGCTTGTATCCAGCCATAGATAGCTACTCTTTTTTTAGGATTACCTGGGCTAAGTCTATTTGTCAATACAACATCCTTTTTATGACCTGAAGTTAATTGAGCTGAATCTTTGCCAGCTAATTGGGCTTGTATTCTACGATTATGAATACCAACACGATCCATACTCATCATACTAGAATCATATGGTGGACCCCATGGTAATGGAGATAGTTTGTTAATAGAAGCTTTCCAAATATCATTAACCATTTTTCTTGTTGGCATAAAGCAATCAAAAGTATCAGCTATTTTTTGAGCAGTATATGGATTCATAGGCATTCTTACATAATCAGAGTCACTACCAATACATAAAAAATCCGGCATGACTAGATAAGTAATATTATGCTTATTAGTTGCAACTGTAATAGCTTTGAATTTTCTAAGAAAATCAGGCATATTGCCGTTTAAAATTTCATACAGTATATTTTGTTGCCTTATTATTCTATTAACGCCCATATTTTTAGTAACAAATTGGCTACCAGAGATAGCATTACTATCTCTAATTGGTATAAGTGGCATTGAGGTTGATGGATTATCAATCAATTCAAATATATTTATTGGCATAGTACCCCCTAATCTTTAACAATTGCCAGGTATTGACAAGTATTTAACAAGATTTACTATTATACCACAATATGGAGATCACTTAATATGATCTTTAGGAGATAACTTTATGATAGATAGAATTAAAGATGGGCTTTGTTATGATGATGTTTTATTACAGCCACAGTACTCTTCTGTAAAGAGTCGTTCTGAGATAGATATTTCTGTTAAATGGGGCATGTTACAATTTAGTCATCCAGTTATACCTGCTAACATGAAAACTGTTACTGGTGTTGATATGGCGGCAGCTATAATGGATACAGGCGGATTAGCCATTCTACATAGGTTTATGCCAATAGAAGATCAAGTAAAAGCAGCACACTCTCTAATAAAAATAGAAAATAATGCAATGCATTTGATGATGTCTGTTGGGGTTAAAGAAGATGATAAGGATAATATTGGTTTATTATATCGGGCTGGCGTACGAATGATTTGTATTGATATTGCTCATGGTGATTCTGTTCAATGTATCGATATGATTAAATGGATTAGACAACAGTATTCATATATATTTATTGTTGCAGGAAATGTAGCTACTGGTCAAGCTGCTGCTCGATTATGGAAAGCTGGAGCCAATGTTGTTAAAGTTGGCGTTGGTCCTGGTAGTTTATGCACCACCAGAATTGAAACTGGCAATGGTGTTCCACAGTTAAGTGCTTTAATTGATGTTGCTAAAGTAAGAGATGATCTTATTCTTGAGTATAAGAATGAAGAATCTAATGTTAGTCGCGTATTCCCATTTATTGCAGATGGTGGTATTAAGAATGCTGGTGATATAGTTAAAGCTTTATGTTTTGCTGATATGGTTATGGTTGGTAATTTGTTTTCTGGATGCGATGAAACACCCGGTGAGATTCTAAGTATAGATGGTAATAAATACAAACAATATGTAGGCAGTTCTACACATAAAACCAATCATGTAGAAGGTGTAGCAGCTATCGTTCCTACAAAAGGAAAGATGTCAGAAGTTTTAACTAAGTTACTTGAAGGATTACGTTCAGGTTGTTCTTATCAAGGTTCTAAAAATTTAACAGAACTTAAGGATAATCCAGTATTTATGAGAATAACTAGTGCAGGATTGAGAGAGTCTCATCCACACGACGTTAAAGTAATATAATCGGGGGATTTATGGGAGATAGCAACAAAGTAACAACATATGTCATCGGTATTGTAACAATCATAATTATGATGTTTGTTTTTGGATTAGGTGTTTGGGCATTAACTATACCAAGCGTACCTTTAGCTATCATATCATTTATAATTGGTATCGGATTCAGTGTGTTTGCATATCATGATTTTAAGCGAATTAGAGATAAGGAAGTCTAAATTGAATAAAGAAGAAAGTCAGTATTTGAATTTACTAGAAGAGATAGTAACGACTGGTACTAAAAAAAGTGATAGAACTGGTACAGGAACAATTAGTATTTTTGGTAGCAAGCTTAGGTTCTCTCTAGAGAATGATAAAGTGCCTATGCTTACCACAAAAAAAATGTTTACAAAAGGTGTAATCGAAGAGCTATTGTTCTTCCTTCGTGGTCAAACAGATTCTAAAATACTAGAGGCGAAAGGAGTTAATATCTGGAAAGGCAATACCTCTAGAGAATATCTTGATAAAAAAGGATTGACTTCTTATGAAGAGGGCGAAATAGGACCAATGTACGGTGCTCAATGGAGAAATTTTAACTCACCTTTATATGATAATCTTAATAAAGGAGTCGATCAAATACAAAATGTATTTAATTTAATTAAAAATGACCCAAATAGCAGAAGGATGATTGTTACAGCTTATAATCCATTAGTATCACATCTAACAGTACTAGAGCCTTGTCATATGTTTTTTCAATTTTATGTGGATGATGGAAAGTTAAGTGCGCAGTGGTATCAACGCTCTGTAGATAGCTTTCTAGGCTTACCATTCAATATACTAAGTTACGCCATTCTTACCAAGATAATGGCGAAGGCAGCGGGATTAGAGCCTAAGGAATTGATTTTTGTAGGTGGCGATACTCACGTATACTTAAATCATTTAGATCAAGTAACTGAACAGATATCAAGAGTACCATTTGAATTTCCAACAATGAAGATAAATAAAGAATTATCTACAATTAAAGATATTGAAGAATTAGAGTTATCTGATTTCGTAATTAAAGGATATCAATCACATACTGCTATTAAAGCGCCAATGGCTGTATAATGGGTAATTTACCAGGAAAATATGTATATGGTAATAGTCCATATGGAACATATAATTCATTACAGCTTAAGCATAACGGAAGTTCATTTATTGTGAAAAATAATGGTGATTTATTGGTTGAAGGTAAATTATATGGAAGATAAAAGAAAAAGTGGATCTATTGGTGTAAGTTATTATAAAACTGTATTTATGTTTACAGGATCTACTTTTTCATTTGACTCTGTTTCAGAAAATGAAGATCAAATAGATATTTACAATAAGTTAAAAGTAGAGTTTGATAAAATTGTAGCATTGAAAGCATTTTGGTGAAAATATGATTGGAATGATAGTAGGAATATCCAGTAATGGAGTAATTGGTTTAGATGGTAAGATACCTTTTTACCATTCAGATGATTTGAAATTTTTCAAGAAAATGACACTTAACAGTACTATAATTATGGGTCGCAAGACGTTTGAAAGTATAGGCAAACCTCTTCCTGAACGAAGAAATATAGTAATAACTTCATCTAAAATAGAGGTTGAAGGAATTGAATGTTTTAAATCCTTAGAAGATGCATTAGATACAACTGCTCCAATTGCAGATGCGATTGATACATGGTTAATTGGTGTAGCTTCTATATACGAAATTGGGATGACTCATGCTAACGTAATTTATACTACAGTCACCAAAGATATAATTTCGGGAGATAATCCAGTAAGATTATGGTTAATTGGTGGAGCTTCTATATACGAAATTGGGATGACTCATGCTGACGTAATTTATACTACAGTCACCACAGATATAATTTCGGGAGATAATCCAGTAAGATTTCCATGGATCAATCCCCGATTATTTAAAATCGTAGAAGAGATTCAACTTAATGAAATTTTAACAGTATTCAAATATCAACGTATAGTTAAATAACATTCCATTGCGTTCCATTATAAATAAATCTTAATGAACCGTAATCGGAGCTAATTATTCTATTTGGAGCGTAACCATCAGTAAGCTTACCATTTGGTTGTATTGTAATATTAAAAGCATTTGCAGTTCCAGTTGCATCTTTAATAATTACTTCATGACCAAGTTGCGGCGTGCCCGGCAGGGTAATGGTTCTAGCCGCAGTTGTATCAACAGCTACAAAATTATCACTATAAAGTACAGTATAGTTGCTACTTACAAGTGTAACTGGAATAGTATAATTTTGTAAATTGGTAGGATACCAATCAGAGTTAGTCAAGCCGAAACCTAAAACGTAATATCTACTTGCATTTTTATCAAAAACAAGCATTCCTTCTTTACGGCTGGCAGTAGGTATTGCGTCTCTAGCACCTGCATTAGCAACAATTTGAAAACCACCTTTAACGTGTTTATCTTCAACTATTGGGAAATTTCCATCACCTGCTGGCACTAATGTTGTTATTATTTGAGTTGGCATTATTTATCCTTTATAGCTATATACGATAGATTTAGTATTTGCTTTTGCATAATTGTAGATTGTTAAAAATTCTACGCAATTCGTTTTCAGGTGCCTTATAAATACGCAAAAGATATTTATTTAGTTCAATAGCCTCTTCAATCTCACCAAGATGAAAAGAGGCTATTGCCATTTCGTCATAAATCTTCCAGTCATAGCAAGGCTCCTCAATGAATAAACCATCACTTGGTTTCTTTACAGTACAACCAATTTTAGCATAAAAATAAGCTTTATCATAAAGTTTCATTTTACGACAGTAAGCAGCTAAATACAATAGGCTTTCTATTCTTTTAGAATTGCAATTGAAAGCTCTAATATAGGCTGATTCGATTAACGTTATATTTTCTGGACTAACAATTTCAAGAATCTTGGCTGATTCTAAAATTGCGATAAATCTTTCTTCAATCCAACCGCCTAATAGATCTCTTTTTAGATAGTAAGCAAGCGCCTCTTCATATTTACCTGCATCTCTATAGCTTTGCGCACAATAGAATGTATTTCTATGATCATTGGGCTTCTTTATAAGCTCTGATTCGAATACTAAAGCATCATTTATATATTTGAATGAGTTACTAGATCTATGTCCATCTGCTCCATAAAGTATCTTGCATCCTTGCAATGTTATTGGGACAACGTACTCTGGAAGATTTATATATTCATGTACCAATCCTATATAATTAAATTCAATTGAATTGTGAATTAACTGTGGTCTATAATAGGTTACTGAATTGTGTTCAATTCGTATCTTATAGACTTCTTCACATAATTTCTTGAATGAAAAATTGTGCTCAAAAATAAACTTATCATCAGCATCTATGATTAAGGTATAATCTGCCTTAGTCTTAGAAATTGCTAATGATAAGTTTCTATTTGTACTAAAATCATGCCAATCATGACGATGAAGTTCTCCAGGGATTCCATTAAGAGTCTTATGAATTAGATCTATCGTATTATCTGTAGACCCTGTATCACAAATTACCCAATAATCTATATGATTTTTGAGTGATTCAAGACACCTTACAATACAGTGTTCTTCATTTTTTACTATCATAGATAAGCAGACAGTCATACTACGTATATAGCGTTTAATTAACTTGTAGTGACGGTAATTTCTCCAAGACCAGTGAATTCACTCTCATATAATGAAAAGTTTTCTATGATTCCAAAATTATTCGTTAAAGTATAATCATTAATAAATGTGAAACCACCTTGTAAACCATTAACAGTAAAAATAATATTTCCAAAATTTGCTCTGCAAGCAAAATAAATACTTTGACCTGCTGTAGCCGTTGCAGTAAAGGTATAAACTTTTGTTCTAGTTAACGCGCTATCAGATAGTGTGAGTATAAAAACAGCACCAGTTTCACCTGGACTATTAGCTCCCCAATACATTTTTTGAACCCAATATACAGTTGCGGTAGCTTCCTTTTGAATTCTACCTTGAATAGCAGATAATGTAAATGTAACAGAATCATTATGATTATTAAAAATAAATGATTCTACGCTGCTAAATGAATACTTATCAACATCTGGAATAGAGTCAGGAGTATTATTTTCATCATCTGTAATAGAAAGATTTGTAATATTAGGTAGGGTATATGATGCAAGGAATGCTGGTGTTACTAGAGTATCACCTACTTCTATTAATGTACCGGCTGTAGGGGTTAAAGTCATTATTAATGGTTTAACATTATCTTCATATAGGTAATCTGGACACCAAGTACCAAAAGCATTGACTAAAACATATCCATCTAAAGGTGCAATATCAGCAATTGAATCACCCCTAATACCGATAACTGTTTGAATAAATGGACCTCCATCTAAATCTCCATTTCCTGAAAATGTTGAAACGTCAGCAGCAGGTTGTGGAATCCAGGCTGTGCCAGACCAAATAAGAACGTCTCCTGCTATTGGTTCAACAGAGGAGACTGGATTACCACGAATACCAATGACTTCAGGGGAAGATAATGTATTTCCTAAATCTCCATTCAATTCAATAAAATCAATAGAATTAACAGTAGTTTCAAGAGCATCTAATCTTGCTTTAACTGTCGATGATAATCCCCTGGGTTTGATGCCAAGTTCAGCTTCGATGGCTAGGATAGTATCTCTAAGACGATTTATGGTAACTGCACGGATTGGAGTAAAATTATCTACGACAGTTGGTAGATCAGAAGTGGTATCTATTTGAGCAGGATATTTTGGCATTTTATGACCTCAGCAATGTAATTATATACTAAAAATTTAGTATAAGATATATTACGAATGCACGTCTTTACACAATTACAAATAAGGGTATTTAATGAAACATTTCCATAAAATTGCAGAATTAGCAAATAGATTCGAACATAAATTAGCTCAAATTGCAGCGACACAATCTGATACTACATCATTATTTTTTGATACTGAGAAAAAGCAAATAGCTTTTGATGCTGCAATTAAGAATGAAAAAGGCAAAGTATATCAATTAATGCTTGCATATTTCAACAAAAAAGATGCCAAAGGTATTCCTGGGCAAAATCCATGTTCCGTAAAAATATCAGCTTTTGCTCAAGATAAAAAGGCTTGGTGGTCAATTACAACTAATCCTGCAAATCTAACTAATGTTTTAAAACCATATGTAGATACTGAATATAAAAATGTAATTGGCGAAAATATGGCTACAAGATTAGCTAAAATCCAAGCCGCAGTTGTGAAGGGTGACATTGGATCAGGCTCAATCTTAGTTGCTGATTTAGAATTTACGGTTTAATATGAGCATAGAAACATTAACACAAGAGGCTAAAAAGCATTTCCCAGATCTAGAAATTAGATACAAAGATCAATCTATTTTTATGAAAGTCTTAGGAACATTAATGTTCTTCAATAAAGACTTCATGACTAAATATATTACAACTATTGGTTCTAAAGTCTATTTTCCAAGTGAAGAGCATGTAGCCACGCGACCATTAAGTAGCTCAATAACTTTATTACATGAATTAGTTCATATTTATGATTCTAAAAAGTTCACTAGTCTTCTATTTAGTTTTCTTTATCTAGTACCACAAATACTAATACTAGTTGCCTTACCATTAATGTTCATTAGCTGGAAAGTAGCACTAGTATTAATGGTACTATTTGCATTACCATTACCAGCATACTTTAGAATGTACTTCGAAAGAAGAGCATATATTTCTACATTATATGTTTATAAAACTATAGCTGATAGAACTAGTAAAGTTTTTGATTATAATAAACACAAAGAATCAGCTATAGCACAATTCAAAACATCAGCATATTATTATATGTGGATGTTTAAAGGTATTAAGAATGATTTTGATAAGGCAATTGTCGATGTAAAAGAAGGTAAGAAGCCTTATGATGACAAAATTTTAGATATCGTGGCAGATTTATCAAGATTTATCTAAAGCTTTTCAGTTACTGATATAATAAGCGATACAGTAACTGTTCAAAGGAAAAGCATGAACAATTTTGATGTTGGTATTATTGGTGCGGGTGTTGCTGGTGCTTTTGCTACTATGAAGATTGCAAAAGACCATAAAAATGTAAAAACTGTTGTTTTTGATTTGGGGCGCCCACCTATGAAACGTAGAAGGCAGTTGGAGGGATGGCTTGGCTGTCTCCCCAACAGCGACGGCAAATTATACCTAAATGATCTAACAAAAGTAGAAGAACTCGTTGGCGCTCGCAAAATCAAGAGCGCTCATAATACGTTCAATAATATTTTATCAGCAATTGATACATTCAAAATCATTAAAGATAAGTCACCTAGCATTTCTACTGAAAAAAGAATTAGAAAAGCTGGATTCGATATAGCTTTAAATGACTACACTCAAATTTATCCAAAAGACATTCACGCCTTATCTAAAATGATGGCAGACCAAATAGAACTTTCTAAGAATATTACATTCAGTTTCGATAATGAAGTAACTAAGGTTTATAAGCAAAAAGGTATGTTCATAATTTCTACACAAGAAAAAGAATATAAGTGTAAGAAAATTATAATTGCTGTTGGTCGTAGTGGTTGGCGCTGGGCAAAAGACGTATATTCAAATTTTGGAATCATTGACAATAATGATATAGCTAAATTTGGTATTAGGGTCGAAATGAATGCGCCAAATCTAAAAGACTTCAATAAATCAAATTGCACTCTAACTAAAGGTGATTTAGAACTAGGTCCATTTTCATGGTTCGGAACAGTAATTCCAGAAGATCATATTGAATTAGCTATTTCGGCTTTTAGATCTAATGAGAATAGGTGGAAAACAGATAAAGTATCTTTCAATCTTATTGGTAGCAAGCCATTTCCAAACAAAGGATTTGAACAAACAGATAGGATAGGAAACTTAACATTTGTATTAGCTAACGATAGAATTCTTAAAGAAAGAGTTTCAACGATTATGACGGATAAAAGTAAAATATCAGTCATACCTGAGTATAGCTGGTTAGCAGAATCACTTACAGAAGTATCAGCTTTCATACCAGATTTGTTAACTAAAGCTTATTTTCATGTTCCAACGATATTACCTATTGGTCCAAAGATCAATATTGGTTCTAATCTTGAGACAGAAGTTGATGGAATGTTTGTAGTAGGAGAGAGTACTGGTGTACCAGGAATACTTTCCGCTGCTACAATGGGTATAATTGCAAGCGATTCCGTTTGCAAATAATGTAATTGCAGATATATCAAAGTGATAGATATAGCAATTACTTAAGCCTGTATCTATAAATTATAGAGAACATAATGTCAAATAAAACAAATTCAGATACTAGTAGTACTCAATCAGCCAGCGAAGATTTTAAAGATCAGAATCTCAAACACAATCTAAGTAAGTTTGATTATGATTTGTATCATGAAGAAGATAATGTATCTGAAAAAGTAATTCGTATTAAACGATTTTCAATGCCAAACAAAGGTGAGCGTTGGAAGATCTTTGAAGATAATAAGGTAGAATTTATTGTAGAAGGTGCCAAACTAACAATCAAGGAGCGTGAGTTTTTACGAACTGTTGATGGTATTAACTTTCTTCTCAGTCAATTCAAAGCTGGTATCCGCTCGTTCAATTCATTGAAAATTGAGCTTAAGAAAAAATTAACGACGCCTTGACAAACGTATTCTCATAATTATACTATACTAGTACAATCACCAAAGGTGGAAATTATGGAATACGTTATTTATGTTTGCGACACTGAAACGACTGGTCTTGATAGCCGTTTACACGATGTAATTGAATTATCAATGCATCGCATAACCGATGATGTCCAGAAAACTTGGAGCCTAAAACCTTTTAATGTTGATAGCATTGATCCAGGTGCTTTACGTGTTAATGGTCATAAACTTGAAGATTTAAAACTTCAAACAAAACATGGCAGAGACACATATCAAGATCCAATGAAGGTAATCGTTGAGATTGAAAACTGGATGATGGAAGATAACGTTAGCACTGAAAACAGAGTCATCTGTGGTCATAACGTCGCTTTTGATCGTGACATGATTACTCAGTTATGGAACAAGTGTAATTCTAAGGATACATTCCCATTTGGTCGTAGAATGATGGATACAATGATGGTTGAATTCATGATCGATTATGCAAAAGGTTCTATGGCTGAAGGATACAGCCTAAATAATCTTATCAAAAAGCATGGTGTAAAGAATGATAAAGCACATACTGCTGCTGGTGACGTTAAAGCCACTAAAGAAGTATTCGAAAAACAAATGTCTTTTCTAAAGAGTTTAGTACAAGGCAAGTAATGTATAAGATATTGTATGCAGCAGGAGCTAGTGAAAGCTCTAAGATTCAATTATCTAGATTTGCAACAGCAGTTCAAGATAGTTCAAACATAATCAAATATGCTGCATACAATAAATCTTCAGGCGGATTACCTATAGACTGGTCACTTGATTCTCTGTTAAATATATTCAAACCAGATCATATTTCTACTGATAATGATAATTTTCATATATATTTCGAGCAGATAAAATCATTTGCACCTGATCTAATAATTAGTGATTTAGAATATTTCAGTTCTCATATTGCTAATGTATTGGACATACCTTTATGGCAATGTAGTTCATCAATTATTAATCTAGCCATATCTCATTATGAAAAATACAATCTTGGATTGTTTAAAACATATTCGTATCTTTTACATAATAAACCATTACATAATCAACGAATAGCTAATATAATTGATAACTCTAATAGTAATTTTGTCTATTCTCATCTAGGTGACTTAGATAATGCGCCAAAGCTAAAGAATAATTTTGAATGGATTAGACCATATTTCACTACTGGTAAAATTTCCATACCTTGTAAACATAATATTGTGGCAGGTATGTCTAAGAACAATAAGAAGATATTCGCTTTGCTACAAAAATATCAAGATTGTGTTGCTTTTTCTGATTTTTGCGATGAAAGATATGCTAATTTACAATTAAAGGATATAAGGAATCAAGAAGAATATTTCTGTAATCTAAGAAACTCTAACCTATTTGTATGTGAAGGTCAGACTAGTTTTTTGGCAGATGCCTATTACAATAATAAGTACTCTGTAGTAATGACAGATTTTAAAGATCTAGAGTGTATTATCAATAGTATGTACTCAGAACATATGAAAATTAGCTCTTCGATATATGGTTCGCAAGAAGATTTGACTAGATTCGTAGATAATCAAATTGTAAGCAATCAGAAAGATAACATAAAATTTCTACATGAAAAATTGGAAGAGCTATGATATATCTAATAAGTATAGGGAATTTAAAGGAAATTAAATGAAGACTAATGAAAATCAAGATGGTGTAAAGAGGTTTCAGACTCCAGGTAGAACCAAAATCATTAAGGGTAGCATTTTAGCACCAGAGAATGCTGGTCTTAGATTCGTACTATCTGTAACCAATACGCTTGGTAAAGCTGAAAGCCCACTTTATCCATTATTTGAGAAGAAGTGGAAGAAGGTCCGTGAAGAGGCTAGGGGCTGGTACGCAACTAAAACCGGAACTTATAAACTTGGTGCTGTAAACACAACAGCCGTTCAAAGTGATACCTGGGTTATTCATTTACTTTGCCAAGATGATAAATTAGTAACTTCAGAATCAGCCATCGTTGATTGTTTGAAAAAGGTTTGTACCATGGCAAAATATGAAAGAGCATCAGTGCATGTTTCTACTATTTTAACTGAAGCTGTTCCAGAATTAACTCCTCTATTGAAAGAGCACTTACTAGACAATGGTGTAAGCGTTTATTTCTATGAAGAGCCTGTATAAAATTTAATATTCGAATATTTTAGGGCGGTGAGATATCAATCGATATTTTGCCGCCCTTTTCTTTTGTCCAAAATTCATATCGTTAGTCAGACATATTACTATGCCAATACAAAATGATGCAAATATAGATCAATTGATAACTGAAGTGTCATCTTTGTTTAAAAATAAAGAACAATTCAACCAACCTCAACCTACTACAAATCCAGGTTTCAACTATTCAGATTTAGATGAAGTTGCAACAGTTGCAACATCTGCACCACAAGCGCCAATAAGAGGCACTTTTGCTTGTTCAGGTGTTTTCGGTTCAGGTGATGCAAGACATGCCGGAGTTCACAATGGTGTAGACCTTAGAACCCCTGGTGGTAGTTCAGTGTATCCTATGCTTCCAGGTATTGTATCTTCTGTAGGTAGCTCTTCAAAAAGTGGTAATTACATTTCAATTTCACATAATGATGGTATTTCTACTTATTACGCTCATCTTGGATCTGTTACTGTTCATAAAGGTGATAAGGTAACAAAAGATACTGTTATTGGAACTGTTGGTGATTCTGGAAATGCAGCAGGTACCATGCCTCATGTTCATTTTGAAGTATCAGAGAATAAAAAGAAAATTAATCCAGCTCAATATTTTACAGTTCCTCCATACACAAATCCATCTAAAAATGAGAAATCATGGATTTCTGATGAACATAAAACACAAGCACGTTCTTTTAAGATCAATGATCATCTAAGGGCTCGCAGAGCAGAGTTTACTAAAAATGTAGATAATTTGCTTAAGATAGCTCACACATTCAATAAATTAACTCGTTAAGACAGTCACTGAAGCACAGATACGACTAGAGGCGGCATCCAATTTTAAGGAGCCGCCTATAATGTTTTAAATTATGTTAGATGATGCTCCACTGAGAGCCTGTATAAGCTAATGTAACGCTTTGATAGTTTGAAGTCAGTACATATTCAATATTTCCATCAATATTATTTGTATTTCCATTAATTGTAATATTGTTAGTTCCAGCTGAACCAAGTATATCTTTAATATAAAGGGTTCTGCCTGAAACAGGTGATGTTGGAAGTATTACAAGTGCTGCACCACCAGTACAATCAACCTTAATTAAAGTATCAGTATCTACGACGTTATGGGATGATAACCATGATGTTGCTGCACCAATAACTGTCCAGCCACCCATATTGGCTGGAGTCCATGATGTGTTATCATATCTAAGCGTTTGACCAAGAGTTGGAGTAGTCGCACTAACAGGAACATCACGTAAAGATACGATAGCTGAAAAACTAACTGTTCCAGCCGCATCAAAAGTACTACTTAACACAATTCCAGGATTACTTACATCATATAAATATAGCTTACATATTAACGGTCCTGTTACAGCTACAGCTTCGAATTGCAGTAAATAAGCTACTCTAAATGACGGATCAGATGCTATTGTTGTTGGAAAGGATATTGAGCTTGCACCAAGCACAACTGACGGACCCAAAGTTGTAAGTTCCTTCAATCCAGTTAAACTTGCAAGAATTATTCTTTCATTTGTTGAATCATAAGTTGTTGATTTGATATTATCAGCAACACCTACCGTTACAATCGTACCTGCTACTACGTTTAATTGACCGACACTATTGGAAGTAGTATTAGAATAATAAATGTATCCAGTACCACCATATTCAATAAAAGTTAAACCAATAGGAACTGTTAATTCTCCAGTTGTAATGGCAATACCTGTAACAGTTGCAGTCATTACATCAATTTTAGTAAAATCACCGAAACCAGAAATCCATATTAAATCCTGTACACTATCAAATATCATTTCTCCACATGTGGATAATCCAGGCAATAATGTAGCTGTAATAGCATTAGTTGTAGGATCTAATTGAGTAAGTGTTACTACACCAGCATTTGATGACAATGCCCAGATATGATTACTAGCTGCCTCATAAATAACATTATAACATTTATTAACCTGAGTAGCAATAACTGAATGATCAGACAAGTCGATTCTAAGCACATATCCAATAGTAGAATCTGACACTAATTGCACTGCAACCCATAATGTATACCCATCAGTACAAACACCATTACCACCAGTAGTTGTTAAACCAGATGTAATTGCCGTATATTGAGAAGGTATTCTATATATTGCATTATCATTAGGACCACCAATAGTCAATTTGTATATATCGTTTGCTCTTAAAATAAATAATGCACTGGATGTAACTGACATAGAGCATGGTTTTGATAGTGCATCGACAGTCAAGTAATTACCAACTTTTAGTGATCCTGCATTTATATTTCCTGCAAAAGCACCATTAAGCCTTTCAACTTCTTGATAAATTGATGTTCCAACCAAATCTCCACCGACTTGAAATGTATCCGCTGGAACGCTAGGAATCCATTCAGATCCAGATTGATCCCAAGTTAAAACATAGCCATCACCTGGAACATCACTTGATACATCTCTGCCTTGTAACCCTACAACTGTTTGAGTAGAATCATTTCCAGAAAGGTCGCCTCCTGCGGTAAAACTTCCACCACCAGATGATTCAGCAGGAACCCATTGCAACTCAGATTGATCCCAAGTTAAAACATAACCATCACCTGGAGCATTGTTAGATACATCTCTGCCTTGTAACCCTACAACTGTTTGAGTAGTAGAATCTCCAGAAATATCACCACCTCCTATAAAGATATTGGCTAAAACCCAATAACCATCTCTACGAGTATAAAGACCTTCGTGCTCATAACCATCTTGTCTAAGGAATAATGAACCATCAACACGGTTTTCAGACGGCTCGCCATCACCTGTACTAATAGTTACTCCATCATTGCCAATAATAAAAGGATTATCAACAGTAGGAGAAGCCGCTAAAGGGTTACTTATGCGATTTTCAAGAATATCTAATCTTACACGAACATTGGCGTAAACACCGCCAGGTGTAGTTCCAAGATCTTCTTTTATTTCTTCGACCTCTGTTACAAGATCGTTTACGGTATCTGTTATAGACATAGGTGAACCTTATAGTTACTGGATTACTCAGTAATATGTTGGATTTTTAGTATGTATATAACTAAATGATACTATTACCTAACATTGACAACAATGCCCATTGCCTCAGCCGATGCTCTGAATGCTGCTCGACGAGTATATTTAGTAGTATTAATACTTCCCTGTGTATGATCATCTTGTGCATCATTTTCATTATCTTCACCAACTACTGATCCAAGAAATACACGTACATCAGTAACACCAGATAAAGCATTTTCTATGGCTTGCATTTCCGCAAGATTACCTTGCCCTCCTGCGTAATAGAATTTAGGTGTAGGCGGGGCTCCAAATAATTCTGTTCCTTGAGGAAAAGCTACAACCATTGTTGTAGCTAAAGAAGGATGAATAGCTGCAAGAGCAGTATTAACTGCTGTTTGAGCGTTAGGGCTACATACAATCCAAATACGTACTTGTGTCATGCTATACTCCATTTAGTCTTAAGATAAGCTAATAATTCTGTAGCTTCTCCTGCTGATAGTAAGCGACGAATAATAATAAATTCTGCTACTGTTCCAGTAATTGGATATTGTGTCGTAAAACGCCCACCTAAATACATTGCATTAGCATCCATAGTGCTACTAAGAAGATTAGCATCCATAGTTTGAGTACCTGTTTCTGTTCCATCTTCAGTTAAAACACAACAGGCACTAGATACCACTGTATTAGTTACATGACGATAAACATGTAGTGTAGATGATGAGCCTTCAGTAGATAAAGCACTAGTACTAATCTGCCCACCGCTACCAATAGACGAAGCTATAGATGTATTATCTGGCTGGCGACTAAAAGATACGCAAGAAACAACTGCACCAACATACGTTTCATATAGAATTTGATAGCTGTTTAGAGTATCGCTGGTTTTTCCTACACACCAAATCTCAAACTGCGAGAGCCCTGTTATAGGCGCGGCTGTAGACATAAAATCCCCACCATCATACATAGGTGCGCAATGCCCATTTACTCCAGTGTCATTCCTAGTTGGTCGAGCGAGCGCAGATGTTTGTACAGCATCCAATCCATAAGAGCTTTTATCATCAATAACAGCGATCTGAACAGCATTATCTGCTAATGTTGTTTTAGCATCATCGGCATATAATGTATTAGTATCTTGTCCATCAAGCCATTGACCTAAATCTGAACCATAATTTGCTGGTGAAAATGCTATTGCAGTTCTTCTTCTAATTGATTGTGAATTTACCCATGCCATAGTTATACCATATATCCGGCAAGATAAAGATTTACTGCACCTGATGAAACATTTCCAGTAATTACTTTTTTAACCCAAATTGTTTGTGCAGTTGTGTAAAATGCTTCATAACCTCTTGTCGAAAGCATATCTGAACCCAATTGAGATGTGAGATCTCCAATTAATGTACCAGCTACACCAACAGATTGATCAGTCAGTATTGTTATACCACCTGAAGCAGTACCAATGCCTAATGTGGCAGATCCACCTCCACCTATTGTGGTTTTAGTTCTAAATTCAGCGCGAACTAACTTAAAATTAGTAGGTAATTTTATATAATCAGTGTTATTCGTTGTTCCTGCAAGTTCAATTGGAATTAACCACGTAATACCCCCACCTTGACTACCTCCACTATAAATTATATTAGCAAATGTTTGGTCAGTTTCAACACAGGTTATTGAGCCACGAGGCAAATAGACACCTGTACCCGTTGCTCCAATGGCGGTTACAGCAAATGCTCCAGTAGTAGCGTTATATAGTTCCCATTTTTTATTTTCCATCAAAGGCATAACAATGCTCTTATCAGCAGTTAATATTCCTCTGAATTCAATTCTATTATTGATTGCAATATTCTCAGAAACTACCGTAGTGGCGCCAGAACTTATATCTGAATACAATGTTTTTCCAGATATTAAATATCCAATATTAGGTATTACATTAGATATGTCAGTTGTATTTATGTACGGTTCATCTAATGTTCCATCATATGGTAATAAAACAATGCTATTTTGATTTTCAGTTGTTGTTAAACCATCAAGATTGTCTTGAGAGGTTGAAAGAAAACCAGTAACACCTATTTGTCTTAGTATAAGTAAATTATTGCTAGTAGCTACAGCAGTTTTAATAGATATGTCTTCAAGAAAACCATAACCATCATTAACAAGAGTTAATGTTGTGTTACCCATAAGGGTAATTGCCTCTACCGTACCAGCTACTATTTTCGATGAATCTAAATGTATTGTTACATCACCAGTAACATCTAATGCTGAAACGCTTCCAGTTGATTTTAAAATAACATTATTTTCCAAAATAAGAATTGAATCATCAGATAAACTCATAGGTATTACCGATGTAGCTTTACAATCAATGGTTAAAGCATTTGATATTTTGCAAAGATTATTTATGTTAGAACCTTCTGCAAGCTCTAATACGTTTTGACGAGCAAGATTTCCACTTAAATAAACCCTATGTTCAAAATTATATGTTCCGCTTGGTATAGAGGCAGTTCCAAGACTACTATCAATTAATATAGTTACAGCGCTCGTTGTAAGCCCAACAGCGGTCCAAAGAGTACTCCAAGTATTATATTGGTTACCATTGTTTGAACTGCCTGGTTTAAATATGAATGAGCTATTAGCTGCATAACCATCTCCACCACTAGATTCGCCAGCATATGTCATATTGTGCCCTTATAACTGTTGTACTAATACAGTTATATGAAGAAATATGCCATATCAAATATTACTATGATGAAGAGATAATACTGAATCTACAGCTTTTACCCTCTCCTGCATATTATCTATTGGTAGCTGAAAATATCGTAACCCCCACATTTCTAGCATAAATTTTATCATAGAATCAATAGCGACGATTCCATCCCAATTTATACTTTCTCTAACACCGTCATCCTTGAGGGTTGCCTTCGATGGTCTGACGAAAAATATAAATGACTCAGGCGTTCTCAGAATTTCAAGGTAAGTCATCAACTCCTGTGAGTGAAGAACGCTAGGTAAAATTCTCGAATGCTGTGCGGCATAAGCTAAACAATCGAAACTTCTATCAGAAACAAAAGATGTTTGCTTGCTTTCTTCAGTTACCTGTCTATTAAATATCTGCTTCTGATATTCATCGACCACATCTAGATTAGTACGTAATGAATCTAAATGAAGTTCTTTCTCAGATAGAATCATACGAGCTACCTCTGTAATCATTGGTACCTTGTACTTTTCTGATACATATCTAGCTAGCGTTGTTTTCCCTGTGCTATGTGCCCCTATAAAATATATTCTCATGATAAATCACTAATGAGCCTTTTAAACTCTTCAATTGTTAATTCAACTGCATTAGTAATCTTCTTCAACGGATTATTTCCATCTTTAGCTTGAATCATAATCATAACTTTACCATTATTTGATTTACGAGCTTCAATGAAACTCTTATCTTTAAACTCTATTTTCATGTAAATGCCTTTATCTTTTTGAATCTATTCCATCTTTTAAGTAAATTCTCTATACTAGAAACGAGTACTAATTTATGATATTTTATTCTCCAATAGCCACGTTGTTCAACTATACCGCTGGCACTATAAGGTAGCCATAAAGTCAGATTATCAATTGGATTTTCACATGGAAACGTCTTTTCAAAAATAGTAATAGTGTCAGAGTAATACTTTTGTAACTCTTTTTTTATTATCTTTAAAGCTAATTTAGTTTTATGTTTCATGTAAAAGCTGCTAAGTTAGTGAATCGATCCCAGCGTTTCCAGAAGTTTTCTACACTAGAAATTTGAACATGATAAATATATTGCCATTCTTCACCGTTTTTAGAGTAAGTAAGGAATGCTTGACCTACCATAAATGGATTAGGATGTTCGCATGGGAAATTTTCTTCAAAACTCTCTAATGTTGCCCTACTATACTGCGATAAGGTTTTATCAATTTCATCTAATGCTAAATATATTTTATGTCTCATAAATTTCTATCCGTTAAAATCTCTACTCTGTCTTCATGAACAAAAACGCTATGCTCGAAATGAGCACCAATATCTTTCACAACAACTGTCCATCCATCAGATAACGTTTTAGTCTCAGCCGTATTACCAACGACTAACATAGGCTCTATAGCAATCGCTAGACCAGACTGTATTCTAATACCTTCATCTGGGGTAGATTTATTTTCTACAAATGGCGGGGCATGAGGAGTATCCCAATCTAAACCATGTCCACCATAATTATTGACAGAAGCAAATCCATCACCTTTCGCTGATTTGTGGATGGCAAATCCTATTACTCCGAGTTTTTTACCAACCGCAATTGCGCGAATACCCTTCATTAAAGCGTCTTCTGTAGCTTTAACTAATTTTATATGTTCTGGAGTTATTGGTTCTCCATAAATACACGTCAAGGCAGCATCTGCAATAGCTCCTTGATAAGTAGCTCCTAAATCAAAACTGATTACATCACCAGATTTGAATTGGATATCTTTTGGAATACCGTGAACGAGTTCTTTGTTCACAGAAATACATACGGCTGCTGGAAAGCCCTTATAACCTTTGAATGTGGCGGTGCATCCAGAGTCTAACATAATCTTCTCAGCTTCTTGGCTGAGTTGTGATGCTGTTAGACTGGTACCATCGAGCACGGCTTTTTGTAAATAGTTTAGGCAACTAGCAACACATTTGCCAGCTACTCTTTGCTTTTCAAGCCAATTCTGATCTTTTAATTTAAAAAAGCCATTCGTACTGAATGACCCTTTGGAATCTATTCTCATTACTTACCTATATGGAATAATGTTTAATTATGGAATCTTAACGATAACTTCTACTTCTACTTCAGAATGTTGAAAGGAATGTAATTTGAATTTACTACCTGCATTCAACAAATGTTCCGCAGCAGGCATAAGAAAATCAATCTCAGCCTGTGCAGTAAAATCATCACGCATCTCTTCAAGAAAAATCACTCTTATGGTCCAATCGTTAGGGACAAGATCCTTAGTACAAGTAATCCATTCTTTTCTAATACCAACTTTTGATTGTGGAAAATTCTTAAATGTAAACTTACAAATCGCACTTGCCATTATGACTTTTTTAGTCCCGATTTGATATTGGTTAATCTTGCAGCAGTTTCTATGACAGAACGAACGTCGGAATAACCAATATACTCTTTGAACTCAACGTCTTTAAGTATATCGATTATCTTTTTATCCAACAATAATAAGATACCGTTAAGCTCTTTAACGGTACCTCTATCTACAGTTGGATTACTAGAAGAATTTACGACATATGCTCTGATTGTAATTAGGTCAACAAGTTCTTTTAGTTCCATTGATTAACCATTACTCTTATCTTTAGCGCCACCACGAATAATGTTGCCAGATTCGTCAATTGCATCCTGAGCTGTTAAACCATATTTCATATACAATTGAAGTATCATGTATTTATAGCTAACATCAGCAGTTTCATTCTGCGCCAAAGCTTTCTCCGCTTGAGCTAATGCTAATCTTTTATTAGCCTTAGCTACTTCTACTATCATACGATCACTATCAGATAATTTCTCAACTACTTCTTTCTCGGTCATAGAAAACTCCTTACAATATTTCAGCGGCGGTCGTAGCAAGCCTGCTTCTCTCACCCTTGGTGAAAGTGATATGCCCTGCCAAACCGGAGTGTTTAAACTTTTCAATTACATGCGTCAATCCGTTGCTTAAAGCATCGAGTGACGTGTTATCGATTTGTTCTATATCACCTGTAAGTATAATTTTTGTACCTTCTCCTGCACGAGTTAGGATGGTTTTTACATCTTCTTTCGTTAAGTTCTGGCACTCATCTACCAAGATAATTGCTTTTGGAATACTTCTACCACGGATATATGTGATGGCTTCCATTTCAATCTTACCCTTCTTTTGGTACATTTCTAATTCACGTTTCCAATTATCGCCATTCTTACTAGTGAATAAATGTTCAAAATTATCTAGAATAGCTTGGAACCATGGACCTAACTTTTCTTCCATTGTATTATGAGTTACTATAAAATTATCAGTCAAATAAAGATGTTCTGGATTTTCCACTAAAATGCATTGAACCTCTTTTTCACCAACAAAATCAATTGATTTAATAGATATTTTAGATGGATTCTTATTTTTATTATGTCTATTAGCTTTTCTTTTTAAGAAAAATGGGTTTATTTCTCCAGGCAAAGAAATTGTAAACTCGTAAGATACTCTTTTTGCAATTATTTTAACGCCATTTATAATATTACTTTTTCCTATTCTATTTCTTTCATGTATAGTAGCTCTTCCACCTAATGATTGCACAAGCTCTACCATATCGTTTGCTAATTTTAATGATGTGGTACAAAAAGACATCTCGCCATTATTTTTTATAGTTCCATCTGTATCCATTAAACCACGAAGTAAATCTATACGATCCTCTATAGAAGATTGCAAATAAATTTTAGGAATAAATTTATCATATGATTTTTTATTAAACAAATTAAGACTTAATAACTCTCTAATTATAGGATGAGAGCTTACCATTTTTTTATTTATGTATGTATAAGTAAAACCAGAAATTTGTTTATTTTTATTACAATTTCTACTAATAGATCCTGCTCTCATATTCATAGTTTTGGCTGCTTTTGATATACAATCATAAGTAGTTGAATCACCATTAGTAACATTTGTAATTTTTACAGATTTTGCACCCCTTTTCCCATATTGAATTTTTGGATAAAATCTATAAGATAATTTATTTATATTAGAATTAACCACATTACAATCAAATTTTGACAACTCTGATACTACACGTTCAATTACCTCATTATCTTTAGTATAATAAGTTACATGATTATCAGTAACAGAGCCATCGCCTAGCAATGCGCCTAAAGAATATGGTGGTATTAAAAGTTGTTTTTTAGAAAAATGAACTGGTAAGTTTCTTGGTAAATAATATTTATTCTTATCTAAGGAATCAATAATTATTTTAGTTGAAACAATTTTATTTTCATTATTATGAGTTACTGACCATAAATGATCTTCGCAGCATTCTGTGCTTGTGCCATCAGAAGTAGTTAATTTATAGACTTTTTTATTACCTTTGGGAAAAATATTTAAAACTTTTGTTGCTAAACCATCTCTACCAATTACTTTCATTCCTGGAATGATTTCTCCCATTGTTTTCCAGCCATCTGGAGTTACGATTTTAGCATCAAGTGGTTGTGGGCCAGGCAAATAGCCAATATCATTCCCGACAGCTTGAATTGGTCTATAAATAATAAACTTATCATATGCTTTTTGATTAATTACTAATTCTAATGCAGCAGCAAGAACCATTAAGCTCTTACCTGTACCAGCCTTACCAATCAATGTGACCAAATCAACATTTTTATCCATCATAAGATCAACAGCGAAAGTTTGTTCTTTGTTTCTGCATGATATACCCCATGGATAGTACTTCTTGACAAGTTTAACTTTATCATCAGATACTTTACGTCCCATGGCAATACCATCACCATTTTCATTTTCAAACATAACACATTCATTGTGATGAAGATTTAGGTCGAAAAATTGTGGATTGATATGTCCAAATTTTTGAAGTTCTAATCCAGCTTCTTCATGAATAAAAGTCTGGTTTCCAGCGAATAGATCAGTAAATGAATAGTTATGTTCTTCATATGACTGAGCGCCCATGCCTCTTGCTTTTGCTTTAATCCTTAAATTGATGTCATTGCTTACCAATGTAACATCATTGGTGGGGTGAGATAGAAAGTTTAGATATGCACAGGCTAAAATCTGTGTATCGCCGTATGCTGGATCACCGAATCCAGAATATTGTGACGTTGTAGTATCAATATGTTCAGCATCAACTCTAATGAAAATATCATTATCTATCAAAATACCAACAGAAATATCTCCTAAACTGCTTAATTCATCTATCAATCTAATACTGACTCTGGCATTCTTACCTGCGCCATCAGACTGTTTCTTTAGCTTATCTAATTCGTTTAGCACAACAATAGGGATGATGACATCACAATGTGCAAAGCTCTTGTAAGAGGATGGATCAGTAACTAAAACCGAGGTATCTAAAACGATTGTTTTTCTCATGTGCTCTCTTGTTCAAAAAGTGACCAATAACTAATTTCCATTTCCAAATACAGTTGTTTTCTAGGATCAATTTGGCTGAGATCCCGTTTTAACTTATATGTGCATTTATTCCATTCTCCAGCTAAATCCCCCTCGGCAAACACCTGCATGTGTCCATCAAGGTCATCTATAACTTGGATGTTAAACGTTGACAATATACTTCTCAACTTAATTTTTTGTTCAATGGATAAAGGATCATCACTGGTCCAAAATTCCTCAATAGGAACGCCCATTTGTTCCAGCAGGTTGCGAAGAAACTTATATTTTTCTTCATCTTCAACCTTACTGGTACTTTCATTATAGTTGAGAAGTATTGTGCCTTTCATTCTTAAATCAAATGCTAGTTAATTGGTATATGCTGAGATTTTATTAAGCTTCGCACGCCTTGCAGTCATTTTCGCTGCGAGAAGCTAAATCACTTTTAATAACACCATCGCTTCTAAGATAATATAAAGTCTTAAGACCATTTTTCCATGCAGCAATATGAGCATCATGAATATATTTAGCTGATGAATTAGAAGCAAAAAATAAATTAACAGATTGTGCTTGATCTACCCATTTTTGCCTTTGAACTGCTAATTTAACTATAGTATGTTGATTAATCTCTCTAGCAGTTAAGAAAACTTCTTTTTCATTATCACTAAGAAAACTCAAATGTTGTATACTTCCACTCTGTTCATTTATAGATTTCCAAATTTCTGGAGTATTCTTTTCTTTTTCAATTAGAAGTCGTTCCAAAATCAAGTTTTTTCTAATAAATGTTCCTTTTGCCGATTTTTGAGTATAAACATTTGCGGACAATGGTTCAATTCCAGCACTATGACCACCTGAAATAGTAGAATTAGAAACTGTTGGAGCAATAGCTATTAAATGCGTATTACGTCTATCAAAACCTTTGCACCATTCTGGCTCACCTAATTCTTTAGCTAATATGGCAGTTTCGAATTCAGCCTTCTCTCTTATTGTTCTAAAGATTTCCGCATTCAATTGCATTGTTTCAAAACAATCAAAAGGTAAACCTTTTTCCTGTAACATTGAATGCCAACCTAAAACTCCAATACCAATAGCCCTTCCCTTAATGGCTGAATTTCTAGAGGCTTCCATCCCTTTAATATGTTCGGTCTTTTTAATATATTCAGATAAAACAGCGTCTAGAAATCTAACTGCAATATTTACAGTATCAGTATCTTTCCATTCATCCCAACGAACAAGGTTCAATGATGATAGACAACATACAAAACTATGTTCTGGATCTGTGTACAATGTAATCTCACTACAGATATTTGATGTCTTAACAACTAGTCCATTATCTGTATAACATTTTGGATTGTTATTATTTACATTATCTGAAAAGAATAGATATGGCTCTCCTGTTTCTACTCTAGCTTTAAGAATTTCAGCCCATAATGCACGTTTATTTCTATCACCGTCAATCATAGAATTCATCCAAGCATCTGAAATACAGATGCCATGATTAATGTTTAAACAACGACGATTAACATCACCTGTTGGTCTTCTTAGATTAATGAATTCTTCTATATCTAAATGCTCAATTGGTAGATAAATAGCTGAAGCACCTCTACGAGTTGATCCTTGTGATACGCTTACTGTTGTAGTATCGAATACTTTTGCCCAAGGGATAACTCCTTCAGATATTCCATTACCTTTAATCTTAGCACCTCTACCACGAATATCACCAAAATAAATACCAACACCAGCACCATTCTTAGATAAAATTGCAAGCTCATAATTCTTCATGAAGATAGAATCCAAATTGTCAGCAACATGAATTGAGTTGCAAGATATTGGTAATCCTCTATCAGTACCTAAATTAGAACATACTGGAGATGCTGGGCACAACCAGTTTTTCCACATAACATCAAAGAATTTCTCTTCCCACACTTTAGAATCTTCATAATAACTTGCGGCTGCTTTAGCAAGTCTCGCATACATTTTACGAGGAGTCTCATCTTTCAATAAATATCCAGATGATAATGTTTTGTAACCAAACTCTTCCATCCATTCTGGTGCTTCGCCTGCCGCTTTTAATTCATCTAATTCGTTCATATTTTACTACTCTTATAGGTTATGTATTATTATCTTACCAAACATTACTGAAATCTACTGTACCTTTTGCGTAGGAGTCTACGCGAGATGCAAAGAAGTCGGAGTGTGATACTCCGGCAGACATAATATCAAACCATGCCATTCTTTCCAAGGAGTTCTTATCTAAATTCTTCCATATTTTTTTCAGACCCAAATCACCAAGTTTAGTATTAGTTCTAAACCTAATGAAAGTTTTCAAATCGTTATGATCAATACCTTCGATTGGTCCATGTTCGAATGCTTTTGCAATGAATGCATCTTCAAGTTCAACAGTCAACCTCGCAGCGTCGTAAAGCTCTTTCTTTAGAGTGTCGGTCATTATTTCTGGAAACTCATCAACTAGTGTCCTAAATAACCAACAACCTGCATCAGAGTGTAGTGACTCATCTTTGATTGAGAATGCGATAATCTGCCCTACACCTTTTAGTTTATTGAAACGAGAAAAGTTTAGTAGAATAGCAAATGAAGAAAATAAATTGACTCCCTCATTAAACGCAGAAAAGATTGCTAAGCTGCGTGCAATCTCTTCTTTTGTTTTACCTTTAGTGCCTATTAATCTATCGATTTTAGCTTTAGCAGTTGGCTCATGAAGGAACGCGGCAAAATCTTCTAAACCCAATGATTGATTTAGGTATGCATATGATACTGCATGAATAGATTCAAATGAAGAAAAAGCTGCTGCCATCATTTGAATCTCTGGTTTCTTAAACCACTTGCCAACCATCTGACCCCAATATTCTTGAATGAATACTTCAGATTGAGTAAATCCTTTTAGGATATGACCAATGACATGTTTTTCAGATTCATTAAGATTCATTTTCCAGTCATTGATATCAGAAGCCATTGAAATCTCGCTATGTAGCCAATGAGATTGTTGTTGTAATTCCCAATACTTATATGCTTGTTCGTATTCGAAAGGAGCATATGTTGGGCGCGGTGTAAGTAAACTCATTAAAAATTCCTAAAAAAGAGAATAGTATAACGTAACCTAATAATTTGGGTAATTAAGTTTACGTTATACTAGTGTTAAGGGTTGATTATACTTTGATATTTTCTTTCATAATAGAAAGAGCATTATTAATTGTCTTTATACAACTTACTCTAGAAATACCAAGTTCTTTGCATATTTTGTTGATAGACATTTTCTTGTCTTCATCAGTGAATCCATATGCTAAATTAATGACTTGTCTTTGCTCATCGCTAAGCATAGATAGTGCATTTTGAATTGCAGAATTAGTTTGGCACTCCTCTAATTCTTTATCTGGACAGTATCTCTCCTCTATTAAAGTAGGTAGTACAGCTTCTTTATGTGGCGCGTGTAATTTTGCTACTTTTAATGGTACCCTAATTGTTGTGTGTAAGTTTGCACTTCTTGAAATTCTTGTATCAATATACTTATGCGCCCACCAAAAAAATGAACCCTTCTTTGGGTTATAGTTATTCATCGCTTTGATTAGAGCTTCGAAACCTTCTTGATTCAAGTCATCATAGTTGTTGAAGGATTTATAACGACCAGTCTTCATCTTTACAAGATATTGAAAACTTGACATACAAATACGTTCATGCTTATTCAATTCTGATTTGATTTTTGTGTCACCTGATTCTTTAAACTTATTTCTAAGATCGATCAGGGTGCTCATTAGGTCTTGTGCTTCTTGTTCTGTTAACATTAGGTCTTCTCTCTTAATAAAAAGTAATGATATACGCAATTATTGATACGTAGTGAAATATAAGATATTGAATGATTTATCGACAAATTACTTAATAATTTCTTCTAATTGTTCTATGATTGATTCAACGGATGATCTTAATATTTCTTCATCACCCATTGTCATTGTGAACTTAAGTAGATCAATTATTTGTTTAATTTTTTGATCTTTTGTACTCTTACTAGATTTGGTCATGAGTAGCCTGAGCTAGCCCACCCGCCTCCAGTCAAAATGAATCCCCCACCTTTGGAGATTAATCTAGTAACTTTCTTTAGCTCCAGTCCCGCCTCCTGGCACTTCGAGCATTCTTCTAACTTCTCGTTTATAGAGTGTGACTCTTCAAACTCTCCATGCAATTCACAGCAATATGTATAGGTTGGCATTTATCCTCAGTTTGTATTTCGGCTACTCAACATCATAATCTCTTTTTTTATGCTGTCAATTTCCATGCCAACTTTAGTAATTTGCTCGCGTATTATTTTTATTTTCACTAGACTATCGTTTTCATTGGCATATTTATCTTTTTCTATTTCTTTTACTTGACCAAGCAAATGTTTCAACTCCCATTTACAGGAAGTGAATTTATTCGTAAGTGCAAGAGAAGTGACTGTTCGCAATTAACCTCCGCGTTTTCTGCGATCTATTTTAGTTTGTAATTCTTGGTATTTAGTTTCACCAAGCATGTTCGCATAAACCTTTTCTGATTTATGCATATCTTGCTTCAAAACTTTTGCATCACTCTTTACTTTATCAACCAAATCTTGACCAGTCAATTCTACTACGCCCCTTACATTTAAAGAAATCAAGCGCTTAGCGGTTGGCTCATTGCAAGCTGGACAAATTGTTGGTGGATCAACTTTAATAGAATATGTAGCTTCCCACTCATGTTTACAAGTCTCACACATATGTTCATAATCTGGCATTTTATTCCTTAAATCAATTTAGGTATCATCTATTATTAAAGATTTACCTATTAACCTGTACTCTATATCCTTAAACCAATTCTTTTTGATGTCCTGTTTGAATTTTTCATTCTTAACTTCAAAAACTATAAATAGTCTTCCTGTTTTTTCATCAAACTCTATCCTAGATGCATCAGCAACCACCTCTTCATAATTTTTCATTTTATCACATACCTAATAATTCAGCTTTCGATGAAATATCGTCGGGGTCTCTCATCTCAAATTGAGTATCATCCTCTTCAGCAGGATTATCTAATAAAGTACCACAAGCTAAATTCTTTATCAAATTACCTTTACCAAGCTCACCATCACGATTCTTAATCAAATGGTAATTCATATCTGGATACTGTTTTTCATTATTTCTGGTCTCAATCTGTACTGCAATATTAGCATTCTGCATGATTAATGCTGAACGACCAATACGATGCAATCCAATTTTATCCTCAATCTCTTTGCCGCCCTTCGCTCTGTTCAACTGCACAGCACTTAAAACAATGCAATTATGAACTCTAGCAAACTCATGAATCTTTTCTGCAATTTTACCAAGCTTCAACCAGTCATCTAAATCTGAACCACCTTCATAATCCATTAGACCAAGATAATCAATTACTATAATCTTAGGATCATAACTAGCCCTTGCTTCTTCATAAATCTGCTCAAGACTTTCCATCGTGGCACCACGAGGAATATCTACAATTTCAAATTGAAATGGATAACGTTGAATAAACCTTAAAGCCTTCTTGAGCTTATTTGCCTCTTCAGTGTCTAAGGTTGCCTTTCTAATCTTCTTTGAAGGACAACCCGATAGTCTGGATAGAACACGGTTCAAACATGGTTTAAAGGGCATTTCAAGCGAGAAATATAAAATGCCAGTTCCAGCTCCCCAATTCTCCTCCATATCCATCGTATTTTGTTGCATCCAAATCTGAATTGCCATATTCATAAGTAACATGGATTTACCACCACCAGATTCAGCTCCAATTAATACTAGCTCACCAGGACGTAATCCATCTGTCACATTATCAAAATACGTATAACCAGTAGGAATACCTCTATCAAAAGTAGGATCATTCATCTTTGCGTTATACTCTTCCCTAAAAATAGGGACGGCATCTCTTAATGTTTTACGCTCATAAGCTTTTACCTTATCTAAAGATTTGATCGTTTGACAAGCCTTTTGCATTTCAGAGGTAAGCTTTTCAACATCCATAGTACCAAGATCAGCCGAAGCTAGTGTCTCTTTAACCGCAATGATTTGCCTTTCAGCATAACGCCTTTTTAACTTACTAAGGTCATGCTTATACTCTTTATCATTGTATTCAATAGACTCTAGTTTAGCCCATAAAGTTTTTACGTTTTCAATTTGCTTATCATTCTTACCATTAGCCAGTTTTTCAGTAATGACTCTTAAAGTAGGAATATCCTTGTACATTTTAATGTGAGGGATGATTAAGTTTGCAAAATTCCAAACCTCAGGCGCAAATATCTTAGGATCACATTCAGTACTAAAATCTAAAGCCTGTTTCTTATTCGTGATAAGTGTTTTTAGAATAACCAAATCTAGATCTTGAAAACTCATACTTCCTCCGCTTCAACTATCAAACCAGCCCTTTTAGCAATTCTTCTAAATTCTACTGGTGTCATTGCATTAACAATAGCAATAACCTCCATTACCTCAGGACAACCAGATGCGCTTTCACTACCCCTACAAATACTAGAATCATTATCTGATTCTTTAATGTATTTGCAGTCGCATGTCTTACCTCTATAAGCACACAATGCTTTTTTAATTCTGCCTAAAGATACCACTAATTTTGATTTGGCTACTCCGAACATACTTACCTCTTTTTTCTAAAGTCTTCACCCATAACTACGAACTCTTTCATATATCCCTTCATCAAACTATCTATACTAGCTTTCAATGGTCCATTAAAAGCATCAACTATCTTTGGTGAATTCGTACACATCAATGTAGGCATCTTGTTTTGACTACGTGTACGAAATACACCTTCCAAAGTCCTAGCATATAAATCTGCGGCATTTTCTGATTGCATGAATCTAGAATCAAACTCATCTATTGCTAGAAAATCCGCCATTACCAATTCACGTCTAGCTAAAAACTTCTCTTCACCAGATGCTTGCGTCAATACATTTACAATATCACTCAATGTAGTATAAAGACTCACGTATCCTTTTTGACAGGCTTTCTTTAAAATACAAGTCAGTGTCATTGTCTTACCAACACCATGTGATCCAGCAAAACATATAGATGATCCAGTAATATATGAAGCCTTCAAATCTGAAATATATTCATTGTACTTATCTAGAAGGCGTTTATCTCCTTGATAATCCTTTTCCATTTTAAGATTCCAATATTCATATGGAATATTACTTTCAGCGTACCTATTGATAGCAGTTAGTTTGATATGTTTCGTTTGAAGATCATCAGTACTATTTTCTATACTTGAAATAGTTTCCTGTAATTTGCGTTTTGGCACATTATTTAGTGCTCGGCTTCGAATGAAATCCAGGGTATCCATATGATGCTTCCTTTGGTGCTGGTAAGTGGTGGTCTTTCAATTTCTCTGTGATAATCTTCTTTTCCTGTTCTGCTAAAAGTACACGTAACTCAGCTAGTTTCTTGACACGTAAATCGTTATCGCTAGGTTTGTTCAACGTTTCTTCAAACTTTTCTTCCAGAACAGTCTTCTCTTCTACCTTTGCTGCAATTTTATGTTTTATAGCAGCACGGTCTGGCAGGATGAGCATGGCAACTATATCATCTGAAGGGTGTGGTATTATTATACGACATTCCCCGTCAGAAGATATTAGTATCGCCTCCGTTGCTGACCAACTTTCCACTTTACCAGTAAGTTGTAATCCACTTTTGAAATGAATTTTTACTATGTTATTTGGTTGAGGTATCATACTATCCTTGTTAGAATATCTTTATCAAACCCAGCTTCTTCAAGTTGAGTAAATGCTAATAGGATCTCTGGTGATGGATCTGACATCTGTGATACGAAAGCTAAGTCACCATATGTCTTCACAGGCAGACCGGCGGTCTTGAAGATACTAGCATAGTTTGCTGGCAAATCGGTAGTACGATCCACGCTCAGGTTTTTCTTACCGGCTAGTAACACATTAAACTTATATTCATTTACAATACCTTCTACTGTCATAAATGAAATAGATGTAAGTCTACGTTTAGCCTGTATCACTTTAGTCTTATATACCCAATCAATATACTCCTTCAGTAATGATGGATTAGAAGTCAACATTGAAGATAATTTTTTTACTTGAAAAATTTCAAAAGATTTCATTGGAAATGGACTATTGAACTTGAATGAATATTTCACATTGTAGGTTTCATAATACTTTTTACAAAAATAGCCCAACAAATGCTGGGCTTTCCATTGTGTGACATCTAATGTATCTATATCTTTGAATTTATCAAAAAGTTTTTGCCACTGTTCATTTGGTGCAGTTGTTAGTTCTCCACCAGTAGTATCTTTTACTTTTTTTGTCGCCATATTATTTTACCAAAATGCTTTCATATTCAAAACTTTATCTATATGTTTCCTATCACATACAATACATGAAACAGTCACCGTCTCGCCTCACACCAAGTAAAACAAAAATTGTTCCAATAATTTTAGGATCTGTACGCTTTATTATTAGATCTACCGTTTCATCAATTTCATCAATAGAAGCTGAAATACTATTTATCTGATAGCCGCATTTTTCAGCTAAATCATAAATGTTACTATGATTGAACTTTAAATCCAATAAAAGTTTCTGTAAATCTGAGTGATATTCAATCATTTATAACTCATTTCTAAGGTTAGGTGGTATGATAATTTTGAAGCCTTCTTCAGAGCAGTATATCTCGTGTCTTCTTTTTGAATGAGTTTTTAAGAACTTAACATCATCAAAGAAGTCTATGATTGCAGCATATTTTTTGCCTGGGAATTTTCTAATAACCCTACCAATACGCTGCAATGCTCTAATACTACTCTTGCCACCACCTGCTAGAACAAGTGCAGACAGTGAGCTAATATCTACTCCAATATCAAATATTGAGCTAGCTAACACTAAATTAGATTGTTTAGATAGTAGTCTATTTTTAACTTCTATTCTTTTATCTAGCGGATCTGAACCAGAAAGATACTCGTATTTAATATCTTGATTTTCAAATAATTCGCACAGATTTTTCCCATGCTGTAGGTGCTTGAATAATACTAATACCTGATAATTTTTTGTCAATAGCTCCTTGGTATTATTGACAATTGCGTTATTTCTTATTATATTATCAGTGATGTATTCTTTATACACTGTCTGATAACTTGATGTTCCAGATCCAATATATGTCTTAGGTACTCTTACAAATTTTACAATTGGTTGAGCAAGGTAACCATCACCTATTAACTCAGATGCGGTTACGTTTACAATCTGTTCACCAAGAATTCCTTTAATAAGCAAGTCGGAACCATCATCTCTAAATGGTGTTCCAGAGAAACCATATATATTCTCAGGGTTTATTTTACTAAAAATGTTCTTAATTGTATCAGTTGTAACGACATGGCTCTCATCAAAAATATGTAGCTTAGTTGCTTGTAACATATTATTGATTTTCTCACTTTGACTTAGAGTTGGAGTGATTTCTTTATCATCCAATTCATCATCAATCAATACTGCCCCTTTACTTTTTAAGGCACTACTTATTGTCCAGATACTTGCGATATTGATTCTTTGTATGTCGCACACACCATTACCAATGAAGCCTATTGGTTCATCGAATACAGATGAGAATAGATCATGGAATTGTTTTAATAGGTCAAGACCAATAACATATATGATGGTTGGCTTGTTAAATTTTGCTGCAATCAATGCAGTACATAAGGTTTTGCCGGAACCAGTGCAGGCTCTTATTATTCCCTTGTTAGTACCAATGGCTGCACTAACAATACGCTTTTGATACTCTCTGGGTACCATAGAAAGTGATTGCAGCTTATCAGTTAGATCTAAGCTAGCTCCGTTGACAACAGATTTGTTATTGTCAATAATAGAATATTGTTGGTTGTTCTTATCTAAGAATGCTTTTACATTTTGTAAAAGACCAGATAAGAAATAACCATTATTGTCTAGCATATAAGCAATACCATTCCAACCATTTTTAAACGCAGCGGTATATTCAACACCGGCTTGTTTATATGATAGATGGCTCTTTAGCTTATTGAAAAGCTTAATATCCGTAGTGATAAATTGCGAATGCTTATTATCAACAATGATTTTAGGATACTCTGGTTTAGTCTCAACGCATTTAGAACAACCACCAGATGATAACTTAATATGATCTGTTGGTAATACTGTAAATGAACCATGAACCTTACACATTACGATTACTTCGACTTTACTATTCTTATAGTCTACTTCTAAATACTCAAATTTATCGTTATGATATTTCTTTGATTTTTCGATGAACTCTTCAGTTTTTTTTGTCATGAGATTACCTTGTAGTTATACATGTTTATCTATATAACTACAAGGTTTTTCTCGACAATTTATGTGATTACTTACTCACCTTTAATGTGTTTAATCATCTTATTTACAGCCTCACCAGCATTTTCTTTTCGCTAGTATCTACATACCTTAATGATTCAAATAAATATGTAATAGGACCATACTTGCTAAGATACTTGGCACGCAAACTCGCAAGTTCAGAATCGTATTGAGATTGAACTTCACTAATCTCTTCTAGTATATCAGGTTTCATATGATTATGACCATATAATCATTTGGTAATTCAATAGATTGAATCATACTTAATTTACAACAAAACCTTGTTTTCAAATGCATTGGATTACTGGTTGTCAAAATAACATAATCACTACCAACACTTTCCACTGTATAAAAAGCACTATTTTTATCTATTAGTTTTAGTGGGAGATTTTTGCCAACAAAACTCTCTAATATTTTATTGAAACTGCTCATTTATTACCTCTATTCATTTTATTAATCTTTTTCACTTCAGCTATTTTCATAAAATTTTTATATACATGCTTCCATTTAACATCTCTAAGTATATCATTAACTGTCCCTCTAGAAACATTGAATAAATTACCTAAATCATTTTCAGTATATTTACCAGTATAATAATGATTCAAAATATCAATAACTTGTGATTCGAGCAATTTAGATTGCTTATTAGATTCACCTCTAGATCTTAACTTAACATCATCTGAATGTGACTTTCCATAAAATGGATTTATATTTCCAGTTTTAAGTTTAGCTAATTCAGATAATTTAATCTTTGTTTCTTTTGAATGCTTAAATCCTTTAGCGCCCTCACCACCATTTGTCAAATTATATCCAAATTTTGAATCATTTGTATGGCGCAAAGAAATTTGAGATATTTCAAAAGCTTCTTGTTCAGAAAAACAATACCATAAAGCCTTGAACCAAAAATTGGTTGCACCATATTGATTCAAAGCTTTATGGATGTATTGACTTTTACTAGAAGTATTTCTGGATTTATTGATATGAACTTTGAATCTCAGTTTAAGATTATTAGTTTTACCTATATACATTTTACCATTAATTTTATTTTCAATGGAATAAACCCAAAATATATCCATTATTTTCTTCTGTCTTTTACAGAACTACCTAAGAATTTTCCAAAAGTAGAATTCTTTGCAGCAATTTGATTTTTAATCTTTTGTGCAGCAGATATTTCAGCATTAATACCAGTATCTAATTGTAATGTAAGATTTCTTTGCTCGTCCTTAGCCTTTACATTATTTTGTAATTTCTGAGTTTCCTTCTTCAACTGATCTACCCTATTACTTGGAAGACCTAATCCGCTAAACAAAGAATAAACTTTTACAACATCTTCAGTTGAATCGCTTACATAAATACCTTTGAAAACTCCCTTTGGTGAGCCACATAAATCATTAATCATAGCTGCTGCATAATTGATACTTGCCGCAGGAATTTTTGACCAAACTGTTTTATTAGCTATAACCATGAATCCAACATACCTGGATTGCGTCAGGTCAAATCCAGAAGCTAATAGATTTCCATTAAGATTACTAACTACCGCCTCTGCAATAGAAGTTTCTTCAGTATAATTGTCTATAGTTAATTCACCATAAACACTTAGACCTTCACCATCAATTAGTACTTTTAAGAATTCCATACTATCTAACGCTTTAGTCGATGATGGCATAGCTGAATAAGTATTAAAAATATCTAATGGCTCTACAATTGCTTTATTTGCTATTGAATAGAAATCCATTTGACTAACATCATGATAAATAGATTCTAGTTTGGCATTATCAATAACTATAAGATTAGAGATCTTTTTAGATTTCGCATAATTAGTTAGTTTAGATAGAGTTTCTAAGGTATTAGATTTTGCTAGAGAATCTTCTGTATCCATTGGCAAAACAGTCATTACAACAATTGGCTTTCCAATTTGTGATAATACTTCTATCATCGTATCGCATGAGCCTGCACCAGATCCACCGCCTAATGATAAGCAAAGTACATTTATTTTGGATGTACTTAATTTACCATTAATTAACTCAGCAATGGCATCTTTATGCGCCTCTGCTGCTGCCGCTCCAATTGATAATTCTTTGCTTGCTCCACCAACGCCATACTCTAATAGAAGTTTATTTGAATCTGGAATATCAATAAACTTAAGATCTTGCATAGCAGTGTTCATGACTACAGTATCATAACCAAGCTTATAAAAAGCCTCAGCAATTCTAGAACCGGCTTGACCGGAACCAACGACACCTAAAGAGAGACTTCTTTCTTTTTTAGCTACAATCTTAGATGCCATTTTCGTTTCCTGTTGTTTTGCTTGGCTTTTTGCCTTTAATGCTGCTAACTTGCTTAAATCGACTTGATCTTCTGATGCTTTTACTTCTTCGTTTGTAACATCATCCATGATCTCTTCCTTTTGCATTTCTTCACTCGTTGTTTTTGCTGACATACTATTCTCCTAATTTACCATGATACATCGAAACAAATACCTGCTCCACCTATCGATAAGAATGGTGATACAGTAAATCCATTTTGTCTCAACTTTAAAAATAACCTACCACATTTTTCCATTGTTTTATTACTGAGCATTGCATCTAAATAATGATCATAAAGTCTAATTGCTTTACCGCCATTTTTAGCAGATGCTGCGCAGCTATCAACTATTCTTTCGTATACACTATCGATATCTACATTATATTCGTCTGTTATTTTTCTAATTTCTTCAATTTTCAATTTTCATTTGTCATCCTTACTTTAAAAACCATTGATTATTTGTATACCATTCAGTCGTACCAACTATACCATCTTTCAATTTATAATGTGGTTTCCATCCAATGCTTTTTGTCTTATCAGTATTTAATAGCTTGGCTGATTCTGAAGCTGCCTCACTATCATCTGCGAATAGTGATAATGCATCTGGTTTATTCATTGATGTACAAATCTTTTGCAGTACTTCAATGTTTGAAAATTCTTGATTCGCTGCTACGTTATACGTTTCATTTGAAACGCCATTCTCTAAAATTGTAAGTATCGCTGAGCAATAATCAAATACGTGAGTCCAGTCCGATGTAGCTTTAGTATCTATAGCCATGTTTTGGCTATTCAAAATGGATTTAATAGCACTCGGAATTAAATGATTACTCATCTGTCGAGGTCCATAGTTAGTTGCCGCTCTGGTAATGTTATACTTTAATCCATAAGTCTGACTAGCTGCCTTGATAAGTAGCTCTCCTGCTGCCTTGGTTGCAGCATACAGCGTTTTGGGGTTAATGGGCGATGACTCATCAATCGGATTCGTCGAAGCCTGATATACCGCATCTGTAGAAGTATAAATTAGACGTTCAACATTATGTTTTACACAAGCATCAATAATATTTTGAGTTCCAACAAAATTTGAAGTCGTGAAGTTATTAATATCCATAGTTTCAGATGCGCCATGTATAACAATATCAGGTTTTTCAAACTGAAAAATAATATCTAATACATGACGATCTCTAATGTCAGCAACATGAAAGATATGATTCTTATTCCAATACATAGAATTAATCACATTTGAATTGACTCTATCTATACTTACAAAGTTGTATGCCGCTCGTTCGTAAATAGCCTTACGAAGAAAGTTCCCCATAACAAACCCACAAGAACCAGTTATTAATACTTTTTTCTTCATTTCTTTTTTCTTTTTGTCCAAGATTTATACGCTTGATTAGCTAAGTTTACGAAATGTTGCGATTCTTCCATCAGACTAAGATGCTCAAACATTGGTACTTTTTTACCTTCAATTTCAACTGTTTCTAAAAACATAGCTGCTGGTCTAACCAATATAGCCCTATTGCCAAATTTAGTACTATCGTATTGAGCTTGATATACCACCATATTTTCTAAAGTTTCTGAATGAATGACATTCATTAACACATGATATAGTTTTCCCCTATAGTGTCTATACAATCCTAAATCAACTTTCATTTTGCCTCGTACAGTTTATATTTTGTAGCATTCGTATACAAACTTAGATCAGCTATGCACCTTTTAGACCAATTAGTTTTTAAATAATTCAAATTGTGATTCATGAATAGTTTATTTACAGGATTCTTCTTCAAAGAAGCGCTCTCTTCATGTTCAATTTTGGTCTTGCCACAATAAACAATCTTCTTCTCCATATTGTAACCAATGGATAAAGTCAAGTCAACATCATCGAATCCCCAATGATAATTTTCATCCATACCTTTCACGCCAGAGGCATTTTTAGTGCAGGCATTTCTAAAATATTCTGCCTTTGTCAATAAAACAGCACCAGTTACAACTTGAAATAGTCTATCTTTCTCAGCGTTACTATCCGAAGATTCATTAGCTCTGAAGTGCAAAGGTGATTTGGAATTATTAAATACAACTCCAGCATGTTGAAGTCTTAGGCTATTAGGATAAACTAACCGCGCTCCAACAGCTCCAACACTAATATCTTTTGATAGAAGATTGATCATTGAAGCAATGGACTTAGAATCCTTTACAACAACATCATTATTCAATAAAAGAATATGATCATCGTCTTTAGGAGATGCTTCATGGAATAAATAATTCATGCCTTGAGAGAAATTTTGTTTATTATCTTTATATGGAATAACTTTTACTTTATCTCCCCATGTTGACGCAACAGCTACAGTATTATCAATAGATGCATTATCCTTAATCAACCAAGTATAATCAATATCTTTTAAAGCTGGAATTAATGATTCTTTTAGCTTAGTTAGTTTATCGCAGGCGTTCCATGTTAATGTGAGAATGTAAAGCATTATAATCCTATCCTAAATCCAAACATGATTGCAAAATCTCCAGATAAACCTAAATGAAATGATGGTCCAATGTGCATATTAGTCATAAGAGGAATATGTTTACCAATATTATATGTTATTGGTGTTAAAAGTAATTGAGGTGTGTCACTCACTATATCATAGCCGACACCAAGTTGTAGTATTGAAAAATCTGGCTGATTCTTAAATTGACCATAAGACATTATACCTACACCAACATTAGGTGTGATTTGAGGTCCGATATTCGTAATATTTACACCACTATCCATACCCACAAATATCCTTGGATTCCACCAACTGAATTTAGCTTCTGGATATTCTTGTTTTGTGACAGATGATTCAATAGGAATTTCAAAATCTACTCCATCAACTTTCATTGTGAACTTATTATAGACATATGTTCTTTGATTTTCATCTGTTCCAGTAACGGTAGCAATGTGATATTTCCTTGGTTTGATGTCCAAACTCCAAGGCTCTGCTTGCCAAGCACTAAACCCTATCGTACCAAACGGCACTTGTACTTTCGCAAAATTCTCATTCAATACAAAATTTTGCTGATTCTTCAAGTAACCATGAGGGTCAGCATTAATACATGGCGAACCATCTTTACAAATAGGTTTTGCATCAGGTGTTGGATTAGCTGGACCTATATGTGTTGTAGGTAGTTTTCCACCAACTTGACCATAACTTGATACCGTTACTACGTTGACCGCAGTAATCTCAGCATGTAACTTATTAAGATCGGCTTGAATAGCTTTTAAGTTAACTCCATTGTCTTTTACAAATTGCTCAATATCTTTTCTTGTAGCATATTCATTTTGACTTCTCATAATACCATCAACAAGCTGCTTCTGAGACACGACTTGCGTTTCAATAGCTAATTGTCTATTAGAAATTTCATTCTGTCTATAAATAGCAAATACTAACAAACTTAATGTTAGCATTGCGCCTGCGATTATTAAAATTTTACCATACAACGGCATGATTACCCCTTAATCCACTTCTTTACGAAAATTTTTCTAGCAGATGTATATAACTCACGAGTATTTAATTGTTTACTTGTTTGTTTTCCGAAATGGACAACAGGTACATCTACAACTTCCATGTTTATTCCTTGCTTACGTGCCCTAAATCCAAGATCAGTATCTTCAAAATATGCCAACCCAAATTCTTCTGAGAATATTTGCGGCATATGAGCATCAGTAATGATCATACTTTTATTTCTTGGAAGATCTAGTTTATTCCAAATCTGTTTAGAAGATGCAACACACCACCCAGACATATAAGATTTTCCTGGCAAAGTCTTATTAGCTTCTTGTACGAAATTCAATTCAGTATCTAACTGACCCATGGTAGGACCAACTAAGGCATTAGCGCATCTCTTTAATAAATATTGAGTCCATGTTGCATACTCTGATTTTACTCGAATATCATTATTAAGAAAAAGAACAGAAGAGGCAGTAGAATGATAATAACCGATATTACTAGCTTTAGCGAAACCAAGATTAACCTCATTCCTAATATACTTGATCTCTTTAGATCCTTCTAATTGAGCTTTAGTTTCGTCGGTACTACCATTATCAACTACAATAATTTCATGATCAGATGGTAATTGAACTAAATCTTTTAAACATGACTTGGTAAAATTAAACTTATTATAAACCGGTATAACTATACTTAATACTTTAGAATTTGTCATTATTTTACCTCACAAATTACATCAATACCAACACAGGTATTTTTTATCGCAGAGGATATAGCTCTTGGATTGATTATAGCTATACCAATAACTTCTTTACAGGTAAAACCAATTCTTCCTCGTTTAGTTTTACCAATCTTACCATTAGAAAATACGACAATTTTTTCATTAACTGTTGGTTCTGGTTTATCAGCAGGTAATACAGTTATACCAGCTATTATTGGGAAAGGTAAATTCATTGACATAAAGATACGATCCTTTTTGCCACACTTTCCCAAGTATATTGAGGTATTAACTTTTGCATCTTAGGCGAAAACTTTGCATGATAATCACCATAATTGGCAATCAAATCTTTTAAAAGTTTGGCAGCATGATCAGAATCGGCATCAAATGCCTTAGCATAAGGTGATGGCTCCCAATACTGCATTCTATTGTCTGCTCGAATTTCCTTGCCGTCAATGAGCAATGAGTTATCATCATTCATATACTCAAGCTGTCCACCATAACGAGGAGCAACTACTACTTTATTTGCAGCAAAAGCTTCAAGTCCAGGCATCCAGAAGCACTCTGCGTGAGACATTGTAATAACCACGTCACACGCGTTGTAAAGGCTTTCGATATCTGTAATAAATGTGTCAATTATTTCAATTTCGCCGGCATTCTTGAAAATTTTACGAAAATTATTTAAAGAATCCGCAATCGAAACATCAATTATACTAGTTTTTTGTGGGCTTTTCTTTGCCACCTTCATTACCAAACACACATCATCTTCTTTTGTAAATGCTTTGCCAAAAGCCTTAAGTAAACCAGGAATGTTCTTTCTTAAATGCGGTTGAGCAATGTTAGCTAATATCTTATACCTCTTATTTGTTTTTAATGGATATTTATCAGAACTAGAAAACTTCTCTAAATTGATACCATGAGGCACAACTACTTGACTATCTGCTGGCATTCCATTATCTGTAAATATCTTCTTAGAAAAAGTTGATGATGGTAATACTTTATCCACATCTTTATAATGTTTGATAAAAGCTTTTGGAATAACAGTTGTTTCATAATTCCATATTCCAAATCTATTTTTATCTCCCCTAATAAAATAACTAGAGAAATTCTTTAATGCAGTATAAGATAGTTGCATATCATATGATTTATCTAATTTAACTAAAGAGTTATAATTAGATTGATTAATAGAAACATTATCTTCAACAGAACCTTTTAGATTAGATTTAAGATCATCTGGGAAATGCTCTGTGCCATTCGTAGAAAATAAATCTACATGATGACCTAAACCTATTAAAGCTCTTGATATGTTCTGTGCAACTATCGACCAACTGTGATTTTTTGCTAAATAACCAAACCAACATATTTTCATATTGACTTATATATCAGAGACCTTTACAACATCTAAATCCAATAGAAACTTGATGAAACCCCTCATCATGATCTTTAGTTATAGGACGACATCTATTTCTTACAGGCAGCCAATGCCCACCTTTCAAAGCTGACCTCATCCAGAGACTATGTATTTTACTATGCTGATAGTTAGGTACAGCCACCCATTCATCAACGTTACCCGCCATATTAATAATACCAAATGGAGATTTGCACTCTGGATTAGCATCAATATCTTTTCTAAGATCACATAGATTATGACCACAAACAACATCATGTTCTACATCCATATGACAAGTATGTGTGGGACGTTTAGTTCCAGTTGTATAAGGTACGCTATCTTCACCTTCACAAGCGAAAATCCATTCCTCTTCAGAACATAAGCGCTTGTCATTGTCTTTACATATAGATTGTGCTTTGGTCCATGAAACATCTGTTACTGGTAGACCTTCAAAATTAGTTGCAAACTCTTTAGTATCAATACAATAATTCATTTTCTCTTTAGAACCAACACATACACTTTTTGAAAACTCAGCGCATCGAGCGAACTTTTTCACTGGATCAGGCAGCCACTTAATGCACTTCTGCTCAACTTTCGTACAGTATAAACCAGACACCATCGTCATCTCGGCGGGGCAGGGCGGCTCCTCTACTGTGGAGGTTGAAGAGGTTGAAGGTGTAGCGCTATAAATTGGAAGAGGCACAGACAAAGGTTGCGTCTCTTTTTCTTCGGTCTTACTCTCAGAGCAAGCCGAAACTAGTAATAATAAAACAATAAATTTTTGCATGGTCAGGTAATTATAAAAAATTATGTAACTAAATAAGGTACGAAATTAGTACTATAAGAAGTTGGTGGTAATACTTCTGGATTATCATAAGTTAAAACAAGTCTAGCCATGGTACAAGTTGCTGTTTTTCCCAAATCCGTTGGACTTAATGTTAAGCCTATTTGATAAACGAAATCAGTCGCTCCCTCAGCTAACAACTCTTTAATATCATCAGATCTTACTAATGTATATGATGTACCATTTGTTGCTAAATAAAGAGTTCCAGATGAAATCAATAAATCTTCAGAAGTAGTAACATTAGTTAATTGAACTCTTGCAGCGTTTGATGCATCTGAAGTTTTAATTATTGTTTCAAGCTTGATTGACGATAACCCTTGTTGTATAAATGAATCGAATCTAAACGTAAATGAACCAATAACAACCACCGTTGTGCTGTTATTTGTAAATGAACCAGCAACTGCTGTAATAAAGACCGGATTCTTATACATGAAACTAGGATCTATAAATCCATAACCATCAGTTTTTGGAAGAACATCAACATCAAAAGAATTATAACCAGCAACACCATCCATATCATACAAGAATTGGTAACTTAAAGAGCCACTACCGCTTGTAAGTACTGTTCCAAGAGCACCAACACTGTCAAGACCCGTACCACCATTAATGATTGGTAAAATACCGCTTACATCACTCTCAACATCAACTAGAGAGCTTGGTCCACCATCAACACCGTTGCTAAATACACTAATCAAACTAAGCATATTTTGAACTTTTGTGGAGTCAACAAAAAGTGGCGCATTATTAAATCCACCCTTTTTCAAGAATACATTGATTTGAATTTTTGTATTCATTGTGCTTAGAACTTCATCTTGATATAAGTTAGTGAAATTTAAACTTAATAAACCGGTTGTATAATCAATAGCTACACCGATTTTACCATCTACAATTATCCCCTCATAACCATCTGCATCCACTCCATTTGTATTTGGAGAAAAAGATTGAACTGATACCGATAGTCTAATTTTATCATCCGCTAAATCATTAGATGATACATAAGAACAATCAGCATATTTCATTGCTGGAAATCCAAGTCTAGTTATACCATTACTAGTATAATCAGCAATGAAATCATCCATGATGTTTATGGTTTTTTCTGCGCCAAAAATACCATCTGGTATTTCAAGTACAATTGTTCCAACTTCAAAATCTACTTTATGGTAGTTGCCGTCAATACCTTTTATGCCGCCGCCTTCTCCAATGATAATATTGTTTGGAACAAAAACGTCAACACGACCTGGATCGAAAGATGGCTTTGCACCATATACAGTTACTTGTACGCCTTCAACAGTACATTCATTTACTTCGTATCCAGTAGTTGTGCCTAGTACACTAGGAACTTGTCTTGGAATACTAGTACAAACAATTAATGACTCATCCCATGTTAATTTCTTTTCAATAGAAACAATTTTTGGTGATGTATAAAAATTATGTGAGTAAAAGTATCCATCTTCAATAATATCTGGAGCTATATGTATTGCTTCAGCCCTACCTGAAACAACTGAAGAATAATCATCAGCTCTATCAAAAAATTTCTCAAGCTTAAGTCTAATTACATTAAATCTAGTTCCGATTCTTGTATATGAATTTCCAGTTGGACCAAAATAAGTTGGAGCTGGCACAGTCTCAAGAACAAGTCTATCTACATAACTTTGTAATAAGTAACCATCATTATCTGTAATGAATAAATCATTATCGATATCAGCACGTAATAATTGTAAATAAGTTTCTGTTGTTAATACTATTTTTGAAATAGTCAATACATCAGTATTTGTATCTATTTGATCTATTTCAAATCCGCCATGATTAGTTTCAGTGGCAGCATAGATTACTAACTTATAATCACTAATACCATCAATATCGCTGAATAAAACAGTTGAGCTTGTAAATTGAGCCAATCTAGCATCATTTGGATTAGCAACTAATACTCCATCAGTACCGCCAATTAATATAGTATCATCTGCTTTAGAAACTAATTCGAAAGTTAGTCCGAAGTCATTTGAAAAAGCTTCTTTATAAGCAGCATAACCATTAACAAATGTAGTTCTCGTTCCATATATTGTAATAACGGTTAGTTCTGGCAAGCCAACATTAAGATTATAATTCATGAATTTATTTAGTAGTTCATAATCTTCTAAGTCAACTACACCATCACCATTAACATCTCCAACAATCATTGAGCAAAGTTTTGCATCTGCAATACGATAGTATATTGTTGGATAAGCTGTGTCTGGAGTAATTTTGGCTCCAACCAAATCACCATTCAACAAATTACTAACAAGGCTAGTTACAGAAGTATCATATCTACCCGTATCAGTTGCATCCTCAATGATCTTAATTATTAACTCATCTCCAGAAATTGTATTACTAAATAGTTTAGTTAAAATTTCTGAAGATATTGAATCATAAAACTTACGGTTTTTATCCGAAATTGCTCCAAGCAACAATGGCTCTGTAATTGATTCAAGGTTTACAATATCAATACTATTAAGAAGCTCTATATTAGGCGTATATTGTTTTCTAGAAAGAACAGGGTTTGCTGTTCTTTGATCTTGCACTTCATCTGTCTCTGTTGTTGTTGCAGATAGTACTGCTCTATATACATCATTTCCAGAGAACTGTAATTTATCTAATGAATAGTCAACTGTAGCTAAGCTTGCTGCGTCTACAATTACTTTTTCAACTGCAATACCATTACCAGTATCATAAGCTTGACCATCAGATACTTTGGCAGCATCTGTCCAAATTCTAAACCATAAATCTTGTTCTGGAATATCAACCCAAAGCGTTCCTGTAAATGTGGTGACTCTTGAATTTTCAATAAGGTCACTTCCTACTGCAATGAGTATATCACATTTATTAGCACTTCCAGATCTTTTGATCGTTACGGCATAGTACTTATCAAGACTTAATATATTAAGTCCTGCTACTGAGCTATTACTAAAAACAAAATCGACAGGTTGTGGAACTGAGTCTAGCACTACGCCTGAATCGAAAAGTGAACTATAATTTACACTTATCTGTGCGATTGGAATATTAGATGGGGCAAAATCCAATTCCAAATTAGGCGCGACATCAGAAGGACAATCTATATTAGATTGCAATGGATAAATGCTAATTAATAAATCACCATTCCATACTAAATCAGTCTCACTACCAACTTCCTCATTCCTTACTGAAAGTAGAAGTGTAATCTTTTGAATATTGCTTGTAAGGGCTTGAAACTTTTGTCCTATTTGAGTAGTAACATCACCGATTAGTAATACTTTATTATCTAGCTCTGAAGTTGAAATATCTAACGTATCAACATTATAAAGAGGTAAGGCTGTAGAAAGTAAAGAGCTTAATGATGCTGCGCCATCCAAAAAGAAATCTCTAAAGAATAAATTAGGCTCTAAGTCTTGAGCAACCATTATTGGGCTTCTAGACATTGTTAGAGGCTTAGCTTCTTTGATTGTTATTCTTCCACCTAGATTTAATGATAAGTCTGGATTACCAATAAAATCATTAAATAATAAAACAAGAACGTTCGTAAAGTGTTTAGATGTTACTTGGGTTTCATTTGTTTTAAAATAAAATGTTTCAAATTGTAATGAGCTATTAAAATCTAGCCCTATGATTGCAACTTTTATTGCTTTTTTACTTGCAGCTAATGATCCGGTTAATGTTATTTCTAGTTGATTTCCTAAAGTAGTATCCGTTGGCTGATTTTGTACAGATACGGCGACACCATCTAAGAATGATGATTCCAAACTAGAATCAAATATATAGGTCTGAGATAAGGTTTCGGTTAGAACGCCCGTTCCTATATGGTTATTGATAATACCTGATTGAATAGTATTATTATATTGTTGTTCTAAGCTTAAGTCGGTATCATCAACTTGTTGAGCATCGAACCAGATGTTTTGCTTACCAGAGATAGGGTTTAGTTTCGTCATTTTTGTCTCATATTATATGCTTCTTTATAGATATTGAATAAATACTTTGCTATTAGCAGGCTTCAGTATCCTTATCAACTTCTCTAAAATTTCTTTAACCTTAGCGCTGCTACTAACTATACCAAATGAATCAATAATATTCATCGAAAAATCAAATAAGCCGGTAGCCCTGTTTCTTATACTCGTAAAATCTGTATTCAACTTAACTTCAGCATCATAATTCATAAGATATGTGGTGAAAATATCTTCTGTTACTGGAAAAACAATATCTAGATTAGAACCATAGTTAACATCTATTGGTTCACCATAAGGTGCGTATATAGGTCTAAATATATTACTTATTCTAAGATTATCTATCAAACCAAATAAAGGCTTATCATTTGAATACTGATTTCCTATTATTAATTGATTTATTGGATCTTTGAATTTGATTATTGGCGTTTCGCTATAGCCATCGCCTGGAAATGATGTACCAAGCATCGATGAATAATTACCGAAAAGTAAAGAATCACCAAATAATACGTTTCCATACTGATATCCATCAATGAACAGCCTCATTTCATCCTGATTATTTGAACTATTCATACGGTAACTTGCTTTGATTCTATGCCAACTACCATTTGTCCATAATGATGGTCCGCGAACAATATACTCTTCTCCAGAAGCAATAATCCTAAAGTTTATTAAACCAAAACTATCCTTGAAAATAGAGATTCTATCACCTTGTAATCCATTAGGAATATAATGAACTAATACTTTGGATTTATGAACAGGTAATCTTTTATTTAAACGAATAATTTGAGTGTTGACTTTAATTGCATCTTGATTCAATGGTTGATAGGTAATGATTATAGGTAATCCAGTGGTAGGCAATACTGTGCCTAAATAGATTTTCTTATTGTCAGATCCTAAGCTTCCACCTTGGAAATAGTCTTTACTTGATAAATCTCCACTAACTTTGACACTTACAACTTGAAAAATTGATTTGGTTGACAAAATCATATTGTCATTTGTATTAGTAAGTTCTAGTGACACTGTATTTTGAGTATCTACTTCAACTCTACCACCAGCAAAGTAATCAACATTAGGGTCGCCATTTTTCAACTTAACACTTAGAACAGTTCCAATTGCTGAGCTTAACTTAACTGAATTATTATTGGTACTAACGACCTCTTCTATTACTGCACCATAAGCATCAAAGTAATATCTTTCGTGAGGATCGTTTCCAGTATCATAAATTGGGCTGGTCCAAAACTCAATCGTACCTTCCTTGTGAGCATCTAATATTCCAAGGTTATCCAATATAATTGGCTCACTTTGTATTACAATACTATTATCAAAATTTTCATTAACTACAATTGATGATTGAAAATGTCTTTTAGAATTAAAGTTGATATAAAAATCAGCTGAATTTGTAAAAGGAAAGGTATCAAATGTGGTTAACAATAGTGTGGTCGAATCTTTCTTCAATGGTTTCAAAGAATTATAAGTTTTAGTTATTGAGTTTTGATTTGAAGGAATGGCTTCACCTACTCTGGTATCAGCCAACATAGTAGAATACATTTTAACTTGGTCTATAATCATATCTGCTTGGTTGTTACCATTAAGATCGCTACCAAGAAACATGTATCCATTTAATGGGTCCATGCTGATACGTGCATAAGTATAATAGTTAAATTCATAAAATCCACTATTCAAGAAATATTCTTGTGATGGTAATAGATCAGCTTCGAATCTAAAATAACCATTTTGTAATCCGCTTCTATTAGTATTTACATTTACTATTTGGTATGACCCACCTGTAAATGCATCTAGTGGTACTGGGAAGCCTACAGATGTTGATTCAATTGTTAATGATTTTCTATCTTCAGATACTCCAGTTATAATGTAATAGCCGGCAACTCCTGATGGAGATTGAATGATAATATAATTATTTACAAATAGACTGCTAAATAATTGACTATCATCTGTAACCGTTCCATAGCCGTCACTGTATAGGGCTATTCCTGAACCCATTTGATAACTGTATCTAATTACTGGTACCAATCCGCTCATTTCACTATGTGTAATCGAATATTTTTCTTTGATTTCGATATTTGCGGCTGGTCTTGCAGTATTAACAGGCTTAGCTGATACTTGTACATAATTTACACTAATGTAAAGGTTAGTGAAATCCACTGTTCCGTAATCAGTTAACTCTAATGTCTCAGTGACCGTAGATAATCCAACAACACCTTCAATAGTTACTACAACTGGTTGAGTAAAGTTAACATTTGTTCCACCCAATGTGACACTTAATGTTCTTCCATTTTGTGAATTACTTGGTTGAGATGTTGTTAAATTATTCGATTCAAACACCCCAGCAACTAAAGTTGAGTTGGTAGATCCAATTGAAACAAGTGGTAATATAATTTTTGTAATATCAACTTCGTCTAATGATATAGGTGGAGGCAATTTGGTAATTAGAATATTCTCTACATTATCACTCCACACATAATACTTTCTTTTCATTCTACGATTGTTAACTCCAAGCGTTCTAATCAATACTAAATCATTTGCGCTTACTGCATTTGATATTGTTAATACGTTGTCATTGTAGCCATCTTTTGATATTGAGTATGCTGGTCTTACAGCTCTAATTCCAGGTATTTCTGTTTCTTCATTACCATATATATAAAAATCATCATTTGATATGCTGACAGGAAGGTCATCATCAATGATAAGATTGTAACCATCTATCTCTAAGATAGTGTAAAAAATTGGTAGCGCGTCATTATCAACTCTTATAAGATTTCCAACTTCAATATCTTGTAATGAAAAATCTATTGTTGCAGAGGATAGAGTTGGCGTGTCGATAGTTCCAGAAATATCTGTACCATTCAATGCATATGATATTGTTGATACGGCAATGTTAGGACAAATATCTATTTCTGAAATAACGGTATATTTTGTTCTATTAACAGAATACCTGCCATTTGTTAATGTTGCTGGCATTACTGTATCTAAAGTTAGGCTTTGACCATCTACTAATGTAATCTCATAGCCCTCTTCATTAAAGCCTAATTCATCTATGAATATTCTATCGCCTGCAAAAACATTATATGATCCAAATGGAACGCTTGATGTAACAATTAATGATCCAACCGTAGTTGCAAGATCTGTAGAAGAGATTATGTCGCTTGTAGCTAAGCCTACAACTTCTTCTGGATCAACTGTTCTGAATTTTTCATGTAGGTATGGAATTAGCTTCTGATTGTACTTAATGATATTTGGTACTTCTGTACCATCAATGAATAGATGTATTTCATCTCTATGATTTTTGGTATTTAGTTTCCAAGAAGCAGCAATGAAGTGTGGATCATTAGGGCGCCATGATGATACATCGGCACTGACTACATAAGCCAATCCATCCTTATCAATGACTTTAAAGTTTAAATATCCACTTGAGTCTTTGAAAATTGAAATTCTACTATGATTTAGATCTTTACCAGCATCTAGTAAATAATGATTTGTATCAGAAACGAAAGTCACGCCTTCATCAAATGCAGAGCCGCCCGTTAAAGTCAAATTAACAGTGTTTGTTCCAGTAAATAGTATTGTCGTACTTGTTACAATACCACTAATTGTTTTCGTATCATAAAAGTTTCCAGTAGAACTAATTTTGATTTTGTATGTTGAACTTGGGCTGGTGACATATCCATCAATGGCTTGAACGTACCATCTATAAAAATTACCTGTAACATCAAGATCGTAATAAATAAAGACACCATCCTTATTCATGTTTGGGGTTCCAATAACATCAGATGATTTATCTAATGTAAATAAACCATTGGAAATAGTTGGGTGATATTCGCCAGCACCGATGAATATATATTCATCTTCAATTGCAATGCCATCTTTTAGTATTGTGAAAGTTAAACTGGCATCATTATCTAAACCGCTCCATTGTGGAACTACCCAACTTTCAAATGTACCTTCTTCAAGTCTCAAATTTGAATTTACTGGTATTTTAATTGTTTGGTCTGATTCAGTTACTAGTACACCATTATCAAATTTACCTGGAAGAAGCTCAAATGAACCTGTTGTAATAAATGTTCGTGGGTTCAATAAACTATTTCCCAAAGACCACCCTTCAAATACCGATTCAGAAATCTCTGGTTCTACATGTGAGATTATGGTTGCTATGTTTTTAATAGCAGATACTGTTGGTCCCTTTATGAAAGATGCTAGAGCGGCTGTTAATGCATCACGATATCTTTCTCTCTCAAAATCTATATCAAAATTCAATAACTCTGGTACATTAACCAAATTACCAAAATTAGATAACAAAGCATCTCTTAATGCGCCCGCTTTATAGGTAACATAGTATGTAGAATTACTTGGCAAATTTGTATTACTGCGAAAATCAATAACATTATCTCCATACTCATAACTAACAATAATCTCATCAGCTAGATAAGTATAATCTACATACAAATCACCTTTATTGTAATCTATTACGACTCTAGATAAATCATTAATTTCTAACGTATAAGTAATTGCAGCTAAATCTCCATCATTTGGTGATCCTGTCCCTGACAAAATCAACTGTAATGACGTTCCAGCAACAACAGTACCACTTCCATCCCATAACTCAACTGAATCTGAAGCCCTAACAACACTAAATGTAAATGTTATGTTAGGTGAGAAATATGGAATGTTCTCATCCAATGAAATAGTATATCCATCATCTGTAGCTATTATATTCGCAAATACTTCTTTAGTAATTGAACCTACATCAATCAATGATCCGCTAGTACTTGCATTAATTGCAAAATTGATAGGATTAGTATTGTTAGTTAAATCTTCGTACTCAAATATAGATCTAACATTTTTGATTTGATGTGTTACGCCTGGTACGAATTCTAGATCAGAAAAAATACCAATGGAGCCTGCACTTACTTGATAAGGTCCAGCATTATTATCATTCAAGAATAATTGATCAGATGGAATAAGTCCATCTGGTAAAATATCATCATCTTCATAAGAGATATAAGCAAACTGTTCATTCTTAGATGAAAGCAAATTGATTCTAGAGTATAAATCATCTACGCTAATTATATGCGGAAATTCTGGATCAATGTGATTATTTTTATAAGATACTGTTCCTAATTCACCAACTTGTTCTGACGATACTGCGCAATAGACAATACCATTTGCATAATCTACACAATACTGCCCTACTGAATCTAGCGAATCAATATTAGCACTTGCACTTAAGCTTTTATTATACCATTTTTCACTTACAAATACATTACCATTTGAAAATACAAGGCTTGTATTAAATGAACTTGCAATACAGTCTTCACTTGAAGATACTACATTTTCATTCTTTAGAAGAATTTTGAAAATTGATAGCGAAGAAGCATTCGTCGAAGTAGTATCGATAAATAGTAACTCGTTGTTTTCTTGCTTGAATGAAACTCTCTCACCAGTTTTAGTTAAAATTCTTGGTGGGTTAATGTATTTAAAATAAATTTTATCTTCGTACCACCTATTAAGCGAATATATTTCGCCAGAAGTTTCATTGAAAATTCTAAATACATTTGTAATAGGACCATTAGAAACCCTTAATACATTAAGTGCTAATAATTTATTATCAACTCTCTCACCAAGAACTTCTTTATGCGGATTACAAACATAATCAATGTTAGGTATAAGCACTTGTTCATAATCAAATTTTATTGTACCACTAAAATTGATTAAACTTCCATGAGGTAATGCAGCTATATCTCTTAAGTCTTTATCATAAACATAGTCTAAGTCTTGCTTATATGTTAGTTTGTATGAGTAAGTAAATAATGGAGGGTAGGCTCCAGTTCCATCATTTCTTCTATCTTCACCATAAACATAAACTGTACCAGTTTCATAATCTATACTATATTGACCTATAGATGATGGCAATGCATTTAATCTGAATGGAATTTCATACAAAAATGCAGGATGTTTAGCATTACTGATATTTGAATTTGGATCGGTAATAACAATACCATCACTAGTCGCTACATCACCATTAGTATCTACGATTGGAGCGTGTTTCAATTGAAAAATATTAACTACTGGAGGTAATACTTCTCTTATAACTTCTTCAGAAGTAAATACAGATACTGTACCATCACCAATTATTCTTCCAAAATCCTTACTTTCATACTCTATCTCTACACTCAATAGCAATGGCAGATTGAAATTAGGATCTTCCAATACTTTTTCATTTATTTTAATTTGATTGTCTTCAAGTAATGAATATGTAAATCCATACTCTTGGTCATATCTAGAATCTTTTATTTGATAACCAAATGTTTCGATATTGTAAGTGTATACTGGATTAGCTGTCATGAAAGTGAAAACTAAACTTGTGATTTTTGTCACAGGCGTATTATTCAAACTAATAACTAAACTATTGATATTGAACATACCAATTTCATCTGTAGAAGATGCTGTTAACGTTTCTACGTTTACTTGTCTTTGTAATGTAATAGGGTAAGATGAAAATTTTTCAAATGTATAAGACTCAGTAGTATTGGCTTGAGTTGGCGTTCTACCAACTCTAACAATTTCATAAGCGCCTTCTTCATTCAAACGATCAGATGGACCTGCACGGCGAGTCTTTTCTTCATCAGTAACCGTAAATGAAAGATAGTTCTCATTCTTTAACTGTCTAATATCATATAGTGCTCTTGAAATATTCAAGGCTAAACCATTGATATATTTAGTTACTAAAGATTTTTCATCTTCAACATTATAGATGCTTTCTATTAAATAATTTGTTAGATAGTTCTTCACCGGATTATCTGCATCTAGCGGTCCAGTGATTAAAAATCTATTAGCAACGCCATCTTCAATTAGTCTATGCTCATCATGAGGAGATGAAAATCTATGTTGTGATGTTGAAATAAAGGTTAGAAAATAATTAGCGTATACCGTTAATGGTTGGCAGACTATACTTAAAGTATCACCTAGAACCTTAATCGATAATACACTAGAATTTGGAATACCAACTGTATCAGCAATAATAGAAACATTTGCTACAGTTAACTGTTTTGTTAGTCTATTGGAAAACTTAACAACTACATTTGAACTGTTAAGTACTTCTACGCTGATAATTCTAAGGTTTTGCATCATCTAGTCTCTGTGTTGATTATTACATTGTTTGCAGCAAAATATTCATCTTTTTGAGATTGAATAATTAAAACTGAACCAAGTTGCCCTGTTTTATTAAAATAAATTACTCTAGCTCTTGCAATTCCTTTAACAGACTGCGCAACATTTATAATTGTAGGTACATCAACTATTGTATTCAATTGGCTACTAGTTAATGCTGCTATAATTTTATCTCTTAAGTTTTGTAGAACTGTATTAGAAGAACTCTTATAATCATCAGATATAACAACATTGACAGTTGCATCCAAAAATAATGTTTTCGCCCCTCTTACTAAAACATCTGCATTAATTGGTCTTGTATTTTCTACGTTTAATGTTACATCAGATATTAGCTTGTTGTAGTTATAGTTAACCACAATTCTTTCATTCTGTTTTGGTGCTAGATAATCATAAAACACTTTATATCTAGAACCTAAAGTTGGTTGAGTGAATGAGCTAAGAGTCAATCTTGTAGATTGCGAGCTTTTAAATCCACTAGAGACGAAGATTTTGTTTATTAAAACAAATTTCTTATTAGTATATAACGTGCCGTTTCTGGTATATGATAAATTTTCTGAATCATTATCGGTTGTATAATAAAAGGTAACTCTTAATTTATCGCCTATTTTTGGCAAATTCTTTGCTGATATCGTATTCGTATTTGCATTGGTCGCAGGCAATGTCACTTCCAAATTTTGGAATGTAGCATCACCGATTGTTTCATCTGAATAATATAAATTATTAGCTATTACACTATATTTTGTATCATATTCATTTATTACGCTAAGTATTTCATCACTACCAATGCTAGCAGTAATAACTCTTTCAAGCTTTAAAACTCTTGCAATTTTAACTGTGGTTGGTATTGCTGCAATAGAGCTTAAACCTAATGCCTTTCTAATAGCCTCATTAAGATTCAATTTCAAATTAGTATTAGTGCATGTAAATACTATATTCTTTGCTTTTGAAAGCGTAGTACCAGATACTGTAACTATTCCACTATTAATAGTTTGGTCATTTGTCGTTCCTACTAAACGAGTTGGCGCCTTACGTAAATTTTTGTATTGATAAATCATTACAAATACTTTATCTCCAACACTTGCTGTAGTAGTAGTTCCAATTATTAACTTGTTATTATCTAGGTCAATGGTTCCATTATAGTTCCAAACTTCTTGCGCATCCGTTATTTTAATAAAAGATATTTGATCTTTATCAATATTATTTAGTACATTATAAATTGTTAACGTATTTGTATTGATATCATAACTAGAAATATCATAAACGCCATTGTTGTTTACATTGGTAGCTGAAGTTATTCTAATTTTCTTTGATGAAATATCTGCAACATCAGAAAGATCTGTCAGAACACTTACTAATTCAGCGTTAGTATTATCAGAATTTGCAGTCAAGTAGCCATCTGTGGCTGAGAACAATATAATATCTGTATTAGGCTCAATGACATCAAAAGATAGTGGAGCTGATTGAGTTGATAGATTAGATAGCTGAATTGCTAATTTATTAGACTCAATATCTAAAGCTAACTCTTGTATTGATGTTTTAATAATTCTATTGCTATAACTGAATGGTTGAAACCTTCTTACATCATTAGCAGAATATATTACCATAACTCTATCTCCAGTAACTGGAGTATTGTATCCTGTAAATACTAACTGGTAATTTCCTGCGCTTGCAGTGGTAATAGTGCCGGCATTGTTTACATTCCAAATTTCCAAGCCATCTGTTAGTCTAATAACAGAAAGGACATTGGCTGCTAATAATCCATATTCTGTAGTACTACAATTCAAATCAACATAAATTTGATTACTTAGATCAGTTTTAACTATTTGATTTTCTCTTTTATAGTTATTCGTTTGACTAAAGTTGGTCGAACCAATATTCGTATTTAAAGCGAAGCCGTTTCCAAGTCTGCTTGCAGATAAACTGGTTATTGCTGATGAAAATAGTTCTTGAATATTAGAAATGTATGTTACCCTCAATACAATTGAAGTAGCGTCTGTATCAACTTGGCTGCTTGGTATTGTAATTTGAGCGGAACTACTTGTTCCAGTTGCAGTGTCAGTACTAAATACATCTGTAGCATTTAAAATAACTGCTACATTATCGCCTTCATTAGCATATGTGTCTGTAGGTAAAATTATAGTAGTATTATATAGTACATCTATTCCAAATACCACAGCAGAACTGCTGAAAGATCCATTGGCTTGAGATGTATTGTACAGCTCAGCATTAGAGTTTTTCAAAGTGACTGAATCAACACTAGTAGATGCAATCTCTAAATATGGAACTACTACAGCTAATCTATTTACGAAGGTGCCAGATCTTACTATTATTACGACTTCATCAACTTCCAAAAACTTACTAGCACTTAATACCGAGCTTATTGGATGGCTAGCTGTACCTGTAAAAAAATTGTTACCAGTAACTAAATTAAACGTTACATTCTCATTCTTAATTATAGATGAATAGCCCCAATCAATACTATCAGTTACGCTTCTATCATTTGATGTATTAACTAATCCATCAAAATCAGAATATGAATCATAATTTACAATCCAACTATAATCTACTTGCAATACATCGCTTGGTGAAGGCAGTGTATTACCTGAAATTTTGATACGACCGGATGTATTGAATCCAGTTGCCGAATCAACATTTTGGTTAGTTACTATGTATCTTTCCCCTGTATTTACATTGAATACTCTTGTTACGTTAGCAGCAGGTGTATGTAATAGTTGAATAATAGACCTATCAGATGTTACTGTACTATTTTCATTAGTTAAAGATATGTTTTGTTGAATATCTGGGATTTCAGTTACATCCGTAAATGTTACAGCATCTTGTCCATTGTATTGACCCTTGATCTTATCTTCGCTAAATAATGAAATACGATCTTTTATCCATTTAATAGTATCAAATCCAAATGGGCTACCACCAAATACGCCAGTATCTTTTACTAACTCATAATTTCCAGAAACTCTACCTAATGAATCTACTGATTTAGGTTTAAAGTTAGATCCACTGATTGATCCTACAACCCCTGATATGGAATCTACTGGTTGTGATGGTAACTCTCCGGCAGCAAGATTATCTATTCTTCTGCGATTGATTGTTTTACTTTCATCACCTAATATTTGACCTAGCACCACATTGTTTTTAACACTAGTAGGGTCATTACTATTACTTTTATCACGATAGATAAAGCTATCTGATGTAGTAACTAAGTTTGATCCAAGTACAACTATGTCTACTTTGCCGCCTGACCCCTCAGATATTACTGTTCTTGTACCATCTGAATTCGCTCTAACTTTCGAACCATCTCTAGTCATTAGAGAATCAGCTGGTTCAACTATGATTGCATCAGTAACACCAGTTGTGCCTAAAGCAACATTTTGGTATCCTAAAGCAGTTCCAACACTTGAGCCGCTGAATGATGCCAATATACGGCTTCTGAAAGCTGTATCAGACTCTTGGTCTGTTCCGCCATTAAAAGGAATCATATTGGTAATGTTACTTACACCTGGGATCGTTGTTCTACTAAGAGAATATTTTGCAATATTACCCGCTGATCCTGGCGAGCTAGCTATAACAGTTGCTTCAACTGCATATTGATCAGTTATTCCTATAATGTCTAATTGATCTCTAAACTTAGATGCAATAGAGCGATAGAAATTAATAGAAGATGGTGCTACTGAAATTCCACTTGAAACCAAATAAGAAAATCCATTAGATGCAATAACAATATCACCTTTGTTTATATTGATAGGAGCATTTATTGAAGAAAATGTAAGTAAAGCCGTACCGCCAGCAGGGGTTGATTGCCTTCTGGGGACAGCAAAATTCTTAGCTAGCTTATCCAAATCGGAGCCTACAACTAATCTTAATGATTGTTTTGCAGAGACATCAGATAATTCATCGTATAATATCGCTAACTGGCTGGCAGGGGCATCTATGAATAAATCTCTTGCTACAGAGCCTGGTTTAGTATCTAAATCTGGTTGTGTTAGTTTGTAGAAATCTCTTAAGCTTTGAATGATTTCATTTATTGAGCGAATTGTGACCATATTATTTGCCTTAAGCTTATATTGTAGATATTCCAAACGCTGTAGTAATAGGTTTGAAACCTTTACTTAAAGCCTTAACTGTTACATTGAATAATGTAGGAGTTATTTGATTCCTAATAACAGATATATCTAAAATAGTACTAATTTGTTCGTCAGCACTAACTCTTTGTAGAGATTTAACCTGTATTTCTTGAAGGCTTTTTAGATTATCTAATGCTGTACTTAGTTGGTTCTTAGCAATCTGTACTAAAATAGAACTATAAAGAGGGTTACCAATAATAGTTCTAGATACAAGCGAACCATACCACGGATGTAATGGATTAGAACCTGCTGCCGTCAAACATATTTTTAGAATGTCTTGAATTAACTTTTCACTATCTACAATGGTTTTAATTTGACCATTTATTAATACTAGGTCTCTATTGACTATTTTTAAATCAAACGACATATCTGGCTCTCCTGTCTTTCTAATGCTGGAATATTAGATAAAAACAGTTGCAAGCCCGGTTTTAACGAATATTGTTATTCTTACGCAAATCTTCATAAATCTTATCCATTAAAATATAATAATCTTTAACAGATGCAGTTAGTGAGTTAAGTGATTTTCTTATACTAGATCTTTCAATTAGATCTAATGTCCATCCTAATGATTTTTTCATTCTCTCATAAGCATCATCATCAAGAAACCCCAATAAATCCTCTTCAGGTATAATATACAAGGCTCCCATAATCGCAATTATATCACAAAGACCTAATCCGCTGAATTCTCCCATAATAATTTCTATTGTACGCAAAGCATCGCCAGCATCTTTAAGGAAAGTGGCTCGTTCAGCTAATAGTTGTTTTAAAGTTTCAGCACTAACATCCCCTAAGGCGCTTGAAGTATCCTCACTAAATGTACTCTTAAATGAATCAAAAGCAAATCCGCCAATATCAGCACTTTTTGCTGTTTTTGCTACTGATGACATTAGTTGATTAACTACACTAATCACTTGTGCTTTAACAATAGCAGTATCCTTAGGAGTTTTAAAATTATCTGGAGGACTAACTATAACTGCTTTAAATCCAGAACCTTTTTCTGGTCCATCTTGACTTGGTACAGGTAGCCAATAATATCTATTTTGTGCATCGCTTATAAAAAGTTGAGCATCAACAAGCTTTATACACATCGCACTTATTATATTTAAAAACTTAGCAAACTGTTGTTGCTCTGATAAACTTATCTTCCCAGAAAATACTGCCTTGATTATCCCCTCATCTTTAATAGATGCAATATTCTTAATACGTTCAAATAACTCTTGATCAGCAGTGCCTAATTCTGAAATACCAGCCGATTCAAGCCTATCTCTTATTACTTTTTCTATAAGCGGTCTCCTTACAAAGTCTATTTCATTTACTTTAAGATCAAACTTATCATTTACAAATGGTATAGCCACTTTATTCTTAGATGGAGTCACGCTAAAATCTATTCTTGGATCAACTAAAAAAGGTCTAATGTAATGAAATCGCTCTGAGGTAACTTTTTTAGATTGGTTTCGATCACGATCAGCAAATGATCTTAAATCCATATTATATGGACCAACCTTACCTTCAAAATTTACACTATATGGTTTATTTTGTAAAAATAATGGATCATCACTATCTTCTAATGTCGCAACGAAACTACGAACATTGACACTTGATGATAACGCTAATACCGCTGCATCAATTGTTCCAGTAAAAGAAAATATCCTAGCCATTTTATTAGGATAGCCTTCTCGCTTTATCGACATGTCAATGAAGCCGGGGATTGGATCATTGGCAATATTAATCCTTTCTGATAAACTAAGCTCTTCCTTATTTGGTTTAAAAAATCCTGGATTATACATTTTATCATCCTTAGATAAAACTGGAAATCCAATAAGTCTGTAAAATGCATGGCACCTACTCTCCTGAGGAGTAGACTCTGCTTTCAAAGAATTAGATAGTTTCAATAATGAAGTGCCATTTATATTCTTGAGTATTGATTCATTTGATTTTATAGAGGTATTAACAATACTTCTTACTGCATCAATATCTTTGATGAACTCAGAGTATATTTTATCAATATCAATTTCAAGATTCTGAGAATCTTGATAGTTAGTTTGATTTGGAGCTTGGTCAACCATTAGACGCCATCCCTTCCAGTGTTACCGTCTCTAGCCGTATCACCTTCGTCTCTTCTTGGTTGAGTACCATCTGTAAGGTCGCCAGTTGTACCAGAAGATATTGGGCTCGTAGCACCAGTTGGTACATATACGAATTGATAATCAACAACTTGATTACTACGTGAAGGATCGATTGTATTATCTGCTGGTATCGTATTTGTACATAGCATATTATCATCAAAAGAAATCATTAACTGACCGCTACCAGATACTTGGCTTGATATCTCAGTTTCAAATGATTGAAAACCATCATATCTAAATGGTATCGTATCACCAAAAGTAGTATACGCTTTAAGCCTTGAAGCTAGATTAGTTGCAACGACATCAGATATACCGCTTGTTAATGGTAACCCATTACGTTCATTAATATCAACCTTTACTAATATAGTCTTACTAGTAAACTGTATAGCTGGACTAACTGTAAATGAACTTTTGCATGGTTCTGCACCAATACCAATCAATGCTCCCAATGAATCATTGGTATCATCTTTTAGTTTGTTCAAAATTACATCTGTTGTATTTTGAAATTCAGCTACACCCTCTTTGGTTAAATTAGCCCTTAATCCTGATAACGCAGCAGATAATGCTAGTTGTGTTGCGGCTGGATCTGGGAAAGCTATAGTTGCAATACCAGTGTCACCTCCAGTACCATCACCACCACCGTCTCCTCCATCCCCTCCATCCCCTCCATCCCCATTCACTAGCCTACGAAGCATGTCTGTTCTAACACCAATATCACCAGCAAACACTAGGTTAATAAAAGTCTTATTCAATGACATTGATGGTTCACAACCCAATGTTACTATACTTTTATTTAACAGTGTCTCCATGTGTGGCTTAAATGTATACTCGACATTCTCGAATGTATAACCATCTGTTAGAATTGGCGCTAAATCTGAGTATTCTGCCTGATGGAAAAAGTTTTCAATTGTAGCCTGATTACCTATAGGCGTTATTCCATCAACATCAAATCCTGAGATACCAGCTACTCCTTTATCTTCATAGCCAAGACCGCCAGCTATTGTAACGATTCCAGACGTTACAGTACTAACGCTATTGTCATAGCCATCTAAAGAAACGGTTGGTACCTTAGTTAAAATGCAATCTTTAAACCTA
>Ga0163144_10001025_pt1 | contig 66195 bp, 56 predicted proteins | sample OliLak19BULKMAT1_FD_123175 | JGI IMG/M metagenome (GOLD analysis project Ga0163144, IMG submission 123175) | Freshwater microbial mat bacterial communities from Lake Vanda, McMurdo Dry Valleys, Antarctica - Oligotrophic Lake LV.19.BULKMAT1 | ecosystem: Environmental > Aquatic > Freshwater >...
CCGCCTGCACCAGCAGCCCCTCGCCGCCGCCGTCGAGCTGGTCGAAGGAGAGAATCGTCTCGTCCATGCCAGCGCCGCTCAGGGTGACGTGGTCGACGGTCAGCGACAGCGACATGGTGATCTCGAACCTGCCGGGGCCGAGGACGATCTCGTCGCCCGGCTGGGCCTCGAGCAGCGCCGTCAACAGGTCCTCGGTGGCGTTGGGACCGGCGGCGATCTCGACCTCACGGCCGTCCAGCGGCACCGGCGCGAGCGCGTCCTGCGTGCAGTCGACGGTCGCCAGGTCGCGCGTCAGGCCGGCAAACTCGCCGGCGATGTCGAGGTCGACGAAGGTCACCGCGTCCTCCTGGACGCAGATCCGGTCGCCGGCCGGCAGCGCGCCGCCGACCAAGAGGGCCGGGTTCTCGTCGCCATCGTAGAGGATGTTCGGCAGCGGCAGGCCGAGCAGCGGCACCAGCGCCTGCTGCAGCAGCTCCGAGGGCTGCGTGCCGCCGCCGACGTAGGTGTTGTCGTGGATGAAGATGGTCTCTGAATACGGGTCGAAGTCGGGGTTGGTCGAGGCCGACTGCCCGAAGAACGCGGCCGTGTTGTAGCTGACCAGGATGATGTGCGCCGTGTTGTTGTCGGTGAAACGATTGCCAAACACCTCGACCTGATCGTTCGAGAGCACCATCAAGCCGGTGCCGGTCGGCACGCCCGAGACGCTCGAACCCGGGGCGCCGAAGTTCGGCTCGTTGTTGGCGACGATGTCGTTGTCGTAGGCGCGCGTGCGGCGACCGTCCTGCACCGGCGGCCCGGGCAGGTTGAAGACCAGGATGCCGCCGGTATTGCCGGTGGCGAGGTTGCGGTACACGTCGGCGTCGGTGGAGTTTTCGATCTCGATGCCGGCGACGTTGTCCTCGACATGGTTGCGGCGCACGACGATGTTGCGCGACTGGCCGACGTAGATGCCGGCGTCGGCGGCGCCCTTGACGACGGAGTCCTCGATCAGCACGCCGCGGCACTGCACCGGGTAGAGGCCGTAGGCGCCGTTGCTGGTCTTCGGCCCGCCGGTCCACTCGGCGCGCACGCGCCGCATGACGATGTCGTTGCCGCCGACGACCTTGAGCAGGTCGCCCGGCGCGTCCTCGAGACCGATATCCTCGATGGTGAAATCGTCGGCCTGGACCAGCAGGCCCTCGCCGCCGCCGGTCTGGCCGGCGAAGGAGAGCACGGTGCGATTCATGCCCTCGCCGCGAATGGTGACGTCGTCGACGTTGAGCGACAATTGCCCGTCGAGCGCGTACTCGCCGGCGCGCAGGAAGATGATGTCGTACGGTCGCGCCTCGATCAGCGCTTCGACCAAGGCGTCCTGGGCGCCCGGCCCGGCCGTGATCTCGATGCAGCGCCCGCCCTCGGGCGGCGTGCAGGTGATCGCCGGGCAGCCGTTGAGCGCCGCATTGACGCCGGCGATCAGATCGCTGATGGCGGGCTCGGTGTTCTCGCCCGTGAGGAACGACGGACAGGCGGTGCCGGCCACCAGGCCGAGCGCCATGTTCACCCCGGTGATCAGTTCGTTGACCGCCACGGCGCCGTCGCCGTTGCAGTCGCCGACACAGGTCTGCCCCACCACCGGACGCGCCGCGGCCAGCAGGCCGAGCACTCCGCACATCGCCATCACACACGTCTGCGCCGTATCGAAAACGGTTACTCGATGATGGGCGCTAGTGGCAAGGTGCCCAGTGGATCGTTGCCGACACCCTGGCGCGCGCGGCTGCCGCCGCGACGCCTGGGATACGGCGTGGCGGGGGCCGCGTCCGCCGCTCAGTTGGCCCGCGCAGCGCCGGTGGTCGCCAGCGCCGGCGCGTCGTCGACCAGAGCGCGAGTCAGTACGACCTCGTCCGGCGATGCCGTCGGGTCGGCTGCCAACTCGAGCACCAGGATGGCGCCCGGCGCCAGCGGTTGCGGGCTCGCCACCGCGACGCGCACGATACCCGGCCGCGACAGGTTGGTGATCACCATGGCCTCGGCCGCGCCGCGCAGCTTGCGCAAGCCCGTGGCGCGCAGTCCGGGCCCGAGTTGCATGGTCAGATCGACGGCGAGAAACGGCGCCGGAGCGTCGACGGCGATGGGGACGCGCAGCGTCCCCTCCTCGGTGCGCCGCGAGACGCGCAGCCGCACCTCGGCCGGCGCGCCGGCCGTGGACGACAAAGCCGCTCCCTGCACCCAGTTGCCGGTGCAGTCGCCGATCAGCATGGCGAGGAAGTCCTGGCCAACCGCCTCGCCCGAGAGCGGCTGATAGGCCATCGCCCCCATGCGGCAGGCGCCGGAGGAGAGCGACGGCATGGTCAGGCTGCGCCCCGGCGCCGGCGCGGCGACCGGTTCGAACAGCCAGTCCGAGCCGCACTGGTCGGCCGCGGCGAAACGCGCCAGGGTGCCCACCTGGCGCTGCAGGATGCGCGCGGCGTCGAGGGCGCTCAGGCTGCCGTTGCCGGTGACGTCGCAGGCGAGCCGCTGGCGCGCGTCGAAGGTGCGCGTGCCGGAGATCACCTGCAGGACATAGGCCGCGTCGAGCGCGGTGATCGCCGTCGGCGAACCGAAGCCGGCGATGCGGCGCGGTACGACGTCGATGGTGCCGAAGGACAGCGGCGTCAGCACATAGTTGCCGGTGGCCCCCGAGGTGGTGGTGCGCGGGCTGGCGCCGCTCGCCGCGACGGTCGCGCTCGGCACGGCGCGGTCGCCGAAATAGTAGCGCAGGCGACCAGCGACGCGGCCCGGACGCGGCGTCGGCGTGCGCGTCGGCGTGCGCGTGCCGGTCGGCGTCGCCGTCGGCACCGGCGTGTTCGGCTCGACGACGACGACGAACTCATGGCGTGGACCGAGATTGCCCGAGGTGTCACGCAGGCGGACGGCGGCCACCGTACGACCGGGCAGAAACTCGGAGACGTGTGAGACCTGGAAGCAGTACTGCCGCGCCGAGCCGACGCCGAGAAAGGCGAAGTTGCCGAAGCGGTCGCGCGTGCAGGCGAAGCTGCTGCTCTGCGCGAGTTCGAAACGGCAGGCCATGTCGACCAGGGCGGTATTGACGCCGCTGGCCGCGAAGTCGAGGGCTGGAAAGCCCTTGACCCCGCCGAGCGGCTCGCTGCGGCAATCGACCTGCGGGGTGCCCGTGCCGAGATCGTTGCCGGCGAGCAGTTGCAGGGACGGCAGCCCCGAGGCGTGCGTGATGCTGACGACGTCGGTGCCGGAAAAGACGCCCTCGCTGCCGGGATTGCGTCCCGACGTGCCCTGCCCTGCCTCGACGACGAGTAGAAACTGGCCGGATGAGCGCCGGAACACGCGCCGTCCCTGATCGTCGAACTCCGGCGCCGGCGTCGGCTCGGCCTGGCAGTCGAAGGCGCAGCAGAACGGACAGCCGTCCTGGTTGACCGCGCCCGCGAAGCGCACGGTCGGCCCGGTCTGCGCCGCCACGGGAAAAGCCGCCAGCAGGAGAAAGAGAACAAGGCTCAGCATCGATGCGTCGAGGATCCTGCTGTGTGAGACGCTCGATCGCGCAGGTTTGCTGCTCCTGGGGGTGCCGACGGAGAGTTACGGAACGTCAGGCGCGTTAGGGTGGACGGCGGGGGCTATCGGCTGGCGCGTCTCCGCTGCGCGTCCGAGAGCGGCGTCGGCGTCGGCACCGGCAGTTCCAGGATGCCGATGCCATCCGGGAAGTTGAGCGATTCATCCATGATTTCGGGCGGCTGCGGCAGGCCGTCGACGAAGCGGATGCGCCGCACCTTGCCGAGATCGCGGCCCGGCCCGATGCCGCCGCCGGAGCGCAGCTGCAGGCCGATGTCGGCGAAGTAGAGGGTCCCGTCCGAGGCCAGGCCGAGGCCGATGGGATTGCCGGTCGCCGTCGGCAGGCCGGGCCGCGTCGGCGACAGGACGCGGCGCTTGAAGACGCCGGTCGCATCGTACTCGGCGATGACGCCGTTCAGGACGCTGGCGACGAAGAAGCCGCCGCCCGGGACCAGCACGATACCGCCCGGGTTGGTGAGGTTGCCATCGGCGGGGATGAACAGCTCCTTGGTAATCCGCCCTACGCTGACCAGCGGCGCGCCGGTCGGGTCGATACGCCCGCACCCGTCGGCGGGGAAATCCGAGGTCGGGAACGGACCGCTGTAGCGCGTCACGCCGGCGGGGCTGGCGCCGGTGGCGCGCGCCGAGGCGACGTAGATGCGGTCCTGGTCATCGACCGCGATCTGCTGCGCCGTGGCGATGCCGATGTCGAGCTTGCAGTAGCGCGCGCCGTTGACGCCATCGAGCGGCGGGAACCACATGATGAGCTGCCCGGTGCCGGCGCCGCCGGCCTGATTGCCGACGTCGGTGGTGACTAGGCGGCCGTCGCTGAGGAAGCCGCAGCCGTAGTTCTCGGCCTCGTCATCGGCCGGTTGATAGGTCGGAATGAACTCGTTCAGCTGCTGCCAGGTGAAGTTCGGGAACTCCCCCTCGAGTTCGAACAGGCCCCAGCCGGCGGTGAGATGCGAAGCGCCCTGCCCGGTGTCCTCGCCGGAGATGAAGCGCAGCTCGCCCCTCGGCCCGCGCGTGAAGCAGATCTGGCCGTTGATATCGCGGCCGCTACCGTCCTGGCCGGTGTCGTTGTCGCTCGGGATGACCGTCTGACGCGGAAAGCCTGGCGCCGCGCGGTAGGCGTGTAATCGGTTGGCCTCGGCGTTGAAGACGATGCCGGCCGTCGTCGCGCTAACCGGACAGCCGTTCAGCGCGTTGTTCACGCCGCTGACCAGATCAGCCACCATCGGCTGGGTCGCGCCCGCGTCCGGCAGGAAGGCCGCGCAGGCGCTGCCGGTCACAAGGCCGAGCGCCATGTTGACGCCGGTGATGAGCTCGTTGACGGCGACCTGCCCGTCGTCGTCGCAGTCACCGACGCACGGTTGTCCCTGTGCCGTGCCGATCAGCGCCAACACCCCAATCGCCGGAAGCAAAATGCCGCCTGCCGCCCACCGCATGAGCATTGCGTCCTCCTTCAGATAGCCCAGACAACCACGCGCTGAGCCGGAGACGCAACCGTGACGGCGGTGACCGCCAATTCGGTCACCGAACGGTCAGGCGGCGGCGATGCCGCGGATCACCGTCTGCAGGATGCCGCCGTTGCGGTAGTACTCGACCTCGACGTGCGAATCGATGCGCACCACCGCCTCGAAGCGCAGCGCGCCCCCGTCCGCGCGCGTCGCCTCGACCGTCACGCGCTGCTGCGGGCGCAGACTGGCGAGGCCGCGGATGGCGTAGGTTTCGTCGCCGCGCAGGGCGTGCGTCTGAGCACTCTCCCCGGGCACGAACTGCAGCGGCAGGACGCCCATGCCGACCAGGTTCGAGCGGTGGATGCGCTCGTAGCTCTCGGCGATGACGGCGCGCACGCCGAGCAGCGTCGTGCCCTTCGCCGCCCAGTCGCGCGAGCTACCGGTGCCGTATTCTTTGCCGGCGATGACCAGCAGCGGCACCTGCTCGGCCTGATACTGCATCGCCGCCGCGTAGATCGAGGTCTGCGCGCCGTCCGGGAAGTGGTGCGTTTCGCCCCCCTCGACGCCGGGGACGATGAGGTTCTTGAGGCGGATGTTGGCGAAGGTGCCGCGCATCATCACCTCGTGGTTGCCGCGCCGGGCGCCGTAGGAATTGAAGTCCTGCGGCGCCACCCCCTGCGCGATCAGGTACTGGCCGGCCGGCGTCGTGGCCGGAATCGCGCCGGCCGGCGAGATGTGGTCGGTGGTGACCGAATCGCCGAGCAGCGCCAGCAGGCGCGCGCCGACGATGTCGGTCAGCGGCGCCGGCTGGCGCTGCATGGTGGCGAAGAACGGCGGCGACTTGATGTAGGTCGAGTCGGGATCCCAGGTATACACTTCGCCGCTCGGCGCCGGCAGGTCGCGCCAGCGGTCGTCGCCGTGGAAGACGTTGCCGTACTGCGCCTGAAACAGATCGGGGGTGACGGTGGACCGCACCGCCTGCTCGACCTCGGCCGGGCTCGGCCAGACATCGGCGAGAAACACCGGCTGGCCGTCGGCGCCGATGCCGAGCGGCTCGCTGCCGAGGTCGATATCCACCGTCCCGGCCAGGGCGTAGGCGACCACTAGCGGCGGCGAGGCGAGATAGTTGGCCAGCGTCTGCGGGTTGACGCGGCCCTCGAAGTTGCGGTTGCCGCTCAACACCGCGGCGGCGACGAGATCGTGGCTGGCGATCGCTTCGCTGACCGCCGCCGGCAGCGGTCCGCTGTTGCCGATACAGGTGGTGCAGCCGTAGCCGACGACGTGGAAGCGCAGCGCTTCCAGCGCCGGCAGCACGCCGGCTTTGCGCAGGTAGTCGGTGACCACCTTCGAGCCCGGCGCCAGGCTGGTCTTCACCCACGGCTGCACGTGCAGCCCGCGCGCCACCGCCTTCTGCGCCAACAGGCCGGCGCCGAGCATGACCGAGGGGTTGGAGGTGTTGGTGCAGCTGGTGATGGCGGCGATGACCACCGCGCCTTGGCGCATGGTGTAGCCGCTGCCGTTGTCCTGCACCGTCGCCACCGTCGCCGGGTCGCGCTTGTACGTCGTCGCCAGCGCCTCGCGGAAGCTGGCCTGCATGCGCGCCAACGGCACGCGGTCCTGCGGCCGCTTCGGACCGGCCAGGCTCGGCTCGACGCTACCGAGATCGATGGCGAGGTGTTCGCTGAAGATCGGGTCCGGCGTCGCCGCCGTGCGGAACAGGCCCTGCGCCTTGCCGTACGCCTCGACCAGCGCCACCTGCTCGGCCGCGCGGCCGCTCTGGCGCAGATAGGCGAGGGTCTGGTCGTCGACCGGGAAGAAGCCCATCGTCGCGCCATACTCGGGCGCCATGTTGGCGATGGTGGCGCGATCGGCGAGCGAGAGCTGCGCCAGCGCCGGGCCGTAGAACTCGACGAACTTCTCGACGACGCCGTGTTTGCGCAGCACCTGCGTCACCGTCAGCACCAGATCGGTCGCCGTGGCGCCGGCCGGTAGCGCGCCGGTGAGCTGCACGCCGACGACGCGCGGCGTCAGCATATAGTACGGTTGGCCGAGCATCACCGCCTCGGCTTCGATGCCGCCGACCCCCCAGCCGAGGACGCCGAGGCCGTTGATCATCGTCGTGTGGGAGTCGGTGCCGACGCAGGTGTCCGGATAGACCAGGCGGCGGCCGTCCTCGTCGATGCCGAAGACCACCTGCGCCAGGTACTCGAGATTGACCTGATGGCAGATGCCCGTCTCGGGCGGCACGACGCGGAAGTTGCGCAGACTCTGCTGGCCCCAGCGCAGGAAGACGTAGCGCTCGCGGTTGCGCTCGTACTCGAGCCGGCCGTTGACGCCGAAGGCGGCGGCGGCGCCGAACTGATCGACTTGCACGGAGTGGTCGATGACCAGATCCACCGGCACCTGCGGGTTGATGCGGTTCGCGTCGCCGCCCAGGCGTTGCATCGCCTCGCGCATGGCGGCGAGATCGACCACCGCCGGCACGCCGGTGAAATCCTGCAGCAGCACGCGCGCCGGCAGATACGGCACTTCGTGCGCCGCCGGCGTCGCGGCGTCCCAGCCGGCCAGGGCGCGCACATCGTCGGCGCCCACCAAGCGGCCGTCCTCATTGCGCACCAGATTCTCCAGCAGCACGCGGATGCTGAACGGCAGTCGGTCGAGATCCGTCAGGCCCTGCGCCGCCAGCGCCGGCAGACTGAAATAATCGACCGTGCGGTCACCGACCGCCAGGCGGGTGCGTGCCCCGAAGCTGTCCGTACGCTGCGTCATCGTATCCCTTTCCCTGTCACGGCCTCAGAGGCCCCGCTCCAGGCGCCGCTGCGTGAACTCCTCGTCGCCGAGGCCGTCGTTGTAGGAGAGCGCCGTCAGGTCGACGACGGTGCGACTGCCGGAGCGCTCGTCGCGCATCTCCAGGTGATGCGCCGAGGGGATGCCCTTCTCGTCGCGTACGTCCGAGAGGGTCAGCGTCTTCAGCACCTGTCCCGCCGCGTCGCGCATCTCGAAGCGACGCACGACGTGGTCGACGCGGCCGAGCCACAGCCGCACCGCCGCATACGTCACGTCGGCCGTCGTCGTCGGGCGCATCTCGATGATGTCGCACGGCTGCCCGTCGACCGGCTCCGCGCCGACCACCGCACTCGCGGCCCGCGCCTCGTCCCAGTCCACCGCCTCGGCCATGATCGCCAGGTCCTCGTAGCTGAAGTCGGTGCCGACGAAGCTCTCGCTGCGCGCCCCGCCGCTGATCTGGCGGACGCGCTTCGAGGCCGGCAGCCACAGCCATTGCCGGTCGTCGCCGCGCGGGTCGGTCCACTGCAGAAAGCCGATGCCGCGCACCTGCGCCGGGCCCTGAAAGAACATCAGCGAGCGCGTCGCGTCGTCGGCGCCGCGCTTGGTCCGCACTTGCAGCTCGCGCCGATACTCGGTGCCGCGCCGATCGACGATGGTCATCGCCATCGTCTGCGAGCGGTCGTCCCAGTGCCGCGTCGTGCGGTTCAGCGCGCGCGCCGCCTCGAGCAGCGGCCGCGCGGCGTCATCCCCAACCGCCGGCAGGGCCAGCAGCAGGGCCAGGACGACGGCGACTCCGGTCGCGCGGCGCTGCCAGATTCGCATCATGGGGCGCGGCCGACGCTACCGCGGCGCTGATGCCACAACAACCCACGGTACACGTAGTGAATGCCAGACGCCGCGGTGAGCGCGCCGGCGCCCAGCTGGAACACCAGCGCCGCGGTCGCCAGCGGCAGCGCCGGGCGCGCCAGGGTCAGCAGCGCCACACCGACGGTGAAGAGCTGGAAAAAGGTGCTCAGCTTGCCGAGGCGGCTGGGGGCGACGTCCATCCATTCGTGATCGACGATGAAGAACGCGCCGTAGCCGAGCACGACGATGACGTCGCGCAGAACGACCAGGATGGCGAGCCAGCTGGGAATGGCGCCGCTGAAGCCGAGGACGATGAAGGAGCTGAGCAGCAGCAGCTTGTCCGCCATCGGATCGAGCACCGCGCCGAGGCTCGTGCCGGTGTCGGTGAGGCGCGCCAGCGTGCCGTCGACGGTGTCGGTGACCCCCGCCGCCACGAACAGCATGAAGGCGGCGGCGTAATTCCCGTTGGCCAGGAAGATCAGGAAGACCGGGATGGCGGTGATGCGCAGCAGGGAGAGGAAGTTCGGCAGGGTCAGCATGCGGCGAGCGCCTTGCGGATGCGGCCGGCGACTTTCGAGGGAACGTACGCCGTGACTTCGAAGGTATCGTCGTTGAGGGTCTGGGCGGCGACGCGCCCGCTCTGGTGCAACTGCGCCAGCAGGTCGCCGCGGCCGACCGGAATGAAGACGTGCAATCGCTCCTGCTGCGTCTTCAGCAGGGTGCCGATCTGGCGCAACAGGAGCGGCAAGCCGTGGCCGCTGCGGGCGGAGACGACACAGGTCGGCCGCGCGGCCGTCGGCCGCACCTGCGGCGGCGGTAGGTCGGCCTTGTTGAACACCGTGATGCGCGGCAGCCGCTCCGCGCCGAGCTCGCCGAGCACGCGCTCGACGACCGCGATCTGCTCGCCGGCGTGCGGGTTGCTGGCGTCGACGACGTGCAGCAGCAGGTCGGCCGTCTGCACCTCCTCGAGCGTGCTCTTGAACGCGTCGACGAAGCCGTGCGGCAGCTTGTGGATGAAGCCGACGGTGTCGATCAGCAGCGCCTCGCCGCCGTCCGGCAGGCGCAGCAGGCGCACGGTCGGATCGAGCGTGGCGAAGAGCTGATTGGCGACCAGGACGCCGGCGTCGGTGAGCGCATTCATCAGCGTCGACTTGCCGGCGTTGGTGTAGCCGACCAGGGCGACGGTCGGATACGGCACCGCGTGCCGGCTGGCGCGGTGCAGGCCGCGCGTCCGCGAAACCTGCGCGAGGCGCTTCTTCAGCATGGCGATGCGCTCGCGCACCCGGCGGCGGTCGACCTCGAGCTGGGTCTCACCCGGACCGCGCAGGCCGACGGCGCCACCGGCCTGGCGCGAGAGGTGGGTCCAGGCGCGTGTCAGGCGCGGCAGCAGGTACTCGAGCTGCGCCAGTTCGACCTGCAGCTTGCCCGCCTGCGAGGTGGCGCGGCGCGCGAAGATGTCGAGGATCAGCTGGGTGCGGTCGATGACGCGCCGGCAGAGGGCCCGCTCCAGGTTGCGCTGCTGCGCCGGCGACAGTTCGTCGTCGACGATGATCAACGAGGCGCGCTCGCCCTCGGCGAGCTGCTTCACGGCCTCGATCTTCCCGGAGCCGAGCAGCGTCCCGGGGTTGAGCTGGCGGGCCGGTTGGACGGCGCGGCCGACGACCACCAAGCCGGCCGTCGCGGCCAATTCGGCCAGCTCGTCGAGCGATTCCTCGGCGTCAAGCAGGGCGCCGCGGCCATGCTCGATGGCGACCAGGACGACCCGTTCGGGTGTGTGGGTGACGTCGATCACCGGTGCCGCGACCATCGCGGAGCGCGGCGACGCGGTCAAGGTGGCTCACCAATCGGCGGCTCACCAATCGTGTCGATTCACCGCCCTGCCCCGCCGAGGCCGGCACCGCCCCAGCGCTCCCGAGCGGCGAACGACCGCTGATTGCGTCGAACCCCATTGCCTTAACGCGTTCTCCGGCAATACTGGTGACAATACGATCAGTAATCTTTGGGGGGATGACGATGCGATCGATGATTCCGGGCGCCGTGGCCGCCGCGCTGCTCACCGCCGGTGCCGCGCTGGCGCAGCTCGACGGTGACCAGCAGAAATGTCTGAACGGACTGAACAAGGACCTCGCCAAGCTCGCGGCGAGGCAGGGCAAGGAGAACGTCGCCTGCCTGAAGAACGCCGGCGGCGGCAAGCTGGCGCCCAATCAGAGCGCCGACGAGTGCCTGCTCGCCGACAACAAGGGCAAGGTCGCCGCGGTCGAAGCCAAAATCGCAGCCGACTTCACGGCGCTCTGTGTGTCGACGCCGCCGACCTTCGGCCTGCCCGTCGGCACCGTCTCGGCGGTGCTCAGCGCCGCCGCGCGCGGCGGTTCGCTCGATCTGCTCGCTGACATCTTCGGCGCGTCGCTGAGCAACGCGGCCATCGACTGCGCCGTCGACAAGCCCGCCTGCGGCTGCCAGCAGGCGGTCGCCACGGCCACCGAGAAGGTGGCGGCGACCAAGTTCAAGACCTTCCTCTCCTGCAAGAAGTCGGTGCTGAAGGCCGGCGCCCTGAACGCGGCGGCGCTCGAGGACTGCATCGACGAGGACTCCACGCCGGGCTCGATCGCCGACGACGGCAAGGGGAAGATCGCCAAGCGCGTCGCCAAGCTCGCCGACGCGATCGCCAAGAAGTGCGACGCCGCGGCGGTCAACACCGCCGTCGCCGTCCCCGGCGCCTGCGCCGGCCTGACCGGCGCCACCCTCGCCGCCTGCATCGACGAACGGGTCGAGTGCCGCGTCTGCCTGACCCTCAACGCCAGCGACAATCTGGCGGTGGACTGCGACAAGTTCGACGACGGGCAGCAGAACATGAGCTGCCCGCGCGACACCTTCCAGCTGCGCAGCCTGTCCGAGCCGGCGGACACGCCGGGTTCGCCGGGCGTCTCCAGCGCCGCCTACCCCAAGCTGGTGACGCAGTACGGCGCCAGCAACGTCAACCTCAACAACGGCCGCTACACCCGCTACCGCCTGAGCACCACGACCACCGAGCCGGACGCCATCCTGATCCTCATCCCCGGTTTCGAGGGCGGCGCCAACGACTTCAAGCTGCTGGCGGAGAACCTGCTGCCGCGTGTCCTCGCCGACGAGGGCAAGGTGCTCGAGGTGTGGGCCTACGACCGCCGCTCGAACCAGCTCGAGGACACCCTCGGCCTCGACATCGCCGAAGCCGCGGCGGATCCGCTGGTCGCGCTCGACTGGCTGTTCGGCGCCGAGCTGACGCTGCCCTTGTCGCCCGACCTGGTGGCCGGGCCCAATCGCCGCGCCGTCTTCCACAACGGCCAGGCGGAGACCGCGTTCATCGCCAACTGGACGCCGCTGACGTTCTCGCGCGACCTCGACGCCATCGTCGAGAAGGCGCGCACGATCGCCAAGAACCAGAATGTCTTCCTCGGCGGCCACTCGGCCGGCACCGGCTTCACGGCGCGCTACGCGGCGACCGATTTCAACCTCAGCGGCGTCGGCCCCGCCGACCCCGGCTACGCCAAGCTGCGCGGCCTGGTCCTGCTCGAGGGCGGCGGCGGCTCGGTCAGCGCCACGCCGCTGACCGCCGACACCCTCGACCGCATCGAGGCCAAGTTCGACGGCGGCCTGTTCGGCGCCGTGCGCGACAACGCCGGCCGCTGCGTCAACGGCACCACCGCCTGCACCGTCGCCACCGAGGCGACGGCCTGCATGGGCCAGACGCCGCCGAAGTGCACGACGGCGACGACCGCCTACTCCACCTCGGCGCTGCTCAACGCGCGCATCCTGGCCGCGGTCGAACCGGCGGCGATCCAGGGCATCAACGACCCCGACGGCGGCCAGATCATCCTGCAGGTCGATCAGGGCTCGCCCGGCAACAACGCCGTCGCCAAGGTTCCCGATCTGGCGACGCTGGGCGCGCTGCCGCAAGCGACGGTGATGGGCGGCATCGGCTCGTTCATCGACGACGACGGCTTCATCGCCGCCATCGCCACCTTCGTCGCCACCTCGGTCGGCGCCGCCGGTCCGATGGTCGGCCCGCTGACCACCTGGCTCGACATCAGCGAAGGCCCGCTGCCGCCGCTGGCGCTGCCCAATAACGGCCCCGCCCCGGTCACCCTGCCCGGCACCGTGTGGGGGCAGGAGAAGGAGCCGTCCGACTTCTCGCGCGTCCTGACCACCTTCTACGCCGGCCAGGGCAACTTCACCGACTGGTACTACCCGTCAAGCGGCCTCAGCGTCACCAGCGTCAGCGGCGTCTGCACCGCCCTGGTGTGCAGCGCCGGCAACGTCGGCGCCGCCTGCACGACCAACGCCGAATGCTCGCAGTCGGTCAGCCTCGACTCGACCGCCCTGTCGGTCGGCCGCGGCCGGCGCGACATCGAGAACCTCACCCAGGCGGCAGCGATCAGCATCCCCGTGATCGGCTTCGGCGGTAGCAACGGCCTGGCGCCGGTGCCCGGCCGCTTCATCGGCTTCGCCAACAGCATCGGCCCCTGCAGCGCCCCGAGCTGCGTCGGCGCGACGCCGCGCGTCGTCGACGCGGTCACCCCGAACCCCGCCTTCCCGACCTTCGGCAACGTCGCAGGCGGCTTCGAAGTGTACATCAGCGAAGGCTTCGCGCACGTTGATGTCCTGACGGCAGAGGACGACGTCGACAACAACGTCCTGGTGCCGCTGACCGCCTTCATCGGCCGCAACGCGCAGTAACGAGTACGGCCCGTCCCCTCGCAGGCGCGGGGGGACGGGCCGCGACCGCGGCGCCGCATCGCTGGTGCAGCTCCGGCGCGGCAGCGCCCTGTCAGCCGTGGCGCGGCTGCTGGGCCTCGGCCACCCGGCCGCCGAAGACGGCGAGTTCGAACACCTTGAAGAAGCAGTCGACGTCGGCGAAGCCGAGCTCGCGCAACCAGTCGCACTGCCGCTCGACGGGCGCCAGGATGTTGGCCGCCTTGTCCGGCCGGGCGTGGTACTCCGCCGCGACCGCCGCGCGCGTCCGCGTCGACCCCTGCGCCGCCTGGAAGGCGTGCAACGAGTCGAGCACCAACTCGTCGGCGCAGCGCTCGACCCAGGGGCTGGCGGAGGCGACGTGCTCGACGTTCAGAAACCAGCCGCCCGGCGCCAGCAGGTCGCGGATCTCCCCGTAGAGGGCGCGCTTGCGCGCGTCGCCGAGGTGGTGGATCGCGTAGCTGGAGACGATCAGATCGAAGGGCGCGACAGCCCGCACCGCCTCCACCCAGGCCGCATCGGCGAGATCGCCGACGACAAAGGCCGGCGCCGGCCGCGTCGCGGCGAACGCCGCCCGCGCCGCCGCCAGCATCGGTTCTGAGAAGTCGACCAACACCGCCTGTGCCGTCGGATACTGGTCGAGCAGGGCCCGGGCGAGGACGCCGCTGCCGCAGCCGAGGTCGGCGAAGCGGCGCGGCGCCCGGCCGTCGGCAGCGACGACGCGCAGCGCGATGCGGATCTGGTCGAGCGCGTAGGGCACGCCGCCGCGCACCTGGTGAACGAAGGTCTCGACCAGGCGCGGGTCCTGCCAGACGACGTCGCGGCGCCCGCTCACGGCGTCAGCACCACCGCGCGCATCGCCTCCCCTCATTTCCGGAAGAACATGTCCGCGGCGATGCCGGCCATCATCACCGCGAAGCCCTTGCGCAGCATCGGACCGGAGATGTGCTGAGCCAACCAGCCGCCGCCGTAGCCGCCGATTACGAAGCCGACGGCGACCAGCACCGCCACGCGCACGTCGACGTGCCCATTGTTGTAGTAGTGCAGGAAGGCGAACAGCCCGAGCGGCGGCAGCAACACCGCCAGCGAGGTGCCCTGCGCCGCGTGCTGCGTCATGCCGAACAGGTAGACCATCAGCGGCACCATGATGAAGCCGCCGCCGAGACCGGTGAGCCCGCTCATGACGCCGCCGATCAGTCCAACCAATATGCCGAGCATCGCGTCCTCCCGCGCAGCGACTGGCCGAGCGCCGTGGCGATGTCAATCGCGCCGCGCCACCCCCTCGGTTGGCCCATTGCGCCGCGCGGTGTATGGACACCGGTGGAGGACGTGATGCCTGAACACGATCAATCGATGAGCAATCCCCTGGCCGAGATGGCGACGCGGGCCAGCCTCGCGCAGAAACTGTTCGACTCGCGCAATATCGTCATCTGCGGCGAGATCCACTCCGAGCTGGCGCGGACGGTGACCGAGCAGTTGCTCGCCCTCGCCGCCGCGTCGGAGGACGACATCACCCTCTACCTCCACTCGCCCGGCGGCCATGTCGAATCCGGCGACACCATCCACGACATGCTGTCGTTCATCGCCCCGCGCGTGCGCATCGTCGGCACCGGGTGGGTGGCGAGCGCCGGCGCGCACATCTATCTCGCGGTGCCGCGCGAGCAGCGCCTGTGCCTCCCCAACACTCGCTTCATGCTGCACCAGCCCGGCGGCGGCAACTACGGCCGCGCCACCGACCTCGAGATCGAGGCCGAGGAGATCCTCAAGATGCGCGCGCGGCTCAACCGGGTCATCTCCGATCAGACCGGCCAACCGGTCAAGAAGGTCGAGAAGGATACCGAACGCAACTTCTGGATGTCCGCCGAAGCCGCCAAGGACTACGGCCTGGTGGGGCGGATCATCAGCAGCATGGCCGACATCAAGCGCTGATCGGGCGGTGCTCGGCCTCGATTTCGGCACCACCAACAGCGCCGTCGCCCGTGCCGCCCCGGGCGGCGCGGCACGCCTGGCGAGCTTCGCGCTCGACGGGCGGCAGACCACGACCTTTCGCTCGGTGCTGTACTTCAGCCCGGAACTGGCGACCTACGGCCAGGTGCCGCCGGCGTTGGCCGGCCCGGCGGCCCTCGACGCCTACCGCGCCGCCACCGGCGGCGGCCGCTTCATGCAGTCGTTGAAGTCCTTCCTGGCCAGCGCCCTCTTCGAGGGCACCTACGTCTTCGGCTGGAAGTTCACCCTCGAGGCGCTGGTGGCGCAGATGCTCGGCGCCCTGCGCGCCGCCGCGACGGAGCAACTCGGCGATCCCGGCGAGGCGGTGCTGCTCGGTCGCCCGGTGCACTTCGTCGTCGACGCCGGCGGCGCGGTGGACCCGGCGCGCGACGACGCCGCCCTCGCCCGCCTCACCCGCGCCGCCCAGCTGGCCGGTTTCGCGCGGGTCGCCTTTGCCTATGAGCCGGTCGCCGCCGCCTACGAGTACGAGCGCGGCCTCGACCATGACGAGCTGGTGCTGATCGGCGACTTCGGCGGCGGCACCAGCGACTTCTGCCTCATCGCCCTCGGCCCGGGCGCGCGCCGGCGCGGCAGCCGCGTCGAGACCATCCTCGGCGTCGACGGCGTGCCCATCGCCGGCAACAGCTTCGACGCCCGCGTGGTGCGCGCCGTCGTCTCGCCGGCCCTGGGCCTGGGATCGAAGCGCCGCTCGGAAGGCGGGCAGCGCCTGCCCATTCCGTCGTGGATCTACAGCCGCCTCGAACGCTGGGAGGACCTCTCGCTGCTCGCCACGCCTGAGACCCTCGACACCCTGCGACGCCTGCAGCGTCAGGCCGAAGCGCCCGAACGCCTCGAGGCGCTGCGGCACCTCGTCAGCCACGACCTCGGCTACGCGCTGTACCAGGAGGTCGAGCGCGCCAAGGTGGCGCTCTCGCACGCGCCGCGCGTCGGCTTCTGCTTCAACGAGACGCCGGCGCCGATCACCGCCGACATCGCGCGCGCCGCCTTTGAGGGCTGGATCGGCGTCGAGCTGGCGCGCATCGCCGGCTGTGTCGACCGCCTCCTCGAGCGCTGCAATGTCGCGGCGAGCGCCGTCGATCGCGTCTTCCTCACCGGCGGCTCCTCCCTGGTCCCGCGCGTGCGCGGCGTCTTCGCCGACCGCTTCGGCGGCGGCAAGGTGCGCGGCGGCGACGAGCTGATCACCGTCGCGCGCGGCTTGGCGCTGCTGGCAGCCGAAGGCTGACGCGCCCTTGTCGGCGCGGCCAGGTCTGCGACACTCCCCCCGTGTCTGTCCTCGTCATCGGCGCCGGTCTCGCCGGCCTGGCCTGCGCGCGCGGTCTCGCCGCCGCGGGCCTCGCGGTGACGGTCGTCGACAAAGCGCGCGGTCCTGGCGGCCGCCTGTCGACGCGACGCAGCGCCGGCCGCGCCTTCGACCACGGCGCGCAGTACTTCCGCCTCCGCGACGCCAGCCTGACGCCCCTGCTCGCCACGCTGCACGCCGCCGGCATCGTCGCACCCTGGCGCGCCCGCCTGGTCACCCTGCGCGACGGCGGCAGCCATGCGCGCGACGACGCGGCGACCCGCTACGTCGGCGTGCCCGGCATGAGCGCCGTGGCGCGGGCGCTCGGCGCCGCCCTGTCCATCACCTACGGCAGCGCCGTGACGGCGCTGACACGCGGCGCCGACGGCTGGACCGCAACCACCGACGCCGGCACCGCCCTGCCCGGCCGCTTCGCCGCCGTCGTCGTTGCCACCCCGGCGGCCCAGGCCGTGCCGCTGCTGGCGGCGGCGCCGGCGCTGGCGACACGCGTCGCCGCGGTCGAGGTCGATCCGTGCTGGGCGACGATGGTCGGCTTCGCGGCCCCGTTAGCCGTGGCCATCGATGCCGCCTTCGTCGAGAGCGGTCCGCTCGCCTGGATAGCGCGCAACAGCAGCAAGCCGGAGCGACCGCCGGATGACGCGTGGGTCCTGCACGCCTCGCCGCAGTGGAGCAGCCTCCACCTCGAGGACCCGCCGGACACCGCCGCGGCGGCGCTTCTGGCGGCGTTCGCCGCCGCCCTCGCGCGCCCGCTGCCGACTCCGAGGCACGTCGCCGCGCATCGCTGGCGCTACGCCCGCACGCGCACGCCGCTCGGTGCGGCGTTCCTGTACGACGCCCAACTCGGCCTCGGCGCTTGCGGCGACTGGTGCCTCGGCGCGACGGTAGAGTGCGCGCTGCTCAGCGGCGCCGCGCTGGCCGACGCCATGCGCTGACACCGCGCCGGCGAGGATGGCGTTCACCGCTCGCCCCGACCCGCGGTCCGTCCAGGCAGTCGGTACGCCGGCCCGCGCCGCTCAGGCGGGACGGCGCAGCAGCGACACCGCCCACGCCGTCGCGCCGAACTCGAACACCAGGGCGAACAGCGTGTAGGCCGACCAGCCGCCGTCGAGGGTCGCGCCGATCAGCCGCGCACTGCCGAGACCGGCCGTCGCCAGGCCGAGACCGACCAGCGCCGTGCGCGCCGACGCGTCGCCGCGCAACCCGAGCAGCGCCAGGACTCCGAGCGCCATCTGCAGGCCGCCATACATGGCGCGCAGCTCCGTCGCGCCGGTCGGGCTGGTGAACGCCACGCCCGCCGACGCCGCCAGGGTCTCCGGACTGAGAAAGCAAAACAGGCCGTAGCCCAGCCAGACGACGGCCGACAATCCGAGATACAGTGTCCGTCCCACGTGCGCTCCCCCTTCGAAGCTGGGAACCCTACTGCACCGCGCCGCACCGACCAAGCCGCGGCGCGCGGACGACAGCGGGCCTTGCAGTTCGGAGCGGATGCGCCACAATCCGCGCCTCAGACCGCTCGGAGGATCGATGACCCGCCTGACCCACCTCGCCGCGCTCGCCATGGCCCTCGCGGGCGTCGCCGGCTGCAGCACCGCCTATCACGCCGCCATGGAACAGCTGGGCTGGGCCAAGCGCGACATCTTCGTCGCGCGCCTGCAGGAGGCGCGCGACAGCCAGGACGAGGCGAAGACGGCGTTCAGCGACGCGCTGCAGGGACTGCGCGGCGTCGCCGCAGCCCCGGACGCCGCTCTGGAGAGCGCGTTTGTCACGGCGCAGACCACCTACGACGAGGTAGGCCGGCGCGCCGACGCGGCGCGCACGCGCGTCGCCGCGGTGCCGCCCGCCGCCGGCGCCCTGTTCACCGAGTGGCGCGGCGAACTCGCCGAGATGAAGGACGCCCGTCTGCGCGCGCGGCTCCAGGAACGCTACCAGGCCGCGCAGCGGCGCTATGACCGCGTGCTGGCGGCCATGCAGCGCGCCGACGCGGCGATGACGCCGGTGCTCGCCGCCATGCAGGACCAGGTGCTGCTCCTGCAGCACGACCTCAATGCCGAGACGGTCTCGGCGCTGCGCGGCGCGCTGACCGCGATCACAGCCGACGTCGGCACCCTGGCGGACGAGCTGGACCGCTCGATCGAAGAGGCGGATCAGTTCATCGCGCAGCTCGAGCGGGCCGAGTGAGCGGCGACGGCGTCGCGACGCTGGTCAGCCACAGCTGGTGAATCGCGCGCGTCGCGCCGACGTGCAGCCGGCGCCGCGCCGACGGGCTGTCCGGGTAGTGCGTCGCGCTCGCCTCGAGCAGCACGACGTAGTCGAACTCGAGCCCCTTCACGTCCGCCACGGTGGCGATCTCCACGCCGGGTGCGAAGCTGAAGTGTTGGTCGCGTACCCAGGCGAGGCGTGGCACTTCGGCGCCCTCGAGGGCCTGATGGTAGATTTCGGCGACCTCCTCCGACGGGGCCAGCAACGCCACCGCCGCCAGCGGCTCGGCGGCGACCAGCCGCTTCAGCGCTGTCGCCAGAAAGGCAACGCAGGCGCCGTGGTCGGTGAAGCGGAAGAGTTCGACCGGCGGCCCGCTGCGCGTCGTCTCCGGCGGCGTGTCGTCCTCGCGCAACTCGCCGAGCAGCGAGAGGGCGAACGCGACGATCTCGTGCGTCGACCGGTAGCTGACGCGCAGGGTGTTCACCTCTGTGCCGGCGAGTCCGAGATGGCGGAAGAAGTCGCTCCAAGAAGCGAAACCGGCGTCCTGGAGCACGTGCTGCTGGGTGTCGCCAGCGAGGGTCATGCTGCGCCGCTCGTCGAGGCAGTCGAGCAGGACGCGCACTTCGAGCGGTGAGAAGTCCTGCACTTCGTCGAGCGCCACGTGCGCGAGCTGCAGCGGCTGCCCCGCCGCGTCGCGCAGCGGCCCGGCGCGCAGTTGATGGGCGCGCAGCAGGAGCGCGTCATCCTCGGTCGCCAGGACCGGCGGCGGCGCCTCCTCACCCGCCAGACGAGCTAGGAGATCGCGGTAGCGGCGGCCACACCAATCGGCGACGCGCTCCAGTTCGCCACGGCTGAAGGCCCCCGGGGCGACCCGCTCGACCGCCGCGGCGAGCAGCGCGACGTCGCCGAGCGCGCTGCCCCAATCGTCGAGCGCCTGGGATGCCGTCGCCTTGCCGCCCGTGCGCGCCACCTGCGCGGCGAGGATTTCGAGCATCACCGGGTGCGACTCGAGGCGGTGCACGACGCCCGGCAGTTCGTCGGTCGCCTCCGCGGGCAGCATCGGGAAATGGCGCCGCCGCAGCTCCGAGGCCCACTCCTGGAAGGTGCAGACGCGCACGCGGTGCACGCCGAGGGCCGGCAGGACATGGCTGACGTAGTCGCGCAACGCCGGCGAGAAGACGACGACGAGGGTCAGCGCGCCGTCGATGGCGGGGTTGTCGAAGGCGAGGTAGGCGATGCGATGCAGCGCCACCGTGGTCTTGCCGGAGCCGGCCGTGCCGCGAATGACCACCAACCCGCTCGACGCCCGCGTGATGAGCTCGAACTGGTCGGGGTCGATCAGGCCGGCGATGTCGGGCAGGTGCTTGTCGGCGCGCATCGCCAGCTGCCCTGCGACCGCCCCGAGGGCGCGCTCGCCGGCATCGCCGGCCTGGTAGACGCGCAGGGCGCTGCCCTCGCCGCCGGTCAGGCGCGGCGCCGCGCGGTCGGTGCGCTGCCAGCCGTCGGGCGCCTGCGAGTCGGCCCGGAATGTGCCTTCCGGGGCATCGACGCGGTGCAGCACGGCGTCGCGGATGGTCGCCGTACGACGCGTGACGATCTCGCCGAGACGCGTGCGGCCGGCGATCTCCTCCTCGTACTCGTCGCCCTGTTCGTAGCGGTAGAACAGGCGCGAGACCGGCGCGTTGCGCCAGTCGACGACGCTCACCCCGGCTTCGATGAATGTCGCCCGACCGAGGCAGATGTCCCATTCGCGGCCGCCCTCGCGCAGGCGCAGGTGGCCAAAGTAGGGCGACGCGGGCGCCACGCGCGCCCGGCTGCGACCGCTGCGGATCTGCCGCAGCAACGCCTCCTGCCGGTCGTAGTCGCGCATCGCGGCGGCGCGGTCGTCGGCGCCGCGGCCCGACAGCAGCTGTTCACGCAGGCGTTCGAGTTCGCGGATCGCCGTCGTCTCGGACGGTCCCCTCGACTCGACGTGGGCCTCCAGCGCCTGGCGCACAGCGGCCAGCAGCGCCAGCTCTTCGGTGACGATGGGATCCGGCATCGGTGCGACGCAACACGATGCCGGGGCAGCGGCCGCGCCGCAAGGGGGGGCCTCCCCTACGGCGCCGAGGCGCCGCCCACCGCCAGGACACGCCGTCGCTCGGCCACCACGTCGGTCAGGGGCGGCCGGCGATGCGCCGCCACCTCCGCGGTGGTGAACGGCGTGAAGTCGGGCGGCACGTTGTCGCCGTCGAAGTGCCGCACCAGCCACGTCAGCAGGGCGGCGGTGTTGGCATCGTCGAGCTCCGACCGCGCCACCCCCGGCACCCGGATCAGGTAGGCGCGGCCGTCCGTCGAGCCGAGAAAGCGGCCCAACTGGCCGCGAAACGGCGGCGCGCCACCGCCGCTGCCCTGCCCGTCCGGTCCGTGGCAGCCGCGGCACTGCAGCTGGTAGTCGAGCGGCGGGCTCGCCGCCGCCGGCGCGGCCGCCAGCGCGGCCAGCGCCACCCGGAGCAGCAGTGCGGCGCGGCAGCCCCTCACGCCTTCTCTTCCGTCGCCAGGCCGAGGACGATCGCCGTCGAGCAGTTGTAGACGACGCTCGACACGCCGTAGCACCAGTTGATGTCGTTGCTGCGCGGCGCAAAGTAGATCGGCTTGTCGCCCTCGTTGCGGTGGCAGAAGCACAGACCGCAGATGTGTTTGCCGCAACAGTCGTTGTACGAGATCACGTAGTCCTTGCCGTCGGCCGGATTGCGGCAGGTGCCGATCCAGGTCACCGGCGCCTGCTCGGTGCCGGGCGGACACGACCGCTGCGTGCCGCCGCAGCAGCTGCACAAGAACCCATCGATCGCGCAGTGGCGCCAGTACGAGCAATCGCCGGGATTGCCGGCCGGAGTCGCCGCATCGGGCTCGCCGGGAATGGGCGCCCGGGCGCCGTCCGCGCCGCGCGCCCGCGACACCGGCAGCAGCGGCACCGCCGCGGCGCCGACCGCCAAGGCGGCGAGACGGGCCAGCGCGCCGCGGCGCGAGGTGCGCCGCGCCACCTGTCGCGTCAGACGGTTGAACCAGCGATCGAATGCGCTCGCAACGCCTGCGGTCATGGGCGGCCTCCCAGTCTGATCCCCTCGCCCTCGTGCGTCGGCGCCGGCAGCGGCGCATCCGCCGGCAACGTCGCGCGGAGATACTCCTGAATCGAGCCGACGCCCCGCTCCATCGCCTCGAAGAGACTCTCGAGGTGTTCGCGGGTGTTGACCAGGCCCTTGGCGCGCAGCACGCCAGCGGCGTCGATGAGCACGGCGTAGGGCAGCTTCGGCACCTGATAGACGAGCCCGAGGTCGGCCGAGAGCAGATACGGACGCGCGGCGAGATCGTGCGCGCGCACGAAGGCGTCGTGCTCATCGCGCGGGCCGTCGCTGGCCAGCACCAGGCGCGCCCGTTCGCCGCGCAGCAGCGAGGGCAGGATCTCGAGCACGGTCTTACACACCGGGCAGGTCGGCGAGACGAAGACGAGCAGCGTCGGCAGGCCGTCGGCGGCGGCGCCGCCGAGGACGACCGGGCGACCGGACCAGTCCGGCAGCGTCAGGCGCGGCGCCGCCTCGCCCAGGCGCGGTCCCTCGCGGCCGACCAGGGCGCCGGCCGGCGCGACGCGCTCGTGCAGTATGCCGACCTGTCGCACCAGGGCGACGACCACGGCGGCGAGAACCAGCACCACCACCCACAGGACGAGCGTCGAGACCAGCAGCGCCTCAGCCATGCGCGGCCTCGAGCGCGGCGAGTCGGCGCAGATGGGCCAGGCGCGGGGCGCGGGCGAGCAAGCCGTCGGCGGCGGCGTAGAGCAGCGCCAACGCCACGATGGCGCCGGCGATGGTCACGGCGTCGAGCCAGGCGAGGCGGCGGTCGCCAGCCGGCAGCGCCGCCGCCAGCGCCGCCAGCGCTAGCGCCGCGTTGCGCGCCACCAGGGCGGCGCGGATGGGCTGCCGGTGCGCGGCGCCACCGCACCCGCAGTCGAGGTGATGACGACCGCGGCGCAGATTGACCTGGATGGCCGCGGCATACAGCAGCAGCAACGCCGCCGCCGCCAGCGCCGCCACCGGCGCCACGCCCGGCAGCCACAGGGCCACCGCCAGGCCCGCCTCGACGGCGATCAGGCCGGCCGCGGCCGGCAGCGTCCACACCTGCGGCAGCACCCGGTAGCCCTGCACGGCGGCATGGAACGCGCCGACGTCGCGCAGCTTGTGCGCCGCGGCGGTGACGAACAGCGCGCACAGCGCGCCGCGCAGCACGAGCAGGATGGCCGGATCGACCGTCATGCGCGGCGCCATCGTCGGCAGCGGGCGGCGCTGGCGCGCCGGCCGACGGCCGCGCTCACCGTCCGCCCCAGGGGGCCTGTAGCACGTCGCTGGTCCAGCCGGTCGGGCCGACCCGCCGCAGGAAGGCGCCGCTGCGCGCGTCATACACCCCGAGCGAGCCGCTGAACTGCGATGCCGTCACCAGCAGCGGCTGGTCGTCCTGGGTCACCTCGATGAAGCCGACCATCGCCGGCGTCAGGGCATCCATGGCCCAGTCGCTGAGGGCGGCGATCGGCGCCGGCCAGCCGGCGCCCGGCCGCAGGGGGAAGCCGTAAATGGTAATGCCGGGATTGACCAGAGGCACGCGGGCGATGCGACGACGCGCGGCGACGTCGAAGATCCACACCTCCTCGCCCGGATCCTTGTGCGTGTCCGGCCCGCCGCGGTGCATGAGCACGTAGAGGCGGCCGCTGCCGCCGTGCACGGCGAGCGGCTGGTTGCCGCCGGGGCGCCACGACTCGGCGCGGTCGGCGTCGCTGACGATCGACCACGGGTCGCCAAACACCGGCACGGCGCCGCTGGCATCGACGGAATGGATGCGGCCCGCGAAGGACACGAAGAGCCACTGGTCACCCAGCCGCACGCCCTTCTCCATCACCGGGTCGCGCGTGGCGTCGAAGAACGGCGCGCTGGTGGCGCGCGACGCCTCGCGGCCCTCGTCGTCGAGGGTGACAGTGAACAGGGCGCCGTCGCCACACAGTGAGAACAGCCGCCGCGGCCCGGCGGCGAAGACCAGGCTGCAGCCCGGCAGGGCGATCTCGCCGGTGAAGCGCCGCGCGACGACGTCGACGATGCTCAACGAGGTGCCGGTGGTCCAGTTGAAAATGGCGGCGAAGCGGTCGTCGTCGGTCAGTGCCGCGTGGCCGATCGAAAAGGCGTTGGTGGCGCGCTTGTTCGGGATCTCGACCTCACCGCGCAGCGCCAGGGTTTCCGTATCGTAGAACTCGACCACGTCGGTGCGCGTCCCGTGTGTCCCGCGCGAGTAGTACGTCGCCGGCATGTACAGCTCCGGACGGGTGCGGGCGAAAAGCGGCATCGGCAGCCCGTAGCCGCCGTTGACCATGCCGAGGAAGCGGTTCTCATCGAGGTCGAGCAACGCGGTGCGCTGCAGGACGGGATCGGCGATCCACACCCAGTGCGGCCGCGGCGGTTGCGGCAGCGTGGCGATGACCCCGGTCTGCTCGGGCGCCACCTCGGCGAGCAGCAGCGGCGGCAGCAGCAGCGCGAACAGCGCGAGCAGCGCGAGACGATGCATGACCAGCGCCTCGTAGCGGAAGCACATCGCCCCGCCAAGCCCGGCGCTCGCCGCCTTGCGGCATCGACGCCGCCGACGCACGCCACCCGGCGCCGACGGGGCGGCCCCCGCCAGTTCAGGTATCACTTGAACTCTCGCGCACCTGCTGCAAGGCGCCGCCGCGGCGCCACATGTAGCAGGAGTCGGCCATGCCGATCAGTCCCGCGTGCCCGGGGGTCGTCGCCGCGACGTTCAGCCACTTGTCCGGAAAGGACGCCCGGCACTGGATCAGCGCCGGACCGAGTTGCTGCAGCGCCGCCTGCAGGGCCGGGCGCCCGGCCGCCGTCTCGCGCAGCGCCGGCGCCGATCCCTTCCCCAGCGTAACGCCGGTGAGCGGCGCCAGCGCCGCGGTCAGGTCGACCCACGGCGCCGTCGCGAACTGCGCCAGGCGGCGCCGCCGCTCGGCGCCGCGCAGCGCCACGACGCGGGCCGGCCAGCCATCCAGGTCGACCCACAGTCGCAGCTCGTCGTGGCCGGCAAAGCGGGCCATCGGCCGCTCGCCGGCAGCGGCCGGCTCGGTGTGCAGATCGGAGAGCTGAATCCCGATCGCCAGCCGCCCGTCCCCGCGATCATGCCCGTCGAAGACCAGATCGCGGCGCAGCACCGTCGCCTGCACCGGCGCGGCGCCGCCAGCGCCCGCGTACGCCGCCGCGGTCGCGCAGAGCAGCTGCGCGGCGGCCAGCAGGTGCGAGCAGCCGAGGGCGCCCCCCAGCGCCTCGCGCAGGCGCGCGGAATCGTCGCACGCCGTGCCGATCAGCGCCGCCACGCGGGTCACGACCGTCCGGCAGCTCTCGCCGCGCGTCGCCGCGGAGGCCTCGAACGCGACCACCGGCTGGCGGGCGGCCAGCCGGGTGATGACCCCGCCGGCGAGGTGCGCATCGAGACCCATCTGGTGGATGATGCCGGCTCCCTGCATCTCCGTGCCGACGGGCGTGAAGCCACGCTTGCGCAGGTCGAGCAGATCGGCGCTCACCGACAGCCCCTGCGCCTCGCGCCCGACCACGACACTCAGGGCGCGCGTATGAAGCGGGTGGCCGCCGAGGTCCAGTCGCATCGCCGGCCTCAGAGCAGGAACTTGCCATTGCCGGCCGCCACCGGCCGCGCCGCCTCGTCCTGCCAGGCGACGACGTGCACGGTGGCGATGCGGCGCCCGAGCTTGAAGATCTCGGCCCGCGCGCGGGTCGTCGTCGGCCCGGCGGAGCGCAGGTAGTCGGCGCTGAAGTTGATCGGCTTGGGAATCCGCTCCGTTCCGTTCTCGTCGATCAGGCGCAACAGGGCGGTGAGTTCGAGAAACGCGCCGAGGACGCCGCCGTGCACCGCCGGAAGGCGGGCATTGCCGACGATCTCGTGGCGAAACGGCAGGACGCACTCGATCCCGGTCGGCGTGCGCTCCAGGGCGACGCCGAGAAAGCGGGCGTACGGAATGGCGTCGAGGATCGCGCTCACGCTGGGGCTCCGCCGCCTTCGCCATCGCGACTGAAGGGCACGCCGCTGCGATTGGCGCCCAGCATGAAGGCGCCCATGGCGCTGGCGAAGGGATCCGCCGGGTCGCGGTCCCAGGCAATGGCGCGCGCGAAGGCGACGTTGCGCGTGACGCGGTAGCACTCCGAACGCCCGAAGAGATCCAGCCCCGGCGTCGCCGCGCGCAGGTAGTCGATGCGCAGGTCGATGGTCGCCACCGGGATGAGTTCCTCGAGCGCGCAGGCGACGGCGATGCCGGAGGCATGGTCGAGCAGCGTCGTGATGGCGCCCCCGAAGACGACGCGGCGCTGCGGGTCGCCGATGATCTCCTCGCGATAGGGCAGCTTGCAGATGGCAAAGCCGGCGCCGATCTCGATCACCCGCATGCCGAGATACGCGGCGTGCGGGGTGTGGCTCACCATCTCGTCGCGTCCGGGTCCGAAGAACCCCTGCAACGCGTAGCGTCTGCTCTCTGCCATGCGGCGAGGAGTTACCATCTCCGCCGCGCAATCGAAACATTGCCGCGTCCGGGCCCGACGCGGGGCGGACCCGACGGGTGCGGACTCATAGCCGCAGGCGGTGCAGACCGAGCAGACGCGTGACCAGCGCGCGGCGCCAGCGACTCGGCATCTTGCCGCGCAGGAAGTGGTCGACGCGCGCCTGCGGGCTGACCGGGATGCGAAAGGGCGGCCGGCGCGCCGCCAGGGCGTCGGCGATGGCGCGCCCGACCTCGCGCGGATCGCGCGCCGCGGCGACGACATGCTGGTCGATGGCCCGTTCGACCGGTTCGAGCAGCGCCCGGTAGGCGCTGTCCGCCGGCAGGATGCGCGGCGAGGTGTTCCAGATCTCGGTCCGATACGGCCCTGGTTCGATCAGGACGACGTCCACCCCAAACGGCGCCACCTCATACGCCAGCGATTCGGCCCAGCCCTCGATGGCCCACTTCGAGGCAACGTAGATCGAGTTGGCCGGCTCGCCGAAGAAGGCCGAGTTGCTGGAGACGATGACGATGCGGCCGCGACGCTGAGCGCGGAACAGGGGCAACAGCAGCCGGGTCAGCGACAGCACGCCGAAGAAGTTGGTCTCCATGACGCGCCGCAGCTCGGCCTCGGGAAGATCCTCGAAGGCGCCGCCGACGGCGACGCCGGCGTTGTGCACCACCGCGTCGAGCTCGCCGCCAGCGGGCGCCAGCGCCCCGCGCAACGCCTGCGGCAGTGCCGTCGCGTCGGTCACGTCCAGCGAGGCCACCGTCACCGGCCCAGGCGCGCCGGCGACGGCCGCGTCGAGGGCCGCGCGCCGGGCCACATCGCGCATCGTCGCGAGCACGCGCCAGCCGCGCGCCGCCAGCTCCGCCGCCGCCGCGCAGCCGATACCCGAGGAGGTGCCGGTGATCAGGACGGATGGCGGCCGCGGGTCCATGGACTGATGGTTAGTCCCCGTCCGTGTCCTTGCCGAGCGGCGGGATGGCGAGGAACTGGTCGACGCGGCGGTGGATGCGGGCGACGCGTTCCACCTGGCCGCGGGCCGGGAAGCGCTCGTAGAACCCCTCGGCGCGAAAGTCTGGCTCGAGATCGCGCAGCTTGCGCAGCTTCGCCGTCCAGCGCCGGACGCGGTCGTCGGCGGCTCCGTCGGCGCGATTGAGATCGGCGCAGACGCGCACCAGGGCCTTGAGCGTCACGGCGCGGGTGACCATGTAGCGCTCGTTCCCCCAGGCATTGAGCAGCGCCTGCTGCACGGCGACGAGGAAGTCGCGTAGCGGCTCGTAGAGATCGTGGCGCGCCACCCGCTCGACGTCGCGACCGCGCGTCAGCGCGTTGACCTTCAGGCGACGCGTCTCGAGCCGCACCCAGCGATGGATCTCGTTGAACAGCTCCGCCTGCAGGATCCACTTCGCCTGCCGCGAACGGCCGCCGAGGCGGTTCACTTTGTACTGCAGCGGGCTGTCGGCCTCGGCGTAGATCATTTCGCAGACTTTGGCGGCGAGGCGCTTGTCCGGCGCCGCATACGCGACCTTCTCGTAGAGATCGACGAGGTGGCTCTTGTTGATGCGCGTCGGCGTCGAGTTGATGGTGACGAACATCTCGGTAGCAAAGTCCTCGGTGCGGCCGTCGAAGATCATGCACGGCACATGCATGCCCTTCGCCTCCTCGGGCAGCTTCTCGCGATAGAAGTGCAACGCCGCCAGTCGATGCTGGCCGTCGATGATCAGATACGGCTGGCGCGGCTCCTCGAGATTGCCGACGTTCTCGAAGCTGCCGATGGGCTCGAAGTGCAGGGCCTCCGAGGTGAACAGCAGGACCGCGCCGGGAATCGGCGGCTGGTTCACCGCTTCGGCATAGAAATCCTGAATGGCCTTCACCTTCTTCTTCGCCAGGTCGCGCTGGAAGGCGGCGTCCGAGCGCTCGATGCGGCCGATGAACGCCGCCACCTCGTCGTCCTTGCGCGGCGTCGTGGCTTCGATCGTCTCGCCCTCGCCATAGAAGCGGCTGATGAATCGCACCCGCCGCAACAGGTCCTCCGCCGGGTAGGCGACGAAGTAGAAGCGGCTGTCCTTCTGGCGAATCTGCGTGGCAAGCATCACATCCCTCCGGCGCAGCGGTTCTGGGCCGCGACAGGGCGCGTGTCAACCACCGCCGCGGCGCCCGCGCGGCACGCCTGCCGGCGCGGCAGGCCCTGCCCGCGAGGTGGGCATTGGCCCGACCCGATGGCGGGCGCGGCGCCGACAACACAGGGCGGGCCGGCGCGGCACATCCCCTGCGTGCACGAAGCACATGGCACAGCTTGCGATTGGCGAGACGGCGTCGCCGCGACCCGGGTGCACGGAAATGGCGCGCCAGCCTCGGGCGGTGCGGCTCGAGATGGTCGAGCTGCGCGGCATGATCGATAGTTGCCCGGCGACGCAGCGCAGCGACGGCTTCCGCGCCACGCTGTCGGTGCTCGTCGCGCGCCTGCGCGACCGTCTGACCGTGCACTTCGAACTCGAGGAGGAGCGCGTCCGCAGCGAACGCCTCGGCGCCGGCGTGCCGCTGATCGCCGACGCGCTGGAGCGCGTCGCCGGCGGCCACGCCGCCCTGGTCGCCGAGGGGCCGCGCCTCACGGCGCTGCTGCGCGCCGCCGCCGCGCCGCCCAACGTCGTCGCCAAGACCATGCAGTGGATCGATGAGCTGCGCGCGCACGAGCAGGGCGAAGATGCCTTCCTCGCCGAGTCCATCGACGACGATCATTAGCCTGGTGCCGCGGTCTGGCGCCGCGGTCGGTGGCCACGGTCATTGACCGGCGCCGCGGCGCCGCGCTAGCAGGCGCGCATGGACCTCCCCCGCCTTCCTGCCGGCGCCGCCCATGCGGACCTGGCGGCCGCCCTCGCCACGCACGGGTGCGCCATCATCGAGCACCTCGCCACGCCGACGCTCCTCGAACAGGCGCGCCGCGAGTTGGCGCCGTGGATGGCGCGCACGGCGTCCGGCGTCGACGACTTCTCGGGCCGCCACACGCGTCGCACCGGCGCCCTCCTCGCCCGTTCGCCCGCCTGCCGCGACTTGGTGCAGCACCCGCTGGTACTGGGCGGCGTCGGCGCCGTGCTGGCGCATGGAACGAGTTTCCAGCTGCACCTGACGCAGGCGATCGCCATCGGTCCTGGCGAGCCGGCGCAGATGATCCACCGCGACCAGTGGGCCTTTGACTTCTTCCCCTTTCCGTCCGGCTACGAGGTCAGCTGCAACACCATCTGGGCACTGACCGACTTCACGGAGGCCAATGGCGCGACGCGGCTGGTGCCGCGCAGCCACCAGCGCGAGGATCGGCTGCAGTTCACCGCCGCCGATACCGTCGCCGCCGAGATGCCGGCCGGCTCGGTGCTGCTCTACACCGGCGCCCTGTACCACGGCGCCGGCGCCAACCACTCCGACGCCGTGCGCGTCGGCCTCAACCTGACCTACGCGATGAGTTGGCTGCGCCAGGAGGAGAACCAGTATCTGGCGGTGCCGGCCGAGCAGGCGCGCACGTTCCCTGAGCCGTTACTGCGCCTGATGGGGTACGCGCGCGGCGCCTATGCGCTCGGCTACGTCGACGACCTGCGCGACCCGCTCGACGTCCTGCTCGGCCGCAGCGGCGGTGCAGCCCTCGGTGATCTGGGCGCGGCCAACGCGCGGTTGCGCGAGTAGTCGTGCGGGCTAGCGGCTGAGCTTCTTACACACCCGACCGGTGCGGCTGGCGGCGCGCGCGAGCGAGCGGCTGTCGCCGGCGGCGAGGAAGATCTCGGCGCGCGTCAGGCGTTTATCGAGGCGGGCCCAGCGCGTCGGCAGCAGGCCGTCGTTGGCGATCGCCTCTGGCGCCGCGGCGCGGGCCTGGGCGATCAGCTCGCCGATCTGCACCACGTCCGCGGCGACTCCGGCGGCGCAGGCGGTCTGCGCCGCGGCATTGCGGGCCCGCGCCGTGGCCGCGCACGTGGCGTCGCGCATCAAGAGGTCCGCACGCGCCACCGCGAACTTGGTGATGCCGCCGACCAGCGGTGCGGTGGAGAGTCCGAGGACGCGGGCGTAAATGCGCCGCAGTGGCGAGTTGCCGATATACAGCGCGCCATCTGGCGCCGCGCTCATCACCGCGACGGTTTCCTCGCCACCGCCGGTGAAATGGCGCACGGCGCCGGTCTCGCGGTCGAGGACGCCGGTGCCGACCAGACTCGGCAGCGCGACGCCGTTGAGAATCACCCCGGCGCCAGCCTGGAAGGCCAGGCCGTTGGCGCCGATGCCGACCAGGTTCATGTTCAGGTTCTGCTGGCCCGTGGCGAGGTCGAAGACGTCGAGATTGGCGCTCCAGACGACCGACCCGCTGGTCCCCTGATCGACGACCTTGGTGATGCCGAGCTGGGTCGAAGCGTAGATCTCGGCGCCGTCCGACGACAACGCCACCGAGCCGAAGATCTGCGCGCCGACGTCGACCGACCACACCTCGGTGCAGCTCGCGTCAATGGCGAGCAGCAGCGTCGAATTGTCGCCGATGTAGACGCGCGAGCCGTCGGCGCTGATGGTCGGCGTCGAGGCGGATCCGCCGACGAAGGAGCGATGGCAGACCTCCTGGATTGCATAGCCGCTGGTGCCGGCGACCAGACCAAGGCCGTACAGGGCGCCGAGCGAGGAGACGTTGTCGAGCGTGCCATCCTCGCCATCCGGCGCGGTCGCCGCCACCCACATGCGGCCGCTGCGCGGGTCGATCGAGAAGTGGTTGCCGACCTCGACGTTGTTGCCGAGCAGGCCGCTGGTGAACACCGGCAGGCTGCCGGCAGGGACGTTGACGAACTGGCGGAACTCGACGTCGGCGGCGGCGCTGATCGCCGGCGGAATGGTCGCTGGCACGGCCGGTGAGCGCACCCCCGGCAGGGTGAACGGCGTCGCCAGCAGCAGCGCGCCGGTCTGGCGGTCGAGGGCGACCATCTGCCCGTCGCCGGTGAGGGCGACCAGGGCGTCGTGCACGGCGTCGTAGTTGAAGCCGAGGACGAGCCGCTCGAGTGCACTGCCGGACAGCGTCAGGCCGGTCGGCACGTCCCACACGATGCTGCCGTCCGGACGCACGGCCAGGGCCCGATCATACAATGCCAGGTAGATGATCTCCTGGCCCGGATTGGCCGGATCGGCGAGCACCATCGGCGCCGAGCCGCCGGCCGGCGCGCTGCTGCCGGCGATCGCCCAGCGCCGCGAACCGTCGCGTCGGTCGAGCGAAATTAGGACGACGTTCTCGTAGGGGATGAGCGGCGAGAAATACAGGTTGCCGTCGCCGTCGAAGACCGGCCCGGTGGGATTGTACGTCGCCCCCTCGGCCGTCCAGTCGGTGCGCAGCATCGGGCCGATCGCCGACGCGACCTCGTCGCTGCTCGACGCGTCGCCGTGCAGATTGGTCCAGCCGCTGCGCGGCGGCAGCGCCGGCGCGCCCGCCTGCGCCAGCCGGCAGCCGAGTGGCGCCCAGGTGGTCGCCGCCGGCGCCGCAAAGGTTCTCGCTGCCGGCAGCTGCGCCGTGGCCGCGCTCGCGGCGAGCAGCAGCGCGGCGCCGAGGTACACAGTTCGCATCGCCATCATCTCGCCCCCTGGCATCCAGTGCTCGCACACGCCGCACGGGTAAGTCGACCCTCCCGGACGGGCGTCCAGGACGGGCGCTGCCTGGGTCCGCCGCGGCGCCGCCGCGGCGCGGATGCGAGGGGCCAGGCATGACGCAGGAGTTCCTTCGCATCGTCGGTGCGCCCGGCTCGCCATACAGTCGCAAACTGCGCGCCGTGCTGCGCTACCGGCGCATTCCGCACGCCTGGGTGGTCTTCGGCACGCCCGAGAGCCGCGGCCTGCCGCAACCGCGCGTGGCACTGATGCCGCAGCTGATCCTGCCCGGCACCGAAGGCGTCCTCGAGGCGGCCGTCGATTCGACACCGCTGATCCGGCGCCTCGAGGGCCTGGTCGCCGGTCGCGCGGCGGTGCCGCCCGACCCGGCGCTCGCCTATCTCGATGCGCTGCTGGAGGACTACGCCGACGAGTGGCTGACCAAGGCGATGTTCCACTACCGCTGGGCCTTCGCCCCCGACATCGCCCATGCCGCCGCCATCCTGCCGCGCTGGTCGCGCACGGATCTGCCCGAGGCGCAGGCGCTCGCCTTCGGCGAGTACTTCGCGGCGCGACAGATCGAACGCCTGCGCGTCGTCGGCTCGAACGAGACCACCGCCGTGGTCATCGAGGACAGCTACCGCCGCCTGCTGCAGCGACTCGACGCGCACCTGGCGACCTCGCGCTTCCTCTTCGGCGGCCGGCCGGCGAGCGCCGACTTCGCCCTCTTCGGCCAGCTGACGCAGCTGGTCGGCTTCGACCCGACGCCGGCGGCGATCGCGGCGACGACGGCGCCGCGCGTCGTCGCCTGGGTCGACGTCGTCGAGGACCTCTCCGGCCTCGAGCCGCAGGAGGACGACTGGAGCGACCGCGACGCCCTGCCGGCCACGCTGCGCGGACTCCTCGGCGAGGTCGGACGCGTGTACGCCCCCTTTCTGCTCGCCAACGCCGCCGCGCTCGCCGCCGGCGCCGCGCACGTCGAGTGCGCGATCGACGGCCACCCGTGGCGGCAGCAGCCCTTCCCCTATCAGGGCAAGTGCCTGCAGTGGCTACGCCAGGGCCGCGCCGCGCTTGGCGACGCCGATCGCCGCGCGGTCGACGCCGTCCTCGACGGCACCGGCTGCGAGCAACTCTTCGCCTGAGGCGGCGGCGCGGCGCGCGGGCCTTGCACGACGCACCGTGCCCGGTCAGGGTCAGCGTATGTCCCGCGCCGCGTTCCTCGCCCTGCTCCTGCTGCCGGCGCCGCTGCGCGCCGACGGGGTCGCCCTGGATTACCTGGTGCGCTACGGCCCCCTGACCATTCTCGAACTGCGCACCACGGCGCGTCTCGACGCCGCCGGCTACGAGACCTCGTCCGAGATGCGCACCGTTGGCCTCGCCGGCGTGCTCTTCCCCTGGACCTCCGGCGCGACGACGCGCGGCGGCCGCGCCGCCGGCGCCCTGCGCCCCCGCACGCACCGCTCGCACGGCGAGTACCGCGGCGCCCGTCGCCAGGTCGAGATCGACTACGATGAGACCGCCGTGCAGGCTCGCGTCGCCCCGCCGCCGGAGGCGGACGACCGCGAACCGGTGCCGCCGGCGGCGCAACAGGACACCATCGACCCGCTCACCGCCAGCCTCGCCGCCATTGAATCCGGCTGCCGCGGCACGCTGCGCATCTTCGACGGACGGCGCCGCTACGACCTGGCGTTGCAGGACCAGGGTGACGCACCGCTGCCCGATGGACGGGCGGGGATCTACCAGGGCTCGGCCCGCCATTGCCGCGGGCGCGTTCTGCCCTACGCCGGCTTCTGGCGCGCCGCTGGGCGCGAGGACGAGCGGCCGGCACAGGTGGACGTCTGGATCGCGGCGCCGACGCCGGGCATGCGACCGGTGCCGGTGCATATGCAGCTCACGGCGCCGCGCGGCACGCTCGGCTTCGACCTCACCGACGCCCGCGCGCTCCCCTGACCGTGTCGTTCCGCCTCGCGCTCGCCACCCTCGCGGTCGCCGCGGTCGCCGTCGCCGCTCCGGCGACCGCCGGGCGCCTCGACCCGGTGATCGTGCGCGGCGCCGCCCTCGCCGCCCTGCCCGACCCGCACACCGACCACCTGCGTCTGTACGCGCGGCGCGACGGCGCGCTGCGGCCGATTCCCTACCAGTTCGACGCCCGCGACGCCGACGACACCATCGAGCTCGCCGGCGACGCCTTCGCGGTCGACGCCAATGACGACCTCGTCTTCATGGCCGCCGACGCCGGGGCGCGCGTCAGCGGCGCGCCATGGCCGCCGGGCGCCACCGCCGGCCTCGAGCTCGAGCTCAGCGATCCGCGCGACGGTGGCCGCAGCTGGGCGTACCTGCTGCACTTCGCCGCGCCGCCGCCGCGCGCCGCCACGGCGCCGTATGCGGTGCTCGACGCCGACGGCCTGCACGCGCGCTCGGCGCTCTACGAGGTCGACTACGCCCCCGGCCGCAACATCTTCACCGCCCTGCGCGTCACCCCGGCGGCGGGCGGCAACGGCGACAGCCTGCTGCGCCAGACGCGCATGGTCGGGGAACCGACGCTGCGGATTCTCCTCGCCGACCTGCGCCTGCGTTTCGACGAGCAGAGCACCATCGTGCGCGTCGAGGGCGTGCGCAACGGCCCGGTGCGCGCCATCCGGCAGGTGCACCTGTCCGTCGACCTCGGCCGCTTCTTTCCCGATCTGCCCAACGGCATCGTGCACACCTACCATTACGCCGGCGCCTTCGACACGCCCTCGCGCATCGACATCCCGTGGCTGGTGCTGCGCACGCTGCGCGCCTTCCGCTTCGAGAACGTCGCCGTCTTCGCCCCCGCGGCGCTGCCGTTGCGCTATTGGGACGGCGCCAACCCCGCCGGACTGGACATCCCGGACGGCGCCGCCACGGCGCAGGCGGCTGCCGACCACGACTGGTGGGCGGTCAGCAGCGCGGCCGGCTCCATCCTGCAGGTGATCGCCATCCCCCCCGCCTGGCTCGACTGGGGTATCGCGCGCGGCACGGTCACCCGCCCCGACGCCGCCGGCTGGAGCCTGCTGCACATGACGCGCTTACAGCGACACGGCACCTATGAAGTCCGCCAGTTGATGGCGATCGTCCCGCACGGCTATCGGCCGGGCGCCGAAGCCGAGGCGCTGGCGATGGTGCATCAGCCGTTGCAGGTGCAGGTCCGCCGCCTCGATCTGACCACCCTCACCGCGGCCGACGGCGCGCCGCCCTAGTTGCCGCCGCTGCGCCGGGCGAAGCCCTTCGGGCGGCGCTTGCGCAGCCGACCCGCCTCCTTGCGGCGCCGCTCCGCCATCTCGATCTGCAGGTGCTGGCAGCTCGGCAGTTCGGGATCGGCGACCTTGAGATAGGTGCCATCGGACTGCATCTCCCAGGCGTCGCGATTCGGCGCCAACTGCGCGTCGAGGACCGCGCGCAGATCCTTGCGCTGCCCCGGATCCTCGATCGGCACCACCACCTCGACGCGGCTCTCGAGGTTGCGCTGCATGCAGTCCGCCGAGCCGATCAGGTACTCCTCATCGCCACCGTTCTGGAAGTAATAGACGCGGCCGTGCTCGAGGAAGCGACCGACGATGCTGACGACGCGCACCTGCTCGGAGATGCCGGGCAGCCCGGGCCGCAGGCGGCAGGTGTCGCGCACGATCAGCTCGATGCGCACGCCGGCCTGCGAGGCGCGATAGAGGGCGCGGGTGATATCGGCGTCCTCCAGCGCGTTCATCTTCATCTGGATGCGCCCGGGCGTCGCGGCGGTGTGCAGCGCCGCCTCGCGCGCGATCCGCTCCAGCAGGGCGGTCTTGAGCACCGTCGGAGCCGGCAGGATCTTCCCGTAGACGCGCCTCGGCCGGTAGCCGGTGGTGAGGTAGTTGAACAGCTCGCTGAGATCCTGGCCGAGCTGCGCGTCGGCGCTCAGCACGCCGAAGTCGGCGTACACGCGCGCCGTGCCGGCGTGGTAGTTGCCGGTGCCGACGTGCATGTAGCGGCGCAGGCCGGTGTAGTCCTGCCGCACCACCAGGATGACCTTGGTATGGGTCTTCAGGCCGACGACGCCGTAGGTGACATGGATCCCGTCTTCCTCGAGCTGCGTCGCGAACTGGATGTTGGCCGCCTCGTCGAAGCGCGCCTTGAGTTCGATCACCACCGCGACCTGCTTGCCGTTGCGCGCCGCGGCGCGCAGATACTCGATGACGTTCGAGTCGCTTGAGGTGCGATACACGGTCATCTTGATCGCGCGCACCTTCGGGTCTTCGCTGGCCTCGCGCAGGAAGCGTTCGACCGAGGTAGAGAACGACTCGTAGGGGTGCTGCAGCAGCAGCGAGCCGGCGTCGCGGATGATGTGGAAGATGTTGCGCGTCGTCTGCAGGCGCGGATGGTCGACGGGATGGTGCGGCGTCTCGCGCAGGGAGGGGTCGTCGAGCTGCGCGATTTCCATCAGGTCGCGCAGCGCCAGCAGCCCCTGCACCTCGGCCACGTCGGCCTGTTCGTCGAGGCCGAGTTCGGCGGCGAGCATGCCGCGATGCACCGGGTCCATGCCGGCCGCCACCTCGAGCCGCACGATCGGCGCGAAGCGGCGGTCGCGCAGCTCCGACTCAATCAGTGCCAGCAGATCGTCGGCTTCTTCCTCGTCGCGCTCGGTGTTGGCATTGCGGATGACGCGGAACACCTCGCACGACGCGATCGCCATGCCCGGCAGCAGGAGGTCGAGATTGTGCGCCATCACGTCTTCGAGGCTGACGAAGCGGCGCCCCTCGCCGACGCGGACGAAGCGCGCGATGCCGGCGCCGACCGGCACCTTGACGCGGATCATCAGCGGCTCGGTCCCCTTCGGGTGGTGACCGGTGACGAGCAGATTGAGCGACAGGTTGGAGATGAACGGGAACGGATGCGCCGGATCGAGCGCCAACGGCGTGACGAGCGGGAAGACGTTGCACAGGTAGTGCTCGCGCAGCACCGCCTGCTCGTCGGCGCTCAGTTCGTCGTAGCCGACGATGCCAATGTCGTGCGCGTGCAACTCCGCTTGCAGTCCGTCCCACAGCAGCCGCCAGTCGCGTTTGAGCTCGCGGACGCGTGCGGCGCATTCGACGATCTGCTCCGACGGCGTGCGACCGTCGACGGTGCGCTCCTGCACGCCGGCGCCGACTTGCTGCTTAAGGCCGCCGATGCGCTTCATGAAGAACTCGTCGAGGTTGGCGGCGGCGATCGCCAGGAACTTGACCCGCTCGAGCAGCGGATTGCGACGATCGCTGACCTCGTGCAGGACCCGCGCGTCGAACGCCAGCCAGGAGAGTTCGCGATTGAGATACAGGTCCGGCGCCGCCAACGCGTCGGGCATGGCGCCGGGCGCGGCTGCGGCCGCGTCCGATTGACCCCGCGGCGCGCGCGCGGTGCCGCGATCGGCGATCCTCCTCACATCAGCCACTGTACACCTCCAGCGGCGCAGTCTGACCTGCGGGCGCGGCGCGCGCAACCGCCGTTCCAGCCCTGGATTCGCGCCGCCCGGCTCGCTAGCGTCGGCCGCCGTGCGCACGCTCCGTGACTGGATCTTCACCGGCCCCTTCCTGCTCGCCTTCGGCACCCTGCTGCTGGTGTTCGATCCCGCCCAGCGCCTGGCGCGGCTGTTCGGCCAGCGGCCGCAGGAGTACGTGGTCGGCGCCCTGCAGTGGATGCTGCTGCGCGCCCTGACGATCTGCGGCACGCGCGTCGTCGTCGAGCGCTCGCCGGCGGTGCGGCCGCGCAGCCCTTACCTGGTCGTCGCCAACCACCAGAGCATCTTCGACATCCCGATCTTCGGCGCCCTCTTGTACACCAACTTCCCCAAGTACGTGTCGAAGCGATCCCTGGCGCGCTGGATTCCCAGCATCTCCTACAATCTGCGGCGCGGCGGCAACGCCCTGATCGACCGCGGCGACCCGGGTCAGGCCGTCGACGCCATCCGCCAGCTCGCAACGTCCGTGCGCGAGCGCGGCGTCGCGGCGGTCATCTTTCCCGAGGGCACGCGGGCGCGCCACGGCGCATTGGGGCCGTTCAAGCGCCGCGGCACGATGGCCCTGCTCGAGGCCGCGCCAGACACTCCGGTGGTGCCGATGTGCATCGACCAGTCGTGGCGTCTGCTGCGCCACAACATGCTGCCGGTCCCCTTCGGCACCACGGTGCGCGTGTGGATCGGCGACCCCATTTCCCGGCACCCCGATGAGGACCGCGAGGCGCTGCTGGACCGTGTGGAAGCCGAGATCCACGCCGCGCTGGCGCGCCAGCGCGCCGCCGCGGCGACGTGATCCTGTCGCGTCCCCCGCCCGCTGACTGGCGGGGACTGGGCCGCCGCGGCCCGTGTGGCCATCGCCGTGAATCTGTGGTTTCGTCCCGGTTTATCCCATTCCATCCCAAGGAGACTGTGAATCATGCGTGAAGCCGTCATCGTCGATGCCGTCCGCACCCCGCTCGGGCGCGGCAAGCAGAACGGAGCCCTGAGCGGGTGGCATGCAACCGACCTCGCGTCGGAGGCTCTCAAGGCCCTGGTCGGCCGCACCGGTATCGACCCAGCGCTGGTCGAGGACGTGATCATGGGCTGCGTCGGCCAGGTCGGCGAACAGGGCCTGAATATCGCCCGCAACGCCGCGCTCGCCGCCGGCTTCCCGGACTCGGTCGTCGGCACCAGCGTGGATCGCCAGTGCGGCTCGAGCCAGCAGGCGCTGCACTTCGCCGCCCAGGGCGTCATGGCCGGCGCCTACGACGTGGTCATCGCCGCCGGGGTCGAATCGATGAGCCGCGTCCCGATGGGGACCAGCGCCGCCGTCGGCGGCATGCCGTTCGGTCCGCGCATGATCGACCGCTACGCGAAGGAGAACCGCTACGGCGTCGGGGGCCTCTGCAATCAGGGCATCTCCGCCGAGATCATCGCCGACCGCTGGAAGTTGTCGCGCACCGATCTCGACGAGTTCTCGCTCGCCTCCCACCAGAAGGCGGCCAACGCGGCGCGGCAGGGATGGTTCGACGACGAGATCTTCGGCATCGAGATCACCCACGCCGATGGGAAGAAGGAAACGCTCAAGAGCGACGAGGGCATCCGCGCCGACGCCTCGCTGGAGCGCCTCGGCTCGCTGAAGCCAGCCTTCAAGCCCGACGGGGTCATCACCGCCGGCAACTCGAGTCAGATCACCGACGGGGCGTCGGCGGTGCTGGTGATGTCGCGCGAGAAGGCCACGGCTCTGGGTCTGCGCCCGCGCGCCCGCTTCCATGCCTTCGGGCTCGGCGGCTGCGATCCGGTGATCATGCTGTCGGCGGTCATCCCCGCCACCCAGCAGGTGCTCGGCCGCGCCAAGCTGGGCATCAACGACTTCGACGCCTTCGAGGTCAACGAGGCCTTCGCGCCCGTCGTCCTGGCCTGGGCGAAGGAACTCAAGCCGGACATGAGCAAGGTCAACCAGAACGGCGGCGCCATCGCCCTCGGCCATCCGCTCGGCTGCAGCGGTGCGCGCCTGATGACGACGCTGCTCAACACCCTCGAGCGCAGCGGCGGCCGCTACGGCCTGCAGACGATGTGCGAGGGCGGCGGCATGGCCAACGCCACGGTCATCGAGCGCCTCGACTGATCCGCGGCGGGGTGCGGCCGCCGCTGCGGCGCCGCACCCCGTGCGTTGGTCCGGTTGGGTGTGCCGCTCGCCCCCTCACCGCCATCCTGCGTCGGAAACACCCGGCGGCGCCGCGTGTCTCGATTCTCAACGTTGGGGCGAATGCGCGGCTCGTGCGCCCGCGGCGGCTATACCTCGACAGCGTTGGCGCGGGCGATGGCGCCGAGCCAGGCGGCGCTCGCCTTGGGGCTACGCCGCTGCGTGGCGCGGTCGACGGCGACGATGCCGAACTGCGGCGCGTAGCCGAACAGCCACTCGAAGTTGTCCATCAGCGACCAGTAGAAGTAGCCGCGCACGTCCAGCCCGTCGCGCAGGCAGCGCGACACGCCCGTCAGGGCGCGCTGCACGTAGGCCTGGCGCTGCGCGTCGTCGGTGGTGCCGATGCCGTTCTCGGTGACGTAGATGGGCACACCCGCCCGGTCGGCGGCATAGCGGATGGTCTCTTCGAGCGCCTCCGGCCAGAACTCGTAGCCCATGATCAACACCGGCACGCCGGGCTCAGGACCGACCGGGCCGGCGGCATCGAAGCGCACGCGGCTGTAAGTCTGCACGCCGAGCAGATCGTCCTGGCGCGCCGCGTCGAGGAACGGATCCCAGCTCGCGCGCCGCGCCGCATCGCGCCGCGCCTCGCCACCCGGCAGCGCCTGGTAGTCCTGCATCGCCAGCGTGATGCCGACCGGGAAGTGGCCCGGCCCGGCCTTGAGGACGTCGCGCGAGCGCACGTGCGCCGCCAACATGGTCTCGGCGATGCGCAGCGGGTGACCGAGGAAGAACGGCCCGAAGCGCCCCAGGGTCGATCCGGCCAGGCGTGCCGCTTCGGCGACGAATGGCGCCTTCGACTTGAACCCCTCCCTCGGCAGCACGCCTGAGACCGCCAGCGTCGCCAGGAGGTTCGCTTCGTTGATGGTGTACGCGGTGTCGATCAGATCACCGAGATGGCGCACGGTGCGCTCGCAGTAGCGCAGGAAGCGGTCGACGTTGCCGAGCACCTCCCAGCCGCCGTCGGCGGTGAACCAGCGCGGCGAGGTGAAGTGGTGAAAGGTCACGCACGGCCGCACGCCGTGCTCGAGGCAGCAGGCGAGCATGCGCCGATAATGGTCCAGCGCGGCGCGCGAGAACTGTCCCTCCTCGGGTTCGATGCGCGCCCACTCGATCGAGAAGCGGTAGGCCTGGAAGCCGAGATCGCGCACCAGCCGGATGTCGTCCGGATAGCGGTGGAACGAATCGCAGGCGTCGCCGGAGGGCTCGGCGAACAGCGTCCCCGGCGTGTGCTCCATCAGCCAGAAGTCGCTGTTGACGTTGTTGCCCTCGATCTGATGCGCGGCGGTCGCCGTGCCCCACGTGAAGCCGTCCGGAAACTGGAATGTCATCCGCCCCCCCTCCGTGCTCAGCGCGGCTCGAGGACGACGACGGGAATGTCCCGCGCCGTGCGCGCCTGATAGTCGTCATAGTCGCGGTACACCGCCACCGCCTTCGGCCACAGCGCCGCCTTCTCCTCGCGACTGGCGGTGCGGGCGCGCATCGGCCGCACCGCGGCGCCGATCTGCACCTCGACGTCGGCATGGGCGACCAAGTTGCGGTACCACTGCGGATGGTGGTCCATGCCCCCCTGCGAGGCGATGACGACGAGGCGCTCACCGTCGCGAACGTAGATCAGCGGTGCGACGCGCCGCACGCCGCTCCTGCGGCCGGTCGTCGTCAGCAGCAGCACCGGCGCGCCGCGCCGGAAGCGGCCGCCGAGGCGGCCGTTGGTGGCGCGGTAGATCCAGGTATTGAGACGGCTCATCACCTGGATGATCGGCGTCGCGAAGGCCACCTCGGTTTTCGTGTACGGACGCGGTGCTGCAGCCATGGCGACGATGCTCTGCCCGCCCCGCGCCACCCCGTCAAGCCGCCACCCGGCCCGCCACCACGCCTGGACTTTCGTCGCGGCACGGGGTACCCGGCGGGCATGCAGGGTTGCGCCAGCGCTGATCGACGGGCCGGCATCCGCGGACCGCAGGGGAACGCACGATGACCACGCCACGATTGACCGCCGCCAGTCTACTCGTCGCCCTGCTCGTCGGTGCCACCGGCGCCCTGGCGAGCACCGCCCGCGAATCGTGCTGCGCGTGTCTCCCTGGAGACAAAGCCATGCTCAGCGGCCCGCCGCCGCCCGTCGCGGCGCTGTTCTGCGGCGAGTTTTCGATGAGCGAGCAGCAGGCGGCAGAGGTGCGGTGCACCGACATCGATGGCAGCCTGGAGTGCGCCGCGGAGGCCAACAGCGCTACGATCAGCGCCGAGTGTCGGGAGGTCCTGCTCCAAGCGGGCGTTGCGTGCCCGCAGCAGGCTGGAGCGCCGCTGGCTGGCCCCTGGGCGTTGGCCGGCCTCGCCATCGCCCTGGGCACTCTGGGCGCGGCGGCGCGGCGCCGCCGCTGAGTGGCCCTATCATCGAGACGTTCGCCCCTGGAGGAAGATGACATGCGCAAGCTCGCAACGACGTTCACCGTGTTGGCGATCCTCCTGCTGATCGCCACGGCTCCCGCACCCGCCACCCTCGGCGGACTGTGTTGCGCCTGTACACAGGGGGACACCTTCAACGCCTCGCCGAGCGGCCCGCCGATGCTGATTCCCACCAACGCGCTCTACTGCGTCGACATTCCCACCGCCGACCTGGCCAACCAGACGATGCGCTGCGAGAACCTCTGGGGCACGCTCGAGTGCGAGGCCTTTCGCGATCCGGTGCCGTGCGCCGACTTGCTGGCCGAGGCGGGATTCATCTGCCCGGCGGCCGGCGCGCCGGCCGCCGGGCCGTGGATGCTGACCGGCATCGTCGTGGCGCTCGCGCTTGCCGGCATGCTCGCCGCCAGTCGCCGCGTCGCTTGAGTCGCGCTCGGCTCGCCCGCGGCGCCGCCATCTGCTAGGCGGCGCCGATGCCGACACTGAACGCGAACGGGATCCGTATCGCCTACGAGGAGTTCGGCGACGGCGCCGCCCCGCCGGTGCTGCTCATCATGGGCCTCGGCGCGCAGATGGTGCTGTGGCGCGAGGACTTCTGCCGCCTGCTGGCGGCGCGCGGGCACCGCGTCATCCGCTTCGACAACCGCGACGTCGGCGAATCGAGCTGGCTCGACGCGCTCGGCGTCCCCGACGTCATGGGCGCCTTCGCCGCTGCCGCGACGCAGCAGCCCTTCGCCGCGCCGTATCAGTTGCGCGACATGGCGGCCGACACCGCCGGCCTGCTCGACGCCCTGGCCATCGACGCGGCGCATGTGGTCGGCACCTCGATGGGTGGCATGATCGCGCAGACGATGGCGATCGAGGCGCCGACCCGCGTCCGCACCCTGACCTCGATCATGTCCACCACCGGCGCCCCCGGCCTACCGCCGCCGCGACCCGAGGTGGCGGCGGTGCTGATCACGCCGCCGCCGTCGACCCGCGCCGCGGCGATCGAGCACGGCGTCACGGTCTACCGCACCATCGGCAGTCCGGGCTTCCCGTTCGACGAGGCCGAGGTGCGCCACCTGGCGACGGTCATGTACGACCGCGGCTTCAATCCGGTCGGCGTGGCGCGTCAGCTGGTCGCCATCCTCGCCTCCGGCGACCGCACCGCGGCGCTCGGACGCCTGCGCCTGCCGACGCTGGTCGTGCACGGCACGCAGGACCCGCTGGTCCCCTTTCCGGCTGGCCAGGCCACCGCCGCCGCCGTCCCCGGCGCCGCGCTGCTCGCGATCGAGGGCATGGGTCACGACATGCCGCGCCCGGTCTGGCCTCGCCTCGTCGACGCGATCAGCGCCCTCGCCGCCCGCTGATCGCGAGGCGCCGAAGCGCCGCGCCCCCCGTCAGCGGCCGTGGCGCCCTGTCACTGCAGGCTCGCGACGCCGCGGCCGCAGAGCTGTTCGATGGCTTCGAGCATGCCCTCCGTCGGCGCCACCCGCAGGGTGCGCGGCAGCGCGATGACGGTCTCGGTCTTGTTCGGCAGCAGTAGGTGCACGAAGCACGGGCAGTCGCCCTGGTGGGCGCTGAGCGTATCTCTCAGGCGGGCGAAGAAGTCGTCGGTCACCCGCTCGGCGATCAACGCCAAGTGCACCCCCTGCGCGCTCGTGGCGCGGAACGACGCCAGCAGCTCGACTTTGTCGGCGATGATCTGACAGCGCTCCTCGCTCACCTCGAGGGTCCCGCTGACGCACACCGGCTCATCGGTCGCGAAATCGATCTCCGCCTTGCGATAGGTCTCCGGCCAGCAGATGACCTCGACGATACCGGTCTTGTCCTCGAGCGTGAACGACGCATAGCGATCGCCCTTCTTGCTGTTCTTCAGCTGCAGGTTCTGGATGACGCCGCCGATGGTGATGCTGCACTTGTCCGGCTTGTCCGGCAGCTGCTCGCAGAGGGCGGTGGTGAAGCGTTTCAGGTCGGCCTCGAACTTATCCAGCGGGTGCGCGGTGATGTAGAAGCCGAGCGCCTCGCGCTCGGCGCGCAGGGTGTCGCGATCCGACTCCGCCACCGCCGGCGGCAGCGGTGGCTCCGGTGCCGCCACCGAGATCCCCTTGGCGGCGAACAGCCCGATCTGCGTCGTCTGCTCCTCGCGCGCATGCGCGGCGCCCCAGGCAAGGGCCTTGTCGAGGCCGTCGAGGAGCTGCCGGCGCGGCGCGCCGAGGCTGTCGAAGGTGCCGCACTTGACCAGTGACTCGACCGCCTTCTTGTTCATCGCCGCCGGGCCCTCGGTCTTCACGCCGAGCACGCGCTTGCAGAACGTCGCCAGGCTGGCGAAGGGCCCGTCGGCGTCGCGGGCGGCGAGCATCGCCTCCACCGCCTTGGCGCCGACACCGCGCACGGCGGTGAGGCCGAAGCGGATCGGCCGCCAGCCGTTCTCGTCCGGCTGGGCGCGCACGGTGAAGTCCTGCCGGCTCTCGTTGACGTCCGGCGGCAGAATGCGGATGCCGTGCTCGCGGCATTCGGCGATGTTCTTGAACGTCTTGTCGGTGTCGCCCATCTCCAGGGTCAGCAGCCCGGCCATGAACTCCTCGCGGAAGTGGGCCTTGAGCCATGCCGTCTGGAAGGACACCAAGGCGTAGGCGGCTGAGTGCGACTTGTTGAAACCGTACTGGGCGAAAGTCTCCATCTGGTCGAAGATCTCGGCCGCCTGCTTCTCCGGAATCTTCTCTGCCGCGGCGCCGGCGACGAAGCGCTGGCGCTCCTTCTTCATCTTCTCGGCGTCCTTCTTGCCCATCGCGCGCCGCAGGTTGTCGGCGTCGCCGAGGCTGTAGCCGGCCAGGACCTGGGCGATCTGCATCACCTGCTCCTGGTAGACGATGACGCCGTAGGTCGGCTCGAGGATCGGCTGCAGGCGCGGATGCGGGTACTTGACCTCCTCCTTGCCGTGCTTGCGCTTGATGAACTGCTCGACCATGCCGCTGTCGAGCGGGCCGGGCCGGAAGAGGGCCAGCACGGCGATGATGTCTTCGAACGTCGTCGGACGCAGCTGGCTGACCAGCTTGCGCATGCCGCCTGATTCCATCTGGAACACGCCGACGGTGTCGCCCTTGGCAATCAGCTTGTAGGTCGCCTTGTCGTCGAGCGCCAGGCGGCTGACGTCCACCTCGACGCCGCGCCCCTCGCGGATGCGGCGGACGATGTTGTGCACCAGCGTCAGCGTCTTGAGGCCGAGGAAATCGAACTTGATGAGGCCGATCTCCTCGACGTGCGGGCCGCTGAACTGCGTCATGACGCTGCCCTCTTTGTCCATGAAGAGGGGCAGGTCCTCGACCAGCGGCCGCGAGCCGATGACGATGCCGGCGGCGTGCTTCGAGGCGTGGCGCAGCAAGCCTTCCAGCTTCAGCGCATGCGCGAACAGCTGCTGTTCGCGCTCGCCGCGGTCGCGCAACTCGCGCAGGCGCGGCTCCATCTCGAGCGCCTTGCCGAGCGGAAAGTCCTTGCCCTGCTTCGGCGCCGGGTAGAGCTTGGCGATCTTGTCGGTTTCGCCGAAGGTGAACTCGAGGGCGCGGCCGACGTCCTTGATCGCCGCCTTCCCCTTCAGCGTCCCGAAGGTGATGATCTGCGCGACGTGGTCCTCGCCATACTTCTCGCGCACGTAGCGGATCACCTCGTCGCGGCGCTCGAAGCAGAAGTCCATGTCGATATCGGGCATCGACTTGCGCTCGGGGTTCAGGAAGCGCTCGAAGATCAGGTTGTAGGGGATCGGATCGAGGTCGGTGATGCGCAGCGCCCACGCCACCAGGCTGCCGGCCGCCGAACCGCGCCCGGGGCCGACCGGGATGCCCTGCCCCTTCGCGTAATTGGTGAAGTCGGCGACGATGAGGAAATAGCCGGCAAAGCCCATGTCGCGGATGACGCCAAGCTCGGTGGCGAGCCGCTCCTGGTAGAGCTGCTCCCGCGCCGGGCTCCAGTCGGCGCCGGCACGCGGCCCGGCCAGGCGCACCGCCAGCCCGGCGCGCGCGTCGCGCTGCAGCTGCTCGTCGAGGGTGACGCCGACATCCGCCTGATAGACCGGGAACTGGTAGCGGCCGAACTGCAACTCGAGCGTGCAGCGGTCGGCGATGTCGAGGGTGTTGCGGATCGCCTCGTCGTAGCGCGGGAAGGCGGCGCGCATCTCGTCCGGTCCCTTGACGTACAGCTGGTCGGTGCCGAAGCGCCAGCGCTTCGGGTCGTTCTGCGTCTTGCCGGTCTGAATGCAGAGCAGCACGTCGTGCGCGTGCGAGTCGTCCTGGTGCAGGTAGTGGCAGTCGTTGGTCGCCACCAACGGAATGCCGAGCTCGTGCGCGAGGCTGACCAGGGTCAGGTTGTTGCGCTCCTGCTCGGCCAGGTGGTTGTCCTGGATCTCGACGTAGTAGCGGCCGTGGAAGAGCGCCTGGTACTCGCGCATGACGGCGCGGGCGCGATCCAGCGAGCCCAGCAGCAGCGCCTGGTTCACCTCGCTGGCGAGGCATCCGGAGAGCGCGATGAGGCCACCGTTCAACTCGCGCAGCAGCGCCTTGTCGACGCGCGGCTTGTAGTAGAAGCCCTCGGTGTAACCGAGCGTCACCAGCCGGCACAGGTTCTTGTAGCCCTGCTCGTTCATGGCCAGCAGCACGAGGTGGTAGTTGCCGGCGGTCTCCGACTCGTCGCTCTTCACCACCCGCTGCTTGTCGCGCCGGTCGCCGGGCGCGACGTACATCTCGCAGCCGATGATCGGCTTGATCCCCGCCGCCGCGGCCGTCTTGTAGAACTCGACCGCCCCGAACATGTTGCCGTGATCCGTCATCGCCACCGCCGGCATGCCGAGCGCCTGGATGCGTGGGATCAGGTTGGCGATCTTGTTGGCGCCGTCGAGCAGCGAGTACTGGGTGTGCAGATGGAGATGGGCGAAGGACATGGCGGCCGGCCTCACTCCCACTCGATCGTCGCCGGGGGCTTGGAGCTGATGTCGTACACGACGCGGTTGACGCCGCTCACCTCGTTGATGACGCGCGAGGAGATGCGCGCCAGGAGCTCGTAGGGCAGGCGCGACCAGTCCGCGGTCATGCCGTCGACCGACTCCACCGCGCGCACGGCCAGCACATGCTCGTAGGTGCGCTCGTCGCCCATGACACCGACGGTCTTCACCGGCAGCAGGACGCAGAACGACTGCCAGATGCGGTCATACCAGCCGGCGGCGCGGATCTCCTCGTGCATGATCGCGTCGGCCGCCTGGACGATGGCGACGCGCGCGGCGGTGACCTCGCCGAGGATGCGGATGGCCAGACCCGGGCCGGGAAACGGGTGCCGACCGGTGAGCGACGCGGGGATGCCGAGGGCGCCACCGAGCGTGCGCACCTCGTCCTTGAACAGCTCGCGCAACGGCTCCACCAGTTTCAGGCGCATCCGCTCCGGCAGCCCGCCGACGTTGTGGTGGCTCTTGATGGTCTGCGACGGCCCCTTGAACGACACCGACTCGATGACGTCCGGGTAGAGCGTGCCCTGGGCGAGGAACTCGACGTCGCGCAACTGCCGCGCCTCCTCCTCGAACACCGCGATGAACGTGGCACCGATCGCCCGCCGCTTCTCCTCGGGATCGGTGATGCCGGCGAGCCGCTGCAGAAAGCGCGCCCCGGCGTCGACCGCCTTGATGCGAAAATGGAACGCCGCGCCGAGGACCTCCATCACCCGCGTCGCCTCGTCGCGGCGCAGCACGCCGTTGTCGACGAAGATGCAGGTGAGCTGGTCGCCGATGGCGCGGTGGATGAGCGCCGCGGTGACGGTCGAGTCGACGCCGCCCGACAGGCCGCAGACCACGCCGGCCGCACCCACCCGGGCGCGGATGCGGGCGCACTCGGCCTCGATGAAGTTCTCCATCGTCCAGTCGGCCCTGGCGTGACAGATGCGGAAGAGGAAATTCTCCAGCAGCTCGCGACCGCGCGGCGTGTGCACGACCTCGGGGTGAAACTGGATTGCATAGCGCCGCCGCGCCCGGTCGGCGAGCGCCGCGATGGGCGAGTTCGCGCTGTGCGCGAGGACCGTCCAGCCGCGCGGAATCTCCTCGAGCCGGTCGCCGTGGCTCATCCACACCGGCGTCTTGTGACCGACGCCGAAGCCCTGGAAGAGATCGCTGTCGTCGTCGACCACCAGCTCGGCCGGCCCGAACTCGCGCGCCGCCGCCCGCGCCGTGCGCGCCCCGTCCTCGCGAGCGAGCACGCCCATGCCGTAGCAGATGCCGAGCAGCGGCACGCCGAGCGTGGCGATGTCCGGATCGGACAGTGGCGCATCCGCCTGGTACACGCTCGCCGGCCCGCCCGAGAAGATGATGCCCTCAGGCGCCAGCGCGCGGATCTTCTCCAGCGGCAGGTTGTACGGGTGCAACTCGCAGTACACGTGCGCCTCGCGCACGCGGCGCGCGATGAGCTGCGTGTACTGCGAGCCGAAGTCGAGGATGAGGATCATCGCAGCGCCGCCGTCAGCGATCCCCGGAGCGTTGGTAGTTCGGCGCCTCCTTCGCGATGAACACGTCGTGCACGTGGCTCTCCTGCAGCGAGGCGTTCGAGACGCGCATGAAGCGGGCGTTCTCCTGCAGCTCGTGCATGGTGCGGCAGCCGACGTACCCCATACCCGCTTTCAGGCCGCCGACGAGCTGGGCGATGATGAAGCTGAGCGGCCCCTTGTGCGGCACGCGGCCCTCGATGCCCTCGGGGACCAGCTTCATCTGATCCTCTTCGTCCTGCATGTAGCGGTTGCGGCTGCCCTCGCGCTCGCGCATGGCCTCGAGCGAGCCCATGCCGCGATACAGCTTGTAGGTGCGGCCCTGGTACAGGATCGTCTCGCCGGGACTCTCCTCGGTGCCCGCGAAGAGGCTGCCGATCATCACCGAATCGGCGCCCGCCGCCAGCGCCTTGGGGATGTCGCCGGAAAACTTGATGCCGCCGTCGGCAATGAGCGGGATGTCGAACTCCTTGGCGACCCGCGCCGCGGCGGCGATGGCGGTGAGCTGCGGGACGCCGACGCCGGAGACGACGCGCGTCGTGCAGATCGAGGCCGGCCCCATGCCGACCTTGAGCCCGTCGGCGCCCGCTTCCGCCAGGGCGCGGGCGCCCTCGGCCGTGGCGATATTGCCGGCCACCAGATCGACGTCCGGGAAGGCGGCACGGATCTCCTTGACCGTCTCGATGACGTTGCCGGAGTGCCCGTGCGCGGTGTCGATGATCAGCACGTCGGCGCCCACGGCGACCAGGCGCTCGGCCCGTTCGCGCCGGTCCTCGCCGGTGCCGATGGCCCCGGCGACGCGGAGGCGACCGTAGGAGTCCTTGCAGGCGTCGGGAAACTGGGCCGACTTGTTGATGTCCTTCACCGTGATCAGGCCGCGCAGGCGGTCGCCGTCGTCGACGATGAGCAGCTTCTCGATGCGATGCTGGTGCAGGATCTCCTTGGCGTCCTCGAGGCTGATGCCCGGGCGGGCGGTGACCAGACGTTCCTTGGTCATCACCTCGGCGACGCGCCGGTCGAGGCGCTTCTCGAAGCGCAGGTCGCGGTTGGTGAGAATGCCGACCAGGGTGCCGTCCTTGGTCACCGGCAGGCCGGAGATCTTGTAGCGGCGCATGACGTCGAGCGCCTCGGCGATCGGCTGGTCGGGGTGCACGGTCACCGGATCGATGATCATGCCGCTCTCGGACTTCTTCACCTTGTCGATCTCGTGCGCCTGCTGCTCGATGGTCAGGTTGCGGTGCATGACGCCGATGCCGCCCTCCTGCGCCATGGCGATCGCCATCGCCGATTCGGTGACGGTGTCCATGGCGGCGCTGACCAGGGGGATGTTCAGGCGCACCCGGCGCGACAGGCGCGTCGCCACGTCGGCGTCGCGCGGCAGGAAGTTCGAGGCGCCCGGCACCAACAGGACGTCGTCGAAGGTGAAGCCCTCGGGCATGTCATACGTGAACATGGAACCCCCCGCGTTCAGACCCGTCCGCGGCCGGCCAAGCGGCGTCGATCGACCTCAATCGACGGTCAGCGGCGGCATCCAGACGAACCATGCGGTCGAGTACCAGAGACGCTAGGGCTTTGGCAAGGTAGCGGACCCGGCCACAACATCTTGTGGCCGCGCCGGCGTGAGGGGTATGTCGTTCGGCTATGCTGATCAGCCTCGACGGCGTCCACCCGACGCTCGCGGCGAGCGCCTGGGTGCAGGCCAGCGCCCAGGTCATCGGCGACGTGCATCTCGGCGCCGGCAGCAGCATCTGGTTCAACGCCGTGCTGCGCGGCGACGTCCACCCGATCCGCATCGGCGCGCGCACCAGCATCCAGGACAACAGCACCGTGCACGTCACCGGCGGGCGCCACGCCACGGTGGTCGGCGACGACGTCACCGTCGGCCACAACGCCGTCCTGCACGGCTGCCGCGTTGGCGCGCGCTGCCTGATCGGCATTGGTGCGATCGTCCTCGACCGGGTGCAGATCGGCGACGACTGTCTCGTCGGCGCCGGCGCGCTGCTGACGCCCGGCACGGTGATCGCCGCCGGCTCGCTGGTCCTCGGCAGCCCGGCGCGGGTGGTGCGGTCGCTGACGGACGCGGAGCGCGAACAGGTGCTGCGCTCCGCCGCCGACTACGTCGCCCACGCGGCGCGCTACCGCGCGCAGGGGCTGTAGCGGGCCGGCCCGGACGCGTTCCGAGACGCGCGCGGACACGGCGGGCGACGCGACCGTCAGGGGCAGCCCTGCACGGCGCTGGCGACAGCGGCGACCAGCTCGTCGATGCTGACCGTGGCGCCGCCATTGCGATCGAACACGGCGCACGTCGTCACGGCGTCGCTGCCGAGGGCGATGCGCACGCCGCGCACCAGCTCGTCGATGCTGACGGCGCCGTCGGCGTCGCAATCGCCGGCACAGAACACCTCGCTCCACAGCTCGGTGCCCGTCAGGCCGTCGTCGGCGGTGAAGTAGAGGCGGCCGCCGGACATCGAGAAGGCCGCGGCGTTGGAGGACCCGGCCCCAGGCCGCACGTCGGCGAGGCGCGTCACGGCGCCGGTGGCGTCCACCTGCCAGGGCTCGCAGCCGGCCACCGGCTCGCAGGCCTGAAAGACCAGCCGCTCGCCGGCGGCCGCGAAAAAGGCCGGGAACGACCCGTCGCTGCCCGGGGCCAGGTCGGCCAAGCGGGCGGTACCAGCCTCGCTGCCGTCGCTGCGCCACAGCTCGGCGCCGTGCGTGCCGTCGTCGGCGGCGAAGTGCAGCCGGCCCGCGAGCGTGCCAAACGAGAAGAAGAACGACTCGAAGCCGAAGGCGCCGCCGTCCGGATTGATGTCGCGCACCAGGCGCGTGCCGGCCTCACTGCCGTCGCTGGACCACAGCTCGAGGCCGTGCGTGCCGTCGTCGGCGATGAACAGCAGCTGGTCGCCGACGGCGCGCAGGAAGGACGGATTCGACCCCGACAGGCCTGGGTAGATGTCGCGCACCAGGACGGTGCCGGCCTCGCTGCCGTCGCTGCGCCAGAGCTCGACGCCATGCGCGCCGTCCGCAGCGGTGAAGAAGAGCGTCTCGCCGACCACCGCCATGAAGAAGACGCCAGGCGGCAGGAAGGCGCTGCCGGTGGGATTGATATCGCGCACCTGGCGCGTGCCACGCGGCGTGCCGTCGCTCATCCACAGCTCGACACCGTGCGCGCCGTCGTTGGCGGTGAACGCCACCTGCTCTCCGAAGGCAGTGAGCAGGCGCGGATCGGCGTCGCCGGACGGATTGATGTCGGTGATCGGGAAGGTCGCGCCGGCGGCATTCGTGCGCCACAACTCGACACCGAACAACCCCTCGTCGGCGCTGAAGAAGAGCGTCTCGCCGACCGTCGTCAGTTGCGCCGGGCCGCCGCTGGCCGGCCCCGTGGCGAGGTCCTTCCACAGCCGCGTGCCGGCGCCGGTGCCGTCGCTGCGCCACAGTTCGCTGCCGTGCTCGCCATCGTCGGCGGCGAAGAAGACCGCGGCGCCGAGGCGCTCGAAGTCGGTGAAGACGGAGAAGCCGCTGCCGGCCGGGTTGATGTCGGCGACCAGGCGCGTCGATGCCGCCGCGCCACCGCTGGCCCACAACTCGGCGCCGCGCTGGCCGTCGTCGGCGGAGAAGAGCAACGTGCCGTGGAGGTCGATGAGCCCGGAGGGAAAGGCGCTGCTGACGGTGTCGTCGGGGGCGATGTTGGCGAGCAGCACGGTGCCGTCGCTGCTGCCGTCGCTGCGCCGGGGCTCGGCGCCGACCGCCGCATCGGTCGCGGCAAAGAACAGACCGAGCGGCGTCGCGGCGAGCGCGTCGACGCCACCATCGGTGCCACCCGGGCCGATGTCGCGCACCAGCGCCGTCCCCGCCGGCGTTCCGTCGCTGCGCCACAGCTCACGACCCTGCAGGCCATCGTCGGCGATCATGAACAGGTCGGCGCCGAGCCCGGTGAGCTGGGTGGGCACGGAGCCCGCGGGGCCGGGGCGCAGGTCGGCGATAGGGCGCGTGCCGTCCGCGCTCCCGTCGCTGATCCACGGCTCCTCACCCGCCCCGTCCGAGGCGGTAAACGCCAACTGATCGCCGACCGCGGTGAGCCAGAACGGGAACGAGCCCTCCGCCCCGGCGACGATGTCGCGCACGCGCCGCGTCCCCTCGGCGCTCCCGTCACTCACCCACAGCTCGCTGCCCGCCTCCGCGTCCTCGGCGGTGAAGAACACCCGCCCCCCGGCGGCGGTCAGATCGTTGGGGAACGAGCTCGGCGGCCCCGGATTCAGGTCGCCGAGGGGCGCCGTGCCCAGCGCCGTGCCGTCGCTCCGCCACAGCTCGCGGCCCGCCACGCCGTCGGCCGAGAAGAGGACGGCGGCGCCAAGCGCCGTCAGCGACTCGGGGAAGGCGCTGTCGGGACCGGGCAGGACGTCCGCGACCAGCACGGTCCCGTCCTCCGTGCCGTCGCTGCGCCAGAGCTCGTCGCCGTGCACCGCCTCGTCGGCACTGAAGTACAGCAGCGCACCGACGGCGGTCAGCGCGCTCGGAAAGCTGCCCGCCGCGTTGGGCGCGATGTCGCGCAGGCGGTCGGTCCCGGATGCCGACCCGTCGCTGCTCCACAGCTCGCGCCCGATGCGGCCGTCGTCGGCGACGAAGAAGACGCGCTCCCCGACGGCGGTCAGTTGGCTCGGCTGCGAGCCGATGACGCCCGGCCAGATGTCGCGCAGGCGCGCCGTGCCCCCGGCCGTGCCGTCGCTGCGCCACAGCTCGAGGCCGCTGGTGACGTCGTCGGCGACGAACAGCACCGCGGCGCCCAGCGCGGTGAGCCAGAAGCGCTCCTGCCTAACGCTGCCGAAGCCGCGCAGCAGCTGCGTGCCGGCCGCGCCGCCGTCGGTGACCCACAGGCCGACCCCGGCCGCCAGCGTCTCGGCGATGAAGAACACGCGCGCCCCGGCGGCGACGAACTCGCGTGGGGAGGAGGAGGCGACCAACTGCTCCGCGTTGATATCACGCACCAGGGCAACACCGGCGACCGCTGGGCGCGGCAGGGCGGCGAGGAGGAGGCAGCACAGGAACGGACGCAGGGACACCGCCGCCCAGGCTAGGGAGGCGAACGGCCTATTGCCACCCCCGGCGTCGGCCGCGACGGATTCGCCGCGGCGCGCTACGCCGAGCGGCGCGCGGCGGCCCGGCCGGGGCGGCGGTCCCACAGCCCGCCGATGACGGCGCGAATCGGCAGGTGGTCCGAGGCGCGCCGGGCGCGCTGGGTGGAGTGCACGTCTACGGCGACCAGCGCGTGCCGCGGCTGTACCCAGATGCGGTCGAGGGCCAGGACTGGAAACGCGGAGGGGAAGGATCGCACGCCGGGAGTCCGGCCAAGGCGGCGATGCAGGCGGCGCAGCGGCGCGCTCGGCGGCCGCCATTCGTTGAAGTCGCCCAGCAGAATGAGCGGCGTGTCGCCCTGGTCGCCGATGGCATCGAGCAGACGGTGCACCTGTTTCTCGCGCTCCGCCAGTCCCAGGCCGAGGTGGGCGGCGATGACGCGGACGCGCGTCCCGTGCACGTCGAGATCAACGTCGAGGGCGCCGCGCCGCTGGTAGCGCGGCACGCTGAGATCGATGCCGCGCACCTCGAGCACTTCGTGCCGCGTCAGCAGGCCGTTGCCGTACTGGCCCCGCCCCGCGTACAGCACCGGCCCCCAGACGCTGACGTGACCGGTGGCGTCGGCAAGAACGCGCAACTGATCGACGCCCTGCCGCACGTGGTAGCGGAAGTCGACCTCCTGGAGCGCCACCAGGTCGGCGTCGAGTTCCTGGATGACCCGCGCCACCCGCGCCGGATCGCAGCGCCCGTCGCGGCCGATGCAGCGATGCACGTTGTACGACGCAACCGTCAGCGTCCGCATCCGACTCCCCTGACTCCCGAGCAGCTGCCGCTCTCCGGCCGATCCCGACAAGTTACATGTTTATGTAGCACGTTCCCCGCGGAAGGAAGAGCGATGTACGAGGTCGTGATCGTCGCGGCGGTGCGCAGCCCGATCGGCCGCCGCAAGGGCGGCCTCGCCGGTCTGCGCCCGGCCGACCTGCTCGGCGCCGTGCAGCGCGCCGCGGCCCTGGGGCTGCACCGGCGCGCGCCTAATCACCACCGCGTTGCACGAGCTCGAGCGCACCAATCGCCGCTCCGGCCTCATCGCCATGTGCTGCGGCGCTTGGCGGCACTACTTTTTGCGCTTGGCGCGACGCGGGCCGGCGTCCTCGCGCGGCCGGGCGCGGAAGCGCAGGCGCAGCGGCGTGCCCTCGAGACCGAACTCGGCCCGCAACTGGTTGAGGAGGAAGCGCTCGTAGGACACGGCGATGCGCTCGGGCCCGTTGCAGAAGACGGTGACCGTCGGTGGCGCCGTCGCGGTCTGGGTGGCGTAGAACAGCTTCGGCCGCAGCCCCTTGACCATCGGCGGCTGCTGCAGCCGCCCTGCCCGTTCAATGACCGCGTTGACCCGCGCGGTCGGCAGGCGCACCCGGTGCGCGGCGGCGAGCCGATCGATGGCGGCCCAGATGCGCTCGACGTTGCGGCCGGTGCGGGCGGAGATGAACATCTTCGGCACCACCGCCAGGCTCGGGTAGCGCTGATCGATGTACGCCTCGAACGCCTTGGCGTCCTTCGACTCGGCCGGCGCGACGTCCCACTTGTTGACCAGCAGCAACAAGCCGCGGCCGCGCTCCCAGGCGTAGCCGGCAACGCGCGCGTCCTGCTCGGTCATGCCCTCCACCGCGTCGACGACCAGCAGCGCCAGCTCGGCGCGCTCGAGCGCGCGCAGCGCACGCACGACGCTGGCGCGCTCGATGTGCTCCTGCACGCGCGGCCGACGGCGCACGCCGGCGGTGTCGACGAGCAGGTACTCACGCGCGCCATGGCGTACCGGGGTATCGAGCGCGTCGCGCGTCGTACCCGCCACGGCGCTGACGATGGCGCGATCGAAGCCGACCATGCGGTTGAGCAACGACGACTTACCGACGTTCGGGCGGCCGATGATGGCAATCGCCGTCGGCGCCTCGCCATCGACGGTCTCGGAGACCGGCTCGCGCTCCGGCAGGCGTGCCAGCACCGCCTCCAGGAGCTCGTCGATGCCGATACCGTGCTCGGCGGAGACCGCGTACAGCGGGTCGACACCGAGGGCGTGGAACTCGTGCACCAGGTCGCCGTGCTTGACGGTGTCGATCTTGTTGATCGCCACCAGCACGGGCTGGCGCAGGCCGCGCAGCCGCTCGATCAGCAGCTGGTCGAGCGGATTGACGCCGGCGCGCCCATCGAGGACCGCCACCACCACGTCGGCGGCGCCGGCCGCCACCAGCGCCTGCTGGCGCACGGCCTGGCTCAGTTCCTCGTGCTCGTCGGCTTCGAAGCCGCCGGTGTCGACGACCAGGAAGCGTCGTTCATCCCAGCGCGCCACAGCGATGTTGCGGTCGCGGGTCACACCCGGCGTCGGCGCGACCAGGGCGCGGCGGGAGCGCGTCAGGCGGTTGAAGAGCGTCGACTTGCCGGTATTGGGCCGCCCCACCAGGGCCACCACCGGCAGGCGCTCGATCTCCTCGGCGCGCGGCAGCGGCGCGTCGGTCGGACCATGTGCGGGACGGCGCGGGGCGGGCGGGCGATGGGCGGAGCGCGGGGCGGTCATCGGTCAGAGCCCGAAATCACGCAGCCGCGCGACGTGCTTGTTCCAGTCGTCCTGCACGCGCACGAACAGCTCGAGGTAGACACGCGTGCCGAGAAACTCCTCGAGCTCGACCCGCGCCGCCTGGCCTATCTTCTTGATGCGCGCGCCGCGATGGCCGACCAGGATCGGCTTCTGCGACTCGCGCGCGACGTGCAGGGTGGCGCTGACCACCACCAGGCCCTTCTCGGGCTTCTCTTCGAAGGCATCGACGCTGACCGCCACGGCGTAGGGGATCTCGTCGCGGGTCTCCATCATCGCCTTCTCGCGCACGATTTCGGCCGCAATGGCGCGCTCCGGCTCGTCGGTGAGTTCATCGGCCGGGTAGAAGCGCGGGCCTTCCGGCAGTCGGGCGGTCAGCACGCCGAGCAGATCCTCAACGTGCTCGCCCACCAGCGCGCTGATCGGTACGATCTCGCGTCCGGGCAGGAGCGCCGCGACGGCGGCCATCACCGGCAGCAGGCTCGGCTTGTCGACCGCGTCGATCTTGTTCAACGCCACCACCACCTGCGCCCGCCCCGCCAGCAGCCGGGCGCCGATCTCGCGGTCCGCGCCGCTCAGACCCTGCGTCGCGTCGACCACCCACAGCGCCACGTCGCCCTCGGCCAGCGTCGCCCAGGCGCGCTCCACCATGCGCTCGTTCATCACATCGCGCGCCTTGTGGATCCCCGGCGTGTCGAGGAAGAGGATCTGTGCCTGCTCGAGCGTCTTGATGCCCAGCAGACGGCGGCGCGTCGTCTGCGGCTTCGGCGTCACCGCGGCGATCTTGCGGCCGAGGACGCGGTTGAGCAGCGTCGACTTGCCGGCGTTCGGGCGGCCGACGATGCTGACGAATCCGGAGCGGTGGCCGGGCGGCAGGTCGTCGCCGAACAGGGGGTCGGTCACGACCCTAGAACTGCTGCCGCGCCGACTCGACGGTGCGGGCGCTCTGGGAGGCGGGCGTCCAGTTGGTGCCTTCCGGCCGGCGCAGGTGCATCGGATCGAGGAACAGGCGCATGATCACGCCGGTGGGCACGACGACGCCGAGATAGATGCCGAACATGATGCCGCGCGTCTGCACGACGCCGACCGCATGGGCGCCGCGCCGCCAGCGATCGAAGACGCGGCGGAAGAAGCCGCGCGCCGCCAGGGCCGGCGACGGATCCGGCACGGTGACGGCGGCGCCCAGGGCGCGGTGTTCGGGCATGGTACTCATATGGCAGTCGATACGCGGTGGCTCAAGGGAGAAATCAGGCCGCGCCGGACAGGTGACCGGGCCGGAAGATGACCTTCTTGTCCTTCACCACCAGCTGGTCGGAGGCAAAGAGCTGCACGGCCTGCGAGAGCACCTTCCCTTCCAGATCCTGGCCGCGCCGCTTGACGTCATCGAGGGAATCCTCGCCGACCCGCAGGTGGAAGACGTCCTGCAGGATCACCGGCCCCTGGTCGAGCTGCTCGGTGACGAAGTGCGCCGTACACCCAGAGACGCGACAGCCCTCCTCGAAGGCCTGCTTATACGCGTTGGCGCCCGGGTGGTAGGGCAACAGCGACGGGTGAATGTTGATGATGCGATTGCGGAACTGCACCACCAGTTCCGGGGTGACGACTTGCATGTAGCGAGCCAGCACCACCAGATCGGGCCGCAGGTCGCGCAAGCGCTCGAGCAGGAAGGCCATATGCGCCGCCTTGTCCGTCGACGGCATCCACGCGAACGGGATGCCCGCCTCCTCGGCGATCGGGCGCAGCACCTCGTGGTTCGAAAGTACGGTGACGAAGTCGCCGGCGATCAGGCCGGCGGCGCGGTCGGCGATCAGTCGCCGCAGGCAGTGCGGCTCGCGGCTGACCAACAGGGCGATCTGCTTCGGCAGGCGTTCGCCGTGCAGGCGAACCGAGACCTCGAGCTGCATCTCGGTACCGATCTGCTTGAGACCGAGGATGAGTTGGTCGAGCGACAGCGAGACTTCGCCGAGGTCGACCACCATCGTCATGATGAACAGCCCCTCGACGACGCGCTGCTCGATGTCCTCGATGTTCGCGTCGCACGACGCCAGATACGTCGAGATACGGGCGACGACGCCCTTCTGGTCGCGGCCGATGACCGAGACGACCGCCAAGTTCTGCGCCGGAGCTGTCATGGGGGTGGTGCCGCCGCGGCGGCGGAGCGGGCCTCAGCCCGCCCAACCCCACTTCGCTTTGTTCGCCTCGATGTCCTCGGAGCTCGGCTTGCCCTTCTCCTCGTGCGGTGAGACCTCGAAGCTGTCGCGCTGGTCGACCGTCGCGGCATTGAGCTTCACCTCGTCAACGAACACCGCCGGTGTCGCGGCTTCCTCGAAGATCGCCTGCCAGGGGCACTCCGGCTCGCAGGCGCCACAATCGATGCACTCATCCGGGTGGATGTACAGCTGATTGGGGAAGGCGGCGTTGTCGCTGCCGGTGTAGCGGTAGATGCAATCCACCGGGCAGACCGCCACGCAGGCGGTATCCACGCAGTCCCTGCACAGACGGGTAATCACGTAAGCCATCGGTCCTCCTAGAAACGCCGCCTCAGGGGCGGGATGCTGAGCCGTTCGGCGCCGCCGCCAGCCGCGCCACCAGGCCGGAGCGGTCGGCGATCTGACGCACGCTGACGCCATCGAGATAATCGAGCAACACCGCTTGCGCGCCGCGCCACACGTCGCGCTGGGCACAGACGGACGCGAAGCAGCAGAAGTCGTCGGCGCGATCCACGCATTCGATCAGGGTCAGGTGCCCCTCGATGCACTCGTACACTTCGCGCACCGAGATGCGCTCCGCTGGGCGGCCGAGGCGAAAGCCGCCGCGCGCCCCGGGCACCGATTCCAGGACACCGGAGGCGACCAGTCGGCGCAGGATCTTCGAGAGAAAATGCGGCGGCACATCCTGGCGGGCCTGGATCTCGGTGCAGGTGACGACGCGTTCGTCGCCCTGCCCGGCCAGGTAGCAGAGCGCGCGCAGCGCGTAGTCGACACGCCGCCCGACGTTCATCAGCGAGCTGCGCGCCGGCGCGCCGGCGCGGCGGCGCGGCGCGGCCGCGCTCGCGGCGCGCGCGCTCACCGCCATGTCTGCCGTCCGTCCCGGCGCTCGACCGGGTGTGCCGCTGTCACGTTCGTGCCCTCGTCCGTCGCATCCTCTGCGGGTGCGCGTGAACGCTGGCACCGAGCGGAGCAACCCCTTCGTATAAGCGTGCGTTTTTTGCGGAAGTCAACGCGGGTGGGTGCATGCGAACCGCGGCGCCGGGCACGCCGTCGCGCGACATCGGCGCCGGCGCGCCGACGCCGATCCGTCGCCGGGAGGGCGCCGCCGCAGCGGCGCCCTCCCGGCGATCAGTTGACCTGGTCGAACGGAATCGTGATCAGGTCGGCCGCGGCGCGCGCGCCCTCGACGTGGTAGTTCACGTCGGCCGTGCTCGCGACCCCGAAGGCGCGCCAGGTCTCGGCGCCCACCATCATGAAGCCGGAGCGGGTTTGGCTCGACGGCCGCAGGCGGCTCTGGGCGAAATGGGTGCCGAGGGCGCCGCTATAGCTGAGTACCGAGGAGTTGATCTCCTCGAGCGTCTGCTCGTCCCAGCAGGTCACCGTGGTGAAGGATGAGAACGCCTGCTCGAACTCATTCCACGTCTCCAGGAAGATCGTGACCGATTCCGGAGCCTGCGTCTCGAAGTTCTGCGTGCACGGCACGATCGTCCAGGAGGTCGAGATATCCGAATCCTCGTCCTGGATCGGCGCCGCGCCCTCGGCCCAATGGTTCGCGATCCAGGTCTGCGGGCAGGCATCGTACTCCGCCCCGTTCGGGCACGCCTCGCTCGGCTCGCCACCCAGGCACAGCACCGGATCGCCGTCGTTGTTCTCGTTGCCGATGACGCCCAGCGCATTGTACTTCGCCACATCCTGGATCGACGAGTCGCAATCCGAGTCAATCGCACAGCCCAGAATCGGCTGGAGCACGCACCGGTCGGTAATCGGGTCACAGACGTTGAACGTCGTCGTCGTCGCCTCGCCTTTGAGGTGATTCCCCGACAGCGGGGCACCGGACGGATCGACCTCGATGCACTTCAACTCGCCGGTGAAGTACTCCACCACCGGCGGCACGCGACCGGGATCCAGCCCGGCGCCGTTGCACGCCAGGCCGTTCGGCCAGAGGTCGCTGTCCGCTTGGCCCTCGCTGCCCTCGGGCTGCGGCAGCGCGTTGTTGGTGCACGGCGCGTCGGTGGCATCGACCAGGCGGCCCTGCGAGACGACCCAGTGGGTCGGCTGCTGCTTGGTGAGCCAGATGTCGAAGTCGACCTCGATCCACAACGGCGGATTGCTCGGCCCGGCCGGCAGCTCGGGGAAGGTCAGCGCGCCGTTCACATAGAAGCAGTGCGCGTGCACCGTAGAATTCGAGGTGTTGGTGATCTGGATCACCGTGTCGCGGGTCCCGTCGGAGACCACCTTCGGGAACACCAGGATCGACGCGCTCTGCTCCGTCGTCACCTGCCCCTGCGCCATCCCCGCGATCAGCAGCACTGCCAGACCGCCCGTCCACCACCCGTGCTTGCGCATCGTCATCTCCTCACGTGCCGGCGGGACGGGAGCGCAGGCGCCCGCTCCGGTTGGGGCGCCCAACCTCGCGCCGAGGCGAGTTCTACTCGCGACTTATCGAATGTCAAGGAATCGGCCGGAGCATCGCCTCGCCCGCGCGGCGGCCTTGACCCTGCCGTCCGACGCAGCCTAGAAGGTCGCTCTGCGCGTGCCGGGCGAGCGGCAGACGCAGCTGTGCAGGGGGATCGAATGATGCGACGCGGGCATGGGGTACGACTGCTGCGGGTGGCCTGTACGGTTCTGCTGCTGGTTCAGGCGGGCTGCAGTGCAGCCAGCCGCCCGAGTTGGCTGCAGGAGCCCGGCTGGGACAAGCCGTGGACCTATCGGTCCGGGGTCGCATCCGCGGTGTGCGCCGCGATCGGAGCCGGCGCCGGCGTTGGCATCCAGGAGGCGCGTACCAGCACCGCATGTGCTAACGTCGGTGGCGTTTGTGTTTCCCGAGACAGGCAGTCGCTCGGTGACTCGGGTGACTCGACCTTCTGGGTCTGGGGCGCCCTCATCGGCGCCGCCAGCGGCGCCCTCCTGTGCGGCGTGCTCGGCCACGTCTTCCTCGACCCCGCCGTGCAGGCCGAGGTGCCGCCGCCCCCCCCGCCGCTCGAAGCCGTCGCGGCGGCACCCGAGCCGGTGGTCAAGCAGCGCATCGTCCTGCGTGGCGTCACCTTCGACTTCGATTCCTCCACGCTGCGGCCCGATTCCGGCCCGGTACTCAACCAGGCGGCGGAACTCCTGAAGGAGAATCCGGAAGTGATGGTCTCCGTCGATGGCTTCACCGACTCGGTGGGCACGGCTGCCTACAATCAGGCGCTGTCGGTGCGGCGCGCCGAGTCGGTGTACCGCTATCTGGTCAACCGCGGCGTCGACCCCGAGCGGCTGCGCGTCCAGGGCTTCGGCATGACGAATCCGGTGGCGAGCAACGAGACCGAGGCCGGGCGCGCCCAGAATAGACGCGTCGAGCTGAATCCGAAGCCGTAGGCGGCGCGCTCGCGGTCGCGCGTCACGCGGGCGTGCCGGCATCGGCAATCGCGGCGCGCGCTGCGTCCTGTTCGGCGGCGCGCTTGCTCGTGCCGGTGCCGACCGCCAGCACGGTGCCCTCGACCAGCACTTCGACGGTGAACTGACGGGCGTGTGCCGGGCCGTGCTCCTCGACGACACGGTAGATCGGCACGGTCCGATACGTCGACTGCACCCGCTCCTGCAGGATGGTCTTCCAGTCCGGCGCGCCGGCCGTGCCGCCGCGCGCGATGTCGTCGGCGAAGTGGCGGCTGATGACCGCACGGGTGCGAGCGAAGCCGCCGTCGCGGAAGACCGCGCCGAGGACCGCCTCATAGACGTCGGCGAGTATCGACTCCTTGTCGCGCCCGCCGCTGCGGTCCTCGCCGCGTCCCAGCCGCAGGGCTTCGTCCAGCCCGAGGCCGCGCGCTTTGCCGGCCAGCGTCACCGTGCGCACCAACGTCGCGCGGCGCTTCGACAGTTCACCTTCGTCGAGATCGGGGAAGTGGCGCAACAGCAGGTCAGCCACGACGAGGTCGAGCACCGCATCGCCGAGAAACTCAAGTTGCTCGCCGGCGCGCAGCGCCCCGACCGGCAGCGCCGAGGGATGGGTGAGGGCGGCGTCGAGCAGGCTGCGATCGAGAAACACGTAACCGAGGCGCTCCTCGAGCACCGGCACCGCGTCAGCCGGCGGCCAGGTCATCGCCGGCCGTGAGGGGTTCATCGAACACCGCCCACCGCCGCCGCGATCCAGCCCCCACCCAGTACCCGAGCCCCGTCGTAGAGTACTGCCGCCTGGCCCGGCGTCACGGCGCGTAGCCCGTCGTCCGCGGCGATCGCGAAGCCCAGCGCATCGGCACGCAGCACGCGCGCGGCCTGCGGCGCGACGCGCGACCGGATCTTCACCGTCACCCGGGTTCCCGACAGCGGCGGCGGGGCCAGCCAGTTCGGCGACGTCGCCACCAGGCCGCCGGCGACGGTGCGCGTCGCCGCGCCGACGCGCACCGTGCCGGCAGCGGCGTCGATCGCCGTCACATAGCGCGGCGGGCCACCGGCGACGCCGAGACCGCGGCGCTGCCCAACCGTGAAGCGATGGACGCCGTCGTGCGTCCCGAGGACGCGACCGTCTTCGTCGACCACCGCGCCCGGGCGCAGCGGCTGCGCCGAGTCCTGCCCGACGACGAACGCCGCGTGTCCGGCGCGCGATACGAAACAGACGTCCTGGCTGTCCGCCTTGCCCGCCACGGACAGGCCGCGGCGCGCGGCCGCCTCGCGCACGGCGGGCTTGTCGAGTGCACCGACGGGGAAGAGGGTGCGCGCCAGGACGGCGCGATCGACGCCGAAGAGGAAGTAGGACTGGTCCTTGTCGGCGTCGATGCCGGCGAGCAGCGCCGGTCCGTCGGCTGGCGCCGCCACTCGTGCGTAATGCCCGGTCGCGATCGACGACGCACCGAGTTCGCGGGCGCGATCCCAGAAACCGGCGAACTTGACGAACTGATTGCAGCGCGCGCAGGGGTTCGGGGTCCGTCCCTGGCGGTACTCGGCGACGAAGTCGTCCACCACGGCGCGCTGGAACGCGGCGCGGAAATCCATGACGTAGAAGGGAATGCCGAGCTGTTCCGCGACCAGGCGGGCGTCGAGGAAGTCGTCGAGCGAGCAGCAGCCGCTGTCGCTGACGCCGCCCCACAGACGCATCGAGACGCCGACGACATCGTACCCCGCCTCGACCAGCAGCGCCGCCGCCAGCGAGCTGTCGACGCCGCCGCTCATGGCGACCACGACGCGTTCGCGCATCGCCCTATCCTGCCGCCGCCCGCGACGCGCCGACGCCGCGCATGCGTTCGACGATGCGCTGCAGCGCCGCCGCCGTCGCATCGATCTCCGCGCCCGTCGTCGTCGCGCCAAGGCTGAAGCGCACGCCGCCGCGCGCCGTCGCCGCGTCGCAGCCCAGGGCCAACAGCACCGGCGACGGCTCCCCCGAACCAGCGGCGCAGGCTGAACCGACCGAGGCGGCAACCCCTTCGAGGTCGAGCGCCGCCACCACCGCCTCCCCAGCCAAGCCGACGACGCTGAGGCACAGGGTGTTCGGCAGGCCGTCGTGCTCGGGACCGTGGCGCGTCACGCCGGGCAGGGCCGCCGCCGCCGCCCACAGGCGGTCGCGCAGCGCCGCAACGCCGCCGCCGAGCGGCCGCTCGGTCACCACCGCCGCAAAGGCCGCCGCGCCGGCGGCGTTCTCCGTCCCGGGCCGCAGGCCGCGCTCTTGCTCGCCCCCCCAGCCGAGGGGGCGCAGGGCGACGCCGCGGCGCGCCACCAGCGCGCCGATGCCGACCGGCCCACCGAGCTTGTGGGCCGAGAGGGTGCAGAGGTCGGCACAGCCGACCTCGATCGCCACTTTGCCGAACGCCTGCGCCGCGTCGACGTGCAGCAGCACGCCGCGCGCGCGACAGAGCGCGGCGATCTCGGCGATCGGCTGCACCGTGCCGATCTCGCCGTTGGCCCAACCGACCGAGACCAGCGCCGTCGCCGGCGTCATCGCCGCCTCGACATCCGCGACGCGGACGCGCCCCGCCGCGTCGACCGGTAACCACGTGAGACGCGCGCCGCGCCGCTGCAGTTCGCGCAGTGGCGCCAGCACCGACGCGTGCTCGATCGGCGCCGCGATGACGTGCGCGGCGGCCGGCACCGGCAGCGCGCCGAAGAGGGCCAGGTTGTTCGCCTCGGTGGCGCCGCTGGTGAAGCAGACCGCCGCGGCGGGCACGTCGAGGGCGGCGCCGAGTGCCCGTCGCGCCTTCTCCAGCGCGGCGCGTGCGACGCGACCGGCGCCGTGCGCGCTGGAGGGGTTGCCCAGCGCCGCGTCGAGCACCGCCAGCAGCGCCGCGCGCGCCTCGGGACGCAGCGGCGTCGTGGCGTTGTGGTCGAGATAGATCACGATCGACCCCAGTCTGCCCCGCCCACGGCGCTCAGCGCCGTCGCGCCGCCGCTGCCCGCCTCGGCGGCTTCGGCGCCGCCTTGACGCGGCGGCCGCCGCGCTTGGCGTCCTTGTAGATCTTGTACTCGACGCTATCGACCAGGGCCTGCCAACTGGCCTCGATGACGTTGACCGACACGCCGACGGTGCCCCAGCGCTCCTGGCCGTCACCGGACTCGATCAGCACCCGCACCGGGGCGGCGCTGCCGGCGGCGCCGCCGAGCACGCGGACCTTGTAGTCGAGCAGGCGCACCTCGTCGATGCGCGGGTAAAAGCGCCGCAGCGCCCGCCGCAGCGCCAGGTCAAGGGCGTTGACCGGCCCATTGCCTTCGGCCGCGGTGTGCTCGATGTCGCCGGTCGGCCCCTTCAGCATCACCGCCGCCCAGGCCGAGGCCGGGTCATGCTCGATGCGCTCGTCGGTCTTCACCGCGTAATCGCCTTCCGTGCCGACGACGAGGCGCATATACCCCTTCTCGTCGACGACGCGGAACTGCACCAGCTCGAAGTAGCGCAGATCGCCGTGCTGGATCCGGTGCATGCGCAGCTCCAGCGACGCCTCCGCGCCCTCGAACTGAAACCCCTGGTGCTCGAGGCGCTTGACCTCGTCGACGAGCTGGCGGACGTGGCCGCTGATCTCCTCGCCGTCGAGACCGAACTGGCGCGCCTTGTACACGATGTTGGCGCGCCCGGAGAGGTCCGACACCAGCACGCGCTGCCGATTGCCGACCACCCCCGGTTCGATGTGCTCATACGTCCGGGGGTTGCGCTGCACCGCCGCGACGTGGACGCCGCCCTTGTGCGCGAAGGCGCTCTGCCCGACGTACGCCTGGCGCTTGTTGTGCTCGACGTTGGCCAGTTCGTCGACGAAGCGCGACAGCTCCTGCAAGCGGCGCAGGTTGGCCGGGCTGACGACGCGCAGGTCCATCTTGAGCTGCAGGTTCGCGATCACCGAGCACAGGTTGACGTTGCCGCAGCGCTCGCCGATGCCGTTGATCGTGCCCTGCACCTGCACCGCGCCGTGCTGCACGGCGATCAGACTGTTCGCCACCGCCAGTTCGGCGTCGTTGTGGCAGTGAATGCCGATCGGTGTCGGGACGGCCGCGCGCACGGCGTCGACCGCCACGCCCACCTCCCACGGCATGCGTCCGCCGTTGGTGTCGCACAAGCAGAGCACGTCGGCGCCCGCGTCCGCCGCCGCGGTGACGCATTCCAGCGCATAGCTCGGATTGGCGCGGTAGCCGTCGAAAAAGTGCTCGGCGTCGTAGACGACCTCATCGACGTGGCGTTTCAGGTAGCGCACGGTGTCGTGGATGAGTTCGAGGTTCGCCTCGAGTGGAATGCGCAGGTCGTCGCGCACATGCAGATCCCAGCTCTTGCCGAAGATCGTCAC